>Ga0268262_10001423_pt1 | contig 29629 bp, 28 predicted proteins | sample TergutNc150P3_FD_190354 | JGI IMG/M metagenome (GOLD analysis project Ga0268262, IMG submission 190354) | Nasutitermes corniger P3 segment gut microbial community from laboratory colony in Florida, USA - Nc150 P3 (SPAdes) (version 2) | ecosystem: Host-associated > Arthropoda: Insects >... | reverse complement strand
GTCTTATGTAGGCTCGGAAAATTCAATTAATCCGGTATTGAATTGGATAAATTCAAAGCCGTACAAATACCCCGCAGGCGTTCCAAAACCCGATTTTTCGCAATATTTAATGTCCAATCCAAGCGATAATAGCTCAGGTAGATTGTCTTTCATAGAACCTCCTTTTTTCCTTGTCACCTATTAGACGTAAAAAACGGGAAAAAAAATCCTAAAAAGTGAATTTTGCAAACAGTTGTTTGCAAAAATGTGCATTTTTCTTCAAAATAAAGCCAATAAATGTGGTTCATTCTGAAAATACTGTAAATTCTGAAAATTCTGGTTCAGACAATTAACAATTTGGCACGTTTTTTGCACATAGTTTAAGTATGGCTAGAATTACGTTTACAACTATGTATGATACCAGTATGCGCAACTTGCAGCATAATTTGGGTAAGCTTAACACGCTTGATGAGCAAATTGCGAGCCAAAGGAAGATAAATCGCCCTTCTGATAACCCCATTGGCTTTACAAATAGCATGAAATACACAAATATTCTCAGTGCTCTTGGGCAACAGCAATTAACTATGAAAGACGGCGAAGTTTATATGACCGTCTTGGAAAATACCCATAACAGCTTGAACAAGGCTTTTGGTCGTTGCCATGAGCTTGCGGTACAGGCGGCAAACGACACGGAACAGCACCAACAAAGACTGTTCACAAATCTTGAAGTTAGGCAACTTTTGGAACAAGTGGTAGCTAATGCCCAAACCAAACACAAAGACGGTTATATATTCAGCGGCAAATGGACAAACCAGCCACCTTATGAAATTAAAAAAGCCGATGCGCTTTACGAAGGTTATGGAAGAATAAATGAGCCGCCTCTCAATGCCGCTTTAAATCCATTATATCCCAGCCCACCCGGTTCACCGCCTGAGCCAATCTTTGACGTAAATGAAAAAATTACAATTCAGCTTTACGATGGCAGATATGAAGACCCCAACATAGTAGAGATACCTAATAATCCTTTAGTTCAGCGAATTATACCAGGTTCTGTTAGCGGACTTACAGGCTTGCAAGAGAAAAGCCATGTGATTCCACCAGATGACCCTAGTGTTGTGGCTGACTACGAAATAGATTATGTAAATGGTACGCTTACACTTTTAAGCGAAAAGGCAAAATCAGCTTTTTACGGTTACAACCCTGGTCCACCGCCTTCTGGTGATTTAAAACCAGCAGATCAGCGACCTCCAATGCAATTTGAATATATTTACCGCAATTCATTAGATATGAAAGGGGAAATTGTTCGCGAAATAGATACGGGCATAACACTGAAAATAAATTCCAATCGGGATAATCTCTTTGGCAAAGGAGGGTACAAAGATACGGATTCTTTTAAAGAAATAATAAACCTTATGCAAGGGCTTTGGTATAACGACCAGCCGAAAATTTCTGAAAGCATAGATAGTGTTGATGTGGCTCGCAAAAGAAATTTGGCAGAACAAGCAGTTGAAGGTTCGAGGCTTAATAGAGTAGCACTAACTTTTGACCGCAATGACGATTTAACGATTACCAATACTGGGGCACGTAGCGATATAGAAGATGTGGATTTCGCAGAAGTTCTTTCTAAATTCTCGCTTGCAGAAGCGGTTTATAATGCAAGTTTATTTGCTACATCTAAATTAATGCAGCAATCCTTGATGAATTTCTTATAAGGGGGGTATTATGTCTAACGCACTGTTCAATGTTTCGTCTATGATACATCAAAGCAAACTCCGTTTGCACAATAAAGATTTGAGTCGTTCAATCGAAAGGTTGGCTACTGGTTCCCGCATAAATCATGCAAAGGATGACCCTTTCAGAAATTATGAGATAAAAAATGTAAACAGCGAAATTGGCAGAATAGATAAAGCAAAGCAAAATACAACTGATGGTGCCTCTCTTTTGCAAATAGCAGATGGAACCTGCAATGAAGTGCATGGTATTTTGCAACGTGTTAGAGAACTTGCCGTTCAAAGCGCAAATGATACCTTATCTAGTACAGAACGCTTTTACCTTGACCAAGAAGCAGTGGGGCTATTAAAAGAAATAGACCGCATAGTTGTGAGTTCAATATTTAATTCCAAGCAGATTTTTGGAAATAAAGGGGATTCTTTTTCAGACGAACAAAGGGACTTAAAAGACTGGAAACCTTTTACTTTCGTAGATAAAAATGGATTCGAAACTCGCCCAGGAGTTTTGCATATTGGCTATGGCGCAGAAAAATCTGATGAAGTAAAAATTTCCCTTCCAGAAATTTCAGCAAAAAATTTAGGTTTAGATTCAAGCATACATTCAAGCATACATACATATACTGTTGGTACAGATATACATACCTATGCTTTTAGCTTATCTACCCAGCGAGGCGCAACCAGAGCCATAGACGATTTGGATTTTGCCCTTAATTCCGTTACAACCGTTCGCACTTATATGGGAGCTATTGTTAACAGGCTGGATATGCACAACGACAATTTGCTAGACAAAGATACTACCCTAAACGACTATTCCAGCCAGATTATGGATGCAGATTTTGCAAAAGAAAGTACCAATATGGCTTCTGCGCAAATTAGGCAGCAAGCCGCAATTTCCATACTCACTCAATGTAATGCAAGAATTGGCAAAGTTTTGGAGATGCTGGGATAATGTCTAAACCTATATCTTTAACAGGCATTAAACCCACAGGTACTCCGCATTTGGGAAATTATCTAGGAGCTATACGTCCCGCTTTGGAACTTGCAAAAAAATACAGCACCGTTTATTTTATGGCAGATTATCACGCCCTTACAACCGTACACAACAGCGAAGAGATGCGAAACAACACCTATAAAGTTGCAGCAACTTGGCTTGCTCTTGGGCTTAACCCCGAAGAAGGTTTATTTTACAAGCAAAGCGATATTCCCGAAATTTTTGAACTTTCTTGGTTGCTCAGTTGCTTTACACCAAAAGGCTTTATGAACCGCGCTCATGCTTACAAAGATAAGGTTGCAAAAAACCAAGCTGCTGGCGCAGATAGTGATGATGGCGTTAATATGGGGCTTTATTGCTATCCCTGCCTTATGGATGCGGATATTTTGATGTTTAAATCAAATGTTGTTCCAGTTGGCAAAGACCAAAAACAGCATGTTGAATTTAGCCGCGATATTGCGGAGCGTTTTAATAAACAATACGGCAAAGATATTTTTGTTTTGCCCGAACCTCTTATTCAAGCAGAAACAGATATAATACCAGGATTGGATGGCCGTAAGATGAGCAAATCTTATGGCAATACCATAGAGATTTTTTTGGAACCCAAGGAATTGAAGACAAAAATCGGAAAAATAGTCACCAATAGCCAACCGATAGAAGAGCCAAAAGATCCGAATAAATGCAATGTTTTTGCCTTGTATAAACTTTTTGCAAGTGAAGAACAAAGCACTGCCTTGGCAGCTCGCTACCGTGCAGGTGGGATGGGCTGGGGACATGCAAAAGAAGCCTTGCGCGAACTTTTGGAAGAACATCTTGCCGCCCCAAGAGAAAAATATAAAGCACTCTTAGCAGATACAGCCCAGATAGATAAAATTTTAGCTTATGGAGCAGAAAAGGCAAGGGCGGTTTCAAAGCCTTTTATGGAAGAGATTAGGGCAACGGTTGGGATAGGGTAGAGTAGCGGCTCAGCACAAAGAAATAATCCGAAAGCCTATTTATATAAGCCATAACAAAATCGTCTATGGAAATTTCATTTTCTTTTGCCTTTGCTAAAATCCTCTCTGCCCTGCGGCAAACGGTGCGGCAAATATGGGACTGAGCATTTATTTCGTTTTCGCCTGGTATGGTGAACTCAGTTAAAGGTTCAAGTTTAGAGTTCATTTTGTCTATTTCCGCTTCTAATTCTTTAATATGTTCTTCGTTTATGCTTGGCATTCCTTTCCATTCCTTGCCCTTTGGGGTTGCAAGCACAGCTCCAATATTGAGAAGCATTTTTTGAATATTGTTCAAATTTTCGTTTGTTATCTGGTTCGTTTTGCAGAGAAATTTCAATTTGCCGATGAAAGCATTTAACTCGTCAATCGTCCCATAACATTCCAAACGCATGTGCGATTTGGGCACTCGTTCGCCGCCAATAAGCGATGTGGAGCCTTTGTCTCCGGTACGTGTGTAAATTTTAGTTAGGCGCATTTTTACTAATTTAGTAAAATGGGAAAAAAAATTACAAAAATCGCGTTGGCGGCAGGCTTTATGTTTGCCTTGACATTCACCTTTTCTTGCTCATCGGATGATGACAGCAATTCTTATGACAAAGGCAACAACATAGCGAATTATAAAACCAAGCAAATAGGAGACCAAGTTTGGATGGCAGAAAACCTTAACTACAATGTTGCTGGCAGCAAATGCTATAATAATGACCCAGCTAACTGTAGCAAGTATGGTCGTCTTTACAATTGGACAACAGCAATGGCTTTACCAGATAGTTGCAAGAGCAACAAGTGTGATTTTATAGCATCTGCGAAACGTAATAGCATTTGTCCTTCTGGCTGGCATATACCTAACGAGGATGAATGGGATGAACTCATAGATTTTCTCGGAGGTTCAAATAGCGCAGGGAATAAGTTAAAGACCACAAGTGGTTGGGACAGAGATGGCAATGGTAAAGACACTTATGGCTTTTCTGCTCTGCCAGGTGGCTTTGGCGAATCCAATGGAGATTTCGATGAAATTGGTGGCTATGGCTATTGGTGGAGTGCTAACGAGATAAGTGAATACGGAGCTTACTACTTGCACATGGACTACGACGGTGATGGTACATACTGGTCTAACAACTATAAGAGCAACTTGTTCAGCATTCGTTGTTTGCAAGATAGGAACTTGCGTATTTTTACTAATTAGTAAAATAGAGGATTAGTTTTATAGGAGAACTCGCAATGAAAAACAAACATACAAAAATAGCGTTGGCGGCAGACTTTATGTTTGCCTTGACATTCACCTTTTCTTGCTCTGGTGGCGATGATAATGATGGCAGTTTGCTTTCATATCAAGGCAAAACATACAAGACAGTTAAAATCGGTAACCAAACCTGGATGGCAGAGAACCTTAATTACGATGTAAGCTGCAGCAAATGCTATGACAATAAAGAATCCAACTGCAATACTTATGGTAGGTTGTATAGTTGGGCAACAGCTATGGGCATAGAAGCAAAATACAATAATGCCAAATGGGCGGAAGTGATGTGAAGCATCGGGGAATTTGCCCTAGTGGTTGGCATTTACCGAGCCATGACGAATGGCATGAGCTAGTAGATTTTGTTCAAAAATCTTTCTGAAAATAGATATTCTGTAGAGGAGTTGAAGGCTACTATCGGTTGGAGTGATGAAGATGGTGAAGATAGCAACGGCACAGATATCTACGGCTTTACCGCGCTGTCGGGCGGTTACGACTTTGGTGGTCGTTTCAGCTATATTGGCGAGAGCGGCCACTGGTGGACTGCCTCTGAATATGACAACTACAGTGCCTATGAATGGGAGATGAGACAGTCCTACTACGGCAATGGCAACAACGGTAAGGGTAACATGTTCAACATTCGTTGTGTGCAAAATTGAGTGCTATACTTTCCAAATACTTGCGCACTGGCAAATGTTGAGGGCAATGTTCCTCACAATTACCACAAGAGGAGCAATCAGAAGCCTTGCCACCTTGTGGCAGACTTTTAACAGTGCCAAATTTTTTGAATTCGTTGTAAATTGAAAATAGCTCTGGAATTGGGATTTTTTGTGGGCAGCCTTCTACGCAATAGCGGCAGGCGGTGCAGGGGATTGCTATGCCGGTTTTGATTATTTGAGCTACGCTGTTTATAATCTCAAATTCTTTTTTTGAGAGTGGCTCAAAGTTCAGCATATAATTCATGTTATCTGCGAGTTGAGCATCGTTGCTCATTCCGCTTAAAACCATTATCACGTTATTGAGCGAGGCCGCATAACGAATAGCCCAAGAAGCAATGGACATTTTTGGATTATGAGCTTTGAAAATTTCTTCTGCTTCTTTTGGAATATTTGCAAGTGTACCTCCTTTAACGGGTTCCATAACTATAATCGGCTTTTTGTGTTTGGTGGCAACCTCAAAGCATTTGCGAGATTCAATCCCTGAATCTTCCCAGTCTAGGTAATTTATTTGAAGCTGCACAAATTCCATTTCGGGATGCTTTGTTAAAATTTCGTCTAGTACATTCGCCTTGTCGTGAAAAGAAAAGCCCATTTTTTTGATTTTACCTTCTGCCTTTTTCTTTGCTATAAATTCAAATGCGCCTATTTTTTCTGATATGCGAAAACTGTCCCTACCAAGTGCGTGCAGCAAAAAATAATCAAAATATTCCACACCACAACGGTTCAATTCCTCGTTAAAAATGGGCTGCATTTGTTTTGCTTCTGTAATGGAAAACATTGGCAGTTTATCTGCAATTAAGTATGCTTCTCTTGGGTGTCGCTTTGCAACGGCCTCTTTAAAGGCATTTTCGCTTTTGCCATTGTGGTAAACATAAGAGGTATCAAAATATGTAAAGCCTTTTTCAAGAAAAGCATCTGCCAAGCGGCAAAGAGCCTTTATGTCTATGCTCCCCGCATCCCCCGCATTTGTCTGCGGCAAACGCATTAGTCCAAAACCTAGGTTCTTCATATAACAAAATATAGCAATATGGAATTGCAACCCTCCGGCATAAAATTCTCAATCCTTAACGCAACGCACGCTAAACCAAGATGTTCTGCTAACTCCTACAATTGGCGGTTGTCTTGGGTCTGTATAGGCGTAACGGGCGTTGTTGTTTTCGTTGGATATATACCAGTAGCTATCTGTACTGATGTTGGCGGTGCCACTGCTCCACCAGTAACCTCTATTGCCTATATCTTGGAAATTATCGCTGGCTTTTGGTGGATTGCTGCTTACATAAACCCAGTCAAAACTACCGCCTAGCAGGGCTGCAAAACCATTTGTGTCTTTTAGTTTGGTTGCTGCTGTATCTATGAGTTTCATCAAAGAGTTCCAATCCTCATCACTTGGCAAATGCCAACCACTTGGGCAAGCTTTTTTAGCCGTTTCCCAACTGTAAAGTCTGCCGTATTTTTGGCAGTTGGCAGGGTCATTGTCGTAGCATTTGCTAGGAGTGCTATCGCAATTCCAATTTTCCGCCAGCCAAACTTGCCCATCTATATCAACGGTTTTGTAATTGCCTATATCGCAAGATTTTGCTGTTTCTACTTTTGCCGTGCCCGCGCAACAGAGAAAAACGAGAGCTAATGAAAGAATGTATTTATGCATCTGGTTCTCCTTTTAAAAAAAACACTTCCGCTTTTTCGCATCATTGATATGAATACCCTCTTCTTCTAAACGCGAAATAAACACATAATAACATAGGTCGTTTTCGGCAATGGAAAAAGAATATTGCTTATTTTCTATACTATAATATATCTTTACAACATATTCACTAGTTTTACTTATAAATCTCCGTTTTACATCTGTTATGTCGCTGAATGTGAATGATTTTGTTTTTCCCAAATGTGGCGTGAATGTTATTTGATTGCCTTTGACTATAACTTTCCATCTGAAATATGAAATAGAGAATAAAATACAGATTAATGAGGCAATAAAAATGCTCGTTATGCTGCAATCAAGGGATATAACTCCTAAACACGCCATAGCTAATACACAGCAAAATAAACCCATACTGGCTGTTTTGGGTTTACGAATTATAAATTCACTCGTGTTCATTATACTTTCCGTTACTTCTTTGCCCATCATATTTAGAGAGTAAAGAAACATAGAAATGAAAAGACCAACAATACTTAGAGCCATTATTAATATTATAGCATCTATAGCTACCATTTAAACCCTCAATGGCATAAAATTATTCTTTATAATACAAATCCAAATTATTCACAACATTTGCGCTGGCTTCTAAATTGCGCAAATAGTCATCAAATATGCCAAAAGAGCCGTATTGCCAATTCATTGAAAGCTCGTCTGTTATGGCAGTTTTTAGGGATTCTTCTCTTGGTAGGCTTTTTTTGAGAATCTTTATAAGTACTGCGTTTTGTGAACTTGTGTATGGGCCGCTCCAGATGCCTTCTTTTGATTTTGAAAGGGCATTGTAAATTTCGGGATTGGCATAGCCTAAGCCCGGCAAATAACTTTCAAAAGAAACAGAAAGAGAATCTATTGATGCCTTTTCCAAAATATTTTTTGATGCGGAATCTAGAACGATAATTTCAGAAAGTTTGTTCATATTCTCTTTAAGATATTTTGCAATAACCGCTACTTTGGCTTTTGATTTTAAACTTTGTTCAATTTTTGTTTTTGCAAATTCTTCGCTCCTTGAGCCGGCAGCTAAATTGCCAGATTTTTCAAACAAGGCAATCCATTTTGGGTTTTGCAAAATGTCGGAGGTTTTAGAATCTTCTTTTGGGCGCAAGGGATTAAAAAATGCATAAGAAGATAATCCAGATATATGCCCAAGTTCCGATACTTCGCCGCCTCTTTTGAACCAGTTGGAAATTTGAGGTGTTAAGTTTTTGGTTTTTGCAGCTTCTTCAAAACTTTTGCCATTGTCCACCGCTGTTTTTATTTCAGTTAAAATGGCTTCAAGGCTATCTATGGTTTCTGAAGTTGCGTTTACAACAAGAAGTATATGCCTTGCTTTCACTTGTTCTTCGTCATTTTCAATTCTCTTTCCAAGGCTTTGAATTATATGAAAACCAAACTGTGAGCGCACCGGTTCGCTTATTTTTCCAGAATCCAAGGCAAAAGCAACTTCGTCAAATTCCGCTACCCATCTTCCGTGCGGAGTGTAATCTCCAAGCTCTCCGCCTTGGGCAGCAGAACCAGGGTCTTCGGAACTATTGCGGGCAATTTCTGCAAAATCTGCTCCTTCTTTTATTTGGGCAAGCAACATTTTGGCATATTCAAAAGTACTTTCCACATCTTTTTCGCTGGGAGCAATGGGAAGAGCAACGTAATTTACTTTAGCCAAGTCTTCTGCCACAAAAAAACTATCTGTCTCTGCTTTGAAAAGAGAATCTATTGAACCTTGAGAAATAGAAATATCTTCAAAAGAATTTGATTTGCCTTGAGCGTTTAAAATCTCAAATTTTGTTTCTCTGTTTAACACTCTATATTTAGATTCCAAGGTGGAGGGTTGTAGCCCTGCACTGATAAAAACACGGAGTTGTTTTTCTGGAATTTTTGCGGTTTTAAGTATATTCTCATATTCCACCATAAAGGGAATATTGTAGGTTTCTGGGTTAGAGAGCCAAGCCTCGTATTTTGCAAAATCAAAAACACCATCTGTTTGAAAGGAAGGTTCTCTATCTATGCCTTGAGGCGGATCGTTTCGCAAATCTCTGGACATTTCATAAACAGATGCCTTTATTTTTACATTTGCAATTAATTTTTGTATTAAATGCTGCTGAACAAAAGATTTGAACAAATTTTCTCTTTGCTGAAAAGCCTGCTCGTTAGAAAGCCCGCTTTGCTGGCTCTGTATTTGGCGCAGACGAATCTCAAATAAATCATTTGAAAGTTTTTCACCGTTGACTGTGCCCACTGGTGGTCTTTTGTCTATTTGCAAAGCAGACATATCCATAAACAACAAACCAGCGGCTATTCCAGCGATTGATATATAGATTACCCATTTGGCATTTTCGCTTATCCAAGTTAACATATTTATATCTCCTTATAGTGTAGCTAGCAGTTTTGAGGCATCTGCGGCTTTTTGTGAATCTCCATAAATTTTCAACAGTTTTTGGGCAGTTTGTTTTGCCTTATCTATATCTTTGGTTTCCATATAGCAAAGGGTTAATTTCCATAGAGCATCTGGTACGGTTGGAACCATGTCCACAGGCTCGGTTTTTGCATATCTCTTTGACAAATCTCCAGTACGTTTGCCATATTTATTCACAAATTCGTTTAAAAGCGAAATTGCCTCCGAATAGTTTTGCCTTTCCATAGCCACCACTGCAAGCCCATGCTCTGCAGCAGAGGCTATTAACTCAACACCAGAAGCATTGGATTTGGCTAGCTTGTACAGAATTTCGGCACTGTCTAGCCTGCTGTTTTGCAGGTAAAGGTTGCCGCTCAAAAGAGCTGCCTTTGCTAGGGAAAGTCCTTTGAGGGTTCCGTTTTGCATTGCATTTTCAAAAGCTATAAGAGCGGAATCTCCTTTGCCAATATAAATGTAATCCAAGCCTTTTCCAAGGTCTTCTGCCATTGCAGATTCTTTTTTTTGGGAGGCATCTAAATGCTGGATAATGGCAAAAATAGCCACAACTGCAAGCACAAGAACAATTATGACTTTTGTTCCGTGACGGGGCCAAAAATCCGTTTTTATGAATTCAAACCAAGACTCAGCCGAGTTTGGCGCAGCTTTATTGCCTGAATTGGGCATTTTTTCGTTCATGTTATTCTCTGGGTTCCCTGAATTGTTATTTATGTGAAATTGAATATAGAAAATTTTTTGCTATATTAATTATCTGAATGGCCTTTTCCGAATTAACAAATGAAAGTGTTTCTGCTTTAACAGATACGCATAAAAAACAATTGCAGGCATATTTTATTTCCAACGAAATTGGGAAAATAACAACACAGGCGCAAAATATTGAGGAATTGTTCAACGGCTTGTGCCTTGGTTTTAGAGAATTGGCTGGCTACAATAGGGTTATGGTACTCGGCATAGATTCCGAAAATTTTTGCCTAAAACCTTTGCACAGTGTAGGCTTTGACAAAGAAAAACTTAAAGGTTTTCGTCCTGAAATAAATTTCATGGCTGGCGAATATACCGATGCCATTTTTTGCAATAAGCATATTTTTGTAAACTCTGTTCCAGAAACAGATTCATTTTCCTTGCTTGGGTGCAAAGCTTATATAACATTTCCTTTACTTAAAAGAGCCTTGAACGAGTGCTGGAAAATCAAAAAATGCCAAAAAACAAACTGTCCCAGTTTCAATTCAAAAAATCAGTTTTGCTGGACAAATATAAATTCTGGCCTTGCCATAAATGCCCCTACCGAAGATATTAGGCGAAGCACCTGCGTTAAATGCAAGCAGTTTATGTGCGAAGGCTTGCTTTGGCTAGACCTAACAAACCATGCCGCAATAACAGGCGAAGATACGGCAATGATTTATGCAACGGTTACTCAAGTTGGACTCTTAATAGAATCTTTTAGAGTTCACGACGATTTGATAAAAGTAAACGAAAAATTAAACCAAACTCATGCAGAATTGAAAAAAGCTCACCAAAGCCTAAAAGAAGATTTGCAAGCAGCGAGCTTGATTCAGCAGCAATTACTCCCCACAAGTTTTCCAAAAGGAATTTCAGATGTGTTTGCAACATACAAAGCCAATTTGTATGTTGGCGGTGATTATTACGATTGCTTTGAGCTGGATAACAACGTTATAGCCTTTGTTGTTGCCGATGTATCTGGGCATGGCTCTGCCGCTGCAATGCTTATGAGCATGTTCAAAATAATGCTAAAGTCTTCGCCATTCAACGGAATAAGCCCCGCCAGAACTCTAAAAGCCATAAATGAAACCTTGGTATCTGAAGTGGACTGTGGAAAGTTCATAACAGTTTTTTATGCTATATGGTTAAAAAACACAAATGAATTCATATACACAAGCGCAGGTCATAACCCCATGCCCATTATGAATAAAAAAACAGGCGAAATAGAATTGCTAAAATCATCTGGTTTTTTTATTGGCATGATGCCAGAGATAATGGTACAAGACAAAGTTCTGAAACTAGAAGGAGAATACCGCATAAGTCTTTACACCGATGGATTAAACGAAGCGATGAGTTCTACAAAGGAGCAGTTTGGCCACGACCGCATTCATAATCTTATGAAAGAAACGGCAAATAAAAGATGCAGAGATTTTGTGGGAAACCTTTTGCAAAACATAGATGCCTTTTGCAATGGCGAAGAACTTGCAGATGATGCTACTATTTTGGTGTGCGATTTATAAGAATATCAACTTAAATAAGCAAAAGTTTGGATAAAGCAAAACCACCTATGAGGATGGATGTCATGCTGAATACCACGGTTGCTTTTGTGCTTTTGCCAACACCTTCTGCACCATTTATGGTATAATAGCCAAAATAGCAGGCATAGCTAGATATAAAAAATCCAAAAAGCGCAGATTTCATTAAACCAACTGCAAAATCCCAGTCTTTATAGCTTAACCTAACTCCAGAAAAAAACATGTGAAAACTTACTTCTTTATATAAATAAGCAACCACAAAACCGCCCAAAAGCCCAACGAAAATGCTGAGTATTGTTAAAACCGGAAGCATTATTACCGCAGAGGAAATGCGGGGGACAATTAAAAACTTATAGGGATTTAGTCCCAAAACATTATAGGCATCTAACTGCTCGGTTACAGCCATTGTACCAAGTTCGGAACACATTGAGGCACCAACACGCCCTGCTAAAACCATAGCCGTTAAAATAGGGGCTAATTCTGTCATAACAGATTTTCCAACGGCCATTCCAACGTAAGTTAGGGGAATCATATCTGTGAATTGGTATGTTAATTGCCAGCTCATTATGCTACCGGTGAAAATAGAGGTTGTTGCAACAAGTGGAATGCTGGTTATGCCTATGCGGTGCATTTGCTCAACGGTTAAATGATGGCATTGTATTGCTGCAAAAATATTTCTGAAAGTTTCCAAAAGAAACATAATATAATGTATTGCGCCACTTAACCCACGACGAACAAAGCTACCAAGTGGAACCACTACGATTGATTTTTTCATCATTTTTTTGGCTGTGCTTTTTTGTCATTTTTTGATTGCGTTTTTGGTGGGGCTTTCATTTTGTTTTTGTAAAGCGCATCACTACGCAAATATTTCAAAGCTTCTGCGAGTTGTGCATCATCTCTGAGCATCCAGGCTATGCGAGCTTCTTCACCTTGAGCAGCACCTATAAGCTCTCTTTTAATGGCATTCAAGCTATAGTTTTTTGTTTCAAGAGCCTGAGCTTCGTTTTGCTTTGCAAGAGCGGCGCGCAAATCTGCTATTTTTGTTGCAATCACAGTATCTTTCAAAACTTTGGAAGAATCTCCATGAATAATATTTTGCTCTTTGAGTAGCGCCTCTTCCATAGCTTCTGCTATTGTTTGGGCATTGCTTTTTATCTTTGCAAAATTCGTATCTGCCGCGCAAAATGCCCGAAATGCGCTAAATAAAGTATCTGGGGCTTTCCAGCCGGAATCTATTTTTGCAGCCACATCTCCAAGCTGGGAACGGTATTTAACAGCAAAGCGAAAATAAAGCGACATTCTCTCTTGAATTTGGGCAATCCACGGAATTGGTTTTTGCTCAATATCAACATCGGGAGTTATGCCACCTCCGCCATACATTTTTCTGCCACCTGCTGTGTAAAAAACCTGTGCCTCTTGTGCGGTATCTTTTTGCAAAGTATCTGCTGGAGCAGAAATTAAATCATCGGAATCTTCTGAGCTGGCTGAGCTTCGTAATCCATGCCCTTTTATGCCGTTTTCTGGTTTATTAACGCATCTGCCAAAGGGCAAATAATAAAAGGCTGTGGTGAGCTTTAGAGCACGGCCATCGTAATCAAGTGGGAAAATGGTTTGAACACTTCCTTTGCCAAAAGTGGTTTTGCCCACAACTATTGCCCTGTCCCAATCTTGCAAAGCGCCAGAAACTATTTCTGCAGCCGATGCAGTTCCTTGATTTACAAGTATGGCTATTTGAGTATCTTCGCCTATTATGCCATTTCTTGTTGCTTTATTTTCTGAATTTACAACACGCCCCTTTGTGCTAACAATGCGATTACCACCTTTTAAAAACAACTCGCTAACTTCTATTGCTTGGTTCAAAAGCCCGCCTGGATTATAGCGCAAATCCAGCACCAATTTTTTCATACCTTGTTTTTTTAGTTTGTTTATGGACTCTTCTAATTCACTAGCGGTTTTAACATTAAAGGTGGCGAGTTGTATGTAGCCTATATCTTTATCCAGCATCCCAGCATAAGGAACTGCGTGAAGAACAATTTTTGCCCTTGTGATTGTTATGTCAAAGGGTGCGGGTACTCCTTCGCGTGATATTGTAACTCTAACATCAGTTCCAACTTTGCCGCGCAATTTGTCAACAGATTCGTCTTGAGTTAAATCTTTGGTTGGTTTGCCATCTATGTGAGTTATTCGGTCTCCTGCCATTATACCAAGTCTATGTGCTGGGGTGCCAGCCATAGGAGAAATAACGGTTAATTGATTATCCCTTATGCCTATGGTTATGCCAATGCCGCCAAATTCGCCGTCTGTAGCGAGTTTTAGGTTATCACTTGCTTTGGGGTCAAGAACTGCGGTGTTTGGGTCTAGCACGTTTCGAATTCCGCTTATGGCGGCTTCTGTTATTTCGCTAGGGTCAACATCTTCTACGTATTTCAAATTTATTTCTGAAATAACCTTATTAAGGCGGGAAAGTTCTTCGTAAAAATCACCAGAAGCCTTAGCCTCTGCGGAAGGCTTTCCGCAAGCCGTGAAAATGGCAAAGAGAACGAACAAAGATAGCAACGAAAGTTTAACAGATTTCATAGAATTGTAATGTAGAAATTTTCAGTGCCTAAAATGTCTAGTTCCCGTAAATGCCATTGCAATGCCAAATTTATTGCAGGCTTCTATAACTTCATTGTCCCTTTTTGAACCTCCGGGCTGTACAATATACTTTATACCAGCCGAATTGGAGGCATCTATATTGTCTGCAAAAGGGAAATAAGCATCGGAGGTCATTACCAAATTTCCCCAAACGCTATTTGGCAAATTCATCCGTTTAATGTTATCTGCTACTCTTGGCTGGCACAAGCGCAGGTTTGAATCTATGCGGTTTGGCTGTCCAGGCCCAAGACCGAGTATCATAAAAAATCCGGTTTTATATTCATGGCACATAACTATTGCATTGGATTTAGTATGTTTGCAAACAAGCCAAGAGAATTTTGCGAGTGCTTCTTTTTCTTTAGGAAATTTTGGTATTGTTGGGCATTCAAATTTTTCCCAACATTCAATATCCCTATCTTGAACGAGCATCCCACCTATTACATGCTTATACACCTTGCAAGCCACAGGTGCTTTTATTTCCCCAACTTTCAACAGACGAATATCTTTTGATTTATGCTTCAAAAATTCCAAAGCATCATCATCAAAATCCGGTGCAAGCAAAATTTCAACAAAACGCCCTTTTAACAATTCCGCAGTTTTCAAATCAACTTTTCGGCTAGCTGCAATAACAGAGCCGTAGGCACTAACAGGGTCTCCTTCCCAAGCATAGTTAAATGCTTCTGAGAGAGTTTCGCCTGTAGCAAGCCCGCAAGGGTTAAGATGCTTGATTATGGCAACGGTGCATGAATCCGAAAACTCCCTAATCATTTCCAAAGCGGCATCTGCATCCACTATATTATTATAAGATAGCTCCTTGCCATGAAGCTGCTCTGCAGTTGCAAGGCTAGCTTCTGTGCAATCTGGGTCTTTGTAGAATACTGCGTTTTGATGTGAATTTTCACCATACCTAAGGTGTGTGCCATTTGCGAAATTTAAGGTGAGATTTTGCATGGGGGTAAGGTAGAAAAAATATTGTGGTTTATCTCAACACCTTAGCCACAAACAAATTCCCATCTCTATCGTCCTTAAATTCAATTTTGGGATATGCCTTTCTTGCGCGCAATATGCCACTGCCAAGGCGTCTATATGGCAAAATTTTTGCAGCAAAAGAAGCAATTACAGGATTGCGAATATTTGAATTGCCAAATAAAATATTTTCAACGGTTAAATTATTTGGCAAATGCCCAGGGCTTATTATTTCTATTCTGTTGTTGAAAATCAAAATTCTAATAGGAGCATTTGTGAAATAATCTCTATGAATAATTGCATTTGCAACCAATTCTTCAAAAACAATTTTTGGAATTTCTGGTACTCCAGTGGAATTTATAGATTGCTCGCCTTGAAAAGTTTTTGTGTTGTTAATTAAAAAAGAAATTGCACCCTTGAACTGTTCTTCCAGTTTCCCACAAATATCCCTGCTATCCAAATAATTTGTTTCTGCCACATCAATTCCGTTAAAAGCTACCGCCTTAATTATAAAACTAGGCAAAATAATTTGAGGTTGTACAGCAAACAACAAAACTCCGGCTAAATTGAGATTTTCTCCTTTCAACAGATAAATATTTTCTAAAAGTTTTTTAAACGGAACATCTAAATCGCCTGGAGCGTTTCCGTATTGTTCGGTAAAAAAATTACTGAAATAAAGAGTATCTATATTTTTTTCGCTTGTGTTTGGGATTAAGGTTTCGTCTGCATGAATTACAGCCGAGCTTTGGGCTAGTCTTAAAATTTCTTCTCTTGAACTTGCAGGGCGTTTGTCTGCGCCAGTTTTTGTCCAAAAAATTCCGCTTTGGTCGGAATATGGTTTGCTAATTCCTAGTGGAACAGTTAGTACTAAAACCAAGCCACTCGGAGTAGCTATGTTTTCTGTAGTTGGGTTTATAGCTGGGCGAACATTTTGGAAGCAAACATTGGATATTAATTGATTGAGTCTTGAAATATCATTTAAATTCAATCCGCTTATTTCTCCATTGTCTTTAACGCCAATTAAAATTTGTCCACCGTTTCCATTGCTAAAAGCCACTATCTCGGCGGCTAACTTGCTTGCATTTGTAAAATTTTCCTTAAATTGATGCCCAGAATCCTCGCCAGATTTAATAATGGTTTCCAATTCCGAAAATTGCATTGGATTAATATAGTAAATTCCAAAGTCAAGCCCCCTAATCAAAAACTCTTTGCCAAGTTAATAGCTCTTTGTACAGTTACATCACTATTATAATGCTGATGTTCACCCCAACGACCAAGGCCAAAAATTCGTTTAGTCATGGCAAAAGACAATAATTCGCTTATAGCTTTTGGTTTGTCAATTGTATTTAATGGATAGGCAAATTCATTTATATATTTGAACTTACAAGATGTTTGCGTAACTCTTTCTAAATTTGTTTCTGTCCAATAACCCTTTGATTTTTTGCAAAAATTATTGCGAAGCAAAATTCTATGATACGATATATCTAAATTCGGTTCATAAATCCAATGCGCTTTGCTCTTTAAATTATTCGGAAAATATTCAATTTGTACAGAAGTATGTTTTAATTTTTTATAACTGCCAATGCAATTCCAGGGAATTGTCGTAATTATATTTTCTGCTCTATAAAAATCATTTACTTTTCTTGTTTTAAAATCTAATTTATTAACCACAACATTGTATTCTATTTGTTCTTTTATGCTTTCTGCCATTCTCAGCCATAATTCGCCATAGCCATATTTTTTTGGATAATAAAATTGAGCATGACCAGGCTGTTGACCATAAAATTTCTTTTCAAGACAACTTTTCAAAGTTTCTTCAAAAGAAACATTTGGCAATTTTTCAAGCCAATATGTTCCAATGGCATTTAAATTTTTCCCAAACATTTTTTTGTTATACGGCAACATATAATCTTTAGATATTTTCTCACCAAATTTCCAATTAATCCATTCCACAAAAGTTTTTGGTTTGAGTTTTTCAGTATTGCAACCTGCTTTGGCAATGGAGCTTAAATATTCAACCTGTTCATTTATGTTAAGTTGCCATATATTAGCTTCAAGCGGATGGTCTATTTTCTCTTTGCCAAGCTGTATCTTGGAATTACGATTATACAAATTCCATTCGTGTCTTGGCATAAACATAAATAAAAATTCATTGACTTCTGGTAGGCGAACATCTAAAAAATGCCCGCCACCTATATCCAAAGGATAGTTATCAACAACTTTGCTACGACATAATCCACCAGCTTCATCTTCTTTTTCCAACACTAAAAAAGAATTTTCTCCCGATTTTTTTAAATAATTTGCAAACGAAAGCCCACCAGGACCAGCACCTAGAATGAGATATTTAAGTTTTTTATTCGTTGTAGGCATATAAAATCTTAAAAATACAAAATTTCAACGACAAGCCTCACCCCTAGGGTTATATTTCTATATTAATTTAGGAGAAAGCGGTTTTATGAAAAATTTAAGAGAAGCATTAAAGAAAGACTTGTATTTAGCTGAAATGGCAACACAATTACCAATTAAGAAATATGAAAAAAAATTTATTGTTTCTATGAAAGATGTATATAATGAATTAGGCGGTATTAGAAAATTAAACACTGTAATAATAAAAACAGTTTCTGATTTATTCGGCAGTTGGTCACAAGATTCAATAATAATAAAACCAGATCATGAAAAGCTTTACAAAATTATAGGTGGTAAATACGTTTACAACGCGTTGTTATTTACCCAAAAGATAAAATATTTTCAAAAGGCATAGAAAAAGTAGAATTAAATGAAGATTTTGATATAATAAGAGGGAACCAAGTTTTTGAGTTAGGAAAATCAGAAATAAGACTTGATGTTTTGACAAAAGCAATTATAGCAGGTTTAATTAAATCAAAAATTGTAAATGAAAACAATTTTAAATGTTTATGCGTGGCATTTATTCCATTTAAGAAATCCTTACAATTATAACAGAGCAGGCAAAGTAACTTTTAACTAAAAATGTCTATTACATATAAAGGATCAGTAGTCGGTCATATTAAATATAAAAACGAATTTGTAGATAAAGCTTTCATAGCTTACCAAGATCACCCGATAGCATATAATTATCAAAACATAGATAAAGTAAAAGTATTAATCTTTAAGTTCTAGGAAGTTAATAATGTGATAATAATGCAAAATATGAGCAATATCACTTTAAAATGCAATTACTAGCTTAGTGTAAAAGATGTATATGAGTTCCATATTTTACTATATTCTAAGACCACCAAAAAAGGTAAAAAGGATAAGAAAATGACAAAAAAAGGTTTTGGTCTTCGGGAATGGATAATTCTGGCCGTTGTATTGCTCTCAGGCTACAGCCTGTGGCCCTCAATTCAATATCATAAAAATCAAGGCGCCGAAAAGGTTAAATTCGCCAAGGAAAATCCTAAGATTGTGGAAAAATCCGTGAATTTCGGTTTGGATTTAGCTGGCGGTACAAGCATAATTCTAGAAATAGATAAAAGCGGTCTTAAGCCAGACGAAGCCTCTGATATTCAAGAACGCTCACTTGAAATAATCCGCAATAGGGTTGACCAATACGGCCTTTCGGAACCGCAAATTTACCCCAGCGGCAATAACCGCATAGTGGCAGACCTTGCAGGTGTGGATGTTGATGATGCTCGCAATTTGGTTGGTGGCACAGCTATGCTTGAATTTAAAATAGTCGCAGAACAAGAAAAGACTGGGCAAACTCTAACTTTAATTGACAATTATTTAAAAGGTCGCAACCTTCCTGTGGTAGATTCCGATTCTTCTAAGGCTAAGGAATCAGAACCAGTAACTTCAGAAGTAGATACTTTAAGTGATGAGTCATTGCTCTTGGGTGGCAAAACAACCGAGCCTGTAGTAGGGGATTCTGCCAAGGATAAAGGCGAAGACAAAAGTGCAGCATATTTAAATCCAGATCGTCCTTTCACTGGCTATATGGTTAATTACGGCTCAAATTTAGCCGTTCCAGATGGATATGTTTCAAAAATCCAAGCTATTTTGGATATGCCTGGGGTGCAGGCTTTAATCCCCAGAGATGTTGCTTTTTATTGGGGGCGCGGTTTTGAAAAAGAGCAAAACGGAAATAAACTCAAAAAACTCTATTTGTTAAAACGCCGCACAGAAATGGACGGCAAAGAAATTGCCACCGCAAATCCACACCGTGTTTCCGATGGGCTTTCTGCGGGGCAGGTAGCGGTATCGCTTCGCTTTAAGGGAATGGGGCCAAAAAAATTTGGCTCGGTAACTGGCAACAATGTGGGCAAGCAAATGGCCATCGTTTTGGATGGGCAGGTTATTAGCGCTCCTGTTATTCGCGATCGCATACCGAATGGCGAAGCTCAAATAACAGGCTTGGAAAGCATGGCAGAAGCTACCCAGCTAGCAGTTGTTTTAAGAGCGGGTGCATTGCCCGCACCTATGAGAATTGTGGAGCTGAGAAATGTTGGAGCAAGCCTTGGAGAAGAGAACATTAAAGCTGGTTTTGGTTCTGCTATAATAGGTTTTGTGATATGTCTTTTATTTATGATATTCTATTATAACTTTGCAGGTTTGGTGGCAAACGCAGGTATTTTCATAAATGTTTTGATTATAGGAGCGGCTCTTTCCATATTCCACGCAACCCTAACTTTGCCCGGTATTTCCGGCATGATTTTAACTGTTGCTATGGCTTTGGATGCTAACATAATAATTTATGAGCGTATTAGGGAAGAACTGCGAGCGGGTCAAATGGCGAGAATGGCGGTTTCAAAAGGTTATGAAAAAGCATTCAGCGCAATTTTAGATTCAAACGTGACAACGTTCTTGGTTGCATTTGTGCTTTATAAAATAGGCACAGGTCCGGTAAAAGGCTTTGGGTTAACTTTAATGGTCGGTATAGCAGCATCACTGTTCTCAGCATTAACCGTTACCAGAGCTATCTTTGACCTTAAACTTTCCAAGCACGATGCAAAAAGCATAAATATAGGCAAGGGCATAAAGTGGTTGCAAGAGGCAAAACTTCAAATTGTTTCCAAGCGCGGAATTTGGGCAAAACTTTCCATTGGGCTTTGCATAGCTTGTATTGCTCTTGGAATTTTAAAAGGTTTTGATTACAGCATAGATTTCACAGGCGGTTTGGTTTACACGGTTGAATATGCAGATGATTCCATTCATACAGAAGAACTGAACAATGCTCTTGGCAAAGGCGGTCTCAGCGATGCAACAATTCGCAAACTAGGCGGCACATCGCTTAACCAATATATGTTGAGTATTCAAACTCAAGATTCTGGCGAAGAAGCTGTTAAAAAAACAACTGCGGTGTTAAATGCTGCGCTTGCAAACGCTGGCACTCCAAGAATTGTTGCAGAAGATATTGTTGGTCCAACAATAGGCGGCGAGCTTCGCTTTAATGCAATACTTGCCGTTATTCTATCTTGGATTGGTATTGGAATTTATATATGGGCGCGCTTTGGCAAAATGGGTCTCGGTTTTGGAGCAGGTGCAATAATCACGCTAATTCACGATACAATTCTCTGCCTAGGCGTGATAAGCTTATTTAGGCTCCCCGTTGACGGCGCAATGATAGCGGCTTTCTTAACGATGATAGGTTATTCTATCAACGATACAATAGTTATTTACGATCGTATTCGTGAAAATAAATTGCTTGCAAAAGAAACGCTTGAAGAGCGCATAAACATTTCAATTAACCAGAGTTTCTCCCGTACAATAATCACCAGCTTGTCCACATTGTTTGTGTGCGTGGTGCTTGCGATTATGGGCGGTTCAAGCATCAGAGATTTTGGCATAGTAATGTCTGCGGGTATTATTGTGGGCACATATTCCTCTATTTGCATTAGCGCGCCGTTCCTTTTGTGGTGGAGCAATAAGTTTAAGAGAGGGATGGGGTAAACCGCACGAGGTTTGCATTTTTTTGTCTGAACCAGAATTTTTAGAATTTACAGGATTTCCAGAATAAAGGCAGAAAATTTATATATTACCGTATGAATTAAATGTACTTTGGTGGAGAAAATTCATTATGAGAAAACAACCTCTCAAACTCGCACTCGCGGCAGCCTTTGGGCTTGCTTTAACATTCACCCTTTCCTGCTCATCGGGCGATGATAACAATAATGGCGGTGGCGGCGGTTCTTGCAGTATAAACGGCGGAACCGTTAAAATCGGTAGCCAAACATGGATGTCAGAGAATTTGAACTGCTATGTTGTGGGTAGTAAATGCTACGATGACGACCCAGCTAACTGCGCCAAATATGGCAGATTATATAACTGGTCAACGGCTATGGCACTGCCAGATAGCTGCAACCGCTGGGACTGCGCTTCTAAATTAAGTGAAAAGCATAGAGGAATATGCCCTAGTGGTTGGCATATACCTAGCAATGCGGATTGGAATGTTTTGATGAAATCTGTCAACCCGAGCTGTTCTGGTAATGCCGATTGTGCTGGTGCAGGAACAAAATTGAAGGCAACAAGTGATTGGAGCAACGATGGCAGTGGCACGGATGAGTTTGGCTTTTCCGCCCTGCCGGGCGGCCTCAGCAATTCTGTTGGCTATTTCAGCAATGTCGGCATCGCCGGCTTCTATTTGAGTGCTAGCGAGGAAGGTGGAGACGGCACATACCCCAGGGTCATGCTCAGCAGCGACGAGGACGTCCACTTTGGCTTAATTGATAAGAGCTACTTGCTAAATGTTCGTTGCGTGAAGGACTGAGCACGTAGGTTCAGACAAAAGGGCAGACAAAAATGGCACACTTTTTGCATCTCCAAAAGTATGGCAGAAAATCTCACTATTACAGGTACTCGAAACAGGCTCTTTAACTCAGATGCTCGTATGCTGGTGTATAAAGGGCTGGATGCAAATGCTATGCGTGGGCGGGCTATAGCTCAGAATATAGCCAATTCAGTAACTCCGGGCTATAGGCGCGTGGAGGTTAATTTTGAGGAACAAGTGCAGGCGGCAATGCGAAAACATATAGATGGAACAAGAACCAATGAAAATCATATAGAGCTTGGACGTAAGGCTTCCATTAAAAGGGTTGAGGCTTATTCTTTTATTCCAGACGATCCGGCAAATCCAGGGGAAGTGAATAATGTTGATATTGATATTGAAAATGCAAAAATGGCGGAAAATCAAATAGAGCAGAATTATAATATGCAGTTTGCTTCTTTTGCAAAGTTCAATGCTGCTATAAAAGGACAAACTTATTAATGAATAGAATAGGCATTGGCTTTGATGTGCATAGGCTTGTTGAGGGGCGAAAATGTATTATTGGCGGTGTTGAAATTCCACATTCAAAAGGGCTTTTGGGGCATAGCGATGCCGATGTTCTAACTCATGCTATATGCGATGCCTTGCTAGGTGCAGCAGGTCTTGGCGATATAGGAACGTATTTTCCCGATAATGACCCAAAATTCAAAAATATAGATAGCCAAATACTTTTAAAACAGGTTAAGGAAGAAATTTCAAAATTGGGTTTTAAAATAGAGAACATAGATAGCATTGTGATGGCAGAAAAACCAAAAATAAATCCTCATCGCTCAGAAATGAAAGCGGTTCTCTCTAAAACTCTAGAAATAGAAGAAACCAGAATAGGCATAAAAGCCACAACCACGGAAAAACTCGGCTTCACAGGTAGAGAAGAGGGTATAGCAGCTCAGTCGGTAGCTCTGCTTTCCGCATAAAAATTTTCCCAAGTTTCATTCTTGCCATTTCTAGTTATTTCCACAAAAATAAAAGCGGTATCTTTTGGTGGCAAAAAACCAAGGGTCATGTCTGTTGAAACTATGTTGTCTATTTGCGTATTGCTGTCTATGCTGTAAAGTCCGCTGGTTTTTGTATATATGTTTTCTCCGTGATAGATTGTTATGGAGAAAAGGGAATCTTGCTCCACATCTAATATTTTCCCTGGTAAAATAGCATTAACTGAGGTTTTGCCTATTGTGCCGAATTTGTTTTTGAAAATTTGCTCTTCATCATAATTTTCTCTGGCTCCTTTTTGATAAATAACCGAACTTTTAAGCGGCATCACAGGGCAATAAGCGGGGAATCTGCAACCGTTTTTTTCATTTCGCCAAGCAAAATGTTTGTTCTTTGTTATGATTAAACTGTTTCCCGAAATCCATATTGAATCTTCTGTTCCTTCGGGAAAAGAAAAGATATGTTTTATTCTCAGCGGAAATTCTTGAGGAAATCTTTCGCCTATTAGTTTTACCATTGGAATATAAAGGGTATCTGCACCAAGTGGCTCTGAAAGAATATCATCAAGGGATTCAAAATTATAGAAACACTCTACTAAATCGTTTTTTTGGGAATGGATTTTAATTGGGTTACAATTAGGGTGTTGCTCGGTGTAGCTTTGCGCATCCAGAATAGGTTTTGATTTATTCATAAAAATAACAACTATAATCAAAGCAAAAGCTACTAAAAATAGCACAGCAAACAAGACTTTAAGGCTTGGCATACAAGGTTGTTTTTATATGAGTTTCACTTTTCCATAAATGAATTTTTGACGAAACTGCTCAACAAGTAGATTGCTTGCTCCTTTAATGGAAATAGAGTGTTTGTCGGCAATTCTGTCTAAGAATGTTATGGCAGCAGAATCCATAGATTGCACATCGGAAAAATCAAAGTTAAGGCTAAAGAAATCTAAAATGCTTTTTTGCAATTCATCTAGTTGCTCGCAGGCAAGCATATTTCCCTTGCATATTATATCTGCAGATTCATTATCGTTTTTCTTCAACTGCCATTCAAAAGCCTGTGCGGAATGGTTCAATTCATTTTCTGTGTTTTTTAAGCTGTTCAGAAAATCATCTGAAGTTTTGTAAATGGAAAAAATGCTATCCAACTGGGTTATTTGCAGGAGATTCATTATTTCTGGAGAGACATCTGAAATTATAAAGTGCAGGTTGTTTCTGTGCATCATCTGGTGTATTCTAACAAATATTGCAAGATGTGAGCTATAAAGAACACCTACTGGCTCAAGTGATAAAAGAACATCTTGTTTCTTTGTTTTCAAAGCACTTTCTATTTTTGCGAAAATATTATGAAAATCACCGACCTCAAAATCAAAGCCTACGATTTGATAATATCCACCTTTATCTTCAATAGTACATTCTGACATATTTTATCTCCGCTCTACAATATATAAAATTTTTACAAGGACTCCATTTTAATTGAGCCATTTGTCCAACTTATCTTCAAATCAAGCAATTCTTCCTTGATTTCCATACTGGAGCCGAATATTGAAATTTTAAGAATCGGCGAAATAGATGTTGCGCTAATCAAATCTGCCTTGTTGGGCATTATTTCTATTAATTTCAGGAGCTTTTTACGTCTTGCTATCAATTGATTCCTGCTGTTGTTGCAACTAGTCAACTGCGAGTGAAGGAGTTTTACCTGTCGTTCAAATTCAGGAGTAATTGCTGTTGTTTTCATTGAAGAGAGCTTGTAGTCCAAAACCTCTATTGCCTTTTCTAATTTCTGTATAAACTCATTTTGCTTTGTAAGTTCTTCTTTGTATTGTTCGCGCTCATTTTCAACAAGGGTGAATTCGTTTATGGATTCTATTTTTCCGCCTATATTTCCGCATTTTAAGCGACCGTGGAAAGCAATGGAGGTGCTTACGATTTGCCCATTGCGGGGCATACTTAAATTTTCAGTTTCAATTTGGCAACTCCGAATTTGCCCTTTAACTACAAGGTTTTGACCAGCTTTTATTTTTGCGTCTTGGATGTTTTCGGCGTTTATGTTTTTTTGTGCTATTATACTTGCATTATTTAATCCGAACACAGAGCTTTTTAAGAATATATTGCCATATTTTGATTCTATACGCGCAGATTCCACAACCCCTTCAATGGATATATTGCCATCGGCAATAACAGAAAAACCGGTATTTACATTTCCTTTAATGAGAACATCTCCAGTATATTCGATATTGCCAGTTTTATAATTTACATCGCCATTTATTATATAAATGCTGCCTATGCAAATATTTCGGCCTTGCCTGTATAGGAAGCCGTTTATGGTGGCTACAAGTTTTGTTTCGCCGTCTATGGCTTTGGTATTCATTCCAACTGGAAGTCCAATATCATCGCCTGGGGTTGGAGAGAGAGGTAGCCCAAACACGCTGGTGCCCGGAATGCCCGGAGTTGGTGGAATTCTGGTGCATATAATTTCGTCTTTCTCTACTTGCCTTATGTTATCCCATTTTTTATAATCTGCCGTGCCATCTTCATTTAAAAATGGTTTTGCATCTGGGTCTATGGGTATTATTTCGGTTACAACGGCATCAGTCCCAGCAATAGGCGGTTTTGCAGCGGCAATTATAAATTCCTGCCCGTAGGCAGTCAGAGTTAAAATTTCTTTTATCAATTCATGATCTATTCCATAAACAACGGCTTTTTCTGCCAAAATGAATAATATGTCTTCTGGAGTTATATTGTAATTGGTTTGCAATATACCTGTGTTTATGGAAAAGCGTGCTTGTATGGGTGTCACATGCAGGTGCAGGTACTTTCGTTTTCCTTCTTCAAATAATTCAAAGGGAGGTCCAATTCGCTCTTCGTTCCCAGACATTGCTTTTATTGTGCTTTCAATTTTTGCAATATCAAAATTGACAACTTTGTTTATCAGCAGAGTTTTTTTAATTTCTTTTATATTCCAATTCTCAGGGACAAGCTCTCGCACAACGGTTAAAAACGTTCCTTCTGGAGATATTCTCCACGAAAGCCATTTATAGTTTTCGTTTATGTTTGCGCTATCAGTAAGCTCCATGTGTGGTAAGATAGTAAATCATGCCTATATAAACCTCAGATTCGCAAATTTCAACACAAATTTTCGCTTTGAACCATCTGCAAACAGAATTTCAACCTGAGTATTTTCTCCCGAACCGCTTTGACCAACAATCTTTCCATTTCCATATTTATTATGAGCGGCAAACTTACCCACCAACCTAGGCTCAACCTGGCTGTATTCATCATGTTCATAAGATTGTATTTTTTTCTTTGCGAAATGTGGGGGATTTATGGATATTGTGAAAGGATTGCTTTTGGATGCTAGCCGGTCAAAATAAATTGTCGAAGCATCCATCTCCTCTATAAAACTTGTTGGGCTAAAACTTTTTTGCTCGCCTCGCCAGAATCTGGCTTGGCTCGTGTAAAGAAACAAATGCTTTTTTGCCCTTGTTAAGCCAACATAAAAAAGCCGTCTTTCCTCTTCTAGTTTTTCCCTTTTTTCTTCGGGGGTATAGTCTGCTTCGTAGGCTTTGCTTGGCAAAATTCCTTCATCGCAACCAACTATATGCACGCTGTCAAATTCCAAGCCTTTGGCGGAATGCAGGGTCATTAAGGTTACAAAATTTGCGGAGCTTTCGTTTTTGCGGTCTGCGCTTGTTAAAAGAGAAATGTCTTGCAAAAAAAATTCAAGTGTTGCACCAGGGTTTTCTTCGCAAAAATCTTCAATGCCGCGAAGCATTTCGTCTAAGTTGGCTTTTCTATCGTCTGCGGTGGCGGGGTCGTCTTTTTCCAGATACTCGTTGTATTTTATGGTTTCTATTATTTTCTTGGTTAAAAAAACTATGGATTCGCTCGGTTCTTGCAAAAAGCCATTCATCATTTTTGCAAAAGGTTCAAGTTTGGGAACACTGGGCAAAGCATCCCAAAGCGATGTGCCTCTCTCTTCTGCATTTTGTTGCAGAGTTTCTATTGTTTTTTTTCCAAGCCCTCTTGGAGGAACATTTACAATTCTAAGTAAGGCTCCATTATTTTTTGGATTTACCAATAGATGCATATATGCCAAAATATCCTTCACTTCCATTCTATCCCAAAACCTTGTGCCGCCAATTATTATGTTTGGAATTCGCAGTTTGTTAAGTCCAGCTTCTATTAAACGGCTCTGTGCATTATTGCGATAAAACACCGCTGTTTGCGAATAGTTTTGTACGCCTAGCGAAAATATTTTTGTTGCTAAAGTATTTGCCTCTGTATAATCATCTGTAACCTGTTTTATGTGGATTAGCGAGCCTTTTTCCTGATTTGAAAAAACCTTTTTTTCCATCTCTTTTGGGCGTTTATTATTTACTATAACAGAGCCGGCTGCTTTAACTATGTTTGAACTTGAGCGGTAATTTTCCTCTAGCTTAACTATTTTCACAGGAGCAAAGTCGCGGTGGAAATTTCTTATTATATTTAAATTCGCTCCACGCCAGCCATATATACTCTGGTCATCATCTCCCACAACGGTTATGTTTTTATTATTGTTTGAGAGCAGCAATTTGAGCAAAATATATTGAGCATCATTTGTATCTTGATATTCATCGACAAATATATATCTAAAATGTTCGGAGAATTGCTCTGACACAGATGGTACTTTTCTTAAAATCTCGGCAGCCCGTAAAAGTAAGTCGTCAAAGTCCATCGCATTTGAATTCATCAATAGAATTTGATATTCTTCGTAATAGCTAGCTAAAATTTTCTGGTCTTCAAAAACACTTTCTTCTAGTGCTTCTTCGGGAGAAATTCCTCTGTTTTTCCAAGACGAAATTGCCCATGCGATTTTTTTAATCCGTGCGGCATTTGCCAAATCGCCTTCTTTTGGCACAGCGATTAGTTTCAATAATTTTTTTTGGTCATCATCATCGTAAATAGAAAAATTTCTTGTATATTTCCATTTCAGTGCCTCTGCCACAGCGGAATTTTCAAGGCAAACTCTTAAAATTTTCACTGAAAGACTATGAAAAGTTCCCATCCAATCTAGGCGAATATAAGGATATTCTAAAATTTTTGCAATTCTCTCTTTCATCTCCTTTGCGGCTTTATTTGTAAAAGTGACGGCTGCTATTCGCCTCGCTTCCACATTGTGATAAGAGATTAAATGCGCAATTTTATATGCTATTGTGCGAGTTTTGCCAGAGCCAGCCCCTGCCAAAATTAGCATTGGGCCATCAACGGCAAGGGCTGCTTCGTATTGAACTGGGCTGAGTTCCCGCTGGAGAATTTCGGGGGTTATGGAGAGCATTCAATTCCTCTTAGTCTATCTAACTCCAATTTTTTATCTTTGCTTCGCATAAGAATTTCGCCAATAAGAACGGCATCCACATTGCCAAGTGCCAAAATATCTTCTCTGGTTTTTATTCCGCTCTCCGCCACAAACAATATATTATCTGGAACCAATTTGCGCAACCTTGCACTTGTTTCAAGAGCAACCTCAAAATTTTTCAAATCACGGTTATTCACGCCTATTATTCTAGCCCCAGCTTCAAGTGCAAATTTCACCTCGCTTTCATCATGAGTTTCCACCAACGCCGATAATCCTAATTCGTTTGCAATGTCAATATACTCTTTCAATGTTTTTGCATCAATCAAAGCGCAAATAAACAACACCGCAGATGCTCCAATGGTTTTTGCTTCATATATTTGGTAAGGGTCTATGATAAAATCTTTTCGCAAAAGCGGCAATTTTACCGCCTTTGATATTTCAGTGAGATATAAATCACTTCCCATAAAAAAGTCCGGCTCGGTTAGCACGGAAATCGCGCTGGCTCCGGCTGCTTCGTATTCGCTGGCAATATCCAAATAAGGAAAATTTTCCGCAATTATTCCCTTTGAGGGCGAAGCCTTTTTTACCTCGCATATAAAAGACAATCCTGGTTTGGCAATAGCCTTTTCAAACACAAAATCACCTTTGGGGAGAGCTTGCGCCTGCCTTTTTATTTCGGAGAATGGAATTTTTTTCTTCACATTCTCAACACGTTCACGGGTTTTGTCTGCTATTTTATTTAGAATCATTTTTTCTGCAAAAGGAATGTTGTTCATCATGGGGTAATTTAGATTTTTTCAAATTTCTTTATAAATTCATCTGGAGAAATAACTGCTATTTCTTTGTTAGCGAAACCAGGTAAATCACGAGTTACAATATAATCTGCGTTAAACTCTTTTGCACATTCTAATTGTAAAGCATCTTCAAAATCATCTATATCGTCATTTTTTAATGCTTGGACTACTTGATGTT
>Ga0268262_10001422_pt1 | contig 29632 bp, 28 predicted proteins | sample TergutNc150P3_FD_190354 | JGI IMG/M metagenome (GOLD analysis project Ga0268262, IMG submission 190354) | Nasutitermes corniger P3 segment gut microbial community from laboratory colony in Florida, USA - Nc150 P3 (SPAdes) (version 2) | ecosystem: Host-associated > Arthropoda: Insects >... | reverse complement strand
GGATATTTACTATTCAAACCGTGGACCACCTCCAAAGTTCTCGACGCTAACCGTACTGTCCTGCAACCCAAATCCGACAAAGACGTAACAATCGCGCTATTACCGCCTGAAATCATATTGTCGCCAACCAATTTCACGGCCGGCCCCAACCCCATATCAAAATCCGCCGCCTTAGTCAATTTCTACCGTGTAGGCAAGCAAGTCAAAACCGCCTCGCTGAAAATCTACGACGTCTCCGGCAAGACCATCAACAAGATAAGCATCAGCGACAAATCCGCCGTCCAAAACGCCCGTTCCAAGCGCCAGGTCGGTTCCTGGAACCTGAAAGACGCCAAGGGCCGCCCGGTCTCCGAGGGAACGTATTTGGTCAAGGGGACGGTAAAGACGGTTGATAGAAAATCAGAAAAAATATCGCTGCTTATCAGCGTTCGGTAAAGATTTTGACGCCGCGGCAGTGGAAAGGATGATGACAGTAAGAGCAAAGGTTTTTCGGTGCGTTGCGTCAAAAACAATTGATTAGTTACATTCAGCGTACCCGTCATTTCGGTGGGTACGCTCTCCCCAGTTCCCCGCGTCCTAGCCGATCTCGTTGTGGTCGGCGGGTGGGTGGCGGAGTCGGTCGGTCTCGTTTTGAAAAAAAATTTGCAATTTATGTGTTATTATATTATATTTAACATTGTGAGCGAGTCTGTGGAGCAAGTACAATAACCGGAGAATATGTATGAAATTCGTTACAGTGAGTGATTTTAGGACGTCCAAGTCCAATATTTGGAGGAAGTTACCTTCCGAGCGCGAGCTAATTGTAACCGATAACGGGAAGCCGATAGCCTTGCTGACTCCATTGAACGACGAGACATTGGAGGACACGATTTCCGCCTTCAGAAGGGCAAAGGCCATAAACGCCATGAAGCAGATGCAAGAGATATCCGTTTCTTTGGGTAATGACAAAATGACGTCCGAAGAAATAAACGCTGTAATTAGTGATGTTAGGGGGAAGAACAAGAAATGAATGTGGTAGTAGATACTAATGTAATTGTATCCGCGTTAATAAATGCAAATGGAATTCCGGCAAGGATATTGTCTTTGGTTCTAAATGGAAATATAAAAATACTGTACGACAATAGAATTATATTTGAATATATTGATGTATTGTCGATGAAGAAGTTTTGTTTTTCTAAAGAAGCAATTAATAACATCATCAGTTACTTTAAGCACAATGGCGAATTTATAAATTCTGAGTACGCCAAAATAAATTTTTCTGACGAATCCGACAAGAAATTCTATGAGGTCTATAAATCCGGTGGCGCACATTATTTAATAACCGGAAACATAAAACATTTTCCTAAAGAAGACACCATTGTTGTGCCTAGAGATTTTTTGCTGATATATGAACATTGAGAGGGTATGTCCCCACCGGTCGCTGTTGGTGTGGTCCCCGTCCCAAACAATAATTTGACTTTGGTGGTCGGCGGGTATTATATTATTAAATAGTATCTGCGTCCAATGGTGTGAAATCCTAATAGGAACGGTGGCTATTGAGAAAGAGACTAAATCGGCTGTTGAAGATATATCTTGATACATGTTGTTACGGGCGTCCGTGGGATGGTCAGGCGTCGGCGAGCATAATCGCCGAGGCTAACGCCATTGAAACCATTATAGATTGGCGGCACATTAACAGTTATATGATTATCGGGAGTTCGGTACTTGATGTTGAGATATTGAAAAATCCTAACGTCAAGGATAGGGACGCGATTATGGATTTTTACAGAGACGCAAGGGACGACTACGCTTATTTAACCGCAACGGATAGAGCGCGGGCGCAATCGTTTCAGGCGGCGGGATTGAAAGTCAACGATAGTTACCATTTGGCCGTCGCCGAAGCCGTCGGTGTTGATGTATTGCTGACCGTTGACAAGCCTTTTTTGCAAACGGTAAACCGTAGGAATATGTGCGGGGTAACGGTTATGAATCCATTAAATTTTGTTTCAACATATAACGCGGGAGGCGGATATGGCGATTATGACGGAAATCAAGAATCCGATTGAACTGCGTAAGGCCGGAATGAAAGCGCTTGTCAACGCTATAGGGCACAATAACGCGCAGGAGTTTGTGAGGCGGTGCAGGGGGACGCCGGGGTGGGATTTCGGACAATGGCTGAATGAACAGTCTGAACCGACAGACGATGAGTTTTTTGCCGAGATTGAAAGCGCTCAGGCGGAAGCACGAGCGGCGGGTATATCCGATTGCAGGAAATAGTATAATCCTTACACGCCGTCACCCCCCCGGTCCCCCATTCCCACGCCCCGCCGGTCGCTGTTGGTGTGTGTGGTCGGCGTTCCTTCTTTTGCGAATCCAAGGTATCTTTGACGTCCTGTTAGGATAGGATTAACCGGACACCCTAAAACCCCGCGTGCAAATAGGCCCCGGCCCCAAAGCTCCCGGACTTCTGCCCGTGTATGTTGGCGTTTAGCTCCGCCACTATGGAGATATCCGGCGGCATCTTCAGCCTGAAGTAGAGGGCGTATCCAATGTCCGGCGCCGGCAGATCGTCGCCGCGTACCACGGCTATCCGTAGACTGTGGCTGTTCTCAATGCTTCTTATGTAGCCGCTAAAATCTTTCGTTATAGAGGCGCTGATAATCGGGCCTGCCTCGACGTCCGCGTTTACAGAGTCTTTTTCCGTTTGGCGCGAACCGAAAGCGCCGCCGCCGATCATGAGGCCGTTTGCCCAACGGTGTTCGTAGAGCGCGTCGGCGTAGAGGCGCAACCGTATTTGGGATTTGCTTAATCCGGCGCCTGCTTCAAGTTTGCTGCCGTTTTGCAACCATAGCCCAACCCGTTCGCTCGTGGTATAGCTGACCTCTCCGGAAGTCATGTCCCAGTATCTTGAGTTTAGAGTACTGAGCAGCAGATTGTCCAATGGAAAGAACAGTAACCCGGCTTCATGCAGGGTCTGTTTGGACGTTATCAGAGAACTGTCGGGAAGCAGGGCATGTTTCAGCGGTTGCGCGCCAACCGGGAGCGACATACCGGTCTCTTGTGAGTAGAAGGCATAGAGGGCGATGCGCTGCAGGGCTTCCACATACTCGCCCGGATAGAAATAACCCCAAATGTTTCCGCCGGTACTCAGATTGCTCCCGCCGCCGGCAAGAGTTGTGATATAGATCGAATACGCGGCGTTCAAGTCGACGCCTCGCGGTAGATCGCGCGTGTTCACGGATACCTGCGGGTTTGTCTCAGAGCGCCCGATATAGTTTGATGGATTGAGGCGGTACATGGTGGACCCGGTGAACGTGAGCGAGCTTATGGGAGAGATGTTGACCAAACCGTACGCCACCCGACCATGTTCCGATGAATCGCTCATATATTCGGACCACGAAATATCGTAGCCCACGTTGTGTACGCCCTTTACATCATGGAAGTAGCGTGCCGAGAGGTCGGACAGGCGCAGGGAAAATGTCTCCTTGCGAATGCGTTTGCTAGCTACCGTACCCACGTCATTCTCCGAAAAGAGACCGGACGCCGCCAACTCAATATCCGGCAGGATGTCTCCCGTATACAATGTGCGCAGCTCAAAATTTGAAAGACTGGTGTACTCGGTATGCCTATGCACTTGGTATAGGCTCGCACGCAAGTTGTCACGCAGGTCGTACCCGACGGTGATCTCGTGCTCGTCGTTTATATTTTGGTAGTTGAAAGTCGGTCGATCCAAGCCTATGAAGTCCTGTCCCACCCAGCGGCCGCTGTACGACCCGAAGGCCCTGCCCTCGGTCACGCCCGCCGTCACGCCCGCCGCGTGCGCGCCAAGCCTATTGTCGTAGGCGATCTCCGGATAGAAGAGAAGCGAGCGGCCGCCCGCGCCGCGCCACTCTACGGGAATGCCGGCAAGCGCCACCGGAGTGAGGTCGCCGCCCTCCCTGTCTACAGTGAGAAATCCGGCTCGCGCGCTCATCCACTCGCGGGGCGACACCACGCCCTCGACAAAGTTGTACTGCCCGAAGTGATTCTCGGGAACAGGCTCAAATGTCCCCTTGTCAAGCGGATAGACCCTCTCGGAAAATGATATCTGTATGATGGACGTCGGGTTGGCTTTCTCGCGGCGCAATAAGCGCACGACACGGCTCCATTGATTGTAGATATAGTCCGTGGCCGGTAACGGAATGCCGTCTACGTACATCTTTACGGTACTCGGCACAACCTCCTTATTTTCGGCTATACCGGTTATCGTATAAAGACCGTCCGTCGCGTATCCTATGTTGCGCCACTCCGTCCTTGAAAGCAAGTGGCCGCTTCCGGCGGCGGCCGTCACAAAGCTACGATCCCTATTGTCAACCGCCGCGGATCCGGAAAATACCGCGGACGCGCCCTCGGCGATTACCTCGGAACCAATGCTGCTCTGCGCAAGCCCCGTATTTTGTACGCCGAAAGACGCTCGGGAGAATATGTCGCCCTCAACGCCCTTGTAATAAAAACCCTTCTGCGGCGGCAAGGTCGTCACTGCGTTGTCTACCGTAAGGTCCAAGATACGCCCTTCAAGGTCTTCCGTGCGCAGGTTCAGCGTAGCGTTGCCCATCGGCATAGTGGTATTAATCGCTAAATCGCCCTCATCGGCATACTCGGCGTCAGCAAACTCTTTAATCGTGACGGCACCGGTAGGCGTCCCCACATATTTGTCCGAAAATGTAACATGCGCGCCGTCTTCATTCCACCCGTACAGACCCTTTCGCACGGCATCGCCTCTATTCCGGATGCGTACGCCGCTCCACAACTTGCGGTCAGGGTTGTAGACGATAAAACCGCCGCGCGTGTACAATATGGTGTGGTCTGAATAATTGAAAACGAACGCGCCGCCGTCAACGCTTATATGTTCGGGATAAGGGGCGACGCTTAAATTGAACGGCGTGTTATAGGTGACCAATCCGATGTCGGCAGCGCAAACGAATTTTTCACCCACGCGAGTAATCGAACGAAGACCGCGCAACACGGGGATAGCTGGCCCCGGTTCCAAAGCATAGTTTCTTGTGTTAATCGTGTAAACACGGTTCCCAGCCGCGATATCTATGTAGTCGGGACCGAGGCTTGCGGCGCGAATCCGCTCCTTTACGGGCGCCTCCACAAACAGTTTTTTCGACGGTTCGTATCTATATAGCGCTTTCTCTTGCGTAAAGTAGACGGCGTCGCCGACACGGCGGACATCCCCGGCCTCAAGGGTAAAATCCCCGTGGGGGACGGTAACCCAGTCGTCGCTCGCTATGGTGAGTACATGCACCGCGCCGGACGTGAAGACGTGAACTTGGTCGTTGAAACTAAGCAGACCGCGAACCGTCAACGCGTTCTTACTCGGGATAACAATCTTCACCCATTCCCGGCTTGTCAAGTCCATACGGTAGAGCGTGTCGCCGGAGGCAAGCCACACAAAGCGCCTGTCAACGTCAATATGTCCCCCGCCGCTGACAAGCCCGCGTGAAAAATCCTCTATATTACCCGTCTGCATGTTCACCGCGGCCACGGCGCCCATGCCGTTAGACGTCCAAATCACGTCGCCTGATCGCACCATACTCACAATGTTGAAGAGCGAGTCTGCGGCGGAGTACAGCGTGTGGGCGCTGCGGGTATCCATGGAAAGAAATGTTATCTGTTTTTGGTCGACGACATAAACAAAGCTGCCGCGGGTGAAGACCTGCGGAGAGATTACGCCGGAAGCGTTCGCCGCCTCCGGGAACAATACGAGCGCAACAAACAACAAGGCCGCGAAAAGCGCCCCTATTATGCTATTGCGCGGCGATCCGCCGTGTCCACTGCAATTGCCCATTTATCCCCGCACTCGTTTTATTGACAACTCTATCCGGAATTATCCCCAAATCCGTATAAACGGATTCCGGCCGATTCAACCGTCACATCCGATTCGATCCGACAGACCCGTCTCGCGAAGGGCCCGAAGTTATCATCCGTAAATACGGCGGCACATCATCCATGCCGGGAACCGGCGCCAAGTCGAAAGCGATACTCTCCGCCGCCGACTTCCCCGCACCCATCGCAAGAATCACCGTGGCCGCCCCCGTAACTATGTCACCGCCCGCGTATACTCCGCGCTTCATTGTGCGCCCGTCGGCCTCGTTCGCGACTATCGTCCCGCGCTTCTCATTAACCTTAAGCCCCGGCGTAGTGTTCGGGATGAGCGGGTTTGGGCTGTTGCCGATGGCGATAACCGCCACGTCGCAATCAATCACAAACTCGCTGCCCTTAACCTCTACCGGACGGCGGCGTCCCGATGCGTCGGGTTCGCCTAGCTCCATACGCACGCACTTTACACCCGTTACCGCGCCGTTCTCTCCGGCGATTATCTCGACCGGATTGCAGAGGAGATTAAATTCTATACCCTCCTCCTTCGCGTGATGAATCTCCGCGGCGCGCGCCGGCATCTCGGCCTCGCTTCTGCGGTAGACGATTATCGACTTCTCCGCCCCGAGGCGCAAAGCCGTGCGGGCGGAGTCCATCGCCACGTTCCCGCCGCCGACGGTTATGACGCGCTTGCCTTTCATTATAGGCGTTGACGGATCGTCGACATACGCTTTCATTAAATTGCTTCTTGTCAAGTACTCGTTAGCCGAGTACACGCCGGTGCTGTTCTCGCCCTTTATCCCCATGAACGACGGGAGTCCAGCGCCGGAGCCGACGAAGACCGCGTCGAATTTCTCCTCGTTGAACAGTTCATCGACCGTGGCCGTCATGCCGACCACAAAATTCTTTACGATCTTCACGCCAAGCGCCTCTAAATACTCTATTTCCTTTTTGACAATGGTCTTTGGCAAACGAAACTCCGGTATGCCGTAGACGAGCACGCCGCCCGCTTCGTGCAACGCCTCAAAGACCGTTACGTCAAAACCGGCTTTGACTAATTCTCCCGCGCATGTCAGACCCGCCGGGCCGGAGCCGACGACGGCCACGCTCTTGCCGTTTGACGGGCTTTTCGGCGGCAAACCGACATTGCCCGATTCACGTTCGGTATCGGCGGCGAAGCGCTCAAGGTTCCCTATGGCTACCGGTTCGCCCTTCTTGCCGAGGACGCAACGCGACTCGCACTGCGTCTCCTGAGGGCAGACGCGCCCGCAGATCGCCGGAAGGGCGTTGGTCTCCTTTATCTTCCGGGCGGCGGCGATGAAGTCGCCCTCGGCGATAAGCCCGATGAACTCGGGAATCTTCACATTGACCGGGCAACCTTCGACGCATAACGGTTTTTTACACTTCAGACAGCGGGCCGCCTCCGCTTTCGCCTCGTCGCCGGTGTAGCCGTAGGGCACTTCATTGAAGTTGCGGCCACGGACGACAGGGTCCTGTTCCTTCATGGCGATTCTTGCGGTGCCGACGCTGGTCATTTTATTTCTCCGTAAAGTCAGAATATCAACGTTTAATTTATATTGATACTACATACCGGATCGGCTTTGCCTCGATAAACACGGTGCTTCGCCGCTTTGCTCCTCGCCTCGTGTTTATCGAGGCGAAGCCAATGATGTCATTGCCAGCGTAGCGAAGCAATCTAGAAAATCAACATCACACGCTAGCAATTTTGCACATATGATAATTTTCCCTCGCCCGCGCTTCAAACGATTTATATGCGTTCAACCGCAAGACAATTTCGTCCCATACTATTTGCGACGCGTCGAACTCCGGCCCGTCTACGCAGGCGAATTTTGTCTGGCCGCCTACTGTCACACGACAGCCTCCGCACATTCCCGTTCCGTCAATCATTATCGGGTTCAGCGACACGTAAGTCTTAATCCCCGCCGCAACCGTCAACACGGCCGTGACCTTCATCATAATCACCGGGCCGATGACAAACGCGATATCGAACTTTTCTCCGGCGCCTATCAATCCATTGAAAACATCGGAGACAAAGCCCTTGGCGCCGTAGGAACCGTCGTCTGTGGCGACCAATAGGCGGTTGCACGACGCCTTGATGTCGTCTTCGAGGATGACCAGCTCCTTCGTACGCGCCCCAACGATTGCGGTTACGTCGTTCCCCGCCGCGTAAAGGGCGGATATTATCGGGTACAGCGGGGCGGCTCCCACACCGCCGCCTATACAGAGCGCCCGGCCGAATTTCTCTATGTGCGTTGGCTTGCCCAGCGGCCCGACAAGATCGTTCACAGACCCACCCTCGCCAAGATCGCGCAACTGCATCGTCGTTTTGCCAATCACCTGAAAGATGATGTCGATCCAACCCTTGTCGGCATCGGCGTTGGCAATCGTGAGCGGTATGCGCTCGGAATCCTCAAGCGGCCGCAGAATAATGAACTGCCCGGCCTTTCGCTTCCGGGCAATGCGCGGGGCGTGGAGACGGAAGCGCCAGACGGCGTCGGACAATTGTTCTTTTTTTAAAATTTTAGCCATCAATAATCCCAAAATCAAAAGAAAGGCGACCGGGACGGCCGCCCTACGACGTCAACACATCCGCACCGCGTTACAGTTTAACCTCTTTCTTAATCTTATCAACCATATCCAGCTTCTCCCAAGTGAACTCCGGCAACTCCCGCCCGAAGTGCCCGTTTCTCGCCGTTTGCCGGTATATCGGGCGCTTCAGGTCTAAGCGCTTGATTATCCCCGCCGGGGTCAGGTCAAACAACTTGGTTATAACCCGCGCTATCTCAACATCGGGGATCTTGCCCGAACCGTAGGTGTCCACGTGGATCGAGATCGGCTTCGCGACGCCTATGGCGTAGGAGAGCTGGATCACGCAGTGCGTCGCCAAGCCTGCGGCCACCAAATTCTTGGCCACCCAGCGAGCCGCGTAGGCCGCGCTCCTGTCCACCTTGGAGGGATCCTTGCCGGAGAAAGCGCCGCCGCCGTGGGCGCCGTAGCCGCCGTAGGTATCCACGATGATCTTCCGCCCCGTCACCCCCGTGTCCCCGTGCGGGCCGCCCACCACAAACTTGCCGGTCGGGTTTATGTGGTAAACGGTCTTGGCGTCCAAAAGCTTCGCCGGAATGACCTTTTGAATGACCTTCGCTATCATATCCTCCTTGATGGTGGCATACTTGACCTTTTCGTCGTGCTGGGTGGAGAGGACGACCGTGTCTATACGCTTGGGCTTTAACCCGTCGTACTCCACCGTAACCTGCGTCTTCGCGTCGGGGCGCAGATACGGTATCTTGCCCTTCTCACGTAGCGCGGTAAGCTCCTCAACCAAGCGGTGCGCGTAGTAGATGGCCAGCGGCATATAGACCTTGGTCTCGTGGCAGGCATAGCCGAACATGATCCCCTGGTCGCCGGCGCCCTGCTCCTTGTGCAGGCCGCGGCCCACGTCCACGCCCTGCGCAATGTCGGGCGACTGCCGGTGCACCGATATCTGCACCCCGCAGCTCTCGGCGTCAAACCCCAGCCCCGGCACGTTGTAGCCTATCTCGGCGACCGTCTTCCTGACGACGTCCTGATAGTCAATGGTCGCCCTGCTCGTGATCTCCCCCGCCACGACCACAAGCCCCGTGGTCACAAGCGTCTCGCAAGCCACCCGGGAATCGGGGTCTTGGGCGAGCAAAGCGTCGAGTATGGCATCGGAAATCTGGTCGCAAACCTTGTCCGGGTGCCCCTGAGAGACACTCTCCGAAGTGAAAAGACGGCGCATATTAATCCTCCTATAGAAGTAGGTTATGGCTAACAGCCTTGTTTTCGCCATGTTCCGGATTAGCGCAAATCCCGGCGCGTTCCGGCATGGAATAATTAAAATAATTTATCGGCAGTGGGATTATCAATAAAAAATGAATTTCGGAGGGACGCCGGATCAAGTCCGGCACGACGGCTGAATCAGCCTAATTAAGTTTACACCGCTTCGGGTCCGGCCCCCCTCACCGCTCCCTCAACCGGCCGACCCCCTGCACCGCGACCATAGTCCCCAACCCCAGCAGCAACACGGCGAAGGCCAACTGCAAAAAGTCCTGGCCGACGCTGAACGTGCCGGCAAACAGCTTCCCGCCCTTGGCCGTTATGGTGAGCGCTAACGCCGTGAACGTCACCGCCAGCATGATAATCATGGGCGCGTAGAGCATCACACCCTGCCGCTTCGTCTTCTTCAAGAACACGGCGCACGCGATCAAAGACAGAGCCGCAAGCAGCTGGTTGGCCGAGCCGAAGAGCGGCCAGATGGCCTTGTAGCCCAAAATGGCGAGGAGATACCCAAAGAGCAGGGTGCAGACCGTAGCTACGTACTTGTCACGGAAAAAATCCCTTATCCGCGCCGCCGCCCCGCTTCCGCCCTCCCCCGCCTCCGACTCCGTAAAAAGCTCCTGAAACGCCAGCCGCCCCACCCGGGCTACCGAGTCTAAGGAAGTTAGGGCGAACGCGCTTATCGATAGGGTGATCAGCGTAAAGACAACGCTCTCCGGCAACCCCGTCTTCACCAGAAAACTCGCCACCGCGGAGGCGAAAACCTGCGGCGGCGTCTCAATGCCCTGCGGCAGCTTCCCGCCAATGGTGATGGCGCCCACGGTGATGACCGCTATGACCGCCAAAAAACTCTCCACCAACATAGATCCGAACCCTATGGGCAGGATATGCTTCTCGCTCGCTATCTGCTTGCTCGTCGTGCCCGACGAAACAAGGCTGTGGAAGCCGGAGACGGCTCCGCAAGCCACCGTCACAAAGAGGATGGGGAACATGTAACTGTCGCCCGCCTTAAATCCGGTAAACGCCGGAATATTGATGGGCGGCGCGGCAATCACCACGCCCACAAAAGCCGCCGCTATCATCGCCACAAGCAGGAACGAGTTGAGATAGTCCCTAGGCTGCAGCAACGCCCACACCGGGGTAACGGAGGCCAAGAAGATATAAGCGAACACGAGATACAGCCAAACGCCCTTATCAATATATATAGGGAAGAAAAGGCCCGCCGCGATGCAAAGCACCAAAACGGCACAGGCGACAACGGCGCTGATAAGAGCCTTAGGCCTTACACGCCGCAAGAACAGCCCAAGCCCCACCGCCGCGACGATAAACAACACGGAAGTAGTCGCCACAGCGGCGTTGGCCGGAACCTTGACGGCCTCGCCGCCCTCCCCCTTGTCAAACCCGCCGAAAGTCCCCGCCACTATATCCGCGAACGCCGCCACCACCAATATCGAAAAGAGCCACACAAATATAAGGAAGAGCCGCTTGCCCGTTTTGCCGATATACATCTCAATGATAAACCCGATAGTCTTCCCCTTGTTCTTCACCGAAGCGTAGAGCGCCGCAAAGTCCTGAACCGCGCCGAAGAACACCCCCCCGACCAATATCCAAAGCAACACAGGCGCCCAACCGAACATGACCGCAAGAATCGGCCCGTTTATTGGCCCCGCCCCCGCAATAGAGGCAAACTGATGGCCGAAAACCACGCCAGGATCGGTAGGCACGTAATCCATACCGTCCTCAAGCTCGTGCGCCGGAGTCTTCTTGTCAGGATCAATCCCCCACTTCCGAGCCAAATAGCGCCCGTAGACCAAGTAGGCGGCAAGCAGAACGACGGCGGAGATTATGAGGATAGTTAGGCCGTTCATGGTCGTTGAATCCGGAGCCTTTGGGGTTAAGGGGGTTATAATTAAAATACAGCCCATAAATATTCTTTAATGTATCTAATATACACCATTGCCGTAAAAAATGCAAGGGGCATAGTAAAAAAGTTTGACTTTTAAGCGGTAATGCAGTATATTATAATATAATGGAGGCTATATATGACCAAAACGCGGACAAAAGACCATAAGCCCAATCTGCCTTGTCTCGGTATTGATATGATGGGGTACAAATTCGACAGAGACGAAGCAAATGAAAGATAAAGCATTTCTTGACACAAAAAGGAGGAAACATATGCAGGTATTAAATGTACATAATGTAAGTGACAGATTAGATGATGTTTTGGCGGAAGTTCAGAATTCATACGAACCAATGATTATCGCCGGCGAAAAACATTCGGCCGTTTTGGTATCAGAAGAAGTTTGGCGTTCCGTAGAGGAAACCATATACCTTACATCTATCCCTGGCATGAAAGATTCCATCATTGCCGGTATGAATGAAAAAATTGAAGAGTGCTCGTCTACGGTAGAGTGGTGAAATGTACAATATCATTTACTCGTCTCAAGCGCAAAGAGACGCAAAAAAAGCCGGTAAATCCGGATTGGTCGCCAATATCTTAAAAATTATTGAGATACTGCAAAATAATCCGTATCAGAACCCTCCGCCATTTGAGAAACTGTTGGGAGATTTATCAGGCACTTATTCACGGCGAATAAATATACAACATCGGATGGTGTACCAGGTGTACGAAAAAGATAAAACCGTTAAGATTATTCGGATGTGGACACACTACGAATAAAATTTTCGCATATCGGAATACATCTTTTACCGAAATTAGCAATTACCTATTGAATGGGTGCTATTATATAGATGATTTTGGCGGGTTTTGCATCCCGTTATGGGTGCATCGCTCGATGGTTCCTGAGCGGGGTTGATGGGTAAAACGTGAGATCACCCACAGATCAATCCGCTTTCCGTAGAGGCGCATCATTGTTTTGGATGGGGGATCAATTAATGTGATCCTCGGGCGGGAGATGGAAAATTACACAAAATGCCGGACAGCCTCAATGTTTCTAGACAAGAATATCATCACACGCCGTAATTCGTTATATATCAATGATTTACGTATAATATAATAATTTTTCAACCAAACGTAACGGCTTTTTATTATATTATACTTGGAGAGCATACCGATATGAACGAAAAAATCAAAGACGAACTCGACAGAATAGTTGATACCTTGGCGAATACCGGTATCGTATCGCGGATTTTTCTCTTCGGTTCCTACGCAAGGGGCGAAGAAACCCAAAACAGCGATATTGATTTGTGCGTCCTCACGCCAATAAACGATAAACGCCCTATCGAACTCATGTCCGGTTTTAGAAAAAAATTGCGCGGCGTCAAAACTATGCCTTTAGACCTATTTGCTTTTAATCAAGACGATTTTTACTCTTATGTTGATTATCCGGCTTCATTTCAACATGAAATCGCAATGAACGGGGTACTCCTATATGAACATAAATGAGCTTGTTGTTAGCGAATGGGTTTCGGCGGCATTAGAGGATTTTGGTTGCGCTGACGCTCAGGACGTACTGGGGTTTACAAAGTCTAAGTTGGCGGAAATGGTGTTTGAAGTGGCTTGAGATTCGTCAGGGAATTCACGCAACCTCAAGATGATTTTGGCGGGTTTTGCACCCTGTTAGGGGTGCATAGCTCGGTAGAACGTTGTGGCCCAATAAATTAATTCGCTTCCCGTAGGGGTGCGGCCTTGTTTTGGATTCGGCTAGATAAGCGTATGCGACATTGTTCATTTCGACTTTTCCACCTTAATCACGGATATAGATATTTTTGTGGATCAATATTTTGGCGATATGCACAGTGTTATGTTTATAAACACCGATATATTCCCGCTACTTGCTGATGTACGCCTCTTCCCTATGTCTTCCAAACTCCGTACGGGCATAGAACGTTATTTGACTCGCGTTGGCTTCTTCCGTGCCGTTTGACAGGCTGATAATGGAGATGAACTGCACCATAGCTTCTATGCTACGGAAACTGTGGAAACCCAGCTTCGCCCCTAAAGCGAAACCGTAGCGGCCGATTTCAGCGTCGTTTAAACCTAATAGTCCGTACAGTTTGAAGATGCGCCAAATGTTAACACCAACCTTCTGGTTGATTTCCCACTCCACTGGTGTATAAACGTCTTGAAGCCCCGACCCGGAAGCCTGAAAATTTTCAGCCTTGGCAAAGACATTTCTCAGGACAACGTCTGCGCCATAATAAATGCGCTTCTTCCAAAACGTTGAATTATCAGAGAAGCGTAGACCAAACGGGTACTCGGAAAACGAGAGTTCCGGCGTAGCACCCGCGATAAGATTCTGCGCGGCGACCCCAACAATATGTTCGCCCCAAACCGGGTGTTTGTAGAGGTGGTATGCCGCTCCAAGGTCTATGCCCATCCCCATCAGGGCGTCGCCGAAGTTTGACTGGTAGGCGAAGTTGATGTTGGCCCCCACGATTAGGCGTTGCCAGACGTGCCACGCGTACCCTAACGAGAATATGAGGTTGGTATTGCTGAGCGCCGACTCAGTATTGGTGCCGAGCTTCCCGGTACTCTCATCGAACGCATCCTCGTAGACCGCTCCGGCACCCTCTATAAGCGTCGCAAAACTGGCGGTGTGATAGAGCGAGACGGGGTAATTCACCCCGATCTCAGAAAGCGTGAACGCCCCAACCGGCGCCACCATCGCCCGCACGGAGAGGTAGTTGTCCTCGGCAATGTTGGCCGGATTGATGAGTGGGGAGTACTGATTGTTTATCGAGCGCCAATTTTGGGTAACAAGGTATTCGCCCGGCAAACTCGCAGCGAAAACGCTAAAGACGAGAATTGCTGGAATAGTGGTTATTAACACTGCTTTAATGATCAAAAATCTATATCTATTTATTATCATGTTTTTTTTATCCTTATCATCATTAATACTTTAACCTCGCTCCCAAATTCTCACCATCCGCACCCTTTTCCTTACAACATTTACCCGGATCAGGCTTAAAATTCAATTCCGCGAGCGGTTTCAAAAAGGCAGGGTCAAACATATAATTGCCGCCGGGAAGAGTCTTGCCGGATTGAATAAGATTACCGTAGAAATTATTCATGGATACTTGAATTTTCTCCGGCGTCTGCGATACTTTAAGACCGTGCCATTCGTTGAACGCTATAACGTTGTGTTCTATGACAAACTCCGATGAGCCGCCCACGGCGATTCCGTTGTTACCGTTATAGGCTATAGTGTTGTGGTTTACCGTAACCGATGTTGGTTGTATGTCCTGCGTTTGAATTCCCGACGCGCCGTTGAACGCCACGATATTATCCTCAATTTTGGGAAGATATCGTTTCGCCATTATACCCGTCATACCATTGTCTATGATACGGCACCGGCGGATTTCGTTACCATTGTCTTTAGAGAAGATACCAATAGTGCCGTTCCTGACCTCAATGTCCGTAACGGATGTGTTTTCGGCCATAGTAATAACTATTCCCCTGCCCCCGCCGTCTATCTTCGCGCCGAAAGGCGATGCGGAAACGAGCGCCACGCCGGGAGCCATAATAACCCGCTCGCGATAGTTACCAGGCGCGACTTGTACGGTACCATAACCGCTCGCGCGGGCTAAATTCATAGCTTCCGATATAGTCTTAGCTTCCCCCGGAACGCTGACAATGCCGGTGGCTTTGGGAATCAACGGCGTAGGTGCCGGTTTGGGGATAGACGGGACGGGCGCCGGTTTGGACATCGCCGCCGCTTTCGTCGGTTCCGGTTTCGACGCGGGTATGGGTGCAGGAGAGATTGAGCGTTGCACATTCGCGAACGTTCTATACATATCAGCGCAAGCCGCCGCGGCTTTCTCTAACAATTCCAAAACGGTCTCGGAGCGGACCGGGTCAGACGAGGCGACTAAGTTTCCGTCTTCGGTTTCATAGATTTCCACCGACAGCGTGAACTTTGTTTGAACTTTACTTATAATACCGCGCACGATGTAATCCGCGCCGATCTTGCTTCCAAGAGTAATAACGCAGTTCTCGTCGGCGCACTCTTCCAAAACGGCGCCGCCTTGCGCATAGACCGTTTCCGTGGTCATAATGTTGTATTTGTCTCGCGGCAAATTTCTAACGGCCTCCCTGCGAAGCTCCGTGGTTACCAATCTGACATCCGCCGAAGTCATCTGAGCGGACGCGCCGGACTGCGCGTCTATCTCCGTTTCCACAACGGCCACGTTTTTCACCCCCGCAACGGATAACCCGGCAAAGAGCGCTATGGTGAGAAAAAACGGTATTCTTTTCATATCAATACCTCTTGATGATTTTTGGGCAAGCGAAACTGTGCGGGGAATCGATTTCGGCAAAAAAAGCGCCATAATGGTGTCATCAAATACCCTACCTCTAAAATATACGATATGATTTTAAAAATGTCAATACCTAAATAAAAAAGTAAAAAATTCAGTTCCACATACCTTTGGGGCCTCCTCCCCATGCTTACATCATACCGACGCCTATACAATATACGGTATAGTTAACTCATATAAATACCAACAAACACAATATATTGTAGTTATCAGCTAGGTAAACCCTCCTTCTGCGATGGATTCGATTTCGCAAGTACTTCTTGCAAGTTGAACCCTCTTTTTCACTAGATACTTTATAATCAAACAATCTTCGAAAGAAAATCACGTAATTGCGGCACATCTGATACTACCGCTTCCCAGATTTGCTCCATATAATGAACGCAACCTCTTCGCTCATACGCTCCAATAGCGTTTTATCACGATCAATCATATAACTCTCACGCGTTTGTCGATGAAAAGGCGTTTCGGTTCGGTTAGCGGTAAGGTCACCACGTCAACATCCACACCAAGGGAACGCATTACTTCCTCACGAAACCCCATTACCTTGAATATTGAGGGCACGGCAACCGAGAATTCAACTAAAAAATCAACGTCAGATTCGGGAGTGGCGCTACCGTTTGCGTACGAGCCGAAGATGTCAACGCGCGCGACGCCGTATCTTTCGGCGATGGGGACGACTTTTTCACGTATCATCTCTTCACTTAACATTTTCCGCGCCTCTCTCGGCCAGCTTTGACCACTGTATTAAAATAATACTTTGGCCTTAACCATTTTTAATTTTTTTTATTTTTTTCTTGCATTACCCCCCGCCACGAATTATTTTTAGAACCTATACAGAACGTAACCGCATAAGTACGGGCCAGTAACTCAGCGGTAGAGTATCGCCCTTTTAAGGCGGGAGTCGAAGGTTCAAATCCTTCCTGGCTCATTCCCTCTTATGGAAATAGCAACCCTATCCGGCGCTCTCGCGAACACGCGCTTCCCAAGTTTGGCGCGCTACCGCGAGTCGCGCCCCAACCCGGCCGTATTTAAGGGGCTGGCCGGTTCCGGCGACGCTTTTTTGGCCGCCGACCTCTACAGACAGTCAAATTCCACCCTCCTCGTGCTGACCGAAAACTCCAAGAGCGCCGAGCGGCTAGCGAGCGACTGCCTCGCTATCTTGGGCGACGACAACGACATAGCGCTTTTTCCGTCTCGCGACGCGGTGCCTTACAACATGAAATCGCCCTTCGGGCCTACGGTGGAGGCGCGGCTCGGACTCCTCTCGGCTTTGCTGGCGGGGCAGCGCCGGCTGATCATCGCCCCGGCGGCGGCGTTGTTACAGCGGACACCGGCGCGGCGCGAGCTGTTCAACGCGGTTATCCGCATAGAAACCGGCGCCGAGCTGTCTATGGATTCGCTCGCGGGCTGGCTGTCAAACAGCGGGTTCCGGCGTGAAAACAGCACCGACAACCTCGGCGCTTTCTCCATCCGCGGCGGCATTCTCGACCTGTACCCGTTCCTCTCGGATAACCCGTACCGCGTTGAGTTTTGGGGAGATACGATAGAGTCCATACGTAGTTTCGACGTCTTCACCCAAAAGAGCGTGGGGGCGCATGAGTCGCTGGAGATTGTGCCGATGCGCGAGTTCTGCCTGTCGGACGCCCATATAGATTCGGCTGTGGAAAAGATGCTCGCCTCTTGCAAATGCGGCGCTCTCTCCGCCGCCGAAACCGCCGTCCGCAAGCTGGAGCACCAGTGGAAGACGGTGGGCGATCTCGACGGCGCAGAGTGGTTCTGGCACTGGTTCGGCTTGGACTCCGCCTCCATACTCGACTACCTGCCGACCGACGCCATAGTAATGTGGGACGACATAGTTCCAATGAAGCGCAGGCTCGGCGAGGCGCTCGACAACTACGCCCATCACTTAGAGCGCGTTCCCGACGCTTTCGCGCCGCTGGTGTCGCCGCCGCCGGAATTGCTGTTAGACGAAAAAACCATCGCCGAAGAACTGGCTTGCTACGACGTTGTATATATCGATACCGTTGATACTCCTAAAGATACGGCTATCTTCCCGGTCTCGTTTTCGCCGCAGCCGCCTGTTCAACAAGAGCTTGACCGTATCGCTGGCGACCTGCGGGAACACGCTGCCGGCGGGTACCGCTGTTTGATCGCCTGCCACAGCGCCGGCCACGCGGGGAGGATGGCGGAGCTTCTCGGCGACGACGCGGGGTTGGTCGCCGAGGTCGTTACCGGAGCGCTCCACGGCGGCTTTATCTGCGGCGATATAAACCTTTTAATATACTCGGAATCACAGATATTCAACCGCCCGTACCGCGCCGTCAAGGTAAAGAAGCATAAATCCGGGGCTCCGCTTGGGAGCTTCGACCAGCTCTCGCTGCAGGATATCGTCGTGCACGAGGAGCACGGGATCGGGCGCTTCGTGGGCGTGGAGCGCGTGAAGACCGGCGACTCCGTCTCCGACTGCATGGTGCTCGTCTACGCCGACAACGCGAAGGTCTACGTGCCGATAGAGGACTTCCACAAGGTGCAGAAGTACGTGGGCAAGGAGGGCTTCGCGCCGCCGCTCTCGAAGCTCGGCACTCAGGGCTGGGAGAGGCTCAAGGAGCGCACCCGCGAGAGCTTGCGCGAGATGGCTCAGGAGCTAATCGATCTCTACGCCAAGCGGCAGTTCCTCGAGGGGATAAGTTTCGCGCCGGACAGCGTCTGGCAGCGGGAGTTTGAGGACTCGTTCGTCTACGAGGAGACGCCCGACCAGCTCCGCGCGATCAAGGAGGTGAAGGCGGACATGGAGTCGGCGAAACCCATGGACCGCCTGATCTGCGGCGACGTGGGATTCGGCAAGACCGAGATCGCGATGCGGGCGGCCTTCAAGGCGGTCATGTCCGGCTACCAAGCGGCTATACTGGCGCCCACGACCATCCTCGCTGCGCAGCACTTCGCCACATTCTCGGAACGCATGTCGAGCTTCCCGGTACACATAGAGCCTATGAGCAGATTCCAAAAGGGGAAAGAGGTCAAGGCGACGCTGGAAAAACTAGCGTCCGGAGATGTTGACATACTGATCGGCACGCACCGGATATTATCCGAAGATGTCAAGTTCAAGAATTTGGGATTGCTGATAGTCGACGAGGAGCAACGCTTCGGCGTTAAGCACAAGGAAACGCTTAAGCAATTGCGTTACAAGGCGGACGCCCTCTCCATGACGGCCACGCCCATACCGCGCACGTTACACATGTCGCTCGTGGGGGCAAGGGATTTGTCGATAATCAACACGCCGCCCAGAAACAGGCTGCCCATAGAGACCGTGGTCGCCGAGTACCACGACGATCTCGTCAAAAGCGCCATAGAGAACGAGCTTGACAGGGGGGGGCAAATCTACTTTGTCAACAACCGCATCAGCAACATCCCGGCCCTGCAAGATCGATTGGAAATCTTAGCCCCCAAGGCAAAAACGATAAGCGCCCACGGGCAGATGGACGAGTCGGAGCTTGAGGCTATAATGAAGGAGTTCATCGCCGGGCGATACGATATTCTCCTGTCAACCGTGATAATAGAGAACGGGCTGGATATCCCGAACGTCAACACGATCATAGTGAACCGCGCCGACACGCTTGGCCTGTCGCAGCTCTACCAATTGCGAGGCCGCGTCGGACGCTCGTCGGAACAAGCCTACGCATATTTTTTAACGCCCCCGTTCAACGAGGTGAAGGAGGACTCGCTGAAACGCCTGCGGGCGCTTGAGCAGTACACCGACTTAGGCAGCGGATTCCAGATAGCAATGCGCGACTTGGAGATACGCGGCGCGGGGAACATCCTCGGCACCCGCCAGCACGGCTTCATCGCCGCCGTGGGCTTCGAGCTTTACTGCCGGTTGCTGCAAGACGCCGTGGAGGAGATAAAGGGCGGCGCGGAAGGGGATACGGGGACGGGCAAAACCGCCATGCCGGATACGCGGTTAGACGTCCCTATGCAAGCCTACATACCCACGGAATACATCGCCGACGGACAGACCCGCATCGCAGTATACCAAGAAATGTCATCGCTCAAATCAACGGAAGAGTTGTCTGAGACGGAGCGCGGTCTGTCGGACAGGTTCGGCGCGTTGCCTGAGCCGGTGGAGGCGCTTATTTTGTTGATGCGGCTCAAAATACAGGGGCGTCTGGCCGGTTGCTCAAAAATCGCAATCGGCAAGGACGGCTCGCTCACGCTGTCTATCGACGGAGATCAGGAAGCCGCCAAGGAGCGGATCAGGAGAATATTCGAGGCGGCGCCAAAGTATGAGTTCGAAGTCGCGTACGAGACAGAGAAGCAGGAACAGGGGCCGACGCAGGAGCAAGAACAGGAGTCCGCACGAATGCAAGTGCAACTAAGAACGGAGTTGACGGCGGATACGGTTGCGGGAATGGCGATTGAGACGGCACTATTGCTTGGGGGATCAAATTCTTGATTCTAAACCTAATTTCGATTAACCCAAATGATCGCAAACTCTTACTGACTACGGCGGCGGTTGAAATCTTTGCGGTGGGTACCGACACATTTATTATATTGATATATTGATCATTAAACCCCAAAACCCAATATCGGAGGATTACTGTGAACATTCGCGCCCGTCGTTCTGCCGCTTCAAAACCCAAGGTCAAAGTTTCACGGGACGCTATTGTCTCGCTTCTCGATAAAACGCTGCGCACCGCCGAGATCACCGACCGTTCGGTCAACGGGTTGCAGGTGGAGGGTGCGGCGGAGGTCTCCAAGGTCGGTCTCGCCGTGGACGCCTGTCTTGAGGCTTACGAAAAGGCGCACGGCCTTGGGTGCCAGATGGTTATCGCCCACCACGGTATGATATGGGAGGGGATAAAGAGCGTGACGGGGCCGGTATACCGCCAGATCGAGTTTTTGGTGAAGAGCGGGATCAACCTTTACGCCTCGCACCTGCCGCTCGACCTCCACCCCGCGCTCGGCAACAACGCGCAGATCGCCAAAATCCTGGGTCTGCGCGAGCTTCGCCCGTTCGGCGTCTACCACGGCGCGTTCATCGGCTTCGAGGGCGTGTTCCCCAGGCCTGTTACGGTAAAATCCGTATCGGACGCGGTAAAGAAGGCCTTCGGCGGCCCGATAACGGCGCTGCCCTTCGGCCCGCAGAAGATAAAGAGCGCCGCGATAATCTCCGGCGGCGGCACGGCGGCCCTGCCCGAGGCCGTAGAGAAGAAGATAGACCTGTTCATAACCGGGGAATCCGACCACTCCAACCACCACCTGGCCCTTGAGGGCAAGATAAACGTGGTCTACGGCGGCCACTACCACACCGAAAAACCCGGCGTAATAGCCCTAGGCGACTTTTTGAGCAAAAAATTCGGAATAGAAACAATATTTCTGGACGTGCCCACAATAGTATAAGCGCAAAACACTGTCTGAACTAGGATTGGCTTCGCCGAGATAAACAAGTTAGTAGGATTAGAAAAAAGATTATAGGATTAAACGTCAACAGCCTTTGTTTTGACGTTGCGACGCGAAGCGGCGCATGTGTATAAAAAGTATCTCCCCCTAGTTGAGGGGGAGATATTGAAAGAGGGGGGGCATCTAGCGGGGCGTTGCGGGGTGTTCCCCGCAGGGTGGGTAGCGGAAAACAAAATGGCGAAGCCATTTTGGTTGGAGCGAGGGAGGGCGCAGCCCTCCCCTTAAATGAATTTGATTTTAGTATTTATATTTTGATTTCTGCCGTCGCCTCTATTATATTCTATAGAAAAGAGCCTTAAAGCCCGAAACCTCAAAACCTGAAAACCAAAACGCAGGCAGGAGAAGGAAAGGAACGCTAATGTCCACGGAAGAAGAAAAAGGTACCGCCAGCCCCGCCCCCAACGTCATCGGCGATATCCGCCACGACGTCTCGCTCCTGACCGAGTACGATATCTACCTCTTCAAGCAGGGCAGCCACTCGCGCCTATTCGAGAAGCTCGGTTCCCACCTGACCGAGGCCCCGGACAAGGCTAAGGGCACCTACTTCGCCGTCTGGGCGCCCAACGCCAGGCTGGTTTCGGTCGTCGGCCCCTTCAACAACTGGGACTCCAACCGCCATAAGCTCTCCGCCCGCGGGGACGGTTCCGGCATCTGGGAGGGGTTCATCCCCGGCCTGTCGCACGGGACGCTCTACAAATTCCACATAGACTCCAATACCGGGCGCTACAAGGTCAACAAGGGCGACCCGTTCGCCGTGTTTTGGGAGCAGCCCCCGGCAACCTCGCCTATCGTCTGGGATATGGCCTACACGTGGGGCGACGGCGGCTGGATGGGGAAGCGCAAGGAGAAGAACAGCCTGAACGCGCCGATCTCCATCTACGAAGTTCACCTGAGTTCTTGGAAACACAAAGGGGAAAAGGGAGACGAGTGGTTAAGTTACAGGGAGCTTGCGCCGGAGCTTGCCGACTATTGCGCCCGCCTCGGGTTCACGCACGTCGAGTTCCTGCCGGTGATGGAGCACCCCTTCGGCGGGTCGTGGGGGTACCAGACGGTCGGCTACTTCGCGCCCACAAGCCGCTTCGGCACGCCGCAGGATTTCATGTACCTGGTTGATTATCTGCACCAGCACGATATAGGCGTGATACTCGACTGGGTGCCGTCGCACTTCCCGAGCGACGAGCACGGACTTGTCTACTACGACGGGACGTGCCTCTTTGAGCACGCCGACCCCAAAAAGGGTTTCCATCCGGACTGGAAGAGCTACATTTTCAACTACGGGCGAAACGAAGTGCAGGCGTTTTTGCTGAGCAGCGCGATTTTCTGGCTCGACCGGTACCACGCCGACGCCATCCGCGTAGACGCCGTGGCCTCTATGCTCTATTTGGACTACTCCCGCAAGGAGGGCGAGTGGATACCCAACCAGTTCGGAGGGCGTGAGAACTTGGAGGCGATAGCTTTCCTCAAGAAGATGAACGAGGAGATATACAAAGCCTTCCCCGACGTGCAGACTATAGCGGAAGAGTCTACGGCTTGGCCTATGGTGTCGCGTCCGGCCTACGTGGGCGGGCTGGGCTTCGGGATGAAGTGGAACATGGGGTGGATGCACGACACGCTCGTTTACATGTCCAAGGACTGCATATACAGGAAATACCACCACAGCGAGCTGACGTTCAGCATGTTGTACGCGTTTACGGAAAACTACGTGCTGCCGCTCTCGCACGACGAGGTCGTCCACGGGAAAAACTCTCTCGTCAATAAAATGCCCGGCGACGACTGGCGGCGTCTCGCGAATTTGCGTTTGCTGCTCAGCTATCAGTTCAACCATCCCGGTAAAAAACTGCTCTTCATGGGCGGCGAGTTCGCGCAGTTCGTCGAGTGGAACCACGACCGCCAGCTCAACTGGGAGCTGACGCAGTGGGACCGGCACAACGGCATACAGCGTATGGTGGGCGATTTGAATAAGATTTACAGGAGGGAACCGGCGTTGCACTACTACGATTTTGAGCCTAAAGGGTTTGAGTGGATAGACTGCAACGATTGGGAGCAGAGCATTCTCGGTTTCATCAGGAAAGGCCCCGATGATTTTGACCGGATGCTGATAGTGTTGAATTTCACGCCGGAGCCGCGCCGGGGTTACCACGTGGGCGTGCCGGTGGCGGGTTTTTGGGAGGAGGTATTCAACAGCGACGCGGCGGAATACGGCGGGAGCGGCGTGGGTAACGCGGGCGGTATGGAGACGGAGGCGAAACCGTGGCACGGCCACAACCAGTCGCTGCCGCTGACGTTGCCGCCGCTCGGAGCGGTGCTGTTCAAGATCAGGAAGCCGGAGCCGAAAGCCGAGGCTGTTCAGGCGGATAAGGCCGGCGGGACGGATTCGGGCGGGCAGGGTCAGTAAATATCGGTAAATAACGTATTAATAATCAACATAAACATAAACAAAAACGATAGGAGAGAGGTGATGGCTAGTACTGAGAGCAAGTTGCCTGTTACCCCGGCCAATACGGTTTACGAGGAACCGGTGGGACTGTATTACGGCGGGTTTGTGATGATCGGCATGGCGGTCGGCGCGTTTGCCGGATTTATGATCGGCGGCGGGCAGGATGAGTTTTTGGCGGGCGGTTGGATAGACAGCGTCATCGGCGTGGTGACCGGGCTGTTTATCGGCGTAGGGTTGGGGCTTATTTGCCACGGGCGTTTGTTGTCGAGGCGGGGGAAGTCGCACCCGCATCATTAAAACCCAAAACCACAGACAAAGGATGGGTATTATGGGCAAGCGAATCGTTTCGGCGGCGGTGTCGGCGGTAATGGCGTGTTGCGCCGCCGTCATATCGCCGGTTTTCGGTCAGTCCGCAACCGCGGGGCTTAAGGATGTTTACGCGAACCATTTTCGGTTGGGGTCTATACTGAACGGGTCCACCGTGAACAGCGCCGCTATGAAGCAGGTAGTGCTTAAGGAATTCAACAGCATTACCCCGGAAAACGAGTTGAAACCGGATCAAACGATAGTTCAGAGCGGTTCCACGAATGACAATGTGAAGGTTCAGTTGGGCAACGGGGCGAAAGCGATTCTTAAATTCTGCGAGGACAACAACATTCCCGTGCGCGGTCATACTCTTGTGTGGCACAGCCAGACGCCGGGGTGGTTTTTTCGGGAAAACTTCAGCGCAAACGGAGCCGTGGTAACGCCGGCTGTTATGGACAAACGCATGGAGAGCTATATTAAAAATATGTTTGCCCTAATAACAAGCAGTTATCCGAAATTGAAATTATACGCTTACGATGTTGTGAACGAAGCCGCAAGCGAAAGCGGCGGCCCCAGAACGGCGGGCACAGACGCCGGAGGCGGTCAATCCATGTGGGTTCAGGTCTATAAAGATAATTCCTTTATAGAAAAAGCCTTTACCTATGCCCGCAAATACGCTCCGGCGACCACAAAATTATTCTATAACGATTACAACGAATACATCCAAGCAAAGAGAGATTACATTGCCAACTCAATAGTAAAACCTCTCAAGCAGAAAGGGCTTATAGACGGAATGGGAATGCAGTCTCACCTTGACGTGAGGACGGGAAGCGACCCCTATCCGAGCGCGGCGCTTTACGGACAAGCAGTGACAATCTATAAGAATTTAGGAGTTGAAATTCATGTGACTGAATTGGACGCGACGGTTAACGACGGCAATGAGAGTTACTTTCCCGCGCAGGCGACGTACTATAAGAATATAATGAACGAGATTCTCAGCAAAGGCGGCGACGCCGTTAAAGCCGTTGTGGTTTGGGGTATCCAAGACGACCAATCTTGGCGCAAAGCCAGAAAGCCGTTGCTGTTTAACGCGTCCGGTCAGAAAAAAGCCGCGTACAACGAACTTGTCAAACTTATTCCGGAATCGAATTGGGGCGACGGGAACAACCCGGGCGGCGGGTCGCCGACGCCTATAGCCGCATCGGTAAAATCACCCGCCCGTATAACGCCGTTAGTAACGGTAAGGGATAGGACGGTCAACATCTTATCGACGGCGGACGCGAAAGTAAGTATCAAGTTGGCGGACATGCGCGGCAAGACAGTGGCAACCTTCAACACGCACGGCGGCGACAAACTGTCATTGCAAAAACTTCCTGCGGGGGCGTACATGATAGACGCCAAACGAACTCAAGACGGGTATAGGATGACGTCGTCAGTAATACTAAGGTAATTTTGGAGGTTGGCATTACCGTTTCTGAAAATTATGGCCTAAAACGGTAAAAACACGTGCCCCGCCTCGCAATTCGCGTCCCTGCCGACCCACTAAGACGGCGGGGACGCGGGGGACGGTCAATTGGGAGAGGCAGACAACTATAAGCCGTTATTTGAACGGATTCACAATCGTCAGCGTCTTTTCCACTACTAGGCTGTCTTGCATATCGGCTGAATATAAAATATCGCAACCGGCCTCTAACGCGGACGCTACAATAATCCCGTCAAACATCTGAAAATCATATCTGCCTATCAAATGCCGCGCCCGATATATGGTAGAATGCGTAATAGGCTGTATACGGCAAGTCTCCAACCATTCCGCGCACATTTCCATCAGTTCACGTTTATCCTTTTTGAAAATCCTTTTCATAACGTTCAAATACTCCGATATAACTTGCGTCGAAATCACGGGGTTTTCATCAAGAAGACGGTCGGAAATGACCATTTTGGCGTCACTACTGTCAAAACCATACCCGTATATCACTATATTGGTATCTAACGCAATGTTAGTCATAGTCGTTGGCCTCGTCCCTATTGAATTTGAAGTCCGTTAAATCAAGCCGGCACTTGTCAAAGGCGGCGAGCCTGCGGGCGCGGCGGGCGGCACGCGCCGCGTCCTCGTCCTCGGACTCGTCCGCTACGGCGGCAAACAGCACGCCCGTACCGCTCTTGGTTATCTTTATACGCTCCGCTCCCACAAAGGAAAACAATGTGTCGAGCGGCGTACCTCGGTCAATCACTAAAGTCTCCATGTTATACCTCCGCATTGGGGATGTTGTAATGAATGTAACACATATAAAGATAATATTCGGGGATCACCAATGTCAAATTATTGTTCGGGGCGGGAACGCCCACACGCCGACCCGACCACCGCCAAAGGCAAATTATTGTTCGGGGCGGGGAGCGAAACACGACGACGACACACACCGACGAGATCGACGGGGGACGCGGGGGGACGGGAGGGCGGCGGTCACCACTCGAAATACAAGCCTGCCCTTACTTGGTTGACCCAACGCAATGTCCATTGACCACCGAATACGTCGCTATTAGATTCGATAATACCTCTGTAGGATATCTCTATAAACTTCCAACGCGCTTTGACGAAAGGTCCGCCATACCCCGTACCATCGCCATACTCCGGACTATCGTCAACATTAAAAAGACCGCCAAAAGGGTCATCTTCATTCTGACTTGATTCAACAAAAATGCCTACAGATCCTCCGACCGATAGAGCGAAATCAAAGGGCAATTTGAATGTATAACCTTCGTTAAAAGAGATGTTTACCGAATAGCGCAATTCATAAAAGCCCGCACCGACTTCGAGCCCGTAGAATAGACCGTAACTAGTCAACCACCCGAATTCTACGGTAGCCCACTCTCGAACAATAAAATCACTAGCCGTCGATGACGATTTAATCAGCGTACCGTTCGCGCCTATGTAATGTTTTTTCCTGCCGCTTTCGGCGGTCTGTTCAGGTTCAGTGGTTTGCGCCACCAACCACGCCTTGTACATATTCGCGCAAGCCGCCGACGCTTTCTCCACAAGTTCCTCAATGCTCTCGGCGCGGACGGGGTCGCATGACGCTACCAAGTTCCCGTTCTCCGTCTCATACATCTCCACCTGCAAGGTGAATTTCGCCCCTAGTTTGCTCACCGTCCCGCGCACGATATAATCCGCGCCGATCTTGCTGCCCAGCGTGATGACGCAGTTCTCGTCGGCGCACTCCTCTAGCACCGCGCCGCCCTGCGCCATGACGGTCTCGGCGGTCATTATCACGTACCGCTTGGGCGGAAGGTTCTTGACAGCCTCCCTGCGGAGCTCCGCCGTCACGAGACGTACGTCCGCCCTGCTTATCTGCTCGGACGCGCCTGAACCTTCGTCTATGTCGCTCTCTACCACCGCGACGTATTTAATACCCGCCGTTGACATCACGGATAGGAGGGCTAGCGTAAGCGTCGCTTTTGCTAAAATACTTGTTTTCACTTGTTATCTCCTTAATTGACTATATTGATATTGCCGTCTGTGGCGGTTAGAGCTCGAAATACAAGCCAACCCTTACTTGGTTCACCCAACACGAATGGGTATCCTTGTCTATTACAGTACCGAATGAATCCGAGTCAAACTCGTCCGTCGAATATCCGCTAATACCTTTGTAGGTAACCTCTATAAACTTCCAACGCGCTTTGACTAACAGCCCGTAGAACCATATAAGATTAGATTCAATACGCTCCTGTTGAAATTGTTCATTCTCCTTATCGTATTCTTGATACCAAATACCCGCCGTGCCTCCGAGCGATAGAGCGAAACCGGCGGGTAAACGTAATGTATAGCAAGCGTTAGGACCGACGTGTACCGCGACGGTGTATACATATTTTCTATCATAGCCCGTTCCGATGCCCACTCCCACATCAAATCCCGCAAATCCCGGAAATGGACCGGAATTCACAAACCCTCCAAATTCTGAGTAAAACCACCGAAACGTCATCTGAGATAATGCGGGCGTCAACTCGGACGTTATCGCGGGAGTGTTAATTAACGCGTAACTCGCGGCGATGTAAATTTTCTTCTTTCTGACGAACAGGCTGTCGTAAGCCGCGCGGATTGCGGCAGCCTGTTGCGGTTCAGGCTCAGGTGCGGATTGCGCTGCCAGCCACGTCTTATACATATTCGCGCAAGCCTCCGACGCTTTCTCCACAAGTTCCCCGATACTCTCGGAGCGGACGGGGTCGCAAGAGGCTACCAAGTTCCCGTTCTCGGTTTCGTACATCTCCACTTGCAGAGTGAATTTAGATTCCAACTTGCTCACCGTCCCGCGCACGATATAATCCGCGCCTATCTTGCTGCCCAATGTGATGACGCAGTTCTCGTCCGCGCACTCTTCCAGCACCGCCCCGCCCTGCGCCATGACGGTCTCGGCGGTCATTATCACGTACCGCTTGGGCGGAAGGTTCTTGACCGCCTCTCTGCGGAGTTCCGCCGTAACGAGCCTCACGTCCGCCCTGCTTATATTCTCGGACGCTCCCGACCCTTCGTCGATGTCGCTCTCCACGACAGCGACGTATTTAATCCCCGCTCTACCCCCGTCTCCACGACCGCGACGTATTTAATCCCCGCGACCGACATCCCCGCGAGGAGCGCGATCCATACCGCCGTTTTTATGATGTTCGCCGTTTTCATTCGTTATCCCCCCCTTCGCCGCCGTCTCCGCCCTTCCCGCCTTTCTTGTGGCGGTGGTGCGCCGCGAGCGTGTTGAACCTCTTGGTTATGACGTTGAGCTGCGCGACGAAGGCGGGAACGGGCGTTTCGTCGTCAACGTAGGAGTTCACGCGGTTTCTGATTCTCGCGTAGATTCTGTCTATGCCCGCCCGCGCGTCCTTCACGGCGACGTGCGCCGACCCGTTCGCGGCGGCGGTCTCTTCGTCGCGGGTGTTGAGCAGGGATTTGAAGTTGTTGTTGCGCGACTCCAATTTGAGGACGTACGGCGTAAGACCCGCGAGGTTAACGTCGTCGGAGTACTTATCCGATTTGAGGTCTTGGACGAGGTTGTGTATCGTGCCCGTCTCCTCTTCGTAGTTCATGCCGAGAACGCTTTTGTAAGTGTCGATGACGATTTGCGCGCGCGCGGCGGCGGCGCGGATTTGCGCGCTGTCGTTCAGGAGCATGACTTTGTTGAAGCCCGTGAGGGCGCGGTACGCGTTGTCGCGTTCCTTGTCGGCGTTGTGGATTTGCTCCGTGCGCGGGCTTTTGACGATTCTCTTGAGCGCGGCGTCGAGACTTGCGAGCCGCGCCGCGTGCTTGGGAATCAGGTCGTCGGCGTGGAGCGTTCCGGCGGACGCCCCGCCGAGCAGGGAGGCGATCTCCGAGTGGCACGTGAAATGCTCTTCGTTCCGCAGCTGCGAGAACGGAATCCAAAGGATGGCGGCGTAGTTTTCCGCGGAATTCATGTTAAAAACTCCTTTCTAAGGTATAAAAACGGGCGTTACGTCCGTGTAACGCGTAAA
>Ga0268262_10001421_pt1 | contig 29632 bp, 31 predicted proteins | sample TergutNc150P3_FD_190354 | JGI IMG/M metagenome (GOLD analysis project Ga0268262, IMG submission 190354) | Nasutitermes corniger P3 segment gut microbial community from laboratory colony in Florida, USA - Nc150 P3 (SPAdes) (version 2) | ecosystem: Host-associated > Arthropoda: Insects >... | reverse complement strand
ATGCTTGTTGAATACCGGCTTTTACAGAATGGTTATTATCCTTTGCTTCAATAACGGCGACGGGTATATTCGGTTTATAGAAAAGAATATAGTCGGCAAATTTCCGTTTTCCTCTTGTTGTAATTTTCCCCTTTACATAAATGCGACCGTCTGTAAAATAGACTTCACGATTAATTTGAGTGAATTCGTCCCATCCCACTTTTATCATGGCAGGGGTTATAAATTTCTCTTTTATATCCGCTTCGGACAAATCCTTTTTATTCATATATTTGCTTTTTTGGTCAAAATTCGAATTTTTCCTTTTTATTTCCTATAAGTAAATTATAATAAGTATATTTTCCCCACAGTAAATTGTCAATACCTCACAGGCAATTATAATCAAGGTAATTCCCTATAGGGGTGATTCATGACAAGTTTGAAAAAACTATTGGCTGCTAATATGAAGGAACAAAGACGAGTCCTTGGTATTTCTCAGGCTAAGCTTGCAGATCGAGTTAATACTACAACGCACTATATCGCAATGATCGAATTGGAAAAAAAGACTCCATCGATCAGCATGGTTGAACGTATTGCCGAAGCATTGCAAATAGATCCGCCTGAGTTGTTTTCAGCTAAAACGGTTCCGTCAACATCGCTGAGAAGCCTGCAAAAATCGGTTTTACAGGATATTGAAAAAGCGGTTGGAAATGTTATTTTAGAACGGATAAATGAGGTTGAGAGCGGAAAATAAGATATGGATTAGTCTATTGAAAATATGTGATTAGCATTCTTTGCGACCGCGGTGCAGACGGTGCTATCCGGCAAGCCGGATAGCTTAGCTAAAGCTCGCCTCATTTTGTTCAGCTGGGTTGAATTTTGTGGCGCCGGAGCGTGTTAATTTTTTCATCCACACGCCTTGACGGCGTGCGGTTAATTGCGACCGCGGCGCGGACGGCGAGCTAAAGCTCGCCTCATTTTGTTCAGCTGGGGGATTTGTTCTGCGCCGGAGCGTGTTGATTTTTTCATCTGCACGCCTTGACGGCGTGCGGTTTATTGCTCCCCCGCGCGGATTCGGACCACGGACCCAGTGGTTAACAGCCAAAACTAAGGTCGTGAACAGGGGTGTACCAGAACGCATTACTGTGAACTAATTCTTTATCCCATATAGAGATAAGTAGAACTAGCACGAATAGAAGTGTACCAGAATGAATTGAAAAGATCAAGGGTTTTAGTAACAATTTTAGTAACAGTGGAACTGGGATAAGCAAGTGGGTGTAGCCACTTGCTTAGAAAGATTGTAAAGCACAAAGGGGCTTTTATAGGTCACTTTCGTTAAATACTTTGGAAATAGCTTTCTTAACGTCCTTTTCAAGTTGGACTTTTCGTTTATGAAGATTGTTAAACTGGGCAACTACTTCCGAATCGCCTCCATCTGCAAATAAATCGGCTGGTTTTACGCCCAAAGCCTTAATTATACGGTTGAGGTATTGGGCAGATGGGAAGCGTTTCTTAATTTCAATATTGCCGATAAAGGTGGTTGAACAATTAATTTTCTCTGCCAATGACGCCTGTGAAAATCCCAATATTTTACGATATTTCTTAAGATTCTGTGCCAGAAGCGTTCGGATATCTGTCATAATTTGTGTATTCTCCTTACTTCCAACAGTGTCTTAAAATGTCATCATTGTATGATTTTAATAACAATAGCCTTATTAGCGGTTGTTTTTATGTTTCTTTATGGCTATAATCACTGAAAAAGAAGGTTTTTTTAAAGAAAACTTTGGATAGGAGTGTCAGAAAATGGCATCCTTAATAGGTATGTTTTTAATGAAAACCTGATAAATTTTATATCTTAAGGAGATCAAAAATGGCATTCACTCTTAATCCATCTGACAAGACTTTCATTGAATTACAAACTGGAAAATATTCTTGGTGGGAGAATCTGAAGGAAAACGAGAATATATCCATACAGATTCGTAAAAACAATAAAATAGATGTGTATTATAAAGGCGGGGCTATTCTTGGAAATTTGGTGTATAAGAAAAAAGCATTCTCCGCAAGAATACATAACAAGTACATACCGCTTAAAAATGACAAAGGATATAAATCGCTTATTCTGAATAATAACGATGTAAAATTAGCGAGTAAATTTGAACCAATTGGTTTCTCTAATTTTGAGAGTGAAAAATTAAAACTAATTATGGATCGTGTAGAGAAACATTATGGTTCTGAATCTGAGAAAGCTATACAATTTGGTCTTGTCACTTGCGATCCTTACATTATTGATGCTGAATTCCAATTTGATAAATCGTTACGCATTGATCTGGTACGTCTGGATGTTAATTCAAAAAAGATAGTTTTTATAGAGATAAAGACAATCGACGATTCTCGTCTGTTCTCCGAACCGGGGAAAAATTCAAAAAACATTTTCCATCAACTTAAGAAGTACCATGAGTTTGCCAATACAAATAAAAAGGATTTACTTGATTATTATGGAAAAGTCTTAAAAATAAAGATTAATTTAGGAATTGCTAAACCGAAAATCAGAGATTTGACATTAGATGGATGGCAAATAGAGCCACGTCCACTTCTTGCTTTTGGGGATTGTACAAAAGAATGGATAAAAAATAATGCCGCTGATATTGATAAAAAAATCAAGAATGTAGCATATGGCGCATATTATTTCGGAAATTCAAAGCCTCCACTTGATTTAGTACCAAAAACCAAACAAAACAGACACGTTTTTTAATTCGTGTATTAAGGGGATGTTATATTATGGCAATTAATTGTCTTAGATGCGGGACTATGTATAGCGGCTTTGGGGAGTGCCCTACATGCAAACAAAGAAGACTGAGCGAAGAACGCAACCGCCTTTTACAGGAACAAAACAAACAGATTGAACGTCAAAACAAGGAAATAGAAAAACAAACCCGTATTCAGGAACAGATGCAACGAGAAGCTGAACGAGAACGTTCTGAACGACAGTATGAAATTGAAAGAGAAAAATATAAAGAAAATTTCAATTCCCGCATTGAAGAATTAAGTAATTATGCCGAAGAGCGAAACTTGATGTCGGCATTTATATATTTACAATCTGATATTGGAAATGTTATTGATAAAAACAATATTACTGAATGGGGCAAACTTGGAATCCCGTATTATGGTATAGAAAAAATATTAATGGAAAAATGTTTACGTAAATTTAACGAATTGAAGCAAAAACTTAATCTTGATGATCGAATTATTGATGCTAAAGAATATGGTATGTGTTTTACGCCAAAAATAAAGCTTAGTCTTATCAAACAAATAGCAAATAACCATAGCGAAGACTATGTTATTTTCTTACAACCTGATCAACCATTATTAATATTTCCTACCAATTTGGCAGCAAACAACATTTCGACTAAAGGGTATGAAAACAAAGATATACAGATTGGAGAATTTCAATATCTGATGTATCTTCGTAATGCAGATGAGGCAAAAAAGATAGCGCAAATTCTTTCTGAAGCATATAAACGTATTAAAAGTATTCATACTATTATTGGTGAAGTAAATAAAATAATATCGGAATATGTAACAAACAATCCAAAACCGCAACCTGTTGAACCTAAAAGCCTCAAAGAAGTAACTGGTGGTAAAATATCAGTGATTATTGGTATAATAACGGCTATTCTTGCAGGTTATTTTATCGGTAACTTTTTTGGAGGTGGTATCTTTGTTTGGTTTATCGTTGGTCTTGTTGGTCTTGTTGTTGGTTATCGGATTTGTTCATGGATAGTAACCATGATAATTGAAGGAAAAAATAATAAAATAGTTCAACAAAATGTAGCAAACTTAAAAGCCTTTGAAAAATCATCATCTGATTGGACAACCAACTTGAATAAAACAATAAATGAGCATATTAACAAACAGAGTTTTAGCGATGTTTCAGGTAATTTCTTAATGATTGAAGATAAAGGAAAACCAAATGAGACATAATCCTGAAATAAGGGTATTCTTTTGAATATGTATTACAAAATCAAGAAAAGCAGAACGTTTATAATATTAGGGTTGCTCAATTTTATAATCATCTTTGGTTGTAACTCTTTGGAAAGTAATAAAAAAATTCCTAACAGGAGTAAAACTATGAACTTCAAAATCCACCGTGGCGCAAATGAAATAGGCGGCTCATGTGTAGAGGTATGGACGGATTCTACCAGAATTGTCATTGACCTTGGAATGCCTCTTGTAAATCCCGACAATACCCCTTTTGACGCAAGGGAGGCGGAAAAACGTTCCAGAGATGAATTGATTAAGGACGGAATCTTACCGGATATACCTTCCTTGTATCAGGATGGCTCAAATACGGCTTTGCTGATTTCCCATGCCCATCAGGATCATTACGGTCTTATGAACCATATTAGTCCTTCCTGCCCCGTGTATCTTGGTTTTGGGACGCAGTTATTAATTGAACTGACTAACACATTCGCCGACAAAAAATGGAATATTAATAACTCTAACCACATTAAAAATGGTAAAATATTCAAGATCGGAGATATAGAAATAACTCCTTATCGTATGGATCATGCCGCTTTTGACGCTTATGCTTTTTTGGTAGAAGCAAACGGTAAAAGACTTTTCTATTCAGGGGATTTTCGGCTTCACGGAAGAAAGAGCAATGATTTTGAATGGTTTTGCGCTAACGTTAAAAGACCTGTTGATTATCTGCTTTTGGAAGGTAGTAGCATAGGGCGTACAGATAAGCCGTTCCCCACGGAAGAAGAACTTGAAGATCAATTTACCGAAGCCTTTAAGCAAACAAAAGGAATTAATCTTGTTTATGTTTCCGGGCAGAATATCGACAGGCTTAAAACAATCTATCAAGCCTGTAGGCGAAGCCATAAATTATTTCTGGTTGATTTTTATGTCGCTAATGTTCTGAAAACATTAAATAAAAAGGCGGATAATTCTATCCCCTTCCCATCACGAGAGACTTATCCTGATATTAGAGTTTATTATCCTACATTTCTTACAAAACGAATGATAGAACTTGGAAAGGACGCTGAAACCGTCTATCCGTTCAGGGTACAGAAGCTCGGCAAAGATGAGCTTGATAAAATGGCAAACCAGTTGGTAATGATTGTGCGCCCTTCTGTTCAATTTGATTTGGAACATTATCTTCATAAATACGATGACGGCTGTTTTATTTATTCAATGTGGGATGGCTACAAAACCAAACCCGGAAGGACAAAAGATTTTCTTGATTTTATCGCTGGCAAGAAAATGCCAATTATTGATATTCATACCTCCGGCCATGCTGATTTACTTGGACTAAAACGCCTAGTAGAGGCAGTCAACCCAAAACATATCGTACCAATACACACCTTTGAAAGCAAGCAATACGCCGAATTGTTTAATGGATTTGACGTGGTAATAGCCAATGACAAAGATGAAATCAGTTTTTGATAGACGTTTTTACATTTGATCAGTAATTCCACAGACAGGTAAAATATTTTCCGAATAATTCAAAGCCTTTCTGTGCTCTAATTTCGGCCTTCTTTACAATTTCAGAGTCATAGTAATTCCAATAATCAAGGTTAGGATCATCGTTTCCGAAATAGCGCAGATAAAAATCCCTTTCTTTTTTAGGATTCTTTTCCCAATTAGCGTATATATTCCATTTGAATGCAAAGATGATTTCATCAAGTATTTTTAGCCACGTTTCAATTTTACCTGTTGGAGAAAAATGTAAACTTTGATTTCTGAACTCTACTAATTTTGGAAGTATCATTTTTGAGATATGTAAATCAAGCCTGTTTAAATCAATATCTGAGGCATGATGCTTTCTTATAATTCGTTGAAATGCCCATATTATCTTTATTTTTAACATTTTTATACGAGAAATAAATAATTCAAGTTTAAATATAAATGGATAAAATATACCCCATTTTTCTTCTTCAGCGATTTCTTTATTAAAATAGCTTTTCAGTTCTTCAAGTGAATTAAATACTGGCGGTTCTTTAACAATTAATTCCATGTTGTTTTCTCTTATAAAGAATCGGATTTATTTTTACTCAATTCTTCTATTTGTTTAATAGCTGAATCTATCTGATTGCTTATATACATTTCAATATTCCGGATATTCTTCTTTATCCAATTGAGTGCTTCTAACATATTCATGTCCGCTAATGATAAAATATCAGGCAATGTAAGAGGTAGTGCCTCTAATTTATATTCTTGATCTAAACAATTATGACCTATCCCTGTTATAGAATAAGAATTAGTCAAAGGATCATAGATAAACATAATTTGAAGTTCATTGTCAAGCATTGTTCCTCTAATTACAAATTGGTCGGCATGTTCACCGTTAAATGCAGATTTAGGCAAAATATACCATACGGAAAAACATTCAAATTGCGGATGGGAGATAAGCTGGGCAAATTCCATAGGGATTGTTATTTCGACAATTGTTTTTTCATACTCCGTTATATTTACAGACTGACCGGCTTTTAATTCTGGTAATCTTCCTACAAACGCCATTAGTCTTCGACCTCCTTTCATTCAATAATTTCAAATTTTGGTTTTGATATTGGTACAAAATCTTCGGGCTGACACGAGCTTAAAAGATTATCTAAATGGTCGCCTTTAATTTCTGTCATTTTTATAGAATCAACGGAAACTTTGTCCATATCACCCAAACTCTTATATATTTCAATTCGGGCGGCATAAGCGTCCCTTAAATTGTATTCCATTCCGTGTATTCCTAACTCTATTACTTTAGAATAATCAGATAATGCTTTTTGAATTTCATTGTTTCCTTCGTATAATTGAGCACGTTCCATATATGCATCTACAATAAGGTATTGATCTTCTGTGTTATCTTTATATGTTTCCAGAATTTTTGTATACATGTCCAATAATCCATTGAAATCTTCCATTTTCTCAAGTATATCTATTCGAGCTTTCATAACCCTATATAGTTCAGCTTCCATTGTTAAACTATCAGGAAAAAATGAGCATAATTTTATATTTATTTCATTGTCATTAAGAGCTTTCTCATATTCTTTCATATATAAAAAAGTTCTTGAACGATGATTATAACTATAAATCTGCAAGAAACTCCCTTCTTTAACAGAATTAATTATATCGGTATATATTTCAATGCTTTTACCATCATCCTTTGAATAATCGTTTGCATTTAATATTTGAGCAATCCAATACTCATCAGTATCCGGTGATAAATCACTTATCATTTGTTCAATATATTTTTTAAAAGTTTCTCTAGGAATATCAAATAGCATATTATGAATAGTAGTTATTAAATTATTTAACTTATCTTCTTTACTCAATGACATCAGAGTTAATGACATCAACTTTTCCATGTCTTTGACGGCATTTTGATTAACGCCGGGGAATTTATCGTCATCATCGGATAACATGAATTCTATCTTTGATATCATTATATAAAGTTTGGCTCTTTTTTCATAATACCATGTATTATTAGGAACAAGACGTATAAGCTCTGAGTAATCATCAATAGCGCTTTGAAGATTTAATTTAATAAGTTTTGGTTTTTTATACGCCAATAAATCTTTCATATTATATTCTAGATCATCAAGTAAACTTCTCCTTTCTTTGTAACCGATTATAGAATCTGGATTAAGTTTGATATATTCATATAAAAAACGTAACTTTTCTTCTTTATCTTTTTCGATATATGCTTTTAGAAGCCATGAGTAAGGATATAAACGATCAGAGCCTATTGCTTTATTAAAACAGTTTATAGCGTTTTCCATGTCCTTGATATCCATGTAAAAACAACCCATACTGGTAAGTGCTTGCGGCATATCAGGATACAACTCAAGAGCTTGTTCAAGCAATTTAGGAGCTAATTTGTATCGCGTTTCCAATAGTTGAAACTTTCTTACACAGGCTTCGGCACGTTTTTGTTTGGTTTCATTTTCGTTTTCAATTACGGTATCAGCTTGTCTCATCAGATCTGAGAAATCGTCATCGTTAAAAACATTATGTGAATAAAAAGGTTTTTTATAGTTCTCTTCATAAAAATCAATCTCAAATAAATTCATGTTATCCTCCAAATCGTTTATAATACCATTAAACAGTGTCAATTCACAGCACTCTTGTATATATCCTTGATAATAATTTCCGGTCGCTCTACGCCGTTGTACCAATTACGGTTGAACGTATACAGCAGATCAACCTTATCTCCGGTAGTTAGTTCATCATTCGCTTTTCCTATGCCGTTCCAAAGGATTGCAGGCCATTTGTATTTTCCTGTATCCAGCATGAACTTGAGATGTTTTGGCTGCCTTTTGCCCATATAGCATGAATCCAAAATCTTAAGACTGGTGCTTGCGAATAACAATGGTTTGTTACCCTCTCCATACGGTTCAAAACGGTCAATAAGAGTAAAAATTTCCGGGGCGATATATTCATGAGGCAGTTCTGCGTCAATCTCGACAGCTTCTTTATCCGGTATTTCAGCCAGCTTGATTGTTTCAATTTCAATCTCAAGCCGATCTAAATACTGTTCCCATAAAGATCGCTCCATACTGAAACCAAGAGCGTCTTCATGACCGCCATAGTTTAGGATTATGTCATTCAACGGTTCCAATAATAGGTTTATATTATAATTACCCGGAGATCTGATTGAGCCGATTGCGAGATTCTCATTGAGGTGAACCACCATAGCGGGAATACGGAGTCTCTCAATAAGGCGATTGGCAATAACACCGGTAATACCCCGATTTATATCTTCCCCTGCGGCTACTGCCAGTTTCCCTGAGAAACGTTCAAGGTTATTCAATGCTTGTTTTTCAGCAATGGGCAATGTTTTAGTACCTAGCCTTTTACGTTTTTCGTTTAGGTCTTTTATCTCTTTTGCCAATATAAGGCGTTTTTGTGAATCATCTTCGAGAAGAAGCTCTACAGCTTTCTCCGGGCATCCCATCCTGCCAGCCGCATTAATAACAGGACACAGGAGCCATGACAACTCTTCCGTGAAAAAAGGTTTGCCTGATATATCTAAGACAAGTAAAAGTTCCGTAATACCCTTTCTCGGTTTTTTATTTAAGGCGGATAATCCCTTACGCACAATAATACGGTTCTCATCTTTCAGTGGCATAATATCAGCTATCGTTCCCAACGCCGCAAGCTGAAGATATTCCGCTTCCTTGAAAATAAAATCATGATTACCATTTTTTCTTAGGTTATCTTGTAAGGCGGTAATCAATTTATATGCGACCATACAACCGGAAATGTCCTTTAAGGGATAAGATGAATGAGGTAATTTTGGGTTTACGATTGCTGTGGCTGAGGGCAATTCCTCTCTTGGTATGTGGTGGTCTGTAATAATAACGGATAGCCCTAATTCATTTGCCCGCCTTACTTCGGCTATGCTGGATATTCCGCAATCAACGGTAATGATAAGGTTTCCGCCTATTGCCGCAAAATCTTCTACTGCCTTGATTGACAATCCATAAGGTTCATCACCGGTGGGAATACGCCATGAAACATCAATTTCAAGACACCGCAAATAATCGAACAGCATAACGGTAGCCGTTATTCCGTCAACGTCCCTGTCGCCGAATATCAAAACTTTCTCACTTTTTACTTTTGCCTGAAAAATCCTGTCTATGGCATCTCGCATACAGGGGAGAGTTAAAGGGTCTCTGAGTAAGCTGGAATCATCAGAAAGAAAATATGGAATAGCTTCATCTGACACAATGCCCCTGCTCACGAGTATGTAAGCAGTGAGTAAATCGCAGGAGTGTTTCTTCGCTATGGCTTTAACTAATGTTTTATCAACACTATTCTTTTTCCATGCAGTCATAGTTTTCTCCATAACCTTATTAAACTCCGAACCCAATTCTAAAAGTTTCTTTGCTCAACTGTTCTTCCTGACAAAAAGTAGTGAGTTTTTCAAGAGATGGTTCTATTCCTGAAATAACAAACTCAACGGTACGTTTGCGGGAAATATTCTCGATCTGACCGCCTGAAAAATCAAAACGTGATGATAACGCTGTAGCGTCTTCGTCAGATAAAGCAGGTATCATAAATTGCCAAATTGATTTTCGTATTGAAAGTCCTGGCTTTTGAAACTCTATTTTGTAGAGGAATCGTCTTTCAAACGCATTGTCCATGTTTTCTGTCAAATTGGTAGTGGCAATAAGAATTCCCTTAAGGTTCTCAAGTTCCTGAAGAATGATATTCTGAATGGCGTTTTCAGTCTGAGCAACGGAGCTTCTTGATACGTCTTTACGTTTGCCGATTACAGCGTCCGCCTCGTTTATAAGAAGAATAGGCGTTACCTCAGATTCGTCAACAAGGTTCCGGTAGTTGGTAAATACTTCTTTGATTTTCTTTTCGCTTTCTCCAAACCACATGCTCTTTGTATCTGAAATATCTATTGCCACAATATCACGGCCTGACTGACGTGCGATCTGGTAAGCGGTTTCAGTTTTTCCGCATCCCGGAAGGCCGTAAAACAAGCACGCAAAACCGGTGCGCATATTATTTTCCAAAAGCCTTGTCTGTATTTCCTTAAAAGAATTTATATCCAAAAGGGACGAAAGGCGGCTTACCTGTTCCCCTTCTATCGCATTATAAAACAGTTTTTTCTCTTTTATACTGTTTGCCCTAATTATATCTTTTGGGTTGCATACTTTTTTAATATTTAGCTCGTGGAGTAATTCTTTTTTAGTTATGTCAGTCAACTTGTAATACCTCTTATCACCAAAACCATCGTTGTTCTTATATTCTATGATTCCTCTTGTAATCAAGTTATGTTCACCTGATACAAATTTCCGCATATGCGAGGTAAATCTCGACTGATGATCAAACATTAAGGATAAAGTTTTCATACTCATTTCATCCTCATCCCGGTTTACAAGAAAATGACAAAACCTGACAACTATCATTTGCTCGTCAATTGAAAGATTGTAGTTTTTAAGCATTTTTACAAAAGAAAAATCCCTGTTATCATTCAAAAGTTCATTGACTTCCTCAATTAATTCTTCGTAAGAAATTTCCTTATCTTGGACTTCCTGTATGAACAATTCCTCCAGTAGCGCAAAAAAATCTTGAATTGATAAATTAGCGCAGTTGATAGGAACATAGGCTTCATTCTTATTAAGAGCTTCCGTAACTTTCAAAGGGATACGGTACATTATTTCTCCCTTGTCGCCACGCCCTCGATAGCCGTTCTTTTGTGTTTTAAGTATTTTTTTGTCGGCAAGATCCGCCAATTCTCCGGCATATTGCATAATCTTTATTTTGTTACAGTTAAGAGAACGGGCAATTTGATTTAAAGAAATCGCAGAACCTTCATATTCCTCTACTATGTGGGAGAATAAAATCGTCTGGATTGGATTGATATTTAATCTTTGGGCAATATAATCAATATGTGGTTTTGCAGTCAAAAAGAAATCTTCAGAAAAGCTGTTACTTCCCGATAGTGATGTGATCCGTTCCATGTGTTGCAGAATAGAAAGTTGCTTTGGTCTTGAGAGAAGGCTGACCTTTTCAGGAAGTGAAATAATGTTATTGCCTTTAATATTGCAATATTCAAGGCGAGAGAGACCGTTAAAAACATCAGGCAGAACCGAAAGGCGGTTGTAACTGATATCGAGGAAACTGAGCATGGAAAGTTTTTCGATTGATACTGGGATTGCGTTAAGTTGATTACAACGGGCGTTTAGACTTTCAAGGGAGCCGAGGCTTCCGATAGCGTCCGGCAGATATGAAAGTTTGTTGTAACTTACGTCAAGGTTTTCCAAGTAAGCATAAGAACAAATAAAGTCAGGAAGCTCTGTTAGACAGTTTTCACTTAAATTAATTGAGCGTAAGTATGTCATATTTTTAATTTCATCTGGAATTTCGGATAAACCGAGATCAGAAAGGTCTAGGGCTAATGCCCTTCTTTCCCGGCAGGATTGAATCCTTACTTCCACTTCATCGGTTTGATTTATTTGTTCTGTCATTACGTTCATAAACATTACTCCTTTTATTATGTAGCGACATTGCCTTAACTTTTTGCCGGATGCCATTCAACAAAATATCCCCTTTCGGTTGTTGCATGTTTTTGCAAAAATCAATCATAGAAATCAACATTTCCGTTTCGGACTCAGTAAAGCAAGGGTTAGGGATAGTCAAGTTTGGCAGTTTTAAGACATAAGAATCCATAAGCCGATAGGTCTTTTCGTTTCTCGCTTTTGACTGTTCATCAGTAAGCGGAAAACCGAGTTCAAATAATGCGTTCAAAAGCCGGAAAGCCGTGCGCCTTGAAATATTGAGGTGTTTCATTAACCCTTGAAGAGTCGTTCCTGATGGAGAAGCCAAAAGGTTAATTGCGGATAGGAATTTGATTATGTTTGCGAAAGGATTAGTCATACATAGCCCCCATATTCAAACGGTTACAAAAGAGGACGTTTTGGCAGAAATGAACATAAAAAAACCCCATATATATAAGTAGAACGTGGAAAGACAAAACTGCAGTTAGAATTGAAGAATTTATGGGAAATTCAAAAATTTTGAGGGTTTTTACTTAACAACTGATAAGTAATTGATAAAAACAGGGAAAATCTCCCTGTATTGATTCTTATTATCTCAAAAACGAATAACGCTCCTTCATGTAAAGAACCCAAGGTTCAAGTTCGTGCTGACCGGAATGTTCGATGTTTTTGAAAAATGGCTCAACCGGTATTACCGAAAATTCATCCGGTTCCTTAAGTAATTTACGCCAAACCTCATAAGTGGTAGTACCAAGGGTGCGGAACTGAGGAGATGTTACGGCAAGAAGTTCATGATTTTTGGAGACGACCAAATGAACAACCTGAACACGGTTTAACTTTGCCGATTCAACCTGTTTGATTTGAGAAGCAAGAAGGGTATGGCGAAGCAGTTGATAGAACGGTTCAAACAAAAAATCCTCAAGGTTCGGGGCTATACTACGGTCAATAGGTGAAGATAGGTCATAAAAGAAATCCTCGTAACTATCTATTCTATCAGAGCCATCTGAACGAAAACGTTTGTAAGATACACCGTATGATTCAGAATATTTCATCTCAATAAGGAGCATAACTTTTTCATGTGCGTCAGTTTCGTACATCATCATTGCGTCAATGCTGGTATTACCCGCACCTCGTTTTCTGCCTTCCCCTATTTTTGATTCCTCATGTAAATAGTTTGTTTTACCAATCCATTCAAAAGCGATATATCGTTTGTCTTCAACCGGAATCATACGGGCAATATCCGGAAAATGCGGCCGCAGGGCATTAGCTAAGGCATCCGGATTGTTAATAAAGGGAAAGAGCAAATTGACGGCAAAAACTTGCGATGAGCAGAGATGGTTTGAAGGGGAACCCGGCAGAGCCGAACTGTGCCAGATAATATTATGCCGTCGAAAGGTGTCTATTGCATCTTCTCTAATGCCCTGAAAAAGATTGAATTGAGCGTATTCCAGAGGCAGACAAAATGGGTACATACGGTTACGATACAAGCCGGGTTTCTTCGCCGGTCTAGGCAGGGTTTTTGTAGTAAGCTTCCAGCTTGTCTGAAGTTTTTTCTCTCCTGATAAATAATTCATTGATATCCTCGTTAGTTTTAAGCGGCTTTCCTGATGATCTTTTCCGTATAGGCAAGCATTTTTTCGATACCGGTCTTATCGTTAGACTTGTAAACTTTGTCCAATATCCACGCCTGATGTTTCGCTGTGAATTCCTTTGGATGGGATTCAAATAATTCTTCGATTTGTTGTATGGCTTTTTCGAGGAAATCATTCTCATTGCCGGAATCTTGATCATCGAGAGCTGTATCTGGTGTTGATACTGATTTAATTAACTCAGAGGCGGCGTTATTTTCAAAAGGCAAGCTATCATCTGACGCATCATCAGTCGGATTGGCATTATTGTCAGAGATAGACGTTTTGACATTTTCTTTTTTGTTAGGTTTCCTTGATGCCTGTGAACTGGTATCTGCGGTGTTCTCGATTTTTTGAGGGGAACCCTGCATTTCATGTCCGTTGGAAGGATCAGGCAATTCTGCGGATTCATAAGGGAGACCGCCAAGTTCATCGGGGAATGCCAATCTGAAAGCCTGAGCCATAGCGACTTTCCGTAACTGGAACCGAGGTTGTTTTGACCAAAATTGAGTAGGATTGCCGTCTTTCTTCTTCTGAACTGCTTCTTCCCAATAGACTTCATGAATAAAACTGTGCGACCAATCCTTGCGGAATATTTCAACAACTGCTTTCATCTGGTTGCCATTGCCGTCTATTCGTGCATGCCAACCATCAAGTTTGCCTGTACGTTCTGCCCGCTTAAGGTAGACTTGATAACCTGTAAGAATGGAAACCTTACGGTTTTCACCTTCGCCATAAGCGGCTATATAAATTTCTCTTTTGAATGGGTCGAGGTTTCCTGCCAGAGCGGTCTGAATGAACTGTTGGATTTCTTTCTCAGAAAGCGATTTGTCAAACCCGAATACTTTAAGATATTCAAGAATTGTTTCTTTCTGGATTTTCTGCTCGGCTATTGGTTGCGCAGCTTTTTCCTGTTCAATAACAGGAAATTTAGTTACTTTCGGCATGTTCTTCTCCTCTTTGATATTGAAGTTATACTATCAATAGGCGGTACATGCTCTGTATTTCAAAAACCTTAATCTTGACGTTTTGGATTGAATGCTGACATGAGCTTTTCTCTTAGGCTATCGTCTTCTCTTGCTATTTTAGAGGATTTAGTTAAAAAACCTTCGTTTAGCAGAATGTATATCAAAATCGCTTGATTGAACGATAATGATACTGCCGGGAGTTTTATATTGGAAAAATTTTTTATAAATGAAGAAGGTATTTTATATGAAGCCTTACCGCCAAATGTTTCTCGGTGTATTTCGATGGGTATATTAAGTTTATTTTCAATCGTATTAAACAATCGGAATACCGAACGCCTAGTAATTCGTAATTTTTGGCATAATTCTTCTATGCTTGTCCCATTGGGCTGCGCCATATATTCAAATATTTTTATTATGTAAAGGAAATTGTTACTAAAGATTTTAGCAGATTCGGACATTTAGCTACCTTCATACAAAATGATAATTGAAAGATATATCCTGAGTGTGTCAAAATATGGCATTTTGATGATGGATTTCATATGTAATATAAAGGTATCCTCGCTTTTCACACGCTTCAATAAAGGCGACTGCATAGGCATCCATTTCTTCTATTGATGAAAACTCTATAAATGTTTCTGAATGTCTGATAAATGTTTCTGAAAGACCGATGAATGTTTCTTAAAGTTCGATTATGTTTCTGAATGTCCGATATTTGTTTCTGAATATTTGATATTTGTTTATTTTAACTTGGATGCTCACTAATAGCTTTTCTATACTGAGCTTCAGAGTCTGGCTTTGTGGCAAAATCAACTGACACTATTGTCATGAAAGCCACTCCTTAACAAACTCTTCAAGAGTTGGAACTTGAGCCCGCCCTGTTCTAGCTGCATGCTCATTATGTAATTTCCAACATTCTTCATCAGACATTGCTTCAGCTGCCGCTTCTTCTGCTGCAACAAAAGCTGTAAGAGCTGGGGGATCGGGAATATCTCGTATTTTAAAATTTGCTAGGGATTCGATTCTCTCTTCTGCCATAACCCACTCCTTATAATAAATAATAGACTGTTTTGCCGTGTTGGATCAATACTATTCTGACCAGTTGATATCGAAGATGCGCATATTATTTTATTTGCTCCGCACTAAAGGCTTCGTCTAATGCAGTATCCCAAAGAGAACTAACCGATTTAACTCGAAGTTGAAATCGCCTAAATGGATTAGTAATCTGTTTGTTTGGATCTTCAGGATTTTGAATAAAATCTGATTCTCTATCTACTGGATAGAGTTCTATAATATCATTAATATCACTAGCAATATCCCAACACTTGTTATAAGTCTTATAGAAGGAATCTATAGCATCATTAATCTTCTTATAGTTGGCGTTCAATGGAGTTCCGGGAACTGCTGATTTATATTTATGACTAATTTTATTTACTTTCTTTTCGAATGTGGGTAACTCTTTAACATTTGCCTGTACCTTAGTGAAAAGCGAGAAAAACGCTGGTTTAGTTAAAGTATCCTCATGAGATTCGGTAGATGGGATAGAGTCCAAGGTGCTTTTAATTAATTCAAAAGCTTCATAATTAACTTGAGCCTTACCTTCTCTTGCTATAGCTTTAACCAATCTTTCTGCATTTTCTTTTAGAAATTTTTCGTTCGTGGCAAAAGTGCTAGACAATGACATTAAAGCATCCGGCTCCATAATTTCTAGCATGTCTACAAATTTCCCTAGACTATGAATTATCGCATTAAAATCCTCAAGCGCATCAATAAATTTGATTGTGATGTTAACTTCTGATGTACCTTTATTTGATTCAGACTTGACTGACATATTTATCTCCTAATAATTAAATATTATACAGTTTATCTTATTCTGACTAGTTGAGATCGAAGATGCGCATTTTACACTCTCCTGAAATAAAAATAATAGGCTAATGGGGCAAGATCAATATTTTAGCTAAAGTAAATTTGAGTTATAAGTATTCTCCTGTTTTTGGATCAATGGGACTGTTTGGATTCTGCTTATTCCATTCTTCCGATATCTCGGAGCGATTAGCCGGAATCCATTTCTTAATAGCTCTGCTTATGGCTCCTTTGATTACTAATGGAGGCTTCCCTATTGGATTCCCATTAAGATCAAACGGTGTGCGTGTATTCTGATAATCCACATGAACATGTGGTAATTTATGACGATCTTCTTCTCTGCCATGAACATACATTCTTACATTATTTATTAATTTCTGAATAGGAAATGGGACAGATAAATGCTTAACCCAAGTAAAGGACAGGCTCATAATCTGACCTGATGTGGAGACTACCGCTGAGAATGGAAATGAAAAATCATAAATTGAATCATTCATTATGCCAAATTCATCATCTTTTTCGCCCCAGTAAATTCCACCATAATCAAATCTGAATTGCTTAAATCTATCAAGCGGCTGATAAAGTGCCGCAATAGGAGACTGCTGTAGAGACTTTGTTGCATCGAATATACGTTGCTCGCCATTGTCGAATGTGACAAACAAATTATAATGATCTAAGTAGGACACATCTTCGATATAAGGAACATCGCTATATACTGGCTTCTTTTTAAACATATTTATCTCCTAATAATTAAATATTATACAGTTTATCTTATTCTGACCAGCTGAGATCGAAGATGCGCATATTTATACTTCAGACTCCTTTTCTGGGAGGTGTTGAAATATAAATTCGGGACGTATTAATTTAATGATATCTAAGACTATATTTAGACAGTGCATTGCATCCCAACAACAAACAGCCAAATTATTAATTTCATTAACCAAATCTACCCCTTCAGGCTTATCCCAATTCTTTACGTCTCTAATCTCTAACAAATATTGACTAATATTTCCGGCATTTATCCTAGATTTATTAATCAGTGGACTAAGCGTTTCTAAATTAATACCCCGTAAGCTACAACTTAACTGAGAAGCCCTGTTATAAGCAGTAGTAAGGGCGTCTCTGGTTTCAGTAATTGCTTTCGAATGAAAAGTTATACCTGTTTTAACCTCACTAAGCTCTTTCCTCAATTCCGCTACTTTAAGAAGACCTAATCTATGATCGGAGTTTTGTTCAGAACTATTGGTAGCTGTAGAAACAATAAAAGGTATTAACAATACCCGTTGAAGGATAGTTGAATATCTATCTACTAACCGATTAATATACTTCCATTCTTTAATAAGCTTATCAAAGTAACTTTGAACATCAAGATAACCCTTTGCTTTGCTGTAAGCTACTAACTTCATAACACATCCTCAAATTAAAATAATAGCAAATTTATACCGTTCTTACCAGTTAATATCAAAGATGCGCATTATTTATACTTTCCCTGCTTCATATTTCATAAGGGAACCCCAGCTTTCTCACAGGCTTCTGCATAAGCGTCAAAGTATTCGTCCATTTCATCCCAAGAGTCAAATATTTCCTTCATACCTTCCCCTGTTGCAAGATTAACTTTTGAGAAATCAAATTTCTGCTTTTGTTGATCTGATTTTGATGTTGATTCTATTTTATTTTCATTGGGCATAATTACATTTCCTAATATAGGAAAGATAGGCGGGGGACTCCTGTGTGTCAGATATATTGAATAATTTCATGTTCGTTTTCTATGGCCTGTAGCTGAGTCTGCCTCAAGCGTAGGATTCCACTTATTCCACTCATCAATAGCTATCTTTCTATTCTTCTGAACCCACTCATCTAACATTGATACAACATCGCTGGGTACTGTTGGTTCGGGAACTAAAAGACCCCCATATAAGGCAAATAGGAGCTTCTTATCCTTATACTCAACATGAGCATGAGGCTCTTTATGCCCAGTTCTGTCCTCATTACTATAGATTTTAATCCAACCCTCGAACGGCTCAGTACGATGATCAACAACTCCCATTGACAAGAATATTGATGAGACAAATTGTGACATTGGAAACGACATGTTATATATAGAATCATGGCCAACGATCCAGTCTTCGTCTCCCCACCATATGCTATGCGGATTGAATGAAAACTTCTTGAAAAAGCTTAATGGGGCATACTTCAATGTAGCAGGAACTTCAAAGGATTCTGTCATGTCAACAATTCGATCTTCACCATTATCAAACGTAACAAGAAGATCATGACCTCTCAAGAAAGAGACATTCTCAATAAGAGGGATTTCATTATATTCCATATACATCTCCTAATAATTAAATATTATACAGTTTATCTTATTCTGACCAGCTGAGATCGAAGATGCGCATTACTACGACCTATTAATCGTTGGGATTCTCAAAGAAAGTCCTATAATAAGTCATATTACTCCTTAGATCCCAAGTTATCCACTACTATTCCTTTGGCAATAATAGCATTAACTTCGGCAGGATCTGGCATTGGGTAGCCGTTATCATCCCAAAATGGCCAGTCTTTATAATGCTCTCGTTCTTCTGGGAATTCTTGAAAGAATTTTTCTTTTTTTAAGAGGTCTGCTTTTGATGTTGATTGAATTTTATTTTCTAACATAATTATATCTCATAAATGAACTCCCTGCTTTTTACACTCCTCAATAAATGCCCTACCTTCTTCCTCTAATTCCTCCCAAGAATCAAACTCTAAAGAAAGCCCCTCCCCTGTGGCAAGGTTTACTTTTGAAAAATCATATTTGGGCTTGGGCTGACCAGCCTCTGACACTGACTCAATCTTATTCTCATCTGACATGATTATATCTCCTAAATAAAATAATAGACTGTTATACGTGTAGGATCAATATTGAACTAATCTCTAAAATACTCTGACCAATTGATATCGAATATACACATATTTTACCTAACAACAGTGCCAAAACATGGCACTTTAATTTTGTTAATTTTATGAATATTTCATCTGTTTTATAAGGAAAGTCTTGATACTGTTAAATATATGCCCGCCTAATTCGGATAAATCCGTTAAATTAACAGCTCCCGGATAACATTTTTCAATGTGAGGATTCTCAAGCCCAATCCCCATTATTAGATGGATATGGGATAATTCTTCTACATATGATCTAAGGAGAGCCGTGCCATGCGATATTTCTGATGAAGGTTGTCCGTCTGACAAGACTATCAATAGTTTCCGATTATCGGAAGGCATGAGACGGAGACGCCTAGAACTTAGTTTAATTGCGCCTATATCAAAATTATTATGTGGTAAATCAAAATCTCTGTGATATGAAGGGAAATACGGAAGCGCTCCAATTGAATTGTTGTTAAATGCCTTGAGTATAAATAATTGATTGTTACAACGGTCATGCTTTGCTCTTGACCATCCCGGTTTGTATTGACTATCGGCGGTAAACGCAAGGATTTCAAAGTTGATACCGGATAATCCATGCAATGCCTCTGCCAAAATAACCAGCGTTTTATAAGCCATGTCAATTTTTGATGAACAGGTATGAATATCGCTGGAAAAACTGCCCATTGATCCTGAACAATCCATAAGCAGGCTTACATCATAGCCGAATTGTCTTCCTTTTATTTCACGGGAAAATATGCGTGGATTGGAAGATGTTACCGCATGGACAACATCACGATGGTTGAACTTTCCGGCATAAGTTTTGAGTTTACGGCAGCGTGAAGTTGAAATAAGAAACGAGCCGAACATATTCCGGTATGACGATATAACGGTCTTATACTCATTGCAAATTAATTGATAAAGGTTAGTATTCGCTGTCATGGATGCGGAAAGACATTTTTTATCGTCGAGATCGGCGACAGTATCATGGTATTCGCCAATGGTATTTTTTGACGGCGGAGTGAAAGTCGAGTCTTTTTCAATCCGCTTTACCATATGTGATGATACATCACAGCCAGAGGCTTCTTTGTTCTGTTCTTTTTGTTCTGTCGTGGATTCATTTTTTTCGGCTTCCTTTTCAGCGTTACCGGATGATGAGCCGACAGTGGGAGAGCCGGATTGTTCTTTGGATTCAGATTCTTTGTCATCAGATTGAAAAGTATCTGCCTTATCAGCAGTACCCGCATTATCTTTTTCAGAAGAACTTATTTTAAGTTGAATAGGCGATGATTCCTGTTTAAGAAAATCGTTTATGAGTTTTTCAATTTGTTCGGCTGTATTCAAGGCGTTAGGGGCGGGATTACAGATATGCTTATCTATCATGGGAAATACGTCTTTATTCAAAAAATCAAAGACTTCAGAGTTAAACGGTTCCTCATGTTTTATTCTAAAATAAGAAAGCGCAATGGTTCCCATAATAGAGGACAGGGATTTCTCAGGAAGGTTATCTCGGTTAAAGAAATGCTCGTCATCATAGAAAACCTGATTTAGATTGTGAAAATCCTCGTTAATGCCGACATAGTTTTTTGCGTGTAAAGATTCAATTCTGATATCGTCAATGAGATTGGCTATATTAAAAACGGCATTGTTACTTATACCTAGATATGAGGGGTCTGGATAAAGCATGTGGGCTATTTCATGGTCAATATAGCCTTTGGTTATCCGGTAACGTTCCTTCGTCATGGGTTTTGAGTAATCTACAGCCGGAATGATTATTGTCTTTGTTATTGGGTCAACAGAGGCAGTTTCTGCGCTACTTGATTCTATGACACGGATTCCGGTTTCCTCGGTCATGGCTGAGGCGTATTCCATCAAAGAGAACGGCGTATACCGAGATTGTTCATAATCAAGGTCTATTTGTTTTTTCATGCCGCTTCCGCTACTACTGTTGAAGTTTCTGAAGCATCAGGAATTTCAGTAAAAGAATGCCATTTGTTACCGAAAACGTTTATTATAAACGATTCTACTAATGACCGAGCCGCTGTGGTGTAACGTCCAAGTATTTCAAGTTCCGTGGCGTAATCGAAATTACTTAAGTATTTGAAAGTAGATGCCCAAGAAATGAGACGGCGGGTTGAAAACGGTGTTCCGTTTAACTGCCCATCGCCCATAGCTTGACGTGCCAGTTTTGCGACTTGTACCAGTTTTTCGGATAAACTTATATTGTCTAAAATGTCATTGACAATTGATACCTCATCTGGCGGATAGGCAACTTGCAGGATACTAAATCTGTCAAGAAATGCGGCGTTCATAGGTGAAGAGCCATAATAGCCTAAAGAATTATCTTCTATGCTACCTAGCGTGTTGGCTGTTGCCATAATTCTGAAATCGGGATGAGGGATGACCGCCCGGCCTCCGTCATCATTGAGAACAATGGGATTGCGTACATTTTCGATCATTGCGTGCATTGCGGCGGCGTATTCGGGCTGTACCTTGTCAATTTCATCAAGTAATAACCATGCTCCTTCTTTGGCGGCTTTTACTACGGGGCCTTCTTGAAAATATGTTTCTTGAATTGATGTGCCATCGGCATTTTTAACAGTTCGTAGGCGAATACCGCCAAGAAATGCATCAGGTGTCATACCGCCGTCAAAATTAACCCGGTATATTTGTTTTTTCGCCTTTTTGGCTATCTCATAGAACAACTTCGACTTGCCACAACCAGCGGGACCAACCAATAGAATTGGTTTTTCATGCTCGATTAATTTTTCAATATGCTTTGCGTACTTAGGCACACGGAACTTTACCTTTACTTGTTTTATGGTAGCCGCTTTTTTATTTACGGTTTTCTTTTTTCTAGTAGCGGTCATTTTAATATTGATAGGCGAGTTTACCGAAAGAATGATTGATAACTGTTCGGGGAAATGTGAGTACATCTCTTTAAGAGCGTCTACTGCGACTGTTGAGCGATCAGGCACATACTGAGTGATTCCTTTGGGTGTGATAACTTTTGAAATAAAAGTCTGACGTTCAAGAGCTTTACAGAAATGATCGGGAAATGGCTTGCCTTTTAATATATTATCCTCAACTTGCTTTGCCCAATAGTTTGCTCTTACAGAAGATAGTTCCTGCATACCGTAGCCTCCATGTAATAAGAATAGGCTGTGGGTATAACATTAGTGCAGTTATTATTATGATTATATATCATTGATTTAATATTTTCACTTTAGTGAGAAAGAATAAATTTTCCCTTTAGGTTTAAATAATTTGTGAATACTGGTAAAATATTGTTGAGAGTATATGTAGGTTAAAATTAACCTACAAGAGTGTTAAAATACGGCACTCTTGTATGTTAAGCAGGTGTTTTCTTAAAATTCTGAATCGAAGTCTTCTTCTTCAGCTTCAACTGCTTCTTGTGTAGTGCACGTTTCTTTTTTGAACTCAGGTCTGAACTCAATGTGTTCAGCAACAATCGTAACCCTAGACTGCGGTTTACCATCTGCGCCTATCCAGCGATCTTGTTTAAGCCTGCCTACGACACGGACGCCTCGGCCTTTTCGACCAAGATTACTGGCCGTTTCTGCAAGTTTTGACCATGCCTGCACATTAAAGAACGAAACTTCTTTTTCAAGACCTGAATCTTGCTTATAGAAACGGTTGGATGCAATCGAAAAATTACAAAGTTTTGTTCCCTTGGGCGTGGTGTCTGTTTTTGCGTCTCTGACGAGATTACCTTCGATTAAAATTGAGTTTAAATTGTTCATTATCGTTCTCCTTTGCGTAACCGCATCTTGAATCTTTTTTAATAATAGGTTGGGAATAAAGGATATTTCACAGATGAATAAATTTTATATTCGAGATATATAAAGGATGTTATAGGGAGTTTCATAGCTTTTTGGGTGGGCGTTAGGTTGAAAAATGGGGGTGTAATATGGTAGAGGTATTTTATTTTGGTCTGGATACAGACTTTATTACCCAGCGTAATCTTTCTTTATGGATTTTACGAAGTTTTCAAGTTCGTATGCTTCATGGTTTTCGGGCATTCTTCCATCTTTCCTGTAGGAATAGTAATTGTTTTTTGGAGAAATAATGATGTGGTCTAAAACATTTATGCCCAATATTTCTGCTGTCATGCACATACGCTTGGTGATTTCGTCATCTTCAGGGCTTGATAACGTAGAACCGGATGGATGGTTATGGATTAAAATGACCGCTACCGCAAGGTCTTTAATGGCAGGGTAAAAACATTCTCGCGGATGAATAATAGTCTTATTGACTAGACCTTTTGTTATGTGGTGTATATTAATAATTTCATGTGCGCCGTTGAGCGTGATTGTTAGAAAGTTTTCCTGTCTCTGTTTGCGCCATTTTTGCATTAGAGGTAAGACAGCTTCAGGGCTTTTTATTTGAATGGGCTCCTTCACGCTACTTCCTTTTCTTTGAATTCGGCTACCTGTAATTTGAGAGGTTTGATATAGAGTTTATCTGTACCGAGTTCTGCTTCGATGCCGGGAATAGGTTCAGCCTGTTTAAGAATGAGGTCTTTAAGGATAGACTTATCAAGTTCTTTTTTAATGATAACGGCTTCCGGGTGCTCATTCTCGCAGTAGGTCAGGGCTGTTGTGCTGTCCGTAATGTCAAGGCGGTCAGGGAGCTTGCGGAATGACGCTGTACCTGTAGGAAGGCTGAGTGTCTTAGAGTTATGGAGTTTTGAGATTTCATTCTTGACATAGGGTTCCAGAAGGAATGACAGATAGGAGATGGAATCATCATCCTGTTTATTTGCTGAATCAAGCCATGCGTCAATACGGGATTTGAAATCCTTAGCGAGATGCGTTCTTTGCGCTATACGGGTATCGGCTTCTAGGATTTTTGCAACTGCCCAAGACGCTTTGTTAAGATTATCAATGGTAAAGCCGTCCGTGGCAGAATCGTTAGCTGATACAGCGGTAGGCTTATTTCCGAAGTCCGGGAATAGTATTGACGGGAATGAGGGGAGTAGGCTGTTGGATTCGGGAGCCTGCTCTAATAAGTCTTCTTGATAGGATAAATGATTTAACATGATTACCTCCTATTAGAATGATTAGGAAGTGTTTCATTTGAAATGCAGTTATTTCTTATTAAAATTAGTTAAGATAACTAAGATTAATATTTGTATTTATATTTATTGATGTATATATCCCGAGCAAAGCCTCCCCAACCCACCGGTTGTATGAACCGTTGGCTGGGGTTACCCGGCTTTGTCTCTATTCGACATCCCGAGGCGTAGGATCGTGGCATTCCCTACGCTAGTCAGATATTTCAACAATGCCATGTTGTGCGCTCAGCGGCCTGTTCTTCACGCCTCCACCGCTTAAGTCTTTTGCGCTCACCCTGATCGACTTGAGACCACCCAATGTTCCAGTACATCTTTAATCCAAAACATTGCATACCAGACAGAAAAAGCCCTCTAAACCAGAGGACTTAATCTGCGCCGGCTACCAACCCGGAAACATGCCCGTAAGAATACATGTACGCAGAAAAAATCCTTTGACTTAAAGGGCTTTATATTCTTACGGTTTTATCCGGGGGGTAAGTCCGTATAAGATAAATGAGTGAATAAAAATATATCAAATAATATTAGTAACGATTGAGATTGCCTTCAAGCTTATTTATTTCATTCTCTTCTTCACATAAGGCTGTTACAAAGCCCTCTATTCCCTTATGTTTATATTTATTTTGATATTTTTCACGTATAGCTTCTCTTATAGTTTCTCTTTCTATTATAGCATGGAATTCGGAATCCCAATCAATCTCAGGATAATTTTTCATTAGTTTTATATCCTTTTTTTCGATTATTTGGTTTATATCATAGAGGCATTTTTTCTGTTTTTCTGATTTGAGAGTAATGGCTGTTATTGCTCTTCCACTGCTCTTACAGACATTTAATTTAATAATTAAAGATTTCGCTTTCTGATAATCGCATCTGTTTATCAATTCATGTGATAAATCATCATTCTTATCGGATGCAAACTTTCTAAATCTTTTTGCGGATAATATTATAAAGGCATCTGTAATAAGCTGCGGGTTTTCTGAATGACAATTAAAAGCCGTTCTTAGATATGACAATTTCTCCAAAAAGCTTCCTGTAAAATCATCTACATTCCTCAACATTCTTATGTAAGGGATACTATTCCCCAAACGCTTCAACCACTTATAGTAAGATAGTGTTAAATCAAGTACATTTATAGCAAAATCAATTTCGAGATTATCAGACTGACATTCAATTTTATTTTTTTTAAAATAAGCAACTATAGAAGAATGGAGTTTTTCATTGTGTTCAATAATATATATTAATGATGCTTGTGCAAGTATTAGTTCCGTTTTATTTTTGTATTTTTCTATAAAGGCTTTCCTTAAATTATTTGGTGAAAGATTAAGATAATTTTCTGTTATATTCTCTACTGTTAATCCTAAGTTATCAGGTACATAATTTACCAAATCTACACCACACAGAATTGTATCTTGTTGACCTTCTAAAGATATTTTTAATTCAAAGTAAGACCATTCTTTGACATAATCATCATTATAGGCTTCCTGTAAATACTTGATAACAGAATCTATAAATACAGGATTAGTGCTGTAAATATATTCGACTATATATCCTAATCTTACTTTTTTATAAATTTCTAAATCCAAATCGGTGAGCTTATCAATTGAAAATGGTCTCCCACGAAGAAAATAATTTTCGTCTTTACTTTCTTTTGTTAGAAAACTTTTGCGATGATACCGTTGCTTAATCTGATATTTATGAAGTTCTTTATATTCATTAACAAAATTATTGAAATCACGGAATTTCATGTCACGAAAATTAACTAGAATATCATATGTAATTTCTAAGCCCCAGACATATTTTATACGATATAAAAATTTAATTTTACTATAATTCCGATATAGTAATTTTGGAGTTAAATAATAACTATCTTCAGATGAGCCCTTTATTGATTTTCTAAGATATTGAATCACTCTTCCGGCATTTGCCGTAGTTATGAAGGTTTGTCGGGAAATTCTATATCCGCTTGGCAAGTCGTTTAAAAAACTTTCTAATGAATTATAACCATAGCTTTCCCATAATTTATCTTCATATATACAGTTAAATAACACGGCAAAAACAAAATCTATTTCCCCAATAAGTTCTGTTATTTGATTAAAAACTTCTAAAACATCTGAAAAATTTTCTGAAAGTGCAGATTTCAAATAAGAGTCATCAAAGACTTTCTTAATAATCAAACGAATATCTTCATTATCTATAACTATACTTTTCTTGTTTTTAGATGTTAACTTATGAGTTTTAGATGAATCATCAGTACACTCAGATAATATGTCTGATTCCTGTATCTTTATTATTTGAGTATCCCTACTATGTTGATTTGCTAATAGTTCTAAAACTTGTATTGCGTTTTTCATTGAATAATCCCCCAAGATAGTCGTTTTTACATGGATATTGTCCTCTTTATACCAGTGGTTATCTTTGCTTTTGAGTTATCAACATCCTGATTTCGGCTATTTACCCATTCGGTTATTTTTATTGGATCAAATCTGATGGCTCTCCCAAACCGAACATAAGGAAGATTCTGATATTTCACGCATTTCTGTATATAACGAACTGACATTGAAAGCTCTTTCGCCAACTCCGTGTACGTTAACAAAGGCATTTTGACCTCCTTAATTGATTCCAATAATTGTTAAATCGTATTGGAATCAATATAAGAATGCTTGTTTTTCGAGAATAACGCCAGAAAATTTTGCAAGTAGTTGACGAATTTATTATTTTTTCACAAGTGAAAGTAATGGTTTGGAGTGTGAATTTGATATATTCGGCTTTTTATAGCAGTCACATACCAAATCTATTATTTGAAGGTCGATTTTCTCATCCTTTCCTGAAGGTTCAAGTAAATTGAAATTATCCTTATTTTTGATAAGGTAATCTAATGTTTTATCCTTGTGAAACCCTCTCATTCCTTCAAAAAATGACATTAGTTGTTTCCTAATCCCTTCACATCGTCGATTTATGGTATACCACTTCTTATTGCTATCTATACCGTTAATAAGGAAATTACCTTTGGTCGTTTTATTTTTAGAATATTTTCCAGCTATAAGGGTGGATACATTGGGGAAATCCTGTTCACGATGTATTTTAGAACTGCTCTTTCTTCGTTTTGGACGATTTCTGTGAATCATTTTATCAAAATTATCATCTGTTTCTATCTTTCCTAAAAAGTATAAAACATAGATAAGCGTTACTAAAGAGTTTATATCTCTTTTCCAAACTATTTGTATTCCGTCAAAAATACGATTTTCAAAACCTAACATAAACTTATTCTCAAAAAGCATACCTGAATCAGGGGTTAAGAAATTATTGTTAATAAGAGCCTTTGTGATTTTTAAGCGTGGTTCAAAAGCATCGTCATTCATAAAACATGATAGATTAGGTAAAAATGGAGGCATATTTCCTTCTGTGGAATCACAATAATAAATAGTTAGTTGGAAGAGTTGAGAAATATCAATTATATTAAACCCCTGTTTTAATCTTTCATTAACAATCGACTGAAAACGTTTGATTTTATCAATTGCAAGATATTCTCTACCCTCTGAGTCATTGAGGGATAAAAATCTGTAATACAACTCCGCAAGATAGAGTGAATTTGGAAAATAATAGTCCTTATTATTAAAATTCTTAATTTGCATGAAAAATCTCCTTATTTTGTTTGTTTCTTTCATCCTGCTTAAACGCTGTTTCCAATGACCCTCTTGCGGACTCCACTGCTGTCAATGTTTGATGGGAGTAATGCTCAACCATTCGGGTGGTTTTATGTCCGGAAAGCGAAGAAACGATAAAATCTGACAATCCGGCTTCCCGTGCTCGTGTTACAAAGGAATGCCGCATGGAATGAAATGAGAGTCTCCGCTTCGCCCTAGTTTCTTTATCAATTCCAATAGCATCCATGATCCGTTCAAAGCCTCTTTTTATCGTGATTGCCGCAAGGGGCTTCTCTTGTTCTACATTAGGAAGGACAAAATCATCCGGTTCGCCTCCATATGGATTAGTTCGCTTAAGTTCGTTCAGTATTTCCAATGCCATACCAAAAATCGGGACAAGACGGGATGAACCGGCTTTTGGTTCTTTCATGCCGTCATCGTCGGTATAATTCTCAACAACGGTTATTGTATTACTTACAAAGTCAACATGCTTCCATCGCAAAGCTCTGATTTCCCCTCTTCGCAAACCGCAGGAAAAACCAAGAACAAGCGTTGCTTTTTGCCGTAAATCCGGCCAGTCAATGGCTTCTATTTTCCCCATTTCATCTCGGCTTAATGCCCCTTTTTCTTGTGGTTTGTAAGCAATATATTTGAATGACGTGGTAGGATCATTAGGAATAAAGCCTTGGAAAAACGCCCATCGTAAAAACACACGGATACCATTAAGAGCGTGGTTGACTCCTTTACGGCTTGCGTCGGAATAACCAACGCTAGAACGCCATTTATCCAGAATTCTAGGCGTTACTTGAGAAAGGCGCAATTTACTGAATGGCGTGTAAGTTTTAACAAGGCTTTCAATGTAATATTTTGTTTTATCAATGTAGGCATTTGAAAGGATGTGGCCATCCAATTTTCTGGATTTAATATATTCACTATCCCGCTTCCAAAAGTTCAATAATGCGTCAATAAAATGCGGATCTTGCTTCAGCGGATTTTTAGGGGTTATCTTCAGGATTTCGATGGCTTTCTTCACCGCCTTGCGCTCTTCGGATGTTCCCGTTGAACGAGTAGCGATAATTGTTCCGTCTACATCTAGAATACGGACATAAAACAACTCAATTTTACCAAGTTTTCTTTTGAAAAGACGAAAGTTATCCTCGTTTTTTGGTCTGGACATAGTGATACCTCCGATATGTGTTTTTGAGTAACACATTCTGGTACCACTATTGGCAAAGCCCCTATGCTAGTGGATATTACCCAACTGTCTTGTTTCCGCACTTTGCAATAACTCCTTATGTAGTAAGGAATTAAATAGGTTCACTAAGAAACAAATCTAGCTCCCCCGCGCGGATTCGGACCACGGACCCAGTGGTTAACAGCCACTTGCTCTGCCAGCTGAGCTACAGGGGATATTTACTCCAATTTATTAAATTTCGGGGAAAATGTCAATATGTTGAGGGGGCGAAAATCGATAAAAAAACCCCGGAGAAAGGAGTAACTCCGGGGTAAAGGGAAAAAATAGGAGGAACGTGATACAAAGTGAAGC
>Ga0268262_10001420_pt1 | contig 29632 bp, 23 predicted proteins | sample TergutNc150P3_FD_190354 | JGI IMG/M metagenome (GOLD analysis project Ga0268262, IMG submission 190354) | Nasutitermes corniger P3 segment gut microbial community from laboratory colony in Florida, USA - Nc150 P3 (SPAdes) (version 2) | ecosystem: Host-associated > Arthropoda: Insects >... | reverse complement strand
CCCCCCCCCATTTCATAAGCAGTTATACAAGCAATTTAATTACGCTTTTTTGCACATTTTTTCATGGGACAAGTCTGTCCGCAGAAAAAACAATATTTATTTTATTTCCTCATTTTTGGAAGAACGTCTTTTCGTAAGACTTTTTCATATATCAACAAAAGGAGTTTTTGTCTCCGCGTTGCGGAGCCATTCGATTAACATCGTCGCTCACGCGACGTAAAAAGGAGTTTCTTGATGAAGCTGATAAAAAAACTTTTAGGAATTACCGTAATTTTTGCGGTAATCGGATTTATGGTTCTGCCTTTGACAGGCTGTCCAGAAGAAGACAAAACGCCGCCGGTTGCCCCGACAATCACCACTGCGTCATTGCCGGACGGGGAACCCGGAACAGCGTACAGCCAAACATTAACAGCGACAGGGGACTCGCCCATTACATGGAGAGTTGACGGAACATTGCCGAAAGGATTGAGCCTTACAGGTAACACAATTTCAGGAACGCCCGAAATATGTGAAACAACTACGTTCACCGTTACAGCAAAGAACACCGTAGGTAGCAGCACAAAGCAGTTATCAATAGCAACCGTATTTGTCAGCATTGCCAATATGGGAACATGGTTAGCGGCACAGCCCGCCAATACCACAACAACCCTCTACGCCGTCAAACTGAATGTGAGCGATCTTGGCGGTTATTCCTACGAGAACGCAAGCGCCGGAAAAACGCTGAAAGACAATAGCGCCAAATACGTCAACCTTGACCTTTCCGGCAGTACAATTACCAGCATTGGGCAACAGGCTTTTCAAGGTTGCTCTACTCTTACAGGTATAACCATGCCGAACACTCTTACCAACATCGAGGGAAACGCTTTTCAAACGTGTATAAGCCTTACTAGCGTAACAATACCCGCCAGCGTTACCAGCATTGAGAATCAGGCTTTTACTGTTTGCCCCAACCTTACCAGCGTAACATTTCAAGGGGCGAATACCAATATTGGAAATGGTAGTTTCAACAACTCAGGCTCTTTGCAAACAGCGTACGCCGCCAATGGAATAGGAAGGTACAAACTCGGAGGCGAAACGTGGGCAATCGTTGCCGAGGCTTCTACCATTAATCCTTCTAACATTACCAGCATTGTCGACTTGGATACATGGTTAGATGCCCAACCCGCCAATACCGCCGCCACCGCTTATACTGTTAAGTTGAATGTGAGCAATCTTGGCGGTATTGCCGGCGTAAACATAAGACAAACGCTGACAAACAATAGCACCAAATACGTCTCCCTTGATCTTTCCGGCATTACAATGACCAGTATTGGGGATACTGCTTTTGCGGGTTGCACCAGTCTTACCAACATAACAATACCCGCCAGCGTTACCAGCATTGGGCAGATGGCTTTTCTCGGCTGCACCAGCCTTACCGCAATAACAATACCCGCCAGCGTTACCAGCATTGGGCAACAGGTTTTTCAAAATTGCACCAGCCTTACCGCAATAACAGTTGATTCCGGCAATACAAACTATATCTCAGATCAGGGTGTATTGTATAACAAAGATAAAACCGTTTTAGTTGCATATCCGGCAGGAAAAACAGGCACACTTACCATACCCGACAGCGTTACCAGCATTGGAGGTGGTGCTTTTGCCGGTTGCGCCGCCTTTACCAACATAACAATACCCGCCAGCGTTAACAGCATTGGGCAGATGGCTTTTTCCGGCTGCACCAGCCTTACCAGCATAACTTTATCCGCCAGCGTTACCAGCATTGGGCAACAGGCTTTTCAAAATTGCACCAGCCTTACCGCAATAACAGTTGATCCCGGCAATACAAACTATATCTCAGATCAGGGTGTATTGTATAACAAAGATAAAACCATTTTAGTTGCATATCCGGCAGGGAAAACAGGCACATTTACCATATCCGACAGCGTTACCAGCATTGGAGATGGTGCTTTTGCCGGTTGCGCCGCCTTTACCAACATAACAATACCAGACGGCGTTACCAGCGTTGGGCAACAGGTTTTTCAAAATTGCACCAGCCTTACCAGCATAACTTTACCCGCCAGCGTTACCAGCATTGGGGATTTGGCTTTTTTCGGCTGCACCAGCCTTACCAGCGTAACATTTGCAACGGGAAGCAACATACCGGACGCTAATTTTGGATCACGTGTTTCTCCTGAAGGAAGCACTGGAGCAGGCGGAAATACCTTAAAGACCGCCTACAATGCGGCATCGCCAAAAGAGGGAACGTATACAAGAGCGGCTAACGGTTCTACATGGACGAAACAACCGTAATAAGTAGTTAGCAGAGAATAAAAAAGGGGAGTAGTGTTCACTACTCCTCTTTTTTTACCAACATTTATGAGCGTTAAAGATGTATGCCAAATATTTTGCTTGTGCAGTCAGGCAGGCTGGGTGACGGAAAAACATTTTCAGGAATTCCCCGCCGTAACAGACCATTAGAAAAAAGTTAAATTTGGCGAGCGAAAAAAGCAGACCGGCAAGAGGATTATGTTTGTCTCCCGCATCTTCAAACCTTTGCCGTTATTTGTATGAAAGAAAAAAGCCGGTCTGGGGCTGTGGAGGCGGACTCTTCCTGAGTTTTTCCGGCGCACAGACTGCCTGACTGTACAAGCAGATTAGGAAATAAAACTCTTAGGCATACATCTTATCTTAACATGGAAATATTTCTCTCTAGTTCGCGAGTTGTTAATTCCTCAACCGCCCTTTTATCTCATCAACAGACAATCCCTGCTCAAAAAGTTTAAGTATTTCCTCACGTTCATCTTCACGTCCTTCTTCACGAGCCTCATCCTGCCAGACTTTTTTTGCGGTATCCCAGTTCCATTCCGTTGTCAGCATACTCATTACTATTTCCTCAAATGCTCTATTGTATCAAAATTGAGACCGGTAATTTTCTGAACAAAATCAACAGAAGCGCCTTCCTCCAGCGCATTACGAGCAATTCCTTCACGTTCAACCTCACGTCCTTCCTCACGAGCCTCATCCTGCCAGACTTTTTTTGCGGTGTCCCAGTTCCATTCTGTCGTAAGCATACTCATTATCTCCTTGGCGTGTTTTTCCATTAACTCTTTCAATATATCATGTTTCTTGCAATATTGCACGGTTTTTCGTACCGCTTCTTTCAGGGATAAGCCTTCACCCTGAAAATCCCTAACCTTCGCTATAAACGCACTGTACTGGTACAGCGTTTGGCACTTCTTAGCTATCTCCTCGTTCTTTCCCTTGTTTATGTTTAGTACCCTTACTTCCAGTTCCAAAGCGGGAAATTCCTTCTCTAAAATCCCCAAACTTTCCGTATTCTCAAACAATTCAGAAAGCTTTATCGTCTTCTCGTCGGGATACGGCTGTACTCCGTTGTACAGCACAAAAAACTCCGGTCTGGGGATTGAGATTTTTGTCGATGAATAAATTTTCTCATCATCAGTGATTTTCTCGTAAACCCTGCCTGCGTACATGAGCAGACGCAGAGCCATGTTCGGGTTTATGGTGGACTGGTGTTCGATAAGAACGACCAGTTTCCCGCCGATCTCGAAAGAGATGTCGTTGATCATATCCATGAACAGAATGTCCTCAAGGGTATTGATGACGACTGGGACGTCGGGTTTGAGGGTTATCCCCTCCAGTGCGCAGTAGAGTTCTCGCAAAACGTCAGGTTTACTGAAGATGAAAGAGAAAACGCTGTTTTTAAATTTTTTGTTGACTTCCATAGGGGACTCCTTGAAATTGTTTTTGAACATTCAAAAGAAGGTTCACCCCTATATGGATGCGTACTAGCGGTTTTGCTTGACTAAATAGAAAAGTTTTTTTACTTTTTTAAAAGATTTTTTTACCATTAACTACACAAACGTTAACTATTTATAGTCACGCTTTATGGAAAAAAAACCGAGCCAAACGGAAAGTAAAGCTCGGGTTTAAGGTATGTTTTCAACGAAACTCTGGTGTTTTTACGAACAGCACCCTCCCCTGCTGTTTCTTCTATCATTCCTTCGATTGTTTTCATACGGAACAGGAGCAAACCTATCATCATTCCGGCGAGAATCTCGCTTTCCGGCTTCCGGAACTTGGCTGTTATTCCGTGACATAAAATCGTAGGATTTACCTTCGATTGTTACTTTTGTGGGGCGAATCACGTTTCTGAATTCATACCCTTCAACGGAAACCTTTGCTCCCTCACGCAGTCCGTTAATAAAACCTATGTACCTGTTCAGCATCGGAACAACGTAAACTTTACCCGCATTTTCCACCGCAACAGATCCTTTTTCCAGTTTTAAAGTGCCCTCTACTGTTACAGGATTAACCTCACGTGTACGGCTGCTTCTCGGCGGCGGATTAGCGCCTTGTTCTTGGATAGCTTGAGCGGAAACTGCGCCGGTAATCAAAACGGCGATAATCAGGAAAATAACCGATTTTTTCATTTTTTCTATACCTCCATGATTTATAATCTATACCTATAACCATAAAACGGTAATTGTGTTACACTTTTATTATGAAAAAATATTTTATTTACCGGTATAAATTATGTAACCTTTTTATCGGCGAAGAAGACGGAGCTATCCGCTTTATTTTATTTTCCACAGGCAAAATACCCAAAGATTTTGAAAAAGGCGAAACTCCGTTAACAAAAAAAGCGGCAAAACAGCTTGACGAATATTTCAATAAAAAACGGCGGAATTTTGACTTACCGCTTGTTTTGCACGGAACGGATTTTCAAATTAAAACGTGGAAGGCTCTGCAAAAAATTCCCTACGGGCAAACACGCAGTTACGGCGAAATAGCCGCCGCAATCGGCAAACCGAAAGCCTGCCGAGCCGTAGGAACGGCAAATAACCGCAACCCTATTTGTATTGTTATCCCCTGCCACCGAGTAATCGGTCATAACGGAAGCTTAACAGGCTTCGGCGGAGGCTTAAAACTTAAACAGAGATTGCTTGATTTGGAGAAGGGTAAATAAAGCTAGCTATGCTGAGCGGAAAGCGAAACGAGCGAAATAAATATTGTAATAGCCACGGTGGCGATAAAAACAACTAAAGCGGCGGCAAAGCCAAAACTTAAAACCAGCCAGATACCCAATGTGTTAATTACAGAGCGGTACAGGAAAGTAAATCCGTTAAAAACAACGGGTAGAATCGGGAGAAGAAGGATAAAAAGATAGCGAGGCTTTTCTTTCGCGCGGTAACGCCATGCTATAACAATTACAAAAATCGACATCGGCAGGAAGAACATAACGGAACCAAGCCTGTTTAATATCTCCGCCTGAAAGATTTGGTTTATGTATCCCTCTTCCTCAAGTTTTTTTGACGCTGAAAAAAGCTCGTTGATTCGCAGATTTTTTAGCCCTCTTCGAACTTCGGTAATAAGAATTAAATCCTCAAAACTTGCGTCTAAAAATATTCCGCTTGTTACGGATCTGCCAAGAAGCCATTCGGCTTTATAAAAATTATCTTTATTTTCACGATCCAGCGCATGAGTTAAAATAAGCACCTGCGGTTTTCCGTTTAATGTAAAAGGAGCGATTTTCGCGTATCGGGATTTAACGCTTGCCTTTGGTATCATGTTTGCGTCAAACTCCATATATTCAAGCCCGATGCCGTAAGCGATATCTTCCGATGTTGTAAGATTGTTAAAACGCAGTACCGCCCTGCCGTCTCCGCTCGGGAGAGAAAATATTGCGCCGTGTAAAATGTTTCCCAGCGACAATTCCATCTCGTCAATAAAGAAAGCGGTTTCCTTCGCCTTCTTCTCGCTGACTTCAAGAAAATTCTTTGCGTCGGGATCATCGGGAGTAAATCCAAGCAATTCCTGAAAAATATAAAAAGCCAGTATCCACTCGCCGGCTTCCATAGCTTGATATCCTGAAACTTTTAAATTGTACAATTCATAAAGACGCATTTCTTTCGCTGAAGGAGCAAGAGATGTAACCATATTCCACGCATCGCTCGCAAGCCGTGACGCGTTGTCCGCTTCTACGCTTCCTCTTACGGCAAGCCGTGTCGCAAGATTAGCAAGCCAGTGAGCGTCATAATAGCGTCTTTCGTTAAACGCTTCCCTGCTCATAGTGATAGCTTGCGCTGCGTCAATGGGGTTCTGATTCGCATATAACGGAGTAATTTCCAAACTGCGGCGATCAACCGTTAATGCGGCTCGGGCGCGGGCTTTTTCCTCGCCTTTAATCGAATAATCTCCTTGTAAGTTTATCGCTATCTCATCTCTAAGCTCTTTTAATTCGGGGCTTTTATACCATATTTTATCGCAGATATTTAAAAACTGAGAAGCATCAAACCATTCTCCCGCCGCCGCGCTGTCTTTCGCGTTGTTCTTAGCGATATGATAAATCTCTCCGCTGTACTTTAAATTTTCTTTATAAGTAACGGTCATTGGATACACAAAAAAGAAAATAATAGCGTAAAAAACAGCGGCAACAATTACAAGTACAATAGAAGAAAAAAACCTTTTAAAAAATATATCAGAAAAACTTTTATAATGTTCTTCCATCGTGGCGATTCCAAAAGGGATTACAAGCCCGGAAAAAGCGATAGCCGGGAACAAATTAAACACTTCTATTATTCCTTGTAACAGCCGCCAGTTGCGCGAGTAAATTATTAAGGGCGTCGGCTCTCCGGGGAAAATAAATCTGAATATCATAACAACGGCAACTGCCGCTAGCATATAAATAAAGAATATAGATTGCGGGGTTTGCGCTTTACCGGGATTACTCATCTTCAACTTTCCTCCTTGCGGCGAAAATTAAAAATGAAAATACATTTACAAGAGTTCCAAATGCAAGGAAAGCATACGGAAGCGCAAAAGTTATCGGCAGTCTTTTTTGAAGGAAAGACGTCGCCACCTGCTGCATTTCCTGAGTGTTAAAAAAAGTATTAAGCGCCAAAATACCGCGGAAAACAAGCGTAGTTAAAAACAGATTGGCAAGAGGCCATACGCTGAATTTAATCGCGTAGCCTAAAGAACATAAAAGATAAATCAGAGAACCCACATACAACAAGTAATAATAAAACCCCTCCGCGAATTTGCGTTTAAACATATCGGCGTTAAGTTTTATATCGATATCAATATCTTTTAAAAACCACGGCGTGTCATCGCCGAACGGGACGGACGGAAGATCAACATTCGGGTTTCCTGTTCGGCTATAGGCTAACGGCTGATCGGGTATTGCTATTACATGCGGTCCTAGAGGGTCAGTAGTGCCGTTCAGTAAAATAATGGCTGTTTCGTTTCTGTTTAATGTATTTGAAAGTATTACCCCTTTTCCGCCTAAAGGTATGGCGGCTGTCTTAGCTGGAGGTACGGCTTGCCAATGTTCCAAGGCAATAGACATCCCGAAACAATAAATAAACGAAAGTCCCATTACGATTAAAAGCGACATTAGCGCAAAATATTTTCTTCTTACCGCATAATTTAAAGTAATTATTATTGATGAAAACAGGGTCAATGATAACGCCCAATGGGCGGCGGAAATAAGCAAAATAAGCGCGGTTTCAGGTCTTGGGGGCAGAACTTTCGTCCATTCAATACGAAGGGACAAAAACTTTATGCCTGTTACTATCACAAGAGTTATGATAAAAGTAAGGGTAAAAAATATAATTAATTTCGCTAAATTCCTCACAATATTAGTTTAATACGATAGAAACGCACAAGCAAGGGTATTTATCGGTTTTTCTTATTGAGAAATATTGAAAAAAAGGGCATAATTAGGCATGAACAGTCAAATAGCGATTCTGGGCGCAGGAGCCTGGGGTACGGCGATAGCAAAAGTTGCCGCCGAAAAAGAAAAAGACGTCCTTATCTGGAGCTTTGAGGCTGAGGTAAGGGATGATATAAACAAAAACAGGCGAAATTCAAGATATTTGCCTGATGTCGAGTTACCAAAGACATTAAAAGCGACGTCAAATATCGAAGAAGCCGTGGAAGGCAAGGATTTTCTCGTTTACGCGGTGCCGTCCTTGTTCCTGTTGGACACGCTGAAAAAGACGCTTTCCGTTAGCTCCATAAGAGAGGGAAAAACCGTTATCGCCGTCTTAACAAAGGGCTTTCTGCCCTCCGAAAACGGTCCTCGGCTGATTCTTGAAACTATGGAAGATTATCTGCCCGGCTTTTTCCACCATTCCCTTGTCTACATTTCAGGGCCAAGCCATGCCGAGGAAGTATCGAGGGGAAAACTGACGGGGCTTATTGCCGCAAGCGAGAACGCCAAAAACTCCATCCGTTTTAGGGATTTGTTACGAACCCAGCAATTACTGGTTTATTCATCGCTTGATGTCAGAGGCGTGCAGGTTGCGGCAGCTACAAAGAACGTAATAGCGATTGCGTTCGGCATGCTGGACGCGATGAAATCCATGGAAAAATTCGACTCATTCGGCGACGGAACCGAGTCGCTTTTGCTTGCGGCAGGACTAAACGAGATACAGACGCTGGGCAAGGCATTAGGCGCAACCCACCCCGAAACATTTACATCAATTTCCGGAATCGGCGATTTGGACGTAACCTGCCGTTCAATTTACGGAAGGAACAGGCGTTTCGGCAGAGATATAATAGAAAAAAACATTCTTAAACCATATAAAAACATTGATGATCTTTTATCCCGAATAAGTGAAATAGGCTATTTACCCGAAGGCGTTGCCGCCGCAAAGTACGTCCGTATTCTGGCTGAAAAACACAAACTTAAAATGCCTGTTTCCATCAGTTTATGTAAACTCTTAAACAGAGAAATTGAACCTCAGGAATTTTATAAAAGCCTGCTGGCGGATTGGGTTAAGAAATAATGTTCGAGAAACTGACTGGAAAAATTACCGACGCTCTGCGCTTTGTTACAGGCAAGGCGTCAATCAACGAAAAAAACATTGAGGACGCCGTAGAAGCCATTAAGATGGCGCTTCTTGAAGCGGATGTAAACCTTCGTGTTGTACGCCGTTTTGTAAACTCTACAATTGAAGAAGCAAAGGGCGAAAAGGTTTTAAAAGCGGTCGATCCCGGCCAGCAATTTATAAAAATTGTCCACGACAAATTGGTTTCCTTCCTAGGAGACGAAGACCCTGCAAGCCGAGCGTTAAAATTAAAAGGTCCCGATGTAATATCGACAATTTTAATGCTTGGTTTGCAAGGATCGGGAAAAACCACATCTTCGGCGAAACTTGCCTTGCGTCTTAAAAAAGAGGGGCGCAAACCCCTGCTTGTAGCGTGTGACTTAATTCGCCCCGCCGCTATGGAACAGCTTGCAGTCCTCGGCGGACAAATAGGAATCCCTGTTCACAAAGAAGACGGCGCAAAGGACAGCGTAAAAGTTTATCAAAACGCCTTATCCTGGGCGAAACAAAATATGATCGATACCCTCATCATCGACACAACGGGACGAATGCAAATTGACGAACCGATGATGCAGGAGCTCTCCAATCTTAAAAATGCTGCAAAGCCCGACGAAATGCTTTTGGTAGCCGACTCGATGACGGGACAAGCCGCCGCCGACATAGCGAAAACATTCGACGAAAAAATCGGGCTTACCGGAGTTGTTTTAAGCAAATTCGATTCCGACACACGCGGCGGCGCGGCGTTATCGCTGAAAACGGTAACAGGAAAGCCGTTAAAGTTTACAGGCACGGGAGAAAAACCGGAAGATTTTGAACCCTTCCATCCTGAAAGAATCGCCGGACGCATCCTCGGCATGGGCGACGTTGTAAGCCTTGTAGAAAAAGCGCAGGAAGTTATAGACCAAAAAGAAGCGTTGGAACTCCAGAAAAAAATGGAGAAAGAAAACTTCACTCTCGACGACTGGCTGAACCAAATCCGCTCCCTTAAAAAAATGGGTTCTCTGCAAAAAATGCTGGAGATGATCCCCGGTATGCAGGGACAAATAAGCGAAGACGACATTGACAAAGCCGAATTAAAACAGCAGGAAGCGATTTTAAGCTCCATGACCATAAAAGAGCGCAACAATCATTTAATCATCGGACCGCCTCGAAGAAGCAGAATCGCCCGAGGCTCGGGAACGTCCGTCGCTGAGGTAGCGAGGCTGTTAAAAAAGTTTGAAAAAATGCGAGGCATGATGAAGAAGATGGCGAAGGGCGCAAGAGGCGGCGCAATGCCCGGAATGCCGGGAATGTTCCAATAAATTTTATCTGAGAAGACTTCACACAAAGCTCACAAAGAGACAAAGGACACGAAGAGGACAAGGGGTTTTTGTCCGCTATCTTATCGTGAAGCTCCACATATAGCTTTCGTACAAAAGCCCCCTCTTCCTTCTTCTTTGTGTCCTTCTCTTCCTTTGTGTTCTTTGTGTGAAATTCTTGGGGTTAAATTTTATTTGCTTTTATCCAAGCGACTATCTCGTCAACCTTACCAAACACAAGTCCTGTTACCGTATCTGCGCAGCCGTAATAAATCGCCACTCTGCCTGTGTCTTTGTCTACGAGCGCGGCTACAGGGAATGTAACATTGGGCACGTCGCCGGCTAATTCATAAAGTTCTCTGGGGTTAATAATATAGGATTTCGGGCGCGCTATAACTTTCCACGGCTGTTCAAGATCCATCAAAGCTGCGCTGAACGAGTACACAAAGCCGTTGCAGCTTGTCAGTACCCCGTGATAAAAAACAAGCCAGCCTTCCGATGTTTCAATGGGGCAAGGACCTGCGCCTACTTTCGTGCTTTGCCATCCGCCTGCAGGCGACATAACATGACGATGTTTGCCCCAGTAAACTAAATCGGGGCTTTCGGAATAAATAATATCGCCGAAGGGCGTATGCCCTGAATCGCTGGGGCGGCTGTACATTGCATAATTTTTTCCAATCTTGCGGGGGAAAAGCGCGCCGTTCCTATTGAAGGGCATTACCACGCTTTCCATTTGATAAAATTTTTCAAAATCGTAAGTATAGCCCAAGCCTAGACCCGGACCATGATAACCGTTGCACCACATTATGTAGTAACGGTCTTCTATAAAAATTACGCGGGGGTCGTATTTATATTCGGAATCAGGTATGTCAGGGCTTGTTTTGATAAACTTAATCGGTTCATCTTCAATAACCCAGTTGATTCCGTCTTTACTTCGCCCCGCGTTTATGTCCATGTGGCGAGAAGTATCATCGCAGCGGAAAACGCCTGCAAACTCTCCCTTAAAAGGAACAACAGCGCTGTTAAAAATGCTGTTAGACCTTAAAGTTAAATCCCTGGGAATAATCGGGTTTTTAGAAAACCGCCACATCAGCTCCTTTTTGGGGTTGCTGTGGGACGGTCTGTCTTCCCAGGGAATGTTCGGCAGACTGTTTCCGTTTACGATGATACTCATACTATCAATTACAGTCCGTTAGCGTCGGCGATTAAGGCGTTCCAGTTATTTGAAACTTTTTCAACTAACTGTGCGGGCTCGCCGTCATGCCACCAGATTTCCCAAGCGATACCGCCGCGGTTAAGTCCGGGAACATGAAGATGATATTTCCACTGCCAGAGTTTCTGGTCGCGGATTAAAGCGATTGTTTCATCAACAGCTCTTCTGTCTCTGTAGTTGGGATATTCCGCAAGTTTCCAGTTATCATCCGGAGGAGTTACCCACGCCTGATATGCCCAAATGATCGCGTCAACTTGAGCGTCTGTATATCCTTTGGCGGGAATTACTCTTACGTTTTCATCGTTGAATACTACATAGTTCTTTACTCTGGGACCTTTCGGCGGAAGAACCATGCCCCAATCGTCTTTCATATTGCGAAGATCGTTTGTGGCAAGGTATTGCTGATCAATACGCATAGCTACTTTTCCGTCGTTAAATTCCGGAATGTGCCAGTTCCAAGGAACATTGTCTCCGGCCGGTTTCGGTTTCATAATTTTCGCATCTCTTAACTGCATATAAAAACGAACAGCTTCGATAAATTCGGGTCTGTTTGAAGCGTTAAAAAGCATCCCTGTTTTGGGGTCTTTATTAACATACATTGCGCCGTTACTGGAAACAAAAGCGTCCAGAATTTCCGTGGAAAGATCCGCCGGCATAGCGTAAGTATCGGGAATACCGTCGTTGTTTTTATCTATTGTAAGTTTTTTGGCTATTTCAAGGAATTTCTCCCATGTCCATTGTCCTGATTTCTGAAGATCATAGGGAAGGTTGGGATCAAGTCCGGCTTCTCTGAATAATCTCTTGTTAAAGAACACAACAGCGGCGTGATAGCTTCCGCCGTAACCGTCGGCAAAAGCATAAGCGTCTTGAGTGCGTCCGTTTCTAAACTGGAAAGCCGATGTAACAGATTTGTTCCATTCAACCGGAGTTGTGGAATTCCAGTTAACCGCTTTGCTCTTTCCTACAGGATACAAAAGATTCTGGCGGTACAAGGCAAGCGCCCAGTCCGGCTGCAATACAAAGATTGTAGCGGCGGGTTTTCCTGCCATAATTGATGTCGCGGAAATTTGCGGCATTTCATTCCAGCTTGCGATGTTCTTGTCCATCATTGTAAAGTTGTATGCCTGTAAAAGTCTTTTGCGGTAATCAAGCTGTTTTTCCTGATACTCGCTTCCTACCCATTGATTTGTCGGCGGGGTAACCTTGGTATCATAGCTATGCCACCAGTTACCTACTACAATGTTCATTCCTTTCAGCGTATTACTTATTGCCCCAGACGCTTTCGGAACTTGCTGTCCAAAAGCAGAAGTAACGCTAAAGAGTATAAACATAATGACAAAACAGGTTAGTACAATGTTTTTTCTCTTCATTTTTTTCCTCCATAAAAATATTTATCTCAAACGGCATCCGCAACGCGGTTTCCGCATTGAAACCATAATTAAAACCCAAATGATATGTCTTGGGTTACATCTTTATTCCCGTCTGACTTAACGATTCAACAAACGCTCTTTGCGCAATTAAATACAGAATAATCAGCGGCGCAAGGCACATAAGCATACCTGTCGCTATCATCGCCTGAACAACGCCGACAGGCGCTGTTGACGCTACGCCGGCTCCCGATACCGAATTAATCGCCGACCACCACTGAACAACTCTCTCCGCTATCGAACCAAGTCCGCTGGAGAGCATTCTGTAACCGTTTAAAAACAATGTAGAATAAAATGAATCCGTCCACTGCCACACAAATGAAAACAAGAAACATGAGGTAAGCATCGGGCTTGCGTCGGGTATCATAATTTGAATAAATGTTCTGAATCTGCCGCATCCGTCTACCCATGCCGCTTCTTCCAATTCTTTCGGCATGCCCCTGAAGTACTGCCTTAACATAAAAATATATAATCCGCTCTTAAGCCCCATACCTGTCGCGGAAAGAAGCCAAAACCCGTAAACGCTGTTTAACATATTAATAGGACCGCCTGTAGCTGCCCGGAAAATTCCAAATATATCGAAAAAGTGAAAATTCAAATACAGTGATGCCATAATTGTATGAGGCGGAACAACGATGATTAACATTACGCAGAAAAACCAAAAATTCTTAAGAGGGAATTTATAACGGGCAAAACCGTAAGCCGCAAGGGTACAAGCCGCAATTTGAAGAACAGAGCTTACCGTTACAATACCGACAGTTTCAAAAAGAGACCGCCAAAAAACCAATAATTGACTTGCCGTTCTGTAATTACTTGTTGTAAAGTTTCGCGGAATACTGATAACCGTGCTGTCATATAAATCCTGTTCAGCCATAAAACTGACGCTTAATTTATCCAGTAACGGCTGAATAATTAAAAAACACATACCGAAAAGAAGAACCGCGCGGCATACTTTAAAGGTAATCTCCAGCGCTTTTTTCTTTCGGTGATAATTACGGGATATATTTCCCCAATTTTCAGTATGTTCGTTGTTATAAGTTACTTCACTCATAATAGTATACCCTCTTGGAAATTATAGCCATCGCAATTCCAATAATAGAAATAACGGCAAGAAAGTAAACCCACGCCATTGCCGTTCCAAAGCCGAAATTCATCATCCTTATTGTGTTAAGATTTATTTTTTCCATAACACGGTTATCCGTTCTTATAAAATAATCCACAACGCTGTAAACTATGTTAACAAGGATTAATGAGCTTACCATTGGGAATGTAATTTTCCAGAAACACTCCCACGATGTAGCGCCTTCTATCTTAGCAGCCTCAAACATGCTCGGCGGAATTGTTTGAAGAGCGGACAGGAAGATAATTATCTGAATACCCGAAGCCATCGCAATAGCATAAATCTGATTTATAATACGGAATATATAACCCATAAAATCGCTCGCCGCGCCGTCCGTTACTAAAATATCCTCAAGTACTTTTGTAACCGACGACTTCATTAAATTGCCTTCTTTAATAATATCCGCCATGCTGTTTAAGAGCGAATTGTTTGTTTCCAATCCTATCATAACGCCCGATGAAAGAATTACAGGCAGAAAGAAAATGGCGCGGACAAAACCTCTTGCTTTAAATTCCTGATTTAAAATAAGAGCGACAAACAAACTGAAAATAATAATTGCGGGAACAATTAAAACCATACGCGCTATTTCTTCAAAAAGGAATCTGTTAAATTCAGGATCGACAGCGACAACACGAATGATGTTTTCCAAGCCGATATATTCCATGGAAAATCCCTGCTTTTCAACGTCAATTTTTACATTGCTGAATACCATATGAAGGGATTCCAAAATGGGGAAAAACATAAATGCAAAAAAACCGATTAGGAACGGAAGCAAAAATATATATCCTGTTATCGCATTTTTGCCTTCAAGCGTAAGTGATAATTTATCGCCTCTTTTGATTAAATACATTATTCCCCCTGCCTTATTGACCCTTTCTAAGCACAGTATAATCATCTGCGCTAAGGTTATTGCCGTTATACCTGTAATTATTATCGCTTGCGTTAACAAGCACCCTTGTTCCGTCTTCATATTCGGTAATTGTTACATCAGGCGCTAATATCACATGATTCACAATTTGCTGATTATAAAGATGCCCAAAATCTTTTTGAAATTTCTTGTAAAGCTCATCTGCGTCCCCTGCCCATTTTTTGTATTCATTGGCGTAGAATTGCCTAAACTTTGTTTCCTGCAGTTCCGAGGTTTCTTCTTCCATGAAACTGAAATAAAGTCCGGCTCCGCATTCAATTGTTTTTAAAAGACTTTTTGTATAATCCTCCGCCAAATTTACGGCTTTTCCCGTGTAAGGTACAATTCCATGAATAACAATCTGCAGGAAAGGCACTGTTGAGTCGGTAATACCGAAGCTATGTTCCGTAATAATCATATCTGTAATAATATTAGTCCAGGGAATTGAGTAAGCAAAACCTGAGTTTATCAGTATCTTCTTATTATCCTGATACATTTCCTCAAATTTTTTCTGCCGCATCAACATCGACGCCTCGCGGCTTACATGCCGTTTCTCATGGTAGTCTCCCGCAAGTCTGGAACCCATATTTTTAAAAGCAATATTTTTTATCTTGTACTTTCTTGCTTGCTTCTGAAAATTATTTATCATTCTCTGCGTTGCGGCGGGGCGGGCAAGATAATTAAGTTTTCCCCAAAATTTACGCTCACCAAACCAGACAAAACTGTACGGATAACGCTGAACACGCTCGCGGTTCACATAACGGGCGGCATCCTTGTAAAGACTGAATCCGCTGAACGCCTTTACGTCTCTCATAAACATAAAATCAACTTCAGGATAAACGGTATAATTATTTTTTTCAGCAGTGCTTACAATGCGCTCAAAATCTCTCTTACCGCCAAGCGCGCTGATTAGTTTAATTTTTGCCGGTACTGTATGCTCTACGCTGCGATTAAACCAACCGTTTAATTTTACATGTACATTTTCCCAACCCAAACCGGCAAAATCTTTCAGTATTTTTTCCGTTTCTTTATATGAAGTAAGTCTTAAAGGAAGATCAAAAGGAAGTCCCAGACGATGCTGTGTTTTATTAACAGCGCCGATAATTTCCACCGCCGCGGTAACTCCGTCGGCAACATGCCTGGTCTGAAGAACGGGGTATTTTTCCATAAGCCATGATCGGTATTCTTTTGCCATACCCATATATCCCGGTTCCGCGCACGGCGTATACCTAAGGGTAATATTTTCATTTTCAGGAAGAGCGGCTTCATACATATATACAGCGCGTTGATTTCTGCCCGCTATATCCATTAACGCGCCGTGAATCATATCAAAAACGGGGTATACTATGTTATATCCTGAATTGCGTCCCGACACATCGGCGCGAACGCCGGAGTATGCGGAACCTTCTTCTATCACACAGAACAAAGAAGCTCCGTTTTTATGAACGCCGAACGCGGGGAACAAAGCTTTGTTATCGCTGACAACATCGCCGCGCGGCATTGCTTCATCCCAGCCGTAAACACTTATATAGTAAGGAACCTGATTTTGTTTTTGATTATTAAAGTAAATTAATGATCCGCTGCCGTCCGGAACAAGCATATATCCCGAATCAGCCGTACTGCCGCTGCCCATAAAAGGCATTAACGCCAGTTGTTTAATCGGGTAAGCGGCGCGGTAACCTATTTTACTGAACGGAACATTAACTATTAATGATTTTCCGTCAAGAATATAGCGCAGGGTCAAACTAAACGCGGGTTTTACGGCTCCTCCGGTAAGCTCATAACGCTCGGAATCTTCGGCAAAATCTTCCGCAGTGTAACCCGCTTTCTTAAAACTCTCTTCCGCTTCTTCTTTCATAAAATCAGGAGAAACTGTCCGCAATACCCACAATTTATTTTTTGCAAGCTCGGGGAACTCAGCCAAAAGTTTATCCTTGTCGTCGTTCATGCGCAGGTTATTAATATCATAAAGACGGTATGTTGACTCAACTATATCACGTTCATCCGGTTCCATTCTATCAAGATACACGGACATTCTTTCTTCATTCGCCGCCGGCGGTATACGGTAATTACGGGCAAGATCGCCGACTGTGTACCGCACTTCCAAAGCGCCGTCTACAACTTCATATTCATAAGCTCCGCGCTGAACGCTGTAAAAACTCGATTCTAATGTCCTGGGGACGCCGGAATTATCGGCGTACTCCAAAGAAAACTGTGATTCCATCAATTGTTTTGTAACGGCATCGGACGCAACAGGATTAGGAGGATTCGATCTCCATTGCACATTTGTCTTTTTATCTGTAAGAATTATTTCCGCCGTACTCGGCAAAAAGCGAAGGCTCAAATAGCTGTTTTCCAAAACAACGTCTTTTCCTGCCTTTGCTTCATCTGATATTTCATACATTACTACAGGTTTTGGCTTTGCTGTTCTTATGTTACAGGATACAGCCAAAAATAATGAGATTAAAATTAATAACAGCCGCGCTGAATTTTTCACCTGTCCTCCTATATCAACCTGAATAATATTTCTTTATATAACGATACAAAGTACGAAACCGCATCGCTTATAAGGCTGAAAAATATAACAAAGATAAACACCATTACGCCCATACCCACTACCGTAAGCAAACTGGAAAACAGTGTTTTTGGAAGGCTGTAATCGTGAACCATCATCATTCCGGCAAGTATAAGTATACCTGTCCATATAGCGGAAAAACTCGCAAGCACCCAATAAATCGCGCCTTCGTCAAAGGTGATAACTTGGCTTAAAACTATCATAACCGCATTGATGATTACATAAGGAGTTAACGCGTAACAAATAGACATGTAAATTTCAAACATCCGCCCTTTGCCGTCCATAAGAGTTGTAAGACTCCAATTTGCGACAGTCCACAAGCCTACAGGCAAAAGGATTCGCATAGCGACAATAACAGAATTAAAATATTCCATATTTATAGTAATAAACTGAAAATTGGTTAATGTTAGGCGAAGAACTTCCACTATAACGGCAAGAGCGATTATAACATTCGCAGCTCCTATAGAGCCGCGTTTTTCGTGCGTTAAATCCCAAAAACCATCAAGCGGATGCGTGCAAACATACAGCGAATATTTAAGCGTTTTTCCAAGGTGTCTCCACCATTCTTTATTATTAAGGTATTTCATGCTTCCTTAATCTCCTTGATGGTTTTAATTGTAATTCTAACGGCAAACGGCAGAACAATAGCTAATCCGATTATTAAAAGAATCCACCAGAGATTTTCTTCCATCCATTGTTTGCGGTACAGCTGGAAAGCTTTTCCGTAACCTTCGCGGTAATGTTTTAATTTATAATACTTCATGGCTTTCTGAAATTCTTTTTGCCTGAGCGCCGCGCGTCCTATTCCGATATAAGCCAAATCATAATTTCCGTTCATTTTTAAAACTTTTTCCCAAAGCACCGCCGAGGTTTCATAGCGGCCGGCTTTATATTCATCTAACGCATCGTTAATTAATTTTCCGTAATCGGTAAGATCAAAACGCGTAAGAGTAGCGGCGTCTGCATCAAGAACATATAAAGAGTATCCCATCTTGTCCAGTGCGCTGACTTTAAGGAAAGAACCTTCGCGGTTGCCGACTCCGCCGAAAGCATACAACAGGTTTCCCTGGAAGTCATACATAAAAATACGTCCGCGCGCCATGTCTAAACAAGCGTAAGAATCGTTATCAAAAGCCGCTACGTCGATAAAACGGGAGCGGCCTCGTATGCCCGCAGCGTTACCTTCGGCTAAATCGCCCACCGGGTCTTCATAGCCGTTGCGAATCAATATATCCTGTCCCATCGCGTTAAGCCGCCTGACAGGCTTCGTCTGCCCGTTAGAGTTTGTAACGTAAACAAATCCATCCCTATCCATTGCGACATTGCTGTACTCTGTCGGAATAAAAAGATCCATACGCGCTTTTTGCGCCTGAGTGGAAAGAAGTTTCCATATATAATCAACAGGATTAACAACGACTTTATTCGCGCCCATATAACCTGAAAATTCCCATCGGCTGTCAAATTCCATAAGACCTTTATTGATGTTACGAGCCTGAATAAAAACACGGTTAGCAAAATCAACTACCAGCTTATCCGGAATAAAATCCGTAAATTCGCCCAGACTTTCATCGTCCGGCTTTTCAATTGAGCTGATATATCTCCAGTTATTATCAAGTATAAGCACGCGGTGATTATCGGTATCGGCAATATAAAGATTGCCGTCTCTGTTTTCAAAAATATCATTGGGATTTTTAAACGGCGATACAACCCCGTTAATGACTACGGAAGAAACATTCGCCTTAACAGCATGATTGCCGTTTGCGTCAACTTCTATTTTTAAGATCCGGTCATTGCCGGAATCGCAAATATAAATGCGGTTTTCACGGATAAATAATCCTCGAGGTCCCCTAAAGTGACCCACGCCCAAAGAAGTTCCAAGTATATAGTTACTCACACGGTACGCGTCAGGCGAAGAAACCTGTTCAAACCAAAAATCATAATTGTAGGTGTAGTTGGTGGGATCGGCAAAAACGGAAACCGCCGACAGACACATAACAAGAGTAATTGCAAATAATCCAAAACGAAAAGTTTTTTTCATTCCTTTATCCCCGAATTTGCCATAGTCTGTAATACATTGCTTTGTGCGAATACAAACATTACAAGCGGAACAATCATTACAAAGAGCGTTACTGCGGCTCCTACGCCTGCGCGGGCAATACCGCCCGTGATAATCTGCCCCAGCGCATACGGCAGTGTTTTTAATTGTTCCGAATAAATAAAAACTGACGCTCTTGCGTTCCAAAGGTTTTGAACAGAGAAAATCATTACAGTAAGCCACGCCGGTTTAACCATCGGCAGAACTATAAAATAAAAAATACGAAACTCTTTTGCGCCGTCTACCTTTGCCGCTTCCAGCAATGTGTCAGGTATAGTGTCCATAAATTGCTTTAAAAGGAAGAAACCCATAGGCATCGCAAACGCCGGAATAATTACAGATGAATAAGTATCTACCCAGCCAAGCTTAGCCATAACAAGGTAGTTGGGAATTGCCGTTACATAGCCCGAGAACATAAGGGTTATGATTACGCCGTTAAAGAAAACTTTGGCGCCCGGAAATTTGTATTTTGAAACAACAAACGCGCCCATAGAGGCGACAATAATTAATCCGACGGTTCCCACAACCGTAATAAATACCGTATTAAAAATATAACGCGAGAATGTAACCCATGATTTACTCATAAGAATAAATAAGTCCTGAAAGTTATTTATCGTCGGGCGTTTTACAAAAAGAGTGGGCGGGAAACGGAATATTTCATTCAACGGCTTAAACGCGTTATTGATAGCGAAAACCAACGGGTATGCAAAGAAAAGCCCAAAGACAGTGAGGATCGCGATAATAAACGCGTCTCCTCCGTATGAACGGTTTAGTCTTTTTCCGCCGACTAATTTTTTTGGTTTTTTATTCATATTAAGTTCCCACCCGTTTAAGCATTTTCTGAATAACCGCATTAATTATGATCATTGTAAAAAACAGTATTGTAGCGATAGCGGAAGCGTAACCCATTTCAAAACGCACGGAACCGTAATCAACAAGATGGTTGACTACGGTATGCACGGCATAGTCCGTACTTGGAGAGCCGGCAAGCGCGACGGTAACATCCGCCACCCCGAACGATTGAGTAATAGCCATGACCGCCCCGAACATCAACATTCCTTTCATATTAGGCAGAGTGATATACCACAACTCTTGCCAGCGGTTGGAAATTCCGTCTACAAGACCCGCCTCATAAAGCGAAGGATCAATCGTGGAAAGACCGGCAAGGAACGCGAGGAAGCCTGCGCCCAAACTCATCCACAGGATAACGATAAGCATTACAGGCATCATATACTTTGGATCTGTCAGCCAAAGTATCGGCTGATCCAGAATACCAACGCTCATTAAAAGTCCGTTTATGTAACCGTAAGCGTCGCCCGAGAATATCAGCGCCCAGATCATGTAGACAGCGCCTGAAATTGAAGGCGCGTAAAAAATTAAAGTTACAAAAGCGCGGATATACCTAGGCAGCTCATTAATAAACCACGCAAACAGGAACGCGGCAATGTAGCCGATTGGTCCCGTGATTGCCGCCATAATAAAAGTATTTTTAAGCGAGATTAAAAATACATCGTCGCCTAACAGCAGGTTGATATAATTGCGAAGTCCGAGAAACTTAGGCGGTTCAAGAATATTATAATAAGTAAAACTGAAAAATATTGATATTACAACGGGAGCTACAAAGAAAAGAATAAAAACAATCGCATAGGGCGCAAGAAAAAGATAGCAAATCCTATTCAAGTAAATTTCTTTTACATGTTTTTCGCCTCTTTTTTTTAGTTTGCCTAAATATCTTGAAAAACTCATTTTCCTCTCCTATTCCAAACCGAATTCTTTGCGTTTCTTAATCAACTCATCGTTGATCGTGAGGGTATAGTCCAGCAAAGTCTCGCGCGTGTCCTGCCCCTCATTTAAAATTTTACGCGCGGCGTTTGTAATATGGCGGCTTATAAAGTATCCGCCGGGAACTTCCGGCACTCCCACAGTCCATTTGCGCTGTTCGTCAAGAACCGCCATTTGCTCCGATCCCCAAGAAAGCCTTCTGAAAGCGGCATAATTCGCTGTCGGATAACGCGCGGCGGCGCCCATGATGCTTTCAAGCTCCCGTCCGTACCTAAGCTGAGTATCCGCGCTGATCCACCATTTCATAAATTTCCACGCGGCGTCTTTATTTTTCGCCTTGGAAAAAATCATTGCGGCTAAAGTTCCGGTAGAAACAGAGCGATCTACTACTCCGTTTCTGCGTAAACCGGGCATTCTTGAAAATCCCCAAAGACCGCGAAGCTCCGGCGCAAAGACTTCCAGAGTATTAAAGTTTGTATAGTCCGCAAACGCAAGCGGCATTTCGCCCGTGCGGAAGCGGTTAACAAAATCGTAAACTACAGGCGTTTTATAGTGAGTAAAAAATTTCGTGTAAACATCAAACGCTTCTATAGCGATTTCGCTGTCCAAGAGCGTTCTGGAGCTGTCTTCGTTGTACATACGGCCGCCGCGCTGAAACAGGTGCGCCAAGAAGTTTGAAAAGTCGATATTTAACTGAACGTTAGTCGCGACAGAAGGAATACCTACGTTCATATTGCTCTTTTGAATAATAGGCAGAATATTTATTAATTCTTCCCATGTGTCGGGAATCCGGAGGTTCAATTCTTCAAAAATATCTTTTCTGTAAAACATTACATGGAAATACTGTGTTTCCGGCAAACCCCATACGCCGCCATTAAAAGTAAAAGGAATAATCGCGCTTGGTCCTATATCTTTTATCGCTTCCTCGTAATCGGGAAATTTTGAAATATCTATAACCGCTTTACGAATAGCGTAGTTAACGGGATCGCCCTGCGGAACAGTAAGAGCCATATCCGGTCCCGTACCCGCAACAACAGCGGGCATAACCGCATCGGCGGCTACAAGTTTTACGTTTACTTTTATTCCGGTTTCCGGAGTAAAAGTATCGTCTATCATCGCTTTTAAAATTGTACTTTGATCGCGTCCTGCGAGAATCCAAACATTGATAACATCGGAGCCCTTACGGTGGAAATCGCCGAGGTTATTGTAATCAACAAAAAACGATGCAAAGAAGGAATGTATTTCATGCCAAGCCGAGACAAAGAAATTTTCATTTGTTTTCGGCAGCTTTGAGTCGGCGGCGCTGACTACAATGTAATCGATATCAAGCTGTGATTGAGAAAGCGCAAGCAAACTGTCGCCCAGAGAGCTTATATTGGTTTTAAAATTGACAAGTGTTCTGGGAATTTTATCGGGGCGTTTTACAAAAAGCTCTAGCTGGCGGGCGAGGGTTAACGCAACCGCCGCCTGCGCGCTTCGCTCGCCTGAGTATTTTGTTAAATCATCAACAAGTTTAAAAAGTATTCTGCTTTCAAGTTCCATCGCCTGAATAATTTCCGGGTATACAACATCAACGCGGTAATCGCGGTAAATATCGGGCTCGGGTCCGGTTAATACCAGTATCTTGCGGTAAATGGCGTTAAGGCGGAAAACACTTTCTTCCATTACATCAAGCATTTCACCCATACCGCCCATAGCGGCTTGAATGCGAATGGTATTCGGTCCCGCTTGCAACGGGAAATAATACGCTCCGTTTTTATCACCTAATGTAGTTAGGCTCCATTTGTTACTGTAGTTAAAAGGCACGGAAGAAAGCTCTTGAACAGGAATTTCCCCGTTAATCATTACAGTGCGGTTTGAAACAAAGCCGCGGTTATAATTTTGTCTGCCCTTAATTGAAATACGGTACATTCCGTTTTCAGGCACGTCAAATTCCCATTCAATCCACTGTCCCGCCACGCGCCAGCTTTGCCCTCCAATCATATTGAGCCTTATTTTTGCCACACTCGGAGGTTCTGTCGCTCCTGAAGAACGATCATAAATAGGATACAAGGAAGGATCGGATCTTCGCGCCGATTTTTCTCCCTGAATCTTTAAAGAAAAATTATTACGGGTGTTTTTATATTTGTTTAAATCAACACCGGCAATGTAATCACGGTAATTTTGAGTTTTAAAGGGAGCATGTATCGATAAAGAGCGGATCACTAATGGTTCATTTACGCCCGTAAGTCTTATTCTATTCTGTCCTTGTCTTAAATAAAATGAATAAGGCTCCGTAACATAACCCAACGGATCCCTAAACCATTCGCTTTCCCAACGCGGTTTTTCAACCTGAGAAGCACGGATTTCGTTTCCTTGGTTGTCAAAGCGGCTGACGGCGCTGTCGCCCCAAACGCGCTGAAATGAAAGTCTGTCGGCTCCAAGGAAAGGAACCTGACCGTTAATCGTAAGAGTACGCTCTATCGGAATACCTCTTGAATCAACGGGGAAATAATCCATTTTTATAAAATAAAGTCCTGCGCTTTCTACATTGACAGTGTATTCAACATAACTTACTTCTTCCGTGCGCACAACACGCGGTTCTTTTTCAAAATTATTAAGAATAGAAACTCCCTGAGCGGAAGTCCATGAAAAAATATTGATTGGAATATCCCGCTGTCCGAGAGGCGCATTAGCGTATTGTTCTCTGTAACGGGAATATGTATTGGTTCTGCCTGTGCTTGCGCCGCTGAGATCGTAACCGGCGTATTTCACCGAGAAATCCTGTTCCTTTCTTGAGGCGGCTAAAACGATAAGAGCCGCAACAGCTACAACAACGGAAATTATAATAACTTTTACTTTAGTACTAATTTCATCCATACCTATTACAGCCTTTATTCCTAAAATTAACCTATACTATTTTACACTATTTATCATAATGTTGATAAGGGTGGAACTGTCCGCCGAATTGGCTTGACCCGTCCTTCGGTCAAAAAGACCGAATTTTTCCCCATCGCCGCTTGTAACCCCATTGTCCCAATAAATCGGGACAAGTCCGTACTTTTTGGCAGTAGTATATATACTTGTAATATAATTTACTCTGCTCTGGCGCGCCTGCGCCTCAACTCCTTTGTCATTCGGGTACAGTTGCAATGCCGCCCCTGTCTCTCCGATAATTACCTGAATATCATTATCTAAAAAAATCTTTTTAAAAGGCGCAAAATCGCCGTCTACTTTGTTTTTGTCGCCGTCCGATCCCCACGCAGAGCGTTTACCCGCTATGCTGAATTCATAAGGATCATAGTAATGGAAGGTAACAATCAGTTTTCCTGAAGCTGTGTCTTTAGGCAGTACAAAAGTACCGGCAATCGTCTGCTGCGGCTGAGTGCAATAGGCGGGAACAACCAAAAAACGGCTGTCGTTATTACCGCCCGCCGCGCGTACCCTATCCGTAAAAACCTGATTCCATTTATTGACTATATCTGTTTGAAATTTCGGGAAAGATTGAAAATTACTGCTCCAGCCCCAGCCGCCGTCGTGAATCTCGTTCATTGATTCAAACATAAGCCAGTCGCCGTAGTTTTTAAAATAAGCGGCTATCTGATCCCAAGTACGCGCAAATTGATGTGTTATTTTTTCGTATTCATCTTTTCTTAACGCCTTTGATATTGAAAGCCAGCCGTCGTCTCTTCCCTCTGACGGCGTAGAACCGTCATGGTGAATATTGATAATTACCTTTAACCCTGCTTTATGCGCCATATCAACAACTTGCGCGACACGTTCAAGACGGCTTGCGCTAATGCGGTAATCGGGCGGCATGCCGAAATTGCCCATCCATGTTACGGGAATACGGATAATATCGAATCCGGCTTTTTTTACGCCGTTCATTATCTCCTGATTAACTGAAGGATTGCCCCAAATTGTTTCGCCGCCCACTCCGCCGGAATATGAGTCTAATGTGTTTCCCAAATTCCAGCCGGAAAATATTTTTTCCGTTTTAAAATAATCAATCGCCGTTTTTCCGCTGACAGTTTCAAGCGGATATTCCCGCACCCTGTCCGGCTGTGAGGGAACATAATTATAAGTTGATTCGTTTGCTCTGTTATTGGAGCGGCAACCGGTCAGCAGGAGAGTATAAATAACAAATGTGAAAAGCAATGTTTTTTTAAAATTCATTTATTCTCTCCCCGCTTAACCGAATTTTTTTCTTACTCTTAGTTGTAAACAGTAAAATCCCACATTTTTATTTCAAAGGGATTTTTATTAGGATCGGTTCTCCAAACTTCATGCGTCTGCCATTCAATGCCTGTTACCAATGACTGTTTCATTATTGTAGGCGTTCCCCAGCTTGGCTGCATAAAATATTTTACGGGAACTTCGATAAACGTTGGTGTACCTTTTTCGGTGTTAAAAGAATATTCAAAATACGCATAATCCGTAACATTGCTGGTTTTAAATTTTATAGTGTATCTTTGACCGTCGCCGAGAATCCAAAAAGAAAACTTTTTAGCGGTTTTATAAAGATTTGTGGTCGCTTCATCGGCGTTAAGCCCCCAACCTGCAAAACCATATTTGAATTTTGTGGTTACATTTCCCGTAACATGGTGTACCATCACTTTCTTACCGTCAATAGTTTCTTCCGCAGATTTGATACTGACAGTGGATGATCCTTTATCACTTTCAACATCATTGAAAATATACCATTCGCCGGTAGCCAAAGTCGGCGTACCCGGACCCGCATCGGCTTTAACAGCTTTACCGCCGGTTGATGAACCGCAGGAAAGGATAATTGCGCAAAATACGGCAAAAATAGCCAAAAGACACACTTTTTTTGAGTTTTTCATAAAACACCTCCATAAGAAATTTTACTGATTTAGAATCGAGATTAATTTTTAATCAATTCTGTAATAATCATCATACCCTCATTATTCATTGCCGTCAATCAATATTTATGATAATGAGGGGATATCGGTAAATTAACCTATAAGGCTGTCTATAAACCCGGGATATGTAACTGCGGCGCTCTCGGCAGAGGTTATTTCGACGGGAATTGGGCTTCCAAGAGCCGCAACGGCAAATGCCATGACGATTCTATGGTCGCCGTGCCCCTCAATAACGGGGTTTTTTGGGGGAGACAATGCGCCTTTTCCGTGGATAATGAGACCATCGGGTAACTCAGTGCAATGTATTCCAAGCTTTGCTAATTCTTGCGCCATTACGGCAATTCTGTCGGTTTCTTTGATACGGGCGTGGGCGACATTGACAAGGGATGTGTCTCCGTCAGCAAATGCGGCTGTAACCGCCGCCGCAGGGAGCAGATCGGGGGTTTTGTTTAGGTCGAAGGTTCCGCCTTTCAGGGGGTTGTTTCGGGATACTGCAATTGCCGTATTTTTATCGCCGTCATAGGTATATTGAATATCACAGCCCATTTCTTTCAGTATTTCCAGGAAAAACTTGTCGCCTTGGGTATCTTGCGGATCAAGACCGAGGAGGGTTACGGAACCGCCTGTAATTGCGGCGGCGGCGGCAGGGAAGGCGGCTGACGAGAAGTCCGCCGGTACTGAGGAGGAGAACGGTTTCCACGATGATCCGCCCGGGATTGAAAAATGCGAAAAATCGGGCGAAGCGTTGTATTGAATACCGTGCGTTTTTAAGTAGGAAAGGGTCATCTCGATATACGGTTTTTCGTTAAGGAGAGGGACATCGATTTCCGTGACAACGCCGCAGGGGGCTAATGGGGCGGCAATTAAAATTGCCGACAAGTATTGGCTTGTGGGGCACGGAAGGCTTACCTTTCCGCCTTTCCAACCGCCTTTGATTGTGATTGGAGCGCAGCCGTTATTGCTCTGCGAATTAACGCCCAGCCCCGATAATGCGTCAAGAAGAGGAGCGGCGCTTCGTTTTTGAATTTGTTCATCGCCTGTAAATTCAATCGGCTGTTCTTGAAGCCCTGCGACGGCTAGCGCAAGGTAAAGAGTCGTTCCCGAATTGCCCACATCAATCTTTACGCCTGATTTTATTCCCTTCTTAAATCCGCCGTTGCCCCGTACTTTCCAACTTGTTATCGTATCTCCGTCACGCTGTTCCGCTATTTCCGCGCCGAAAGCTTTGCAGGCACAAAGGCAGGAACGAGTATCCAGCGAATCAAGCGGATATTTAATCTCGGACTCGCCGTCCGCAAGGGACGCAATCAGTAACTGCCTGATTGTATGAGACTTGGAAGCCGGTATTCTGACGGTATCCGTAAATCGGCGCGGGGTTATGCGTACATTCAATTACGTTTCCAGTATCAGCAGAGTTTTCGGATCAAGTTTCATCGCCATCGCTTTTGAAATAACGGAATCTCTGTCTTTGGAAATTGAAAGCTCAACGTGATCATGTTTCGGCTGTAAAACAATTACGATATCGATACTTTCGATAAAACTGTTTATCATTACGGGAATATTTTCTTTATCGTACTGAGACGCTTCGTCTTTTACGGAACAGCTGTACCAAACGCTTACGCCTAATTCCGTCGCGAATGTTTTAACGGCGGCAATGGTTTCTTTGTCGGTTTGCGTAAAATCAAAACCGTCGATTATTATCGAGTCCGCCTTAAAACCGCCTTCAATAATCATCGCTCTTAAACTTTTAAGAAGCTGATCTTTTGTTATGCCTTCTTGGTTAAAATTCATTAACACGCGGTTTTTAACAAGGTTGTTTTTTATTTCAACGGCGTTCTCAAGATTTTTTTTGTTGATAAACTCGTCAAAAATATCGTTATACCAAACAGGCACATGATGAATGAGCTGTCCCAATGAATTGTGGCTTGAAAAAGAAACGTGAATTACTTTTTTCCCTTGAAGAAGTTTATCAAGGGCAAGCTGTACAAGAACCGACGTTTTTCCCACTCCGTTAGGTGAAGCGATAACTCCGATTTCTCCGGCTTTTAATCCGCCCTTTATTGTCTGCTCAAAAATGCGGATTGGACTGCGCTGAATAAGTTCATTTAATACCATTATTTTCTCCTAATTAACGGGCGGCAGATTTCTTCTTTTCCGCTGTTTTAATCAATTCTTCGGAAACGCCCTGCGGAACCTTTGAGTATTTCTCAAATTCCATTGTAAACTCGGCTTTACCCTGAGTGAGCGAACGTAAAACCGTAGAATAACCGAACATTTCGCTTAACGGAACTTCGGCTTCTACACGGGAAAAAAGCCCTTCCTCAACACTCGATACAATTATACCACGCCTTTGGTTAATCGAACCAAAAATATTTCCTTGGAATTCCGTAGGTCCTTCCACCGATACTTTCATAACAGGTTCAAGGATACAGGGCTTTGCTTTGCCGTACGCCTCGCGGAAAGCGCCGATTGCCGCAGACTGGAACGCAATGTCCGATGAGTCTACAGGGTGGCTCTGACCGTCGTTGATAACACAGCGGATATTGACGATTGGGAAGCCGATAAGACTGCCCTTTTTAATCGCCTCTTTAAATCCTTTATCGCAGCTTGGCACATATTCATTGGGAATTGATCCGCCCTTAATCATATCTACAAATTCGTAATCGCCCTCTGTATACGGCTCCATGTAACCTGCCACACGTCCGAATTGTCCCGCACCGCCTGTCTGCTTTTTGTGAGTGTAGTTAAAGTCCGCTTTCTGCGTAATTGTTTCACGGTAAGCGACCTGCGGCATACCTGTATCAAGTTCGCACTTGTACTCACGGCGCATACGCTCGATATAAACTTCAAGGTGAAGTTCGCCCATTCCCTTAATGATTGTCTGGTTCGATTCGGGATCGACATAAGTTTGGAAAGTTGGATCTTCTTTTGTAAAACGGTTAAGGGCTTTCGCCATTTGGTCTGCGCTCTTTTTGTCCTTCGGCGAAATAGCGAGCGAGATAACGGGATTGGGAACAAACATCGATGTCATTGCGTAGTTAAGACCGCCGCCGCAGAATGTGTCGCCGGAAGCGCAGTCAATTCCGAACAGGGCTACAATGTCGCCGGGCGCTCCTTCGTTAATATCTTCCATGCTGTCAGCGTGCATACGCACAAGACGCCCTACTTTGAATTTTCTGCCTGCACGGGTGTTCTGCAGTTCATCGCCTTTTTTTAATTTACCCTGATAAATTCTTACATACGTTAGCTGACCGTATTGACCGTCTTCCAGCTTAAAACCGAGAGCGACGGTCGGACTTTTTTCATCGGCGCTAAGTTCTACGCTTGCTTCGTTTTTATCAAGATCGAGGGCGTAGTTTTTTACTTCCGTAGGATTGGGAAGATAATTATTTACTCCGTCCATAAGCGGCTGAATGCCTTTGAACTTGTAAGCGGAACCGCACATAACGGGAACAAATTGTTCCGCAAGAGTGCCTGTGCGGATTGCCGCATGTATCATCTCTTCGGGAATTGCTC
>Ga0268262_10001419_pt1 | contig 29635 bp, 28 predicted proteins | sample TergutNc150P3_FD_190354 | JGI IMG/M metagenome (GOLD analysis project Ga0268262, IMG submission 190354) | Nasutitermes corniger P3 segment gut microbial community from laboratory colony in Florida, USA - Nc150 P3 (SPAdes) (version 2) | ecosystem: Host-associated > Arthropoda: Insects >... | reverse complement strand
AATAACTACTTATTAAAAGAATTATTGAGCCAATAATAAGCGGAAAACCATGTCTAAAAATACCGTTTGTAAAATTATTTAACTTTAATCCGAAAACCCAATCTTTATAAAACAGTTTAATCATTAAGAAACAAAAGATTATAGAAAATACCATATTAACAATATAAAAAATATTCTCATTTGCAATTTTACATTTAATTAACCCAAAAGGCATTCCTGAAATATATAAACCAGCAGTTAAAGCGGTAACAATAAGGGGACATAAAATATAATGCTCATTTATTAATTTTAACATAATCAGAATTGTAATCCTGTTAATATACCTATCCCCTCTAAAGCGGGATTATTTTTATATTTTTTATGATTTGAGGCATGAAACCATTGCAACTTCATAAAACCTTTTAATTTCGGATTTATTCTATATTCTACTCTTCGTTATCTATCGTGTCAAGCGGGCTGGTGATTGACAAAGGCCGCGCACAGTACCAGGCATCATTTTCGCCTGCTTGAATATGGACAAAAATTTATCTTTTTTATATTATTTCCGAGGAGGATGTCTATGAACAGGGAAATACGTTCATACATAAGGGCCGAAGCTATCGCCTCCGCGGCGTTTAACTTTTTTATTACCGGTATGGTCGTGGCGTTGATTTTCCACAAGGCCGATTATGTTCCGACCACTATAATTGATTTTGGCGTAGACCTGTTTATTGTCTGTATGTTTATCGGTATCCTTACCATACTGTTCAGCAGGGCCAGCCTGAAACGGACAAAATTCCGGGAAACACAAACAGGCGGCGGCAGACTGCCGCGTTTCATCAGCCGTCTGATGCGGCGCGCTGTTTTATTCGGCGTTCTTTTTGGATTGGTTATGTTCATAGCCATGTTTGCCCTGATCGCTCCCATTCTCATTCTGTTTTCAATTACGGAAATTCCCTTTGGCATTTATATTCCGGTGAAATGTACCTTCTGCGCCCTGCTGGCCTCCGGAGCGACCATTTTGGAGCTGTTTTCAGGCATACACAAGCCGTGAAACTGGAAGAGTTCACACAAAGAACACAAAGTAAGAGAAGACACAAAGGAAGAAGGAAAGAGGGTGTTTTTGTATGCTATCTTATCGTGAAATTTTCAAACCTGGATTGCTTACAACAACCCCCCTTTTTTCTTTCTTTACTTTGTGTTCTTTGTACCTCCGTGTTCTTTGTGTGAACTCTTCTTCAAAAGATGACTGTTACCAATCCCCATAACCTGCTACACTTTAGGTATGAGCCACCCTCCTGAGCGCCGCCTGTCCGCGTTTTTTACCGGGGAAACCGCCGCCCGCGCCGGTTTGACGGAACGATCCGGCGACGCAGACCCGCTGGTCACCGCGCTGGAATACGATTCCCGAAAAGTCAAACCGGGGACGCTGTTCTTTGCCCTGCCCGGTTTGCACACGGATGGGCATACTTTCATCAATGACGCTGTTAATAAAGGCGCTGTCGCGGTGGTGCATGAGGCGGACATCGCTGAAAAAAAGTCCGGTGTGGCGTACCTGAAAGTACAAAGTTCCCGTTTTGCCATGTCGCCGGTCGCGGCGGCTTTTTACGGTTTTCCTTCACATCAGCTTGTGGTCGCGGGTGTGACCGGAACCGAAGGCAAGAGTACCACGGTGTACCTGATTTGGCAGTTGCTGCGGCTTATGGGAAAAAAGGCGGGATTTTTTTCTACGGTGCAATATTCTGACGGCGGCGAGGCGGAGTGGAATCCGGAACATCAGACAACGCCGGAGGCGACGGCGGTACAGCGGATGTTGTACGAAATGGCGGAAAACGGCTGCGCCTACGCGGTCGTCGAATCAAGTTCCCACGGCCTGTCGCCCCGTACCAACCGGCTGGGGGATGTTGAGTTTGACGCGGCGGTGTTCACCAATGTAACCCATGAACATCTGGAATTCCACGGTTCATGGGAACAGTACCGTGATGATAAGGCCAATTTATTCCGCGCCCTTGATAAGAATCGCGCAAAAACGGACATAGGGGGCGCGGCGCTAATTCCCAAACCGTTTGGCGTCATTAACGCCGATGACAAAAGCGCGGCATATTTTGCCGGTGTGACAAAACAGAAGACATTGAGTTTCAGCGTCAACGGAAATGACGCGGATTTGACGGTAAAGGCGATAGAAAGCGGCGCTTTCGGCAACTGGTACCATGTACACATCAGCGCTGAAAATACCGCTGTTGATATACGCGACCGGATGCCCGGCGCGTTTAACGCGGGGAATGTATTGGCGGCGCTGTTGACGGTGTCCGGCCTGACCGGCGTTCCGGTGCGGAAAATTGCCCCGCTGTGCCCTCAGTTACTGCCGGTGCGGGGGCGCATGACCGCCATTAACAAAGGCCAGCCCTTTGAGGTGCTGGTGGATTATGCCCACACCCCTTCGTCGTTTCAGGCGATTTTTCCGCCGCTGCGGAAACGGATCGACTGTTCAGGCGGCAGGATTATCAGCCTTTTTGGTTCCGCCGGTGAGCGGGACACCCAGAAACGCGCCGAACAGGGAAAGATTGCCGCCGCGTATTCGGACTGTATCGTGCTGACCGATGAAGACCCGCGGGGTGAAGTCCCTATGGACATACTTGATGAAATTGCCCGCGGGGTATACGCTGAAAAACCAGGCTTATTCAAACAAGCTGAAAATCTTTTTTTAATACCCGACCGTCCTGCCGCCATTCGTAAGGCTTTGTCCCTTGCCCGCTCAGGCGATATAGTGCTGCTGTTGGGCAAGGGCCACGAAAATACGATAATATACAAGGATCTTGTAATGCCTTTTGATGAAATCGCCGAAGCGGAAAAGGCGTTAGGTGAATTAAAAGTGAAAAGCGAGGAGTAAGAAATGAGTGACGTGTTTATGCATAATTCCCACCGGCTTCCGGTAACATTTGCCCGAGGGGAAGGCGTTTGGCTTTTTGACGCCAACGGAAAAAAATATCTGGATTTGAGCGCCGGTATCGCGGTCAATTCCCTTGGCCATAATTACCCGCCGCTGGTTAAAGCAATCGCTGAGCAGACGGCAAAATGCAACCATGTGTGCAACTATTACCACAATGATACGGTCATTAAATTCGCGGAAAAACTGGTCGCGGCCTGCGCGCCCGGCGGCATGAAAAATCTGTTTCTTGCCAACTCAGGCGCGGAAGCGAATGAAGCGGCCTGTAAAATCGCCCGCAAATACTCGCTGAAAAAATACGGCCCCGGCAGACATACCATCGTCACCCTGCGGGGGAGTTTTCACGGCAGGACTATCACCATGTTAGCCGCTACGGGCCAGGATAGTTTTCACCAAAACTTTGGCCCCTTTACCGAGGGCTTTGTGTATATTCCGTCAAACGACATTGAGGCGCTGGAAAAAGCGTTAGACGCAAAAACTGTGGCGGGACTGCTCATTGAAGCCGTTCAGGGTGAAAGCGGCGTCAGGCCCCAGTCTCAGGAATTTATTGAAACGGCGGCGCGGCTTTGCGCCGAACGGGACATACTCCTCATGTTTGACGAAATCCAGTGCGGCATGGGCCGGACAGGAACCTTCCTCGGCTTTGAACAGTACCGCTACAATGGCAAACCCGTTCAGGCCGACGTGGTAACGCTGGCAAAAAGTCTGGCGGGCGGCATCCCCGCGGGGGCGGTGCTTGCCGGTGAAAAAGCCGCCGAAGTTTTTGAGATAGGGGATCACAACAGCACTTTTGGCGGTAACCCCGTCGCCGCGGCGGCGGGCCTCGTGGTTCTGGAAACGGTCAACAAGCCTGAGTTTCTCGCGGAAATTACCCGGAAAGGGGAAAAAATCATGGCGGCAATCAGGGACTGGAATCATCCCGCCGTGCGGGAAGTCCGCGGCCGGGGTCTGATGATCGCCATCGACATTGACCGCGCCGCGTGGCCGGTGCTGGAAGCCGCCATCGCCCGCGCCGGTAAAAAAGACTGCGGCCTCTTAATACTCTCCGCCGGAGAAAAAACTTTACGGCTGCTGCCGCCTTATATAATCAGCGATAGCGAAATTGATCAGGGACTGGAAATAGTGCGGGAGTTGCTTACATAAACTTTATATATTATTTCATCGCCGTTAGCGCCGATCAGTTGCTGTTTTGCCGGGTCTACGATTACATTCATGCCTTCAAGGGGAATAGCCCCCAACAAAACATCGCTCACTCCGGCTAAAACCACCGCTTGGGTATATGTATACCTGTCTTTCCAATGAATCTCTACCGGTTCGGTAAATTGACAATTCTGTACCGTTTCATTTGCCAGTCTTATTTGTCGCTGTTCCAGTATCTCAAGCCCCAACTCCTGCCGGATGGCTTCACTGATGACCAGCATTTCAGCTCCGGTGTCAACCATTGCCAGTACTTTTATTTGGCGGATTTCCGGTTCTTTGATAAACCCGCGCCGTACATCGCTCACATCTCCGGCGTTTTTTAATGTTATATTTTCATATACCAGACCCATGTCGTTTTCTCCTGTATCCATAATACATGAAAATGCTCATTAATTCAATCCAAAAATTTTACCACGGAGTACACGGAGTTTCACGGAGGAAGAGGAATTAAGATACTAACATTTTAAACCTCCGTGAAACTCCGTGTACTCCGTGGTTATATTCTTCTTTACTTTCCAAGCTATAATTATTACATATTTCCGCTTGTTTATTTTTCACCTTTTAGATACTATCTATAACAAGGAGAAACCGTGAAAAAGAAAATCGTGCTTGCGTATTCCGGCGGTCTTGATACGACTGTTATCATTCCCTGGCTTAAAGAAAATCAGGACTGCGAAGTTATCGCGGTATGCGTTGATGTCGGTCAAAATGCCGACTGGAAGGATATTCGCAAACGCGCCCTGCAAACCGGCGCTTCGGCCTGTCATGTCGCCGATGTTAAAAAAGAATATATCGAAGAATATATCTGGCCCGCCCTTAAAGCCGGCGCGATATACGAGGATAAATATCTCCTGGGAACCTCTACCGCCCGGCCCCTGATCGCTAAAGTGCTGGTGGAATACGCCCGCGCGGAAAAAGCCCAGGCTATTGCCCACGGCGCGACCGGCAAGGGCAACGATCAGGTGCGCTTTGATCTGGGAATCATGGCCCTTGCCCCCGACCTTGAAATTATCGCCCCCTGGCGGACCTGGAGGCTGAAAAGCCGCGAAGACGAGATGCGCTATCTTGCCCGGCGGAAAATTCCCGTACCCATGAAGAAAAAAAATTCCTACAGCCGCGATGATAACCTGTGGCACATCTCCCACGAGGGTCTTGAGCTTGAAGACCCCGCCACCGAACCGAAGTTCCGCACCATGCTGGTCAACACCGTTCCCCCGGAAAAGGCCCCCAACAAGCCCACCTATGTCGAAATTGAATTTGACAAGGGCATCCCCATCGCGCTGGACGGCAAGAAAATGGACGGGCTTGCCCTGATAAAAGCCCTGAACCAAATCGGCGGGGCAAACGGAATTGGCATTATCGATCTGGTTGAAAACCGCGTGGTCGGCATGAAAAGCCGCGGCGTGTACGAAACCCCCGGCGGCAGTATCCTCTACTATGCCCATCAGGAGTTGGAACATCTCTGCCTTGACCGGCAGACCTACGCCTTTAAGCAGCAGGTTTCCCTGAAAATGGGCGAGTTGATTTACGGCGGCCTCTGGTTCACTCCCCTGCGCGAAGCCTTGTCCGCTTTTGTTGATACTACCCAGGCCAATGTCTCAGGCACGGTGCGGCTGAAACTCTACAAAGGCTCGATAAACTCGGCAGGCGCCGTTTCTCCCAACTCCCTGTACCATGCCGGTATCGCCAGCTTTACCACCGGCGATCTGTACAACCACGCCGACGCGAAAGGCTTCATCAAACTGTACGGGCTGCCGGTTCTCGTCCGCGCCCTTATGGAACAGGAGAAAAAACCCAAAAGCAGGCCAAAAACGACAAAGAAGTAAATTACCGGTAAAAACTTTACTCCCAAAGATTTCTCACAAAGACACAAAGGTACAAAGATCACAAAGGAAGAAAAGAAAGGGAGGGGGAAGATGTTGTTGTAAGTTATCTAATCTTAATAATTTCACGATAAGATAACATACAATGACCCCCTTTATATTCCTCTTTGTGTTCTTCTCAGCGCACTGTCGGCTGCCTAAAGTCAGCCTTGCTTTTATTACAAGTTGCGGCATTTACTGGTGCTACGCTATGCGGCATTAGTAATCTACACGGCTACGCCGTGCTTTTATTGAGCGTCCTTCGTGTTCTTTGTGTGAATTCTTCTAGATATAACCTATGCGGTGACCCTGATTTTTATCGGTTTTTTTTCTTGCTTTTCCGGCTTATCCCATGTATACTGGCTATAGAAGCGGCTGGGGGGGTGAACCGTGAATGTTATCCACGTTGATAATAGCGGGTTTTTCCGCAAACTAATGAAGGTTTTTCTAACGGATTTGGGCTTTTTTTGTGAAACCTATGACCGGGGCGAGGATGTGCTGGACGCGGTTGAAAGCCGTAAAGTAACCTGCGTTATCACCGGTTTGGAACTTATGGATATGGGCGGCGAGGATTTAATCAAAAAACTGCTTTTTACCGGTCATCCGATGACCATAATCGCGGTTACTTCCAGCGGCGATGAGGCGCGGATGCAGCACCTTGCGGAATTGGGGGTTAAGGCAACTATCCAGAAGGGAGGCGACTGGAAAGAAAAGTTGCGTGAATATTTGTAGTGGTACCTGATTCTTTCCAACTGCTTTCTGACGGTCTTTCGGAACTGTGCCGTAACGATTCCGGCGCGGATCGCCTTATCAGCCCCCGCCGTGAAGAAATCCTTTCCCTGCTAATCAAATACATTACCGAAATTGAGTTATCTAATCCCGCTCTGGGCCTCGTGGGAACCAACGACCGTCAGGAATTAATCCTCCGGCATATTCTTGATTCCCTTGCGCCGCTGGGACTTATTACGCAAACAGCGGCGAAGTATAATGATCCGGCTGCCCGGCAATTACACATTGCCGATGTCGGCTCAGGCGCGGGACTGCCCGGCATTCCCCTTGCCATTGTCATGCCGGACGCGGAGTTTACCCTTATTGAGCGCAAGGGCCGCAGAGCGGGTTTCTTGCGAAATGTCCAAACGGCGCTGGGCCTCTCCCATGTTACGGTTGAGGAAGCGGAAATGGAAAAAGCGCCGCCGGGCCGTTTTGATGTGGTTACGTTCCGGGCCTTCAAACCGCTGGAACCGAAGATAGTAAAAAAATTGTTAAGGCTCTGTAGTGAAGGCGGGATTTTGGCGGCGTACAAGGGCCGTCGTGAAAAAACAGACGATGAAATGGCCGCGCTGGAAACGGCGTGGAAACAAAACAAGGCGCTTGTATGGGAGATTTTTCCCTGTCCTGTTCCTTTCCTGGATGAAGAGCGGCATTTGGTTGTAATTAAAGGACGGTACGCTTGAACCAAAATATCACGGTGTCCTGAAAATCGCCTGATTGATAATATACTGGTAAAAGAAATTCTTAAAGAATTGCATATACAGAAAGAGTAATCCTTCAACATACAAACCCATGCCGGGCTTTATCCGTCTCTTAGTCCTGGCAGGGGTTCATCTGTAGGCGGTGTACTGTCTTTGTGTGAAATCTTCTGACTATTTTTTTCCGCGGGCTCTGCGCGCCGGTTTTCTGCGGGGCGCTTTTCGCGCTACTTTGCGTTTGACGGCAGTCGTTGCTTTCTTTTTGCCGGTTTTTTTTCTGCCTTTTTGCGCAGTGTGGGGTTTTCGCACAAAAGAGTATTTACCGACATCGGTAATGCCGCTTAATTCCCTGGCAAGGGATTTGTCTTTGGCGGCTTTGGCCAGATCATACTGGGTCTGCAGGTTTAGCCAGTATTCCGGTTTTGTTTTGAAAAACTTGGCAAAACGAAAGGCTGCGGAGAGTGAAATGGGAGATTTGTCGAGTACGAGGAGCCGCACCATCGCGTTGCTCATGTTGATTGCCTTGGCAAGTCTGTTACAGTTAAGGCTGTGTTTTTCCAGCAATGCCTTAAGCGCGGTTCCGGGGGTTTGACTGTTCTTTCTCATGATACATCCTTAATAATATAGATTTTTAGGAAAATTTCCAAAAACCAAAGCTTTTGGAAATAACCTTATTATTAATTATAATTTTTTTTTAGAAAATGTCAAGCCATAAATGTAATTTTGTTAATGTAATTTTACTTAAATCTTGTTAACCATTATTGCGATAGCCTGCGCCTATACTTTAATCCGGCCGCGGAAACTCCGTGAAAGGGTCAAACGGTCGGTATATTCAAGGTCGCCGCCCACGGGCAGGCCCGATGCCAGACGGCTTACTTCAACAGGAAATTCCTTGAGCATTTTTTGCAAATACAGGGCGGTGGTGTCGCCTTCTACCGTGGGGTTAAGGGCAAGGATTATTTCCCTGACCTGGCGTTCCCTCAGACGCGCCGTCAGTTTTCCGATGGCAAGATCGCCGGGGCCGACTCCTTCCAGCGGCGCGATAAGGCCGCCCAGCACATGAAAAACCCCGTTAAATTCATGGGATTCTTCTATAATACGGAGGTCCTGGGCGCGTTCAACCACACAGATAAGCGAGTGATCGCGGCCGGGATCCGAACAGACGGGACAGGGGTCCGTTTCGGTAAAACCGCCGCAGATACCGCAGCGGCGGATTGCCTGATGCAGGGCGGCAAGTTCATCCGCCAGGGCATGGGCATAGCCGCTTGAGCCGTCAAGGATGTGGTAGGCCATGCGGGAAGCGCTTTTCTTCCCCACGCCGGGGAGTTTTGAAAGCAGGGTAACCAGCCGGTCAATCGCGTTAGGCGTCATAACGCGCCCATTAAACCGGAGAGGCCCGAAATGCCGCCGGCCATCGTTCCTATTTCCTGCCGTAGCGCCTCTTTCATTTTCTCAAGGGCGTTGGAAAATGCCGCCATTGCCAGATCCGCAAGCATTTCCGCGTCGCCGCCTTCAACGGCTTCAGGCGCTATCCGCACGGCTGTTACTTCCAGTTTGCCGTTCAGTTCAACTTCTACCATTCCGCCTCCGGCGGAACCTTTAACGCTTATGTCCGCCAGTTTCTCCTGAAACGAACCCATCTGTTCCTGTATTTTTTCAGCGTTTTTCAATAACTCAAAAGGATTTATATTCATGGCGCTTCCTTAATTGACAACCGTGCCGGGAATCAGCCTGAGCACCCGGTCAACGGGCGACTCGCCGCCGGGCGACGAGTCGCCGGGCGACGAGTCGCCGGACGATTCATTGACTGACGATGTGCCGCTGTTATGTATAATTCCACTCCAGGCAGGTTCATCATCATCCTCAATTTCGTTACCATCGGACAGGGATGCCGGCACCCTGGCTTTTGCGGCTAATATGCGCCGGTATTCCTCCGCCAGCGACGGAGTACCGTTTTTCCCCTGCCTCGGGGAATTATTTGGGGGGGGCAAATCGGGGATATTGGTCCCGGGGACTTTAGTCCCTTGGGCTAAAGGGCGGGCTAACCCTCCTTCAGACGCATGAGCAGAACCGGCCTGGGCGCACAGGGCATACTGCGCCCTGTCCAGCGCGGCCTTGAGTTCCGGCGGAGACACCCATTGGCTGAGCCATGACAGCTTTGAAACCGCCGTTTCCAGTTCAAAGCGGGGCGACACCGAATACCGTATGTCGCGGTAACAGGCAAGGAGGATTTCAAGCGCCTGCTCCAGACGTATGGAATCAAAAGTTTCAAGGACTTTCGCGGAAAACTGATCCGGGCTGTAGCCCAGCAGGGATTCACGGGTAACGCCGTTTTTCAGCAGCAGGAGGCTGCGGTAATAACCGGCAAGATCAATGATAAACTGTTCAATGGCGACGCCGGAAGCAAGGATTGCGTCGGTCAGGGAAAACGCCGCGGGGGTATCATTGGCGGCGCAGGCCTCGGCAAGCGCGTTGATTTTCTCCAGTCCCGCCAGGCCGAGTTTTTCGCGGATCAGGGCCTCGCGGATATGGCCGCCGGAAAAAGACGCCACCTGATCAAAAAGGGTAAAGGCGTCCCGCAGGCTGCCGGTGGATTCTCGGGCAATCCAGAACAGGGCGCTGTCTTCGGCCTCTATTCCCGTTTCCCCGCAAATTTTTTTCAGTATTTCCTGAATGGTCTCAATGGGAATCAGCCGGAAGCTGAATTGTTGACAGCGGCTCTTAATCGTCGCGGGAACCTTGTGCAGTTCCGTTGTGGCAAAAATAAAAATGATATAGGGCGGCGGTTCCTCAATGGTTTTCAGGAGGGCGTTAAAGGCGCTGTTGGACAGCATGTGCACTTCATCAATGATGTATATTTTATAGCGTCCGGCCTGAGGGGGAAACAGCACTTCATCCTTGATCTGCCGCACATCGTTAACTGAAGTATTGGACGCGCCGTCAATTTCGATAACGTCCAGGCTGGCGCCCGCGCTGATTGATTTACAGTTGTCGCACACCCCATCGGGGCCTCCGCAGGGGCCCTCTACCGGTCCTTTTTCACAGTTGAGCGAGCGGGCAAGGATACGGGCGGCGCTGGTTTTACCGCAGCCCCGCGGCCCGGAAAACAGGTAGGCGTGGGCTATACTGCCGCTCTGCAGGGAATTTTTGAGGGTGGAAACGACAAATTCCTGTCCCGCCAGTTCGTCAAAGGTTTTAGGACGCCGTTTGGCGGCGGTTACTTCATAAATCGGGGCGGTCAAATCTGCCATGGTGTTAGTATAGTTGATGAAATAAAGAAATTAAAGCCCTCGCCAGGAGGGCCACGGCGCAGCAAGCCTCCGCTTACTGTTGCTTCCTTCCGGACCTGGCAGGGTTGGGCGGCGCCCGCTCGCATGGTTCCTGGCAGGGGGCGCCAATAGATTATCCGGTATTTATTATTCTGTCAATAATATGAATTAGAGCCCGGGGTAAGGTTGACTGGGCGCGAAGAGATTCGAACTCCTGACATCCACGGTGTAAACGTGGCGCTCTAACCAGCTGAGCTACGCGCCCCCTGAGTTCATGAAAAGCATATAAAAAAAACAAAAAATAAGCAATAAGCAATAAGCCTTGCCGTAGAGTCCTCAATTTGACCCACAAATGTGCAAGAATTCGGCAAAGGGAGCGGAATTTGAGGACACTATTTTTTTACCTTTTCCGCATACTCCATTATCGCTTCCCTCGTTGTCATCCAATTCCGCCTTATTTTAACGGCTTGTAATTTTCCGGTCCTTGCCAAAAAAGACAAATACTCTATGCCGTAATCACACAGTTTTGAGGCTTCCTGTAAACTTATATATCCGTATTTATCTTTTTTATCGCCTTTGCTTTTTAAGGCGTTTAAGTAAATCAATAATGAGCGTTCTATTGAGCGCCCTGTAAAATTCATAAAACCGTTATATTTTTCTTTATCCGCGTCTTTGAGCGCGCGATAATATTTTTGCCTGTCAACATTTAAGATTACCGCCGGCGGATAACCGTTCTGAATCAGTATTAAATTCATCAGCAATCGCGCGGTCCGTCCGTTTCCGTCAATAAAAGGGTGAATGTGGACTATTTTATAATGTACCCATGCCGCAAGTTCGGCAACAGACATTTTCTTTTTGTTTTTATAATACCATTCAAAAAATTCGCCCATCAATTTTTTAATTTTTACCGCCGATGGGGGAATATGTACCGCTCCGGTTATCATAACATTTGAAGTCCTGTAATGTCCGGCTTCTGTATCATCAATATTTTTTAGTATTATTTTGTGCAGCGCCAATATGGCATCTTCGCTTAATTCTTTCTTCTTCTTTATAAAATCATATAAATACTGAATTCCCTCTTTATGATTTATCGCCTCAAAATGTTCACTTAGGGATTTTTTACCGATTGTTAAACCTCTGTTTATTACTAACTCAGTTTCTTTTAATGTCAAGGTGTTTCCCTCAATGGCGTTTGAGTTATATGTCCATTCTACAATAAATTGTTCTTCCAATTTTCGTACTATTTCAGCTGAAAACGGCCTCAAAGAGTCTAATTCCCGTTTTTTCCCCTCAATGCTTTTCAGTAAGTCAGGGTTCAATATATCGGATACCATAATATTTATGGTATCCGATGTTTATAAGATCTGTCAAGGATTTTTTGTTGAGTGGTTTTATTCTCTACAAACCGCCGCTGATGGTTCTATGTTCAGTTTGCAATGTCCATCCGTCCGGGTGGAGCCTGAAAATGGCAAGGAGTTTTCCGCTGTGGTTTTCATACCAACAAATGTTGCCGTCTCCGTCCAGGCTGATAAGGCGCTGACCGCCGTCAAAAAGCTTAAGGGGAAGGCCGGCTGTTCGTTCCAGTTGTTGAATGCCGCCGCCTGAGTAGATTGCCGCGCCTCCTCCGCCTATGGTTGCGGCAAGGCTGCCGGCAATGCCTCCGGGTGATTCGGCGAGCGAGAACTGGGTATCTTCCCCCTGAAAATCAACAAGGCTGATTGAAGCGGCGATGTTCGCGGGATCAAGGTATAAAATCGAAGTTTTTACCCTGGTCTCAGCGGCGGACAAACTGTTCTCGCGGCCCATATCGCCTGACTGGGGAGAAACCGCCACCGCGTAAATACTGCCCGACGTTCCCCGGTACATGGTTACTCCCGCCTGGCTTGGGTAGGGCAGAGGAACCGTTTCACCGGTATTGATATTGATCGTTAAAAACGGAGTGTTGCCGGAAATCGCGCTGCGGCCAATGATAATCCGGTTACGGTCAATAAAAGCGGCGTCCATAAGACCCACCGAAAAGAAAGTAAACGGACGACTTTTGCCTGTGTCAGAAGGCGAGACAACGGTGAGGTTCCCCGTGGAATCCAAAAACAGTATTTTTCCACCGAAAGAAACCACCGAGCGGACCGGGGATCGGAATGCAATGTCGCTTAACGCCAGTTTTTTGCCGTTGGGAACGCCGGACCGGATTATTGGCTGAATCCGGGTATTTCTGTCCTGCCAGAAAATAAACTGCCCGTTGGGATCGTTTTCTTCGGCGGCAAAAGCGCTGATGTGGTTATAGGCTTCCTTGTTTTGTTCAACGGAGAGTATTCTTCCCGCGAGAAGACGGCTATAGTCCAGGGGGATAAAGCCCATTGTTCCGTTTTCAGCGAGAAAGGCAATGGTTGACCCTGAAACCGCCGCTTCCGTGACGCTTGTTTGAGCTTTTACAGAGAAGGTACGCGCTTGTCCGTTCATGCCGGTAAAAACAAGGGAACCGGCGCCGGTTCCCAAAACAATAATGCCGGCGTCGGCCCTGCCAGCGGCGATTGCGGTAAAACGGTTATTTTCAAGGGAAACACGCTCAAGCATGCTCAAATGCCCGTTACGGTCAATCGTATAACGGTACAACTGCGGGGCTGTTTTTTCCTTCTGCGTCAGGCAGATAAGATCATCGCCTGAAGGACAAAGCAGCGAAGCGTCGGGAATGGAATTTTCCCTTGCCAGCAGTTCTCCCGTTACGGCATGGATCACCGTCAGCCCTTCGGCGTTTACCCCGGCAAGGTAACGGTTATTGCTGAAAAGCGCCGGCGAATACAGATTCGGGGGGGCATCAAAATGACGGGTTTCGTTTCCCGATTCCAGATCCCAGTAAGACAGAGAGCCCGACGGAGAATAGGCCAGCATATTCCGTTCCGATTTGCCGGTAACGGCAAGGCTGACGGTTCCGATGAGCGACGAAGGAGACTGAAGCATAGCGCCGGTGTCGGCGTTAATAAAAACAAGCCCGGTTCTGCCGGTTCCGGCGGCGATGACAAAACTTCCTCCCATTGAATAGAAAATATAGCCTATGGGATCCCTGAATTGCAGGGAAAAAATATTCCGCCGTTCCTTGTAGTTCCATGCTGAAACACGGCATGATCCCATACCGTCATTTTCAACCAGGCACACTTCGTCTTTTTCCGGCCTCCCCGCCATTGCGGTAATACGGTGTTGGCTGACCTGAAAACGCTCCAGAGCGTCGCCGCCGGCGCGGCTGCCGGCGCGGAGGTTAACACTGTCGCGGGTATTCCATATTTCCAGAAAACCGTCATCCCCCGCGCTGAGCAGTAAATCGTTTTTATAAACCAGGGCGTTTACCGGCCCGCGGTGCCCGCCGGGTGTAACTCCGGTGAATGCCCAGTCGTTTCCGTAGAGGGATGGTATTCCCGCCAGGGCCGCTATGCCCATGATCACGGCGGAACATAATGCCTGTATGCGAAAAGTACATAATTGGCTGTGCATACCGGCTCCTTTTCCGTTACCCGCGTTATGCGTTATCTACGCGACAGGTACAGTATATCTCCAAAGACCGCAAAAATCATGAGGCCAAAAATCAACACAACTCCTACCGTCTGGAACGCGTTTATTGCCCGCGGGTGGAGCGGTTTGCGCCGCAGCATCTCCACAATGAACAAAATAATCATGCCCCCGTCCAGTATCGGCAATGGCAGCAGGTTCATGACGCAGAGGGCTACTGAAATCAGGGCGAGAAAATCCGCCAGGGAACGCAGTCCTGCGCCGAAACTCTGTCCAAAACCTTCGGCGGCAACGTCGCCTACCATGTAGGTTATGCGAACCGGGCCGGAAACCGCTTCGGTAAGCTCTATGCCCTTAAAGAGCAGGCTGAGGCTCCGCAGTGAAATGACCAGGGTTTTCCAGCTTTCCGATACTCCTTTTACCATGGCTGCGGGCGGCGAGAGGCGGGGAGTCCGGTACTGTACCCGCGGCCAGATAATGCCCAGACCGTCTCCGTCCGGCTGGGAAATGACAATGTCCGCCCTGTTCTCGGCCCCGTTCCGCATATAGTCAACCTCAGCGACTCCGGAATGCGCTTCCAGCGCTTTCATTAAATCAATGGTATTGGTAACCGTCTCGCCGTTTGCGCGAATAATGCGGTCGCCCGGCAAAAGCCCCGCAATCGCGGCATCCCCGTCGGGAACAAGGTCGGCAATTACCGGATCGCTCCAGAAATAAACGCCTATTTTCCCCGCGCCGGTGCTTTTGTCAAGATCGGGTTTGACGTATAACGTAATGGTTTCACCCTGCCGGTCAACGGTTACCGGAAGCACCTTGTCGGGGTTGGTGGCTATGTTTTCCTGAACTTCGTGATAATAAGCGGTTCTTTTGCCGTTTACCGCGATGATCCGGTCGCCGGTCTTAAAACCCGCCTGATCCGCGGGGTATATCTTATCGGTCGTGAATTCGGAGGCAAGCACTATCCGGCTGTCCAAAGTCTGCACCTCAAAACCAATACCCCAGATGAATGACAATACCAGCGCGGCAAACACCACATTGAACAGGGGGCCGGCAAAGGACACTACTATTCTTCTCCAGGGGGCGGTGCCGAAAAAAGTCCCTTTAACCGGCTCTATTCCCTGCGCGTTGTTTTCCCACGCTTCCTTGAATTCATTGTCGCCCCGCATCTTGCAATAGCCGCCTATGGGAAACATTCCCAGACGGTATTCAACCGCGCCAACTTTCTTTTTGAGAATGGGGCTGCCCCATCCGATAGAAAACGCCTCAACATCAATGCCCACCAGCCGGGCCGCGAGAAAATGCCCCAACTCGTGTACAAAAACGACAATCCCCAGGCCAAACAACCCCAGGGCAATTTTTACTATTATCATGCTAATTCCTCAATTTCCTTTTCCGCCATTATTCGCGCCTGCCTGTCCGCTTGTATAACCGAGGCAATGTCGCCCGGCTCGGCGCTCCAATCCTTATCTAAAACATACCGTGTAATACGGCTTATATCAAGAAAGCCAACGCGCCCCGCGAGGAAAGCGCCCGCCGCCGCCTCATTTGCCCCGTTGTACGCGCAGGGGTACAGTCCGCCTTTTTTTACCGCCTCATACGCCAGGGCAAGCAGGGGGAATTTTTCCGTGTCGGGTTGGTAGAAGGTCAGACTTAACGAATCAAAGTCGAGTCGTCCGAAATCGGAAGAATTAACCACGGAGGACACGGAGTTACACGGAGTTTTGGTACGAAAACCTCTTCTCCTCCGTGAAACTCCGTGTACTCCGTGGTTAAAAATTCTTTCTGGATAATTCCTTGTTTCCGACCAGTACAGGGCCTTGTGAATGGGCAGGCGCATATCGGGGCGGGAGAGTTGGGCGTATACCGCGCCGTCCTTCATTCTGACCATTGAGTGTACGATACTTTGGGGGTGAATCACCACTTTGATTTTTTCCGGTTCAAAATTAAACAGCCGCGCCGCTTCTATCACTTCCAGCCCCTTGTTTGCCATGGAAGCCGAATCAATGGTGATCTTGGGCCCCATGTTCCAGGTCGGGTGGGCAAGGGCGGCCTGGGGGGTGACTTTTTTCATTTCTTCGACAGAGTAATCCCTGAAGGGACCGCCCGACGCGGTGAGTATAATTTCATCTAACGCATCACTCCCGTGCGCCTCAATAAGGTGAAAGACAGCCGAATGTTCCGAATCAACGGGAATGATCCGCGCTTTTTTTTCACGCGCTTTCTGAAAAACCAGCGGTCCGGCCATGACCAGGGTTTCTTTATTGGCAAGGGCAAGATCAGAGCCCGCCTCAATCGCCGCCATTGAAGGTTCCAGCCCCGCCGCGCCGCTGATGCCGTTAAGCGTTATATCGGCGCCGCAGCCGGCAATGGCGGCAAGCAGGCGCTCCCCTCCTCCGCTTCCCCCGCTGAGAACAGTAATGGCGCCGGGCCACAGTCGGCCCAGTCGGGCAAGTTCTTCGGCATTGTTGTGGGCGCTTAACAGGACAACTTCAAAATCATCTTTTCCGCGGGTAATGACATCAAGGGCGCTTTTCCCGATAGAGCCGGTAGCGCCCAGAACGGCGACTCGTTTTTTCATGCCGGCGTTCAGGACTGGACAAAGAGCAGGCTGAAAAGAAGGTAATATACCGGCCCGGCCAAAGCGATGGAATCAATGGAATCAAGGACTCCGCCCCTGCCGGGGATTATAGCCCCTGAATCTTTCAGCCCGGAACTGCGCTTAATCGCCGATTCTCCGAGATCGCCGAGAACCGAAGCGGCGCCGGTTAACAGGCCCAGGAGAGCGCCGGCAACGAAAGGCATCCCCATGACCGAATGGAAGCGGGTGACAAAAACATCAGGACACAGCAGGGCGGCTCCCGCTCCGATGACAATCGAGGCAATGGCCCCGCCGATAAAACCGGCGATACTCTTATGGGGGCTTACCGCTATGATTCCCTGATTTCCTTTTCCGAATAACATACCCGTTACCCATGCCACCCCGTCAGTGAAAAAGACCACGATCAGGAATATAAGAATTATGATACTTGCGTTTTTTTCCCAGATGCTTATCCGTACCGGCCATGCCATGAGCATACCGGGGTATAACAGCACGGCAAAACCGGCGGCAAGCTGATTAAGAAGATTATCCAGCATATTGGCGCGGTAAAGTATCCGCGATATCAGCAGCCATGAAACAACGGCGGTAAATACCGTGTGGAACAGTATATCGCTTAACCCCAGATTGATGTCCAGAATCATAACCAATGGCGGCAATGCACCCAAAATTGCCGCCTCAATTTTTGAGATGACTAATTTTTTCTGCGCCAGCAATACCGAAAATTCTATCGCGCCCAGAGCGCTTAAAACAGCGGCAAAGAGGTTGAAGACAAGATGGTGATGCTGGGGAAGCAAAAGCACCATTCCAAAAATAAGGGGAAGACCGATAAAGAAAACAAGAAGTCTCTGAATTATTTTTTTCATTGTCCTTCTCCTGTCCTATCCGTTAGCCGCAATACCGCCAAAGCGGCGGTCGCGGTTACGGTACGCGTCCAGCGCCCCGGCAAGATCATCGCCGGTCCAGTCGGGCCAGAATTTTGCCGAAACGTACAATTCCGCGTAAGCCCCTTCCCACAGCAAAAAATTGCTGAGCCGGTACTCGCCCGCGCTGCGGATGATCAGGTCGGGATCGGGCACATCGGGATTGTCCATATAGGCGGCAATGTCCTTCTCGGTAACAGCCGCCATACTCTGGCCTTCGCCATGCCTCTGGGCGGCAAGCCGTCTTACCGCCCGCACTAACTCATCCCTGCCGCCGTAATTCAGGGCGACAATCACCTGCATACCGTCGAATTTCCTGGTGTCCGCCATCGCCGCGGCAATCTCCGTCGCAATATCAGGCGGCAGCCCCGCCGCGTCACCGGCATAGCGCACCCGTATACGGTTGTCCCGGTAAAAATTCATCTCGCTGCGCAGGTACTGTTTTACCAGGCCCATGATAAACCCCGTTTCCTCGGCGGCGCGTTTCCAGTTTTCCGTTGAAAACGCGTACAGGGTAAGGTATTGTATCCCCCTGTCGCTGGCGGCCTTAACAATACGTTTTGCCGCCTGTAACCCCTCAAGGTGTCCCTGAGTACGGGCAAGACCGCGTTGCTGCGCCCAGCGGCCGTTCCCGTCCATTATAATTCCGACATGCATTACACTTCCATAATCTCTTTTTCTTTTTCCTCTAGGACATGATTCACCTTGTCTATATAACTGTCGGTGAGCTTTTGCAAATCGGCGGCCCCTTTACTCTCATCGTCTTCGGTAATGGAAGCGTCTTTCAGCATCTTTTTAAGTTCATCAATCCCGTCGCGGCGCAAATTGCGTATTGTTACGCGAAACTGTTCCGCCTGATTTTTGGCAAGTTTTACCAGTTCCTTGCGCCGTTCTTCGGTAAGGGGAGGAATGGCGATGCGGATAACTTTTCCGTCATTGGAGGGGTTCAGCGACAGTTCAGAGGAACGGATCGCCTTTTCAATTTCACCCATGAGGTTTTTGTCCCATGGCTGAATCACAATAAGCCGGGCTTCGGGAATTGAAATATTCGCCACCTGGTTTAACGGCGATTTTTCGCCGTAATAGTCCACCCTGATTTTATCAAACAGCGCCGCCGAAGCCCGCCCGGTACGCAGCGAGGCAAACCCTTCTTTCAGGTTTGCCAGCGTTTTTTTCATTTTTTCTTCGGTTGAGTTGATAACCTCTTGCATGTATTAAACCCCTACTTTGAAATACACATAATCGGCGATGCTTATCTTTGCCCCGGTTTTTTTCTCACACTCGGCAAGAGCCTGGGCAACGGTAAGTTTTTCATCTTTTACATAACCCTGTTCATGCAGGCAGATTTCCGCAAGGTGTTTGGTAATTTTGCCCTTGAGTATGCCGTCAAGCACATTGGCGGGCTTGCCCTTGAGCTTTTCATCTTTTTCCATCTGTTTGCGGAAAATTTCTTCCTGTTCGGTAATGTACGCGGCGTCAATTTTGCTTTTGTCCAGCGCGTAAGGATTGAACGCGGCGATGTGCAGCGCCAATGAAAAAACAAAGGACTTTACTTCCTCGTCTTTGAAAATTTCCGGCTTGTCGCTGACGCATTTGACCACGATGCCGATATTGCCGTCGCCGTGAATATACTGGGTAAGGTATTCGTTGCTTCCCGCGCTGACGGTTTTCAGCCGCTTCAGGCTCATGTTCTCGCGGATTTTGGTGGCAAGTTCGGTGACCATGCCGGACAGTTCGTCATTGGGGGCGTCGTAGCCTTTTTCCAGCGCGGTGCCGGCAATGGTATTGCCCAGAACAATAAAGTCGGGGTTACGCGCCACAAAATCGGTCTCGGAGGAAAGTTCCACCAGAACGGCTTTGGTGCCGTCGTCTTTTATCTTTACAAAAATTTTACCTTCGTTGGTCGCCCGGTCAGAGCGTTTTTCCAGGGCGGCAAGCCCTTTTTCTTTCAGTAATTTTTCCGCCTGGGCAAAATCGCCTCCGCTGCTCACCAGGGCGTTTTTACATTCCATCATTCCCGCTCCGGTTTTTTCCCGCAGCCGTTTCACATCCGCAGCGCTAATCTCAGCCATTTCGATCTCCTTAATAATAAGATTTGTTAAATGTGGTTGTCCAAGAAGTAAGAATTAACCACGGAGGACACGGAGTTACACGGAGGAGAAAGGTTTTCGTATCAAAACTCCGTGAAACTCCGTGTACTCCGTGGTAAAAATTCTTCCTGGATACATCCATCAAGCATCCTCTCCGTAAATTTTATCTTCATCCACCTGGATGTGGTCTACCTGTTCCGGTTCTTCCGGGGGTATTTCATCCTTTTGGGCTTCCAGCATGGTTTCAGCGGAAGAGTATTTTTCTATTGCCGCGGCAATATCAACTTCCTGATCGTCTTCTTTCTTGGACACGTCGGTTAACAGGCTTTCCATATCCTCATCTTCATCGCCGAGCGTTTCAATGATTTTCAGGCCGACTTCGTTATCCGCTTCTATGACCGCGTTGGCGATAATTGAGGTGAACAGGGTGATGGCCCGGATTGCGTCATCGTTGCCGGGGATGGGGTAATCAATCCCGTCGGGATTGCAGTTGGTGTCCACTACCGCGACAATGGGGATGCCCTGGCGCTGCGCTTCGGCGACGGCAATGGCTTCCATGCGGGTATCAATGATGAACAGTATGCCGGGCAGTTCCTTCATCTCTTTGATGCCGCCGAGGTTTTTTTGCAGCTTTGCCCGTTCTTTGCCGAGCGCCGCTACTTCCTTTTTGGTAAGATTTTCGAAGGTGCCGTCAACTTCCATTTTTTCCAGCTTCTTCAGCCGGAGCAGTGATTTTTTAATCGTGACAAAGTTGGTCAACATTCCGCCCAGCCAGCGGTTGTTGACGAAATACATGCCGCAGCGTTCCGCTTCTTTTTGAATGGCCTGCTGCGCCTGTTTTTTGGTGCCGACAAACAGCACGGTTTTGCCGCCCGCGACGGTTCTGCGGACTGCCTCGTAAGCGTCCTTGATTGCCTGAATCGTTTTTTGCAGATCGATGATGTGAATGCCGTTTCGTTCCGCGAAAATGTATTTTTTCATCCGCGGGTCCCAGCGCTTCACCTGATGGCCGAAATGCACCCCTGATTCCAGGAGATTCTTCATGGTGACTACTGCCAAAGTTTCCTCCTCCACACCGGGGTTTTCATGCCGAAAGCCCCTTTCCTTCCCTATGTCTCATTACCGAAGTAACGGAAATTTAGCTATCGCAGGGCTCAAGCCCCAAACCGATAGCCATTGTCTTTGAGCATGACATAAAAATCGTGTAATGACAAGCCCGCCACGGCGCTGGGGGAGCCGTTTATTGAGGTAATGAAACAGGCCCCCAAACCCTGCAAACGGTAAGAACCGGCAACCCCTTCCCATTCCCCGGTATCAAGATACCAGACAATTTCGGCGTCGCTGAGGGGGGCAAAAACGACTTCGCAGGACACGGAACGGCAGTCGATACTGTGCCGCTGTCCGTTGTACAGGGCCATAGCGGTAATAACCTCATGCCGCCGCCCCGCCAGCCGTTTCAACATATCTTCGGCGGCATTCCGGTCCGCCGGCTTGCCGATAATTTCGCCGTCAAGCACGACAATGGTATCCGCTCCAAAAACCCATTGAGCCGCCGGCTGTTTTTCAACAAGCGTCTGAGTTTTCCGCCGCGCCAAATCTTCCGCCACCTGCCGCGGAGTCAGTCCCGGCGGCGGCGTTTCATCAATTTCAGCGGGTACGCAGGTAAACGGCAACCCCAGCAGCCGGAAAAAATCCTGCCGCCGCGGGGAGGCGGAGGCTAAAATTATCGGTTCCATGAGCATCTTTATACCAGAATTTACTAATCATAAGAAGAAGAGATCACACAAAGAACACCAAGAAAGAGAAGAACACAAAGAGGAATCAGGGGGTTTTTGTCTGTTATCTTATCGTGAAACTATCAATCTCAGATTGCTTACAACAACCCCCTTTTTTCCTTCTTTATCTTTGTGATCTTTGTACCTTTGTGATCTTTGTGTGATGTCTTCTGCTTGCTAAATTTAGCGATATTACCTATAAAAAAAGAGTGAAACTTAATCCCGCCGAAATACTTGACACTTTATGCGAAGGGGGCAGTGTTGCCGCGCGGCTGGAGCATTTTGAGCCAAGGCAGGCGCAGCTTGACCTGATGGAGCTGATTATCCGGTGCTTTAACGAGGACGCTATCGGCGCGGCGGAGGCGGGAACCGGGGTGGGGAAGTCGTTTGCCTATCTGCTCCCCGCCCTGCATTTTGCCGCGAACAATAAAGAGCGGGTGGTCATTTCCACCGCGACCATCACCCTGCAGCAGCAGCTTTTTGGCAAAGATATTCCCCTGGTGCAGCAGGCAACCAGATTACAAATAAAATCGGTTTTGGTGAAGGGACGGGGCAATTACCTCTGTTTCAGGCGGCTGGAAGAAGCCCTGCGCGAACCGGAACTGCCGCTGGGCGGGCGCCCGCTAAGCGGGGAGCGGGACGAGATTGAACGCGTCGCAGAATGGGCAAATACCAGCAAGAGCGGGGGGAGGGAAGAAATCCCCTTTACCCCCGCGGAAAATATATGGTCAAGGGTATGCTCTGACGCGGATCTGTGCATGGGGAAACGCTGCCCTCAGCAAAACCGCTGTTTTGTGGTTGCCCTGCGTAAAGAAGCCGCCGCCGCCCGTATTATCGTGGTGAACCATCACCTGCTGTTTGCCGATCTGGCGGCGCGGCGCGAAGGCGCCGGATACGAGGCGGCGGTCGTGCTGCCCCCTTATTCACGGGTAATCATTGATGAAGCCCATACCATCGAAGACGCGGCGACTTCGTTTTTTTCTAAAGAATTCAGCAAACTGAGCATTATGCGTCATGTTGGGCGGCTGTACCGCAAACGCCGGGCGCAGCGCGGCGGGCTTTTGGTCCGTTTCTGTTCATTGATTTCCGATGGGGATGGCAGCCTGGACACCCTTGCCGCCGCGCTTGACGGCATACGCCTCGCCGCCGGAGAACTGGACAGTCCCGCCCTTGACCTCTGCGGAACCGAAGGGGTGTTCCGTTTTTCGCCTGACCGGGAAAACGGCGGCGAGGATGGCGCCGCGCGCTCCGCGGCGCTTTTCCCCCTGTTGAACTCCCTCAGAAAAAAATTGCTCGCCTTTATTGAGTTGGCCCGTGAGCTTCTGGAATTACTGCCCGAAGAATCAGGCGATGATTCTGTCGTTTGGGAATTAAGATCCATACTGCGCCGTTTTGAAACCATAGCCGGAATATGCTCCGCCTTTTCAGAATACCGCGAGCGCCGGCATGAGGTGATGTGGATTGAGCGCAGGGGCGGCGACGACGCGGTATCCGGTGAAAAAGGACAGTGGGCGGTTTTTACCCAAAGCCCGGTGGAGCTTGCCGAAAGTTTGAAGGAGAGTCTTTTTTCTCCTAACAAAACCATCGTCTGCGTTTCCGCGACATTGGCGTTATCCGGCAGTTTTAACTACTGGGCAATCCGTAGCGGCGCGGCCCTGACGCGGGAGAGGCCCCTGCTGACCGGCTGCTTCCCCTCGCCTTTTCCCTATTCCCGCGCGGTATTGCTTGCCGTTCCCGACGACGCTCCCCTGCCCGATGAAACGGAATACCAGGATTTTGTCGACCACGCGGTGGGCAGCCTTGCCGCCGCCTCGGACGGTTCCGCCCTGATTCTGTTTACCTCGTACCAGTCCCTGCGCAGCGCCTGGAATGTCAGCCGGCCTGAATTGCAAAACCTGGGCATACACTGCCTTAAACAGGGCGATGACGACCGCTCCCGGCTGCTGCGTACTTTTCTGACCGACAGCCGCTCGGTGTTATTCGCCACCGATTCGTTCTGGGAGGGAGTTGACGCGCCGGGCGATACCCTCAGGCTGGTAATCCTCTGCCGCCTGCCCTTCAGAACCCCCAACGATCCGGTTTTTGAAGCCCGCCGCGAAGCGGTAGAAAAAAACGGCGGCAATCCCTTTATGGACCTTTCCCTGCCCGAAGCGGTGATGAAGTTCAAGCAGGGCTTTGGCCGCCTGATGCGCCGTTCCAGCGACCGCGGCGTGGTTGCCGTTCTGGACAGCCGCCTGATTAAAAAACGCTACGGCGCTTTTTTTCTGGAATCCCTGCCGGAAACCCGGACCAGTTTTTCCGGTTTTTCCGGCATACTCCGCGACACGGAGGATTTTTTGTTTTCAAAATGAAGAGATCACACAAAGAACACGAAGGAAGAAAAGATCACGAAGAAAGAGATCAGGGGTTTTTGTTCGTTATCTTATCGTGATTTATCAAGCCCAGCTTACTTACAGCAACCCCTCCATATCCTTCTTTGTGTTCTTTGTGTGAATCTTTGGAATAAATCCACTTCCTGTACAACAGTGAAATGCCGTAACCGCCGAAGATGGCGATAAATCGGTCAACAATATTGATGGGGATGCGTGAAAGAATAGTCGTTGCCAGAAGCGGCATATTGTTGCGTAAAAGCCCCAGTTTGAAAGTATCTTCCGGATACGGATATCGCGGCATGGAAAATGAGGTAATGGCAAAGTCAATGATACCGCCTGAAATACTCATGGCAATACAATCAAGAGCAACCAACCCAAGAAGCAAGGGGGCAAGGTCGATAAATAATTGCAGCGAAGGCCGCTGAAGAAAAACATCCTCCCGCTTTTTCATTTTGCCGTGAAAAAAACAAACCAGCAGCACTTCAACAAGTACGCAGATATAAAAAAAATAACCTACTATGGTTGTAGAAAACGAAAGGCCAAAAATATACATGGACATAAAAAAGATGCAGATAATCGAAAGCGCCCCGCTTAAAACACCTGTTAACAGCCCCGCGCTAAAACACATGGCTACGTTAAAAACAGTATCCAGATATAAAGGAAGCCTTGCCACATTAAGAATAAAACGCGAAAACGCCGCGTTACACACGGCGGACACTATACAGAGAACAAGAATTTTCCAGAGTTGAATTCTCTTCATAAATACTTTATCATGCAATAAATGCAGTTTTTGTTCAAGAAGTTTTTAATGTTAATAACCGCTGTAATTTTATGCGCCGGCTGCGGAGAAAATCCGTCTCATCAGTCCATTTCTTCCATTTCTGAAAAATGGCTTGCCGTAAAAAAAGAGCTGCCCTCTCCTCCAATCAATATTGAAAGTCAGATTGATGATTTCCGTCTTACCCTTAACAGTTTTTTCTCCTCTCCGATTGGTTCCCTGTATCAAATACATCACCCCGAGGGAATACAATACCTCGCGGCTGTCAATTCAGCCACGGACCGCCTTAAAACCGCCCTGCAAAACAACGACAATACAACGCTCTATTTGACGGTGGTTGAAATAGACGCAAACATGGACCAGTTACAGCGCATTGATAATAACTTATCCGATACCAGCCAGCGGGACTATTTTTTTCTGTTCTTTTTCTTTTTTCTGCTGGTTATAGCCATTATTCTTATTTTAATAGTGCAGTACGCGCGGCTTGAAAAGGCGAAAAACAGAGAACGGCAAAGCCTTGCTTTTTCGCGGGAAACCATAATAGCCCAGGAACAGGAACGTTCGCGTATTGCCCGTGAGCTGCACGATACGGTCGCGCAGGATTTATGGCGGCTTTCGTTTCAGACGGAAAGCATAGACAAGGCGGCGGAAAGCGCGCAGCGGAGCAAACTGTGCGCGGAAGTGGTAAAGGGGCAGAAGGAAGTCATGCAAAAGGTTAGAAGCATTTGCGATAACCTTATTCCGCCGGATTTTCAACGGTGGCGTTTTGATGACGCTTTACGCAGTCTTTGTTATACTTTTGAACAACGCAGCGGCATTGAATGTCAGCTTGTTATTGAAAATAAATTTCCGCCCGGTTCCCTGAACGGCGATACGCGGCTTCAATGCTTTCGCATTGTGCAGGAATGTTTGACGAATATCGAAAAACACGCCGAAGCTACGGAAACGTCGGTGATAGTCCGCAATACCAAAGGCGGCGAACTTTTAATGTGCGTTTCAGATAACGGCAAGGGATTTCTGCCGCCGGACAGGGATAGCTGTGAGCATCTGCGCTCAGGCGGGCATTACGGGTTGTGGAGCGTTTATGAACGCGCCGCGTCCATTCAGGCGGCGGTGACTATAGACAGTGAAAAAGGGGAAGGTACTATGGTAACTTTGAAAATACCGTTCCATGGGGGGGGATATAAATGACATCTATCTTACTTATCGATGACCACCCGCTCGCGACCAACGGGATAGGCGCGTGGCTGAACGGAACCGGCAGGTTCACCATTTCCGGCACGGCGAAAAACCTTGCCGAAGCGTCAGCGCTTGTGGAACAGTTGGAAAACCCGCCGGATATAATTATTCTTGATATTTCCATGGGAACGGAAGACGGTCTTGATTTTATCCCGATGTTAGCAGATATCTGCGCGAAACGGGACGCCCCCATGCCGGGTATTCTGGTATGCTCAATGTACGAAGACCTCTTTCTGGTACAGCGCGCCCTGGACTCAGGCGCGAGAGCGTACGTCTCTAAATCGGCGGAATCGGGAGAAATTCTTACCGCCATAGACGCGCTTTTGGAAGGCGGCGATTATGTTAATCCCCGATACCGTATAACAACGCCGCAGCACACATGGTCTTTAACCCCCCGTGAGAATAAAATAGTAGCCTGCATAAAACAAAACATGAATAACAAACAAATCGCCAAGCGTTTGAATATCGCCATCCGCACGGTAGAAAACCACCTGTCGCACATTTACCTGAAAACAGGCCTCGCCTCGCGGGAAGACTTGCTGAAATTGTAAGCGGGGATTTATCGGGCATTTTACAAACAATGGTATTTGTGGTATGATAAAAATTGCCGCCGCTGGAATAAGGAATATATGTTTCATACCGTTAAGGAAGTAAAAGCATTGCCGGATTTTCACTTGCTGGTTTTATTTCGTACCGGTGAGAAAAAAATATACGACATACATCCGCTGTTTGAAAAATATGAGCCGTTTCAATCATTTCTGTTAACACACGGACTTTTTGATCAGGTCAAGGTTGCAGGCGGCGGATATGGCATATACTGGAACGAAGATATAGATTTAGCCCGCGAAGAATTGTACCTAAACGGTAAACCAAGCGCCGAGGTAAACCAATAACTGTAAGCGTTCTTATTCCACGAGCATTTCATTAATTATATTTTTTACTTCGGCTATTTTATTGGGACTGATCTTTCCCAGTTTTTTAATGGCGCGTCTTTTGTCTAAAGCTCTGATTTGATCCAGGACAATCCAGCCTTTTTTGCCCTGAAAAGTCAAAGGTACGCGAGTAGGATAATCACGCGATTTGGTTGTCATTGGCGCGATAATAATGGTTGAAATGTGTTGATTCATTTCATCAGGAGAAATAATTACACAAGGGCGCGTTTTTTTTATCTCGTGCCCAATCGTTGGTTCCAGATTAACAAGACAAATTGAGTATTGTTCCATTACCAAACCCACTCAAAAGTTTCGTTGTCAATAGTTTCAGCAATCAATAATTTATCCGCTTTGTCCGCGGACATTTTCGCAAAGGCTTCACTCCAGCCCTGCCGTGGGCTTTTTTTTACGCCTTTAACTATTAATTCATCTTTATTGATAATCAATTCCACTTTGTCCTTTATATTCAACTCATGAAAAATTCTTTTGGGCAACCGGATACCGCGGGAATTGCCAATTTGGATAACAGAAGCCAACATAATTACCTCTCTATTTTGTAGATATATTGTAATTACATCAGTTTGTCAAGGAAGGATTACTCTTTATCCCCCCAAAACCGTGCGTAAAACACTCATGACAGGATAAAATCTCACCCTTATAATAATACCTTAGAGTGAAAGAATGAACAAAAAATGGCGCTTATACCCCTTATTCGCCGCGCTGCTTTTAGTAATGGCAGGTTGCGGTCCCGATCCTTTTTTTATACCGGTAGCGTCCATTAACGGCGTACCCGAGACCGGCACGGCGGGAACTCCTCTTAATCCTTACCGGAATGGTCAGTCCGGGTTTTGCCAGCAACAACTTCATTATCTGGCTGGTCGGGGATGCCGGAACCACCGGGGCAAGCATCAGCGGAAATGTTCTTGAAACTCAGGCGAGCGGGGTTGTTACCATAAGGGCGATAATAGTAAACGGCATTGCGGAAGGAATGAATTATATTCAGGACTTTTTTATTGTATTCAGTGACGGCGCTGCCGCAGGCACCGCCGCCGTAGACGGCGTTACGCTCAACCAGGCAGCCATTACCCTGAATATTGGCGCAACCTATACCCTGACGGCGGCAATCATCCCCTCCAACGCGGCAAACAAGGCGGTAACATGGAGTACCAGCGACCCCGACGTAGCCACGGTGACTAACGGCGCCGTTACCGCAACAGGTATAGGTACGGCGGATATTACCGTAACCACGGAGGACGGCGGCTTTACGGCAACGTGTATGGTTACGGTAGTACAATCGGGCGCGCCCGTATTGGTAACCGGCGTAACGCTTAATCATTCTGCCCTTACTTTGACTGTAGGGGACACGGCGTCCCTTATCGCTGCGGTATTGCCCGCTAACGCGGCAAACACGGCGGTATCATGGGGTTCCAACGAACCGGGTGTAGCGACCGTAACCGGCAACGGTATAGTTACCGCCCATGCCGCCGGTACGGCGGTCATTACCGTTACCACAGAGGACGGCGATAAAACGGCAAGGTGTACTGTTACCGTACAGACCGATGATATCCCCGTAACCGCGGAAGCGAGAATCGGTTCCACCTGGTACGCCGCCTTAAGCGCGGCAATATCCGCCGCGGAAGGCACTGCGAGCAGTCCCGCGGAAATAGTCATTTTACGGGATATTACCACAACGAATGGCTATACCATAGACAACAGCAAACACATAAAACTTACCGTTGAAGCGGGAAAGAGTTTTACCATCAACGCTTCCGCCGGAGACTTTGCCTTGTTTAACGTTACTGCCGGATCGTCCCTTACCCTGGGGGCAGACGGAAGCCTTACCCTTAACGGAAATAATCTTACGGCTTCGGCAAACAGGCGCGGCGTATATGTGAAAGGCGGGACCCTTAACATGAACGGCGGCGTTACCGTTACCGGTTTTAACAACGACAACGGCGACGTATTTGTCGCGAACAACGGTTCTTCCGGCGGGCTTCTTTCCCTTTCCGGAATCGCCAAAATTGATACGCTGACCTTAAGCGCCGACGCTCAAGGCAATGCTGCCGCAAAAATCGCTACCGATTGGAGCGCCGTCTATCTTGGCAAGCTGAACCTTTACGGCAATGGCAACACGATAGAAAGCGTTATTGGTTTATGGAAAGGCAAGACGGTTCTGCAGGAGAGCTCTTGGCTTAGTACTTCCAGCATAGAAAATATGAACTTTAGGCTGTGGAACTTTATTGACGCCGACGGCAATACACGGCGCATGAATACCCCTCAGCCGCCCGATGTTCCGTACGGATATGCAATCGGAGACAAAGGGTCGGACATTGGAAAGCTGATAGTCGCAACGTTTAATATATACCTTGAAGCGCAAAGATACCGCGATGCATCCACGGACACGACAATTACAGTGCCCTATGACTATACTATGCCGCGGCCTTTGACCATACCCGTGCCGGGAGCGACTGGAATAACACTGACTATAAAAGGCAATACCGCGGCGTGCAAGATAATCCGGGGCACGGAGGATATCGCCTCCAGTAACGGACTGTTCATAGTGGGGAGCGGGAGAAGGCTGATATTTGAGAACATCATTGTTGACGGCAATAAAGCCGTACATACCGGCAACACCGCCTCTCTGGTGCGGGTAAACTCAGGCGGAACCTTCACGATGAACACGGGGGCGGTATTACAGAACAA
>Ga0268262_10001418_pt1 | contig 29641 bp, 27 predicted proteins | sample TergutNc150P3_FD_190354 | JGI IMG/M metagenome (GOLD analysis project Ga0268262, IMG submission 190354) | Nasutitermes corniger P3 segment gut microbial community from laboratory colony in Florida, USA - Nc150 P3 (SPAdes) (version 2) | ecosystem: Host-associated > Arthropoda: Insects >... | reverse complement strand
GCGGTGGGGAAAGTTCCGTCATCGGGAATTTTGCTCACCGGCAGTTTATCAGCCTGCTGTACGGAAACCGCCCCAAGGACTTCCTTTATCCAGGGGTCTTTTGCGGTGGCAAACGGCTGCTTCATGTGGAGTTTCCCGTCTGCGGATGCGGGGTATTTTACCTCATGCACCGCGCTTAAGGACGCGTCCACAGTTTTATAGTTCTTTTCCACGACATCAGCGCCCTTCTTGCCGTAAGAATGTTGAATGTGTTCCTTCATAAGCTTCACCGCTTCGTCTTCGTGGAGAACGCCCGAGATCTTAAAGTAAGCGGCCTGCATAACCGTGTTGATACGGTTTCCCATGCCGGTTTCACGGGCAATGTGGGCAGCGTCAATCACATAGAATTTCAGTTTTTTGTTGATTATCTGCTTTTGGACTTCTACCGGAATTTTTTTCCATACTTCTTCCGGACTAAAGGGGCTGTTCAAAAGGAAGGTTCCTTCGTCCTTGATATTCGCCAGCATATCCAGGGTTTCGATGTAAGAGAATTTATGGCAGGCCAAAAAGTCCGCTTTGGTGATAAGGTAAGGGCGGCGTATTTCCTTTTTGCCGAACCTAAGGTGGGAAATGGTAAAGCCCCCTGACTTTTTGGAATCGTAGGCGAAGTACGCCTGGGCCGAAAGTTCCGGCTTTGCGTCCCCGATGATCTTAATCGAGTTTTTATTCGCGCCGACCGTTCCGTCAGAGCCGATGCCGTAGAACATTGCTTCGCTCATGCCTTCTTCTTTGATGACAAAGTTTTCGTCGTAGTCCAGGCTGTTTTTCGACACGTCGTCCTTAATGCCCACGACAAAGTTCTGTATTTTCTTGCCGGAAAGGTTGTCAAAAATCGCCTTTGCCATGGCGGGGCTGAATTCCTTGGAGCCAAGCCCGTAGCGCCCACCCAGCACAATCGGGTCAGCGGAGAATTTGCCGGAAGCTCTGGCTATGGCGATGGCGGCGCGCACGTCTTCGTAAAGCGGTTCGCCGATTGCGCCGGGGTCTTTGGTCCTGTCCAGCACCGCGATTGACTTAACGGAAGCAGGCAGGGCCTTTACAAAATGCTCAACATCGAAGGGCCGGAAAAGCCTTACTTTCAAAACGCCGACCTTTTCGCCCTTCCCATTCAGGTATTCAACAATCTCATGGCAGGTATCCGCACCGGAACCCATGATCACAACGACTTTTTCAGCGTCTTTTGCGCCAAAGTACTCATAAATATGGTATTTGCGCCCTGTAAGCTTCGCGTATTTGTCCATTTCTTCCTGAACAATCTTCGGTACCTTCGGGTAGTAGGGGCTGACCCCTTCCCTGCCCTGGAAGTAAGTGTCGGGATTCTGCGACGTCCCCTTGATATGGGGATTTTCGGGGGTTAAGCCCCTTTGGCGGTGCGCAAGCACCAAATCATCATCTATCATTTGGCGCATCACATCGAAGGGAACCTCTTCGACTTTCTGCAGCTCGTGGCTTGTCCTAAACCCGTCAAAAAAGTGAAGGAAAGGGACCCTGGCACGCAGGGTGGAGGCATGGGCGATTACCGCCAAATCCATTACTTCCTGCACGCTGTTGGACGATAGCATAGCCCAGCCGGTCTGCCGGCACGCCATCACGTCCTGGTGGTCGCCGAAAATATTAAGTGAGCTGGTAGCGAGCGCCCTGGCGGCTATGTGGAACACCGCCGGTGTAAGTTCCCCGGCGATTTTGTACATATTGGGAATCATAAGCAGCAAGCCTTGGGAAGCGGTAAAAGTGGTACACATCGCCCCCGTGATCAGCGCTCCGTGAACCGCTCCCGCGGCCCCTGCTTCCGACTGCATCTCAACCACTTGGGGAATAGTCCCCCAAATGTTTTTTACGCCTTGGGCGGACAACTCATCCGCAATTTCCCCCATCGGGCTGGAAGGGGTAATCGGGTATATCGCGATTACTTCACTTAACGCATGCGCCACATAAGCCGCAGCGTTGTTTCCGTCGATCATTTCCATCTTTTTTTCTGCCATTATTTTCCTCGTTTTTAGGAGATTTTACTTATTATATAACTGTTATAGTTTATTGTCTATTACTTTTCTTTCAGCTTAACCAGCATATCCAGTACCCCGAACAAAAACTCCTGATATTTTGGCGGCAATGCCCTTACCGTATTAACCAGATTGTTGAACCGCATATCCTCGATCACGGGTTCTAAAAACATCTCCCCTTCGCTATGCCTAATCCATGATTCATTGACATTAAATGAGGAACAGACCAGTTTAATAAGCCTTTCGTTAACAGCAATACGCCCTATTTCTATTCCGGCTATATAACTGCTTGATATGGCAATAACAGAGGCAAATTTGACCTGAGACAGTCCTAAAACAGATCGAATCTCCCGAATTCTTTCGTTTATGGCTGGGATAGCCTGGTCTGACATGCTTAATAGTTTAGTAAGATCATAGTTAAATAACAAGAAACATCTAAAAACTTGCTTTCATTATCTTGACATAATGAATATATCACTGTAATATTACGCAATAGTTAAGTATATCATGCAAAATTTGACAGACTTGCCTGATAAGGCATGGGTTTCCCTGCTTTGGTCACAGTATAACGTGCTCTCTGAACCGCTAAAAGAAGGATTCATCGATTTAGCACATAAAATAGCTGAAGAAACTGAAAACCAGAATATCAACTTGGGGGCAACGAGCGATGGCAGACATATTCCAAATAGTTAAATACGAAGGCGACAACAGCACTTTTATCTGGAAGTCGCCCATTGAGGATTTCAATACCGGCACTCAACTGATCGTCCACGAATCCCAGGAAGCGATTTTCTTTATGAACGGCCAGGCTCTCGACCTGTTCGGAGCCGGACGCTACACGCTTGAAACCCAGAATATACCGCTGGTCAGGAAGTTCCTGAACAAGCCGACAGATGACCAAACGCCGTTCCATTGCGAAGTCTACTTCATCAACAAGACCGAACAGATGTCGATTAAATGGGGAACCGACAGCCAGGTTCAATATATGGAGCCGACTTATAAATTCCCGCTGAAAATAGGCGCTTCCGGCGAAATGTCCCTGCGCGTGGAAGATTCGAGAAAACTGCTCGTTAAAATTGTCGGGACGGAGAACTCACTCGGACAGGCCGGGCTTACGTCGATGTTCCGCGCTTTTTTAATGGCGAGGGTGAAACCGTACCTTGCCCAGACTATGCAGAATAGCCAGTTCGGTATATTTGAAGTGGATTCGCACATGGGCGAGCTTTCGGAAGTTTTGCACAGGCAGCTTTTGCCTGACTTCATGGATTACGGCATCTCGCTTGAACGCTTTTTTGTAACGACCATTGTAAAGCCTGACGGCGATAAAGCATACGAAAAATTCCGCGACATCCACATCCGGCAGTATTCAGATATTGCCGAGGCGCAGCTAAGGCAGAGGGTTGGAATCATTGACCAGCAAACGAGCGCCCAGAGAATGGTTATTGAGTCCCAGGCAATGGCGACAAAACGGGCGCAGGAAGGCTACACCTATCAGCACGAGCGCGGTTTCGATGTTGCCGAAAAAGTTGCCCAGAACGAAAGCATAGGCAATTTTACTAACACCGGAATCGGGCTTGGCATGATGGGCGGCATGGCGGGCGGAATGGGTTCGGTTGTCGCAGGAATCACTACCGACGCGCTTAACCCGTTAAGGCCGCAACAGGGAGCTGGCCAAAACAACCCAAGTCCTGTTGCTGGGTTTGGCGTGGTGATCCCGCCTGTTATTGACTTAAAAAACGAAACGCCAAACCCAGCGCCAGCGCCATCGGCGTTTACATCGACATCCGATGACATGGCCGCATTCAAGCAAAAACTCGAAAAAATAAAGACCATGAAAGATATGGGTATGTTGTCTGATGAAGAATTTGAGGCGGAAAAGAAAAAACTGTTGAGCAGTTTATAAGTGGGTTGTCTTAATACGGAGGGTACAAATGAAGCTGACTAAAAACAAGGGAATGTTCTTCGCTTCTATATTTATAATTCTTGCCGTTTTTAACGTGGTAGTTTTTGTTATTCCGTTTAACAAAGGCGGCGGATTTTGGAGCGGCTACGGCTTTTCCATGCTCGCAATACTACTGTCGGCTGCCGTGAGTTTTTACGCGTTTGACAGGGAAGGGTTAAAAAGCAAGTTTTACGGAGTGCCCCTCATATCCGTGGCATGGCTTTACCTTGTAATTCAGGTAATTGTCGGCCTTGTAGAGATGGGTTTGGATTTTATCCCGATTCCCTTCCAATACGGGATTGCACTAAACACTATCCTTTTGGGCGCTTGCCTCATCGGGCTTTTTACCGTAGAAGCCAGCAAAGAAGAAATTGAGCGCATTGATGCGCAAGTCAAGGAGAAGGTCTTTTACATAAAGTCGTTACAGGCTGATGTTGAGATTCTGATCGGTAAGGCTTCGGATGATATGAAAAAAATGCTGAAAGACCTTGCCGAGACAATACGTTACAGCGATCCCATGAGCAGTCCTCAGCTTGCCGCAATCGAAAACAAAATCGAAGCAAAGGCAGCTGGTCTGACGGAAGCCGTTGATAGAGCAGACGGTAACGCTATTAAAGCGTTGTGTGATGAGCTGCAACAGTTGTTTGCAGAGCGAAACAGGAAATGCAAAGTTTTGAAGTGATTTGCTTTAGCAAAAAAGGAGAATAAAAATGGCAGTATTAGCGTGTGATGTATGCGGCGGAAAACTCGTTATGGGAACAGGTGGCGTAGCTGTATGCGATAGTTGCGGTATGGAACATAGCAAAGACCGTATGCAGGAAAAAGTTCAGGAGATAAAAGGCACAGTTCAAGTCAGTAATATTGCAGGCATTGAATCCTTGATGAAGCGTGGGCATTTGGCTTTGGAGGACGGAAAATGGGGAGAAGCGTCTAAGTACTTCGACAAAGTACTGGATATAGATCCGGAATGTGCACCAGCATATGTGGGCAAGCTATGTGCAATTATTTCTCTCCGGGGGATGAACAATTGGGGAAAAGATGACTTTTTTGTTTATAGAATTAAAAAAGAAGAGGATTTAGCTCGCTATTATAAGCCTTTAGATGCTCTGCCGGATGATTTAAAAGCCTATTATCAGAAAGCAATAAGATTTGCCGATGAAACTTACAAAGCACAATTGGAAGGATACAACAACGATATTAAAAAGCGTATTGAGAAATTGAAAAAAGAATTCGAGTTTTATATGGTAATTGAAGAAACACATGGTTTTTGTGAATCTAAAAGAGATGGGGCGTTTGGTTTAGATCGTTGGGTACAAACAGGTAGGTATATTCGTGAGATAACGAGTTCAGAATGCCAAGTTGGACAATTAAAATATGGCGTAAAATTTAAAATACTGAGAACCGGGACATATTATGAGGTAGGTAGTTATGAAACTGACTGGGGTAGATACTACCAAGGCGTTCTAGAACCTGAGGGAGGATCTATTCTTGAAGGCGATGTAGCGGTATTTACCCATGAAATGCGGCGTCTTGAAGAAGAAAAAAAAGAGCAGGCTCGTATCGAACAGCAACGCCGTAAAGAACAGGAACGCATAGAGAAACAGCGCCGTGAAGAAGAAGAACAGCGTCGTAAGGAAGAAGAACAACGCCGTGAAGAACAGCAAAGAAAATGGGCATCTGAGGGACTGTGCCGTTATTGCGGCGGCAAGCTCGGTGGTGTTTTCACCAAAAAATGTAAGTCATGTGGAAAAGAGAATTAGAAATTTTATGCGTAAAGGAGCATAAACAATGGCAATCTTAAAATGCAAAATATGCGGCGGAGACATTCAGGCAACGGACGGTACGGCTTACGGTACTTGCGCCTCATGCGGGACAACATCCACATTGCCCAAAGTGTCCGATGAACGCAAGGCAAACCTCTTTAACCGCGCCAACCATTTCCGGCAGCAAAACGACTTCGACAAAGCGGTACAAGCCTATGAGAACATCTTAAATGACGACGGCGACGATGCCGAAGCGCATTGGGGCGTTGTGCTTTCACGTTACGGTATTGAGTATGTGGAAGACCCCGCCACACATCAGAGGGTTCCGACCTGCCACCGCGTTCAAAGCGAGTCTATTTTAAAAGATGCCGATTACCTTGAAACCTTGCAACACGCCCCAGACGAATACACAAAATCGCTGTACGAGGAAGAAGCCAAAAAGATCAGCGAGATACAGAAAGGCATTTTGGCAATTTCAAACAAAGAACAACCCTATGACGTGTTTATATGTTACAAGGAAACAACGGACGGCAGAAGCCGCACAAAAGACAGCACCATAGCGCAGGACATTTATTACGAATTGACAAAAGACGGGTACAAGGTGTTTTTCGCTAAAATCACTCTTGAAGACAAACTCGGCCAGCAATACGAGCCGTACATATTTAGCGCACTGAACAGCGCGAAAGTTATGCTTGTTATCGGCACAAAAAAACAACACTTTGAAGCGGTGTGGGTAAAGAACGAATGGAGTCGCTTCCTTGCAATCATGAAAAAAGACCGTTCACGGTTATTGATACCCTGTTACCGCGATATGGACGCTTATGACATACCGGATGAACTATCCAATTTGCAAAGTCAGGATATGTCAAAAGTTGGTTTTATGCAGGACATCTTACGCGGTGTTAAAAAGGTATTGGATGCCAGTAAATCCACCGAGAAAACGCCGTCCGCAACTGCCGCCGGAACAGCGCCAGCCGCGCCCGGCGTTGAATCGCTTATGAAGCGCGGAAAACTGTTTTTGGAAGATTCAGACTGGAAACAGGCAGACGAGTATTTCGACAAGGTGTTGGACATAGACCCTGAATACGCACCTGCTTATGTTGGCAAACTGTGCGTCGAGTTGGAAGTGGAACAGGAAGAAATGCTTGAGGATAATGAAGAACCGCTTACAGAGTATAGCAATTATCAAAAAACGATACGCTTTGCCGATGCAGGTTATCGCGTAAAAGTGGAAGAATATAATAGGTCTATTCAAGAACGTATCGCAGAAGAAGAAAGAAAAGAACAAGAACGTATCAAAGAAAGAAGCAGAAGAATTCAAGAAAGTATCGCAGAAGAATTAAAGAAAAAACAAGAACGTATTCCTGTTCTAGCTGAAATTCGTAAGAGAATAACCAAATTTCGAAATTGCATTTCCGCTGACTTTGAATACACAGTCGGCTTGAAAACAAACGGCACGGTGGTTGCAGTCGGTTATAATGAATATGGTCAGTGCAACACCGGAAGCTGGCGGGACATTATCGCGATCGTCGCTGGTGGATGTCATGCAGTCGGCCTGAAAGCTGATGGCACGGTGGTTGCGGTCGGAAAAAATGGAATTGGCGAGTGCGACATCGGAAGCTGGCGGGACATTATCGCGATCGCTGCTGGTGTCTCTCATACAGTCGGACTAAAAGCGGATGGCACGGTGAATTATAAAGGCTCGTACAACTACAACGCCGGAAGCTGGCGGGATATTATCGAGATCGCTGCTGGTAACTCTCATACAGTCGGCCTGAAAGCTGATGGCACGGTGGTTGCGGTCGGTTATGATGAATATGGTCAGTGCAACACCGGAAGCTGGCGGGACATTATCGCGATTGCTGCTGGTAACTCTCATACAGTCGGCCTGAAAGCGGATGGCACGGTGGTTGCGGTCGGTCATAATGAACATGGTCAGTGCAACACCGGAAGCTGGCGGGACATTGTCTCGGTTGCCGCTGGTTTTCCTCATACAGTCGGCCTGAAAGCGGATGGCACGGTGGTTGCGGTCGGTCATAATGCATATGGCCGATGCGATACCGGACGCTGGCGGGACATTATCGCGATCGTCGCTGGTGACTATCATACGGTTGGCTTGAAATCAGACGGCACGGTGGTCGCGGTTGGAGAAAATAATAAAGGCGAGTGCAACACCGAGAATTGGCGAGACATTGGTCCTGTTTCTGAAGAACAAGTTTTGAAATCAAAACAATCATTACAATGGCAACAACAAGGCTTATGTCAATATTGCGGTGGAACACTTGGATTTCTCAGAAAATGCAAGTCTTGTGGCAAAAAGAATTAACAGTTGTTGGTAGTATGAAACACTTAATTCCTTTGTGGCCTTTGTGTTTTCAGTGCCTTTGTGAGGAATATTAGGAGAAAATTTTTGCTTACAGTTATGAGACCTCTTTTAATTCTATGTTAAGTTTGAATCCCAGATTATCAAGGGTTTTTACCACGGTTCCAAAAGCGGGATTACTACCGGGAGCAAGCGATTTATACAAACCTTCACGCGATACCCCCAGCTCGGCGGCAATCTGCGCCATTCCTTTTGATCGGGCAAGGGCATTGATGACGCTTAACAAAAAATCTATATCATTTTCCTCAAGGGCAACCGTCAGGTGGGCGATAATGTCCTCTTTGCTTTCTATGAATTCCGCCATGTCCCATTTACTCGTTTTCATTGTCTTCTTCCTCTTCTTCGCGGGCAAGCTGCTTTGCCCTGGCTATATCGTTCTGCTGAGTGGATTTATCGCCACCACAAAGGATGATAACGATTTCCCGCCCGGTATCTTTGTAGTAAACCCGGTAACCGGGGCCATAGTCGATACGCATCTCAGAACAACCTTCCCCAATAGGTTCCACATCACCAGGGTTCCCACGGGAAAGCCTGTCTATCCGGCGGTCTATATGAGCCTTGGCTATGGCATCCTTGAGTTTTTTCATCCAGTTACTGAAAACACTCGTTTTACGTATCATCGGCACATTTTATTTGTAATGTATATATTACATTCAGTCAAGATTAAGAAATTCTTAAAAGCTACATGGTGGCGAACCCCATGACCATCCAAACAAAAGAACTAGCCGATGGCCGTTCCGTTGGCCTTGGTGTTTTTGAAATCGCCTCTTTCCCCATGCTCGAAGGCTCTGCAAAAGAAACCGAAGCCGAACTCGAACAGGCATACAACACGTTTCTCCACGCGGTACAGGAATATTACAAACTTGGACAAAACGCAAATACCGTGGCGGAGCTTTTATGGATAGCCGATAAAGCCGAGAAGCAAACCTTCCGTTCAAGAATACGCATTTTTTGCATCATTCGCAAAATTGGCGAACAAAAGTCCGCGCTACAAACAGAAGTCGGGCGTTTGTTAGAACATTTTTCACTGGCGTTTTCTTCCAAACAATTCCGCATAGAAACGAAAGACGGCGCGTTTGCGGATTTTACAAAATTGATAGGCGGCATAAACAAAGAAAGCCTTTTCTCGGTTATAAAATCGGAAAAGTGCGCCGGAAACGCAGCGTCCATGTATCCCTATTACTATACCGATGTCGTACCTGCAAACAATGTGGACAACTTCGCGTCTATTATTGCCGCAATGAGCCAGTACGAAAATTGCGGCGTTTCTTTTCAGCTTTTTCCGGCACAGTTTACCACGCAGGAAAAAATATATTTGAACGAAGTTGCAGGCGAGCTTGGTCGGCTGACAGGCGGCGTTTTTATGCAGAGGGGAATGTACAGGGACATGGCCGCCGAGGAACCTCATACCGTCCTTTCGGCCTATCAGGGACGCGCCAATTCTCCGCTGTTTTTATACAACATTCTGGTTTTCGGCGCACGAAACGATTGCGTCAACCTTGCCGGAAAAATCGTCAGCCTCTTGCAGTCTGGTAAAAAGAAAATCATGAACCCCGATTTTACCTGCCTTGACTTGACAGGCGAAAACATAGATTTGCCGTCGCAGTATATGCACTACCCGTGGAACGTAAACAACAAACTGGTCTACACATACAGGAACCAGCAGCTTTTTGATCGCGTGCCTATGGCAAAGGTGCTATATCGCCTGCCCTATATTATGACGGCGGATGAAGCTGCGGCCTTTTTCCGTTTGCCGTTCAGCGAGAAAACAATCGCCGCGCTCAGGAGCAGCCAGATAATTGGAAGCGTTGAACAATTCGATTCTTCGGTCGTATCGGAAAGCAACATTGTATTCGGCACGCTCATTTCCCACGATCCATCAAGCATAACCATAGGCTGCCCCGAAAACGCATTTACCAAACACGCCCTTGTTGTCGGCACGCCCGGTTCAGGCAAAACGACGTTTTCGTTTAATATCCTGCTGCAATTCGCAAGGCGCGGCATCCCGTTTTTGGCGATAGAGCCGACCAAAGCCGAATACCGGGCGATGATAGACGCCATACCCGACGTGCAGATATTCACGCCGGGCAACAACAGCGTGTCCCCTTTCATCATCAACCCCTTTGTCCCGCCAAAAGGAATCAGCATAGAACAATACATACCGAGCCTCGCAAGCGCGTTCAAGGCGGCGTTTTCCATGCCCTCGCCTTTGGACATAATTTTCCTGCGGGCAATCCGCGCCTGCTATTCCGAAAACGGCTGGAAGGATTACAGCAAATACGGCGACGCCGACGTAACGGCGTTCGGCCTCTACGAGTTTATCCTGACTTTCAAAAGGATAATCGCCGAATCGGATTACTCAAACGAAGTGAAAGGAAACCTGCAAAGCGCTGGCGTGTTCCGGCTTATGAACCTGATAGAGCAGAACAGCAATATTTTCGACACCATACACACGGTTCCTATCGAAGACATGCTACGCAAGCCGACTATATTGGAACTCAATTCCATCGACAACACCGAACAGAAAGCCCTGATAATGGCCTTGCTGCTTATAAGCATTGGCGTCTATACGAAAAACAACCAGTTGGGCGATGGAAAGCTAAAGAACATAATCCTGATTGACGAGGCCCACGTGCTGTTAGGCGGAAGCTTGTCGCCCAACCAGGACGGCGCAGACGCTCAAGGCGCGACAATCAAATCTTTGCAGGACATGATTGCGGAAATCCGCTCGTATGGAACGGGAATAATCATAGCGGATCAGTCGCCTACCAAAGTAAGCCGCGAGGTTGTTGCCAATACCGACATAAAAATCGCCTTCCGGCTGGTTCAATCTTCCGAAAAGGAACTGATAGCCGACAGTACCAACATGGACAATAGCGCAAGCCAGCGAATTTCAAGACTTAAGCCCGGCGAAGCCTATGTGTATTTCAGCCGCCTGGAAAATCCCCAATTGGTAATGACAGAGGACATACGTGAAAAAGAAAAGATACGCTTAAATGTCCCTAACGAAGAAATCGCGAACAGAATGGCCTATTGGGAAAACAAAAAACCCAGGCTAAAGCCGTTTGCCGAGTGCAGTTTTTGCGAGGCCTGTAAAGACGGTTGCGATTTTTCGTTAAGGGCAAAAGCCGATTACTACGCAAACAGGTATATCTTAACAAGCCAGGATAAAATAAAAGACGCGAAAAACCTGAAAGTTTACATGCTTGGCGTTGAAAAGTTTTTAAGCAAAATTACGGAAGGAATGGACGCAAAACAGAAAACACGGATGATTAACTGCACAGCCATTCGCTTCATGCGCAAAATACAGCTTGGAAATTCAATTAGAATTCCAAGGGCAGAAATAAAACAGATTCTAAGCTGTCCATTGGACAGCAGCATAGGAGGACAAAAAGATGGATGAGGATATTGATGTAGGTATTGAAACTAGCGTAGATACCAGCGCCGCCGATAGTGTTAATGTCGAGCCGCTTGCGGACATCCCAGTTGAAGAAGCTCCAATAGACACAATGGACAGCCTGAATGAGGCAGAGCCGCCCATTTCGGAACCGGAGCTGGCAGGATTGCAAAACGAAGCCGAGGCATTGGCGATTGAGCCTTTAGACGAAGGAGTTGACCTCGGCTTTAACCATGATGAAGTAATGGCCGAACAGGAGACAACGGAACAGCTTTACGAACCCTCTACTTTTGAAGCTGTGTCAGCCGCCGCAATGTCAAACATTGATTCGCCAAGTTTACCAGCCAGAGCCATTGGGGGGCTTGCCCCTCCAGGTGCAAAGGATGCCCTTGCCCAAGTCGCGCAGATGGGCCTGGACGCGGCGCTCCCCGCCGCCGAGGGTTTTATGGAAGCGGCGCACAACCAGCACGCCCTTGATTACGAGCGCCCCTCATTTCCAAGGGAAGGCGTTGACTTTATACGAAACGAAAATGGCGAGCCGGAGCCGATTCGCCCGATGGTTCACACGACAGATGAAAACGGCGAGAGTGTCTGGGTTCGCCCGGAAAACGATACTAACGGAGAGCAGAATGACGGATGAAGGTTTTGATACCGGCTTTAAGCCTCCCATTGATGCAAGCGATACAAGCAATCAGGAAATGCCTGAATTGTCCGATTTAATCAATGAAGCTGAAGCATTGGAGATACAGCCCTTTGAAGAAACTGAACCGTTAGTGGAACCGCTCGACCCTAATCAAGATGTACCCATTGATTACGAGGCGGTTTTTGAGGGCCTTGATGAATATAATTTTGACGGCAAAGATAACAATCAAAATTCTGAGCAATTAAACAGCCTGCTTGAAGGGTTCACGGAAGACAACTGGAACAACCTGGAATTGGAGGGGCAAAAAGAACAGATTACCGGGCTTTTTGATTACGTCAATGATGTAATAGGCCTGGAGAATCCTCCGAATATCGAATATTACAACAAGCCGGAACAGGGAGATTACGGAGGTTATAATCCTGCCACAAACACCCTTAGTATTAACGAGTATATGCTTTATGATTCAAATGAGGCGGCGGATACTGTGGCGCATGAATTATGGCACGCATACCAGCACGAAAGGGCAGCAAACCCGCAATCGCCGAAAGACTTTCAATATCAATTCGGTTTTGATAATTACATACGCCCAGGCGATGATTTCGACGGGTATCAAAGCCAATTGGTCGAAGCGGAAGCAAAGGCCTTTGCCGACCAGTTCAAAGACGCTTTATCGCAAGTGGGGAGGGCTAAAGTATGAATCCTGTAATGGAATATTTGCTAAAGGAAAAACAGATGACCGAAGTTGTCGCTACAAGGACAGAAAAGAAAGTGTCAAAATACGAGGATATTCGCAAGGAGTTTGAGTTTTGGATAAAGAACAAAACTTACAATTCAGACAATCCTCTTGCAATAGGCGGTTACACCGCGAAGGATATTTATAACCTTGCGCCGTTTATGGACGGCTTGGGCGTGTTCAATTTTATGGTTACGTTGCGGGATGATCCCGCTAAGGCTAAGGAGTATATTGACGGTGGATTTAAACGAAAATAATGGCTATATATGACATATGGTTAATCGGAATTTTTTTGTAAGACTATTTCTTTTACTCTTCACAAGTACACTATGCTTTGCTCAGGAGGCAAATACCGGTTTTTGGCAAGGTATTGCAAGGCCCGCTTCTTTTGGCAAACCTTTTTGGGCGGATATGCGTTCAACGTTAATTCGGACCGAAATCGCCTATGCAACAAGCAGCCCTGATTATGATTGGAATGGTATCAATACAAGTTACCGTCCATATATTTTTACTAATTTAGGTGCTGACATCCCGATATGGTCGGGCAACTTTATGGGTGAAAAATGCGGTTTCAGCCTCACAGTACCGTTTATGGTTGATTTATGGCTTGACCGATTTGATGGTGATGGGGGAACAGATGCGGTTATTAACACTTCTTATGGCATTGGCTTTTTTGAATCCGCCTTTATATATCGGCTGAATTTCCCACTACCAGTTCTGCCGCATTTCAATATTTACAACTGGGCAGTGAAATTTACAATATTCAAACATGAGTCCACACATATCGGCGACGAGCTCACAATCTTAAGAAAAGACTTAAATTTACCAATAACAAGAATCGATGTTGCGGCTAATTACGCGGAATTAATTCTTATCTTAAACGACCCTGACGGCCAAACCCATTCCAATCATGGTTTTAAATTCGGCTTTTTATTATTACACAATTTTAAGAGAGGCTGGTATAAGGTTTTTGAGACTGAAGTGCAGGCGGATGTTGTGGAAAAGAGCAAGATTCCGTTTGAGTTATATGTCCAGTACCAATATCAGTCGCCGCTTTTTTCACGGGGATTTCAGATAGTTGCCTCAGCCGAGTATCGTTTAAGAGAACGATATAAATATCCATATTCTTACTCAGGAACAATGAGCGATGACACATTTAAAGATAGCAATCTGGTAAACTGTTTTAATTTTTTCGCGGGCATAAGATACGATAATCAGAAACCTAATTATTTTTCTAAAATCGGGATGGGAATCCGCTACTATATGGGTATAAACCCATACGGTCAGTTCCGTTCTATGCCATATTACAGTCAACTGGGGTTTGCGTTCATTTTTGAATAGGGTGAGGCAAAACGGCGCATATCAGGACTGTTCTACATAATCCGGAATTAACGATTTTCCCAAACCCCCAGTCCTACAAGGCCCTTAACGACCTCATCCTGCCAGCCAGCGTTTGCTCTGGGATTCGCGGGACTGGGATGAAGAATCCTGGCGACTAAAAATTCATGCTTGATCTGTTCTTTTACCGTGCGTATTTTTTTTCCCGCAAAGCTCCCGATGCCGATTGCCCATTCCGGTTCAAGTAGCTCGATTGTTTTGGCAAGGGCGCGGTCGCAGATTTCAAACAGGGGGGCGCTCTCTTCCGCCGAAAGCTTGTCGGGCGTAACATTTGCGCCAGATGAATCCATAAAAACAAGGGGGCAGTAATTCGCGACAAAATGCTCGCGAAAAAATTCCGCAGGCGTACGGAAGCGCTCGCGGAAAAGACCCCAGAGGCGGCGTCCGGAAACTTCTGACCTCGCGCAGGCAAAGCCCTCGACCGGACGCTTTGGGTGTTCCTTTTCGGGCTTGCCCACTGCCGCCTCGATGCCAAGCCATTCGCGCACGACGGCAACTTCCCCAAAAGGAACGCCGGTCTGCGCCATACCCCAGGGGCCCGGATTTATCCCCAGAAAAATTACCTTTTTAGTGGAAGAGCCCGCAAGTTCAAGGTACAGATTGTAAGGGCGAACTGCGTAAACAAGGGGATTGTACACCGCTTGCACCTTTGGGCCGAAACTCAAAGCAGAACATTCCGACGCAAGAACGGAGCTAATCTTTTTTAGTTCAGCGAAAGTATTTTTGTAAGCCACCATGCCTATTTGAAATCCAGTTCAATTGCGCCCAAAGGCCTAATCCTCAATACCGTAAGAGCCCCGATTCCAAAAATCCCTTCCATCAGGTTGCGGTAATCAATTAGACTTTCCATAGGGATATACGCCTGAATTGTTCCGGCAAAACCACCGCCGTGTACCCGGCAAGCGCCTTTGCCTACAGCGAGGAAATTTTTTGTTAAAGCCAGGGCAAGACCCATGCCCTGCTCGGTGAGTTTTTTATGCGAGAAAATATTCTGCAGCAATTCCCAGGACGAATCCCCGGACTCGCGGACAAGGGCCAGAAATGTGTCTATAGCTTTAGCGTGTAGCGCGGCAAGCATTGCGTCCACCCTGCGGTTTTCGCTGAAAAAGTGCATGGCCCTTAGAACCGCCCGGTCGCCGACAGCGCTCCGTAAGTCCGGCAAACGGGAAAAGAATGTCCCCTCGTCCAGCTCCCTAAGCACGTGTTTCCCAAAGAAAGAAGCGGTCGCCTTCATCTCGGTGGGAATCGCCGCATAGTCGGCGGTAAGATCCGCATGGCTTCCTTTTGTATTGACTATGCAAAGGGCAAAACCCGCGGAAGCCGGATCAAAGCCAATTCCCTTTACCTGCGGGTTGTCGGGATATTCAAAGTCAATTGCTACCGCCCCGCCTGTCGCGCAGGCGGTTTGATCCATCAGGCCGCAAGGTTTTCCAAAGTAGAGGTTTTCCGCTTTCTGCCCGATTTTCGCCAGTTCAAGGGCGCTTGTTTTTCCGTCCCCGTAAAGGCTGTCAAAGATTTTGCCAATGAGAATTTCCACTACCGCGCTGGAAGAAAGTCCCGAACCGCATAAGACCATGTTATCCGCATTGGCGGTAAAACCACGCAGCGGAAGTTTCCGGGCGGCCAGCTCCGCCGCAATCCCGCGTACAAGAGCTTCGGCGTTCCCTTTTTCTTCCTGCCTCACGGAAACATCTGAAATATCTAGCTTTACGTCAGGATGGCCTTTGGAACGGAAAAAAACCTGCATATCCGGACGCGGGGCGGCTACCGCCACAGAGTCAAGTTGAATCGAAGCGGCGAGCACTTTGCCCCGGTTATGATCTGTGTGGTTTCCCCCCAGCTCGGTACGGCCCGGAACCGAAAAAACGCGCAGTTCCCCGGCGGTCTCGGGGAATTCGTCGCCGGGGAAATTCGTAAGCCCTTCAATCAAGTGTCCGTAACGCAGCCTGGCGGCGTCCACGCCTTCAGCGCCATATAGTGATGAAAACAGTTCCGCTGCCTTTGGGGTATTTATTCTATCAAGAAGCTCTCTCCCGGTCATTGTTTAGCCCCCTGTGATTTGCCAGTACAGATTGGACTTGTTCGGGAACCCTGTTGGTTCCCGCGGACTAAAGTCCGACGCAAGTCTTGCAGTTTTTAGGCTTTCAGCCGCGGACTAAAGTCCGACAAAACTGCCGTTTTTATAAGGAAGTTGTTCAGAAATGAAGTTTCCGAACAACTCTAGTGTAGTAAGGGCAGCAAAGCATTTCTACTGGTGCGTATTGAAAAAATCTCCGGCGTTATCTATAATAATTATAACACACCACCGAAACTCAGGGGGATAATATGCCAGAACCAGCAAAACGCGATCCAAAGGCTCCGAAATTTTTGGAAGTAACCATCAAGGACAACGAAGGCAAAGTGTGGGCTACTCTCTATGCCCATACCAAAGATTTTTCTACAGGCTCGGTGGGTTTTTATGCTTCTGATAAAGTAACCAACCCCGAAAGCGCCGAACGCTATCAAACTGGTTTGAGCTTTACGCTTATTGGGTCTAAGCCAGGAAAATAAAGGCCTCGAAAAAAGACTTTACATTCGACAATGTTTTGCATTTCACCTTGCTAAAGCAGGCAAGATCACTTTGCTTGGTGATATGCCTACAGAACCAAAGGTAGAATCTTTTTCGTTCTTCTATCACTCCTTAATTATTGTCCATTGATTTCTTTATGGGTTAATATATGGACAATTTCAAGATTTTCTTTTGTGCTGGAGCCACCTTTGCTCTTTGGTTTTAAATGATGAATGTTCCAACCAAATTTTGAACATTCATCTCCAAAAGCGGTTTTTAGCATTACCCGTCCTTTGCGGTCTTTTGCTTCTTCTACACCTTTTCCATACCTTTCTTTCCAAAGTTTCATTGCCGTTTCATGGTTTATTTCCACTAATTGCCTCCAACATCCAATGCATACACAGTAATAGATTTGCCATTATTGTTTATTGCCCAATATACTTTTCCATTCTTTGGGTTATACCTAAAAACATCATTCATATTCAAACGAACCCCTTTTAGCTCTTGAATCTCGGAAAGTACTTTACCGTTTTCGTCTATGGTCATCATATATGTTGATTGATAACCGGTTGGGTCTTGTCCAATAAGATTTGCTGGTTGCGTAGAAAATCGAAATTTTTCCCACAGGATAAGGTAACGTCCGTTATCTAACCCGACAATTTTAGGGTGTCCTGCATGACCGTCTTCCTTTGCATAAGAAGTAAGATACACAGGATTGTCACATCTGGTAAGATTCGCATCAAAAGTTAATATAAAAACATTGCGGGCGTTATTTATATCTTTTCCATAAGCGCCATTAAAAATATATCCTTTTGACGCCTTCGCTAAACCTCCCATTTCGGCATAAGTTGCGTTTTGGCCGACTGGTCCGGGGAAACTAAATGCCTGCAAACGGACTAAACTGCCGTTTTTTTGAAAATGCGAAAATGAAAAACAACGAGGATATGCATCCCCATGATCCGCAAAAACAAAGCCTCCTTCAACTGGCAAAATAAACTGATTGAAGGAATGACTTACATAAGGCATTTCAAGGCTTTTGCCGTTGCTGGGATTTGTAACAGCCCCAATATCAATTCGAGTGAACGTATCCTTGTCGAGGACAAAACCAAAACTTGCCTGATGCCCGCTAAACATTTCCCGCGCAAAATATACTGCCAGCATAGACCCTGACAATTCAAGCCTGCAAGTTCCTGCATCAAACGGTATTTTTATACCGTCCATGTCAAGGCGCCCATTTGACTTCGCCTTTAGTTTGAATGATTTTGTTTTAGTGGCATTTTTGTCGTACTTAACCATTGCCATGTTTTCAGAGTTCTGATTGGCGGTTTCGGCTCCATAGAAAAAGTAATAGTTCCCGTCTGCGTCTTTGGTAAACGCGCCTAATTGACCGAGCTCGTTCGGAATGTTAAAAGTTTTCTGCAATTCAAGTTCCATTGAATATTCATATATGTAAGTAATTTTGGCGTTTTCATCTGAGGAACACACCGTAACAGATCCGTCTTCATTTACAAATGTCATAACCGATGGAAGTTGGCCTCGATAACTTATATATAAGTTTCCAATTTGATCAACCGAATCGCGAATGGTATAATCTAATCTCTGGCGGATAAAAGACGGGTTACCTTTTGAATGTCCATTGTTGTTTGATAAACCACTGGAAATACTGTCAAACATGTCTTGAAATGTGCTACAACCAGCCAAAGTAAAAACTAAAAGCAAGCCTATAACCTTTTTCATTTTTGGCTCCTGTCATGCAAGATTATAATGTAATATTTTATTCATACTATTCCGCGCCAGTCACACATCGCAAAATCATGGGATTTTGGTGACCTTTTGTACAAAAGGTGACACCTTTGTGTTAATCCCCTAAAGCTTAGGGTATACCATTATAGGCTTGTATGTCAAGCAAAAATCGCAATAATATGACTATTATGGTGAAATAAACCCTATTTTATAAGCCTTTCATGCTATTGTCGTTTCGTAAAAGCCCTATAAACTACGGAAAGTGGACATAAGGACATTTTTTGGAGCAAATTTGAAGCTATACCGTAAAAAGCTTCAATTATCACAGGAGCAATTATCTGAGAAAGTAGATATTTCTGTAATGCACCTTAGTAAAATTGAAAGAGGATTGACCTTCGTATCAGCCGATCTTCTTGAAAGGCTGTCTGATAATCTTGAGATAACGGCGGCTCATCTTTTTTGTAAACCCAACGAAAAAATATACAACGATGACATACTCAATAAGTTTGACCGTATAACAGAGAAACACCTCATTAAGGCAATGGAAGGGATAAAAGGCGATATAAGGCGAGATTAAGTCGACTTGACTTGTGATATCTAATGCTCACACAGATAAATTATGATTCTCTATCTTTGTAACCACAGCTCTCTCCAGCCTGTGCTCGCGAATCTCCAGAAGTTCAATTTTTAGTCCGTGCGTTTCAAGTACCGCCTGACTCCCGTCTTCGGGAATCTGTCCCAGAAGGCTGAAGACAAAACCAGCAAAGGTATCGTAGCGTTCCACCGGGAGGGTTACTTCCAGTTCGCTGGCAGCTTTGTCCAGGGAAACTGCGCCGTTTAAAGTCCATTCTCCGGGGCCTGTTTTTTCAATGAGGGGATGTTCCGGCAGGGTTGTACTGTCATCGTCTAGGTTGCCCACCAGTTCTTCCAAAAGGTCCTTCATGGTGACAATTCCCATGAGGCTGCCGTGTTCGTCCACGACAACCGCAAAATGATTCCGGCTTTTTTTCATTCGCGCAAAAAGCGTGTGGGTTCTTACCGTGATGGGGACAAACTGGGCGGGTCTGACAGCCTGCGCCATGACGGTTTCGCGGCGGCGGTCGCTTAGGCAAAGATAATCCCTGAATACCAAAACCCCTGCAATGTCGTCCTGGTTTTTTCCACACACGGGAAAAAAGTTATGACGGTTTTCGAGGATTGTTTTTTCCCATTCGTCATCGCTGTCTTCAAGTTTAAGCAGTACCGTGTCCCGGCGGTGGGTCATCACCTCTCCGGCGGTTTTGTTGTCAAACTCAAAAACGTTATGGAGTATTTCCTTTTCCCCGGCCCTTATGGTTCCCTTGGCGCTGCCGACATCGATCATCAGCCTGATTTCTTCTTCGGTAACAGCGTGGGCGTCTGTTTTGGGATCGATCCCGATGAGCCTTAAAATGCCGTTGGTTGATTTGGTTAGAAGCCACACAATCGGAGCGAAGACTTTGGAAAAAAATAAAACTGATCCGGAGAGCGGAAACGCAAGGGCATCGGCTTTTTTCAAAGATATGCGTTTTGGGAGCAGCTCGCTTAGCACAATGGAAAAATAAGAAAGTATGATGGTAATTGATACCAGAGAAACAGACGAGAGAACATTATAGGGAATTTTTACGCCAAGAGAAACAAGCCAGAGCGCGAACCTGCCTGAAAAATTTTCAGCCGCGAAAGCGCTGGCCATAAAGTTGGTCAGAGTGGTTCCCACCTGGTTTGTGGCAAGGAATTTTGACGGGTTGGCGGTTAAGGACAAAATGCGTTTAGCCTGACGGTTGCCGGAGAGGGCTTTCTTTTCCAGCTTGTTTTTATTAAGCGAAATAAGAGCTATCTCCGCCAGCGTAAAAAAAGCGCTTGCAAAAATAAGTACAACGAGTATGAGGAACTGCCAGAAAAGCGAATCGTTATTGTTCATGTTCCCGACCTATGTCAGTTCGGTAACCCATGCCTTCAAAACTGATGAAGCGCAGTGCCTGGTAAGCCTTTGTAAAAGCGTCGTCTGCTTCGCTTCCCAGGGCGGATACCGAAAGCACCCGGCCGCCCTGAGTCCGCAGTCCCGATCCAAGGGGGCCGCCTGTTCCGTGGCTTGCGCCGGCCACAAAAAGCTTCGCCCCGGTTCTTTCAAAGTCGGCGGGGTTTATCGCTATCGGATCCCCCTTGCGATAAGGGCCCGGATAGCCCTCTGCAACGGCCACAGGCGCGCAGACAGCGCCTTTTTTCCATTCGAGCGGAAAGTTATGAAGCGTTCCGTCCAGAATCGCCGTGCAGAGTTCCGCAAGATCCGAATCCATAAGGGGAAGCACAGCCTGCGTTTCGGGGTCTCCCAAGCGCACGTTGTATTCCAAAAGGTAGCATCGCTCCTCGCGCACCATAAGGCCAAAAAAGATAAACCCCCGGTAGTCCATTTTTTCAGCTTCCATCCCTTTCAATGTAGGGGCGAGAATGGCCTTGTCAAAATCTTTACGCGCAACTTCCGTGAAATCCGGCACAGGCGCAATCGCGCCCATGCCCCCGGTATTCGGCCCCTGACCGCCTTCATAACGCCGCTTGTGATCCCGCGCCGAGATAAAAGGTTTTATTACGCCCTTTTTTCCGGGGCTTACGCTCACCGCCGCCAGAACGGAAACCTCAAGCCCTTCGAGGTACTCTTCGAGAATTACGCTTTTCCCGGCCTCCCCCAGGCTTCCTTCCTTCATGAACGCGGAAAGGGTTTGCTTTGCTTCGGCAAAATCAGCCGCAACGACGACTCCCTTGCCCGCCGCAAGGCCGTCGGCTTTAACCACCAGCGGCGAGTTTGTTTCCTTCGATTTTGCGAAATGGTTTTCCGCATAGTTTAGGGCATCCGTGTAGCTCGTAAAATTTTTACTCGCTGCAGCGCGTATACCGTATTTACTCATAAAGGATTTTGAGTAAACCTTGCTGGTTTCAAGCCTTGCGGCTTTTTGCCCCGGTCCGACAATCGCAAGCTCCGCGCTTCGGAAGCGGTCAACGATGCCCGCAGCCAGAGGAGCTTCGGGTCCCACCACCGTAAGGTCTACGCCTTCTTTTTTGGCAAATCCCAAAAGCAGTTCCTGGCCTTTTTCGGTTTCGGGACTATCGCTACCCATCGGGAGGTTCACCGTTTTTTCTTCCGTGGCAGTCCCGCCGTTGCCGGGGGCGGCAAAAATCTTCTCGACATTTTTCGACTGGGCCAATTTCCAAGCCAGGGCGTGTTCCCTTCCGCCTGAGCCGATCACTAATAGTTTCATGATGGGGATTATATACCAGAAGCTGATAAAAACCAATTGATTTCCCTTGCCCGTGTTTAAGAAGAAGTATAGAGAACGTTATTCGCTATGGTTGTAATACGTATGCTACAACAGGGCTGGATTTTGTTTACTGCCTCCTTGTCGGGTAAGCTAAAACTCAATTGATCATCTTCTCATATTAAGCTACACTATTGCATCAGCTATCCTCCATAAAATAAATACGAGGAAGATAAGGAGATTCTTAATGAAGAGAATTGGTTTAGTTGCATTGGCGCTTTTGCTCTGCGGGGCAATGGTTTTTGTGGGTTGCCAGAAAAAGGAAGCTGGCCAGCAGGCGGCACAATCCGGCGCGGCAGCGGCTCAATACCACATCGGTGTTGTAACCGGCACGGTTTCACAGTCCGAGGATGACCTTCGGGGCGCTGAAGAGCTTATCAAGCGTTACGGCGCTGTGGCTCAGGGCGGTATCATCCAGCACGTTACCTACCCGGATAACTTTATGGATCAGATGGAGGTTACCATCTCCCAGATTACCGCTTTGGCTTCCGATCCCCTGATGAAGGCCATCGTTGTGAATCAGGCCATTCCCGGCACTGCCGAGGCCTTTAAGCGTGTCAAGGAAAGGCGGCCCGACATTATACTGCTGGCTGGCGAGCCCCATGAGGACCCGCTGGTAATCCAGGAGTCCGCTTCTTTGGCTATCAGTTGCGATTTCATTTCCCGTGGCTACACCATCCCCTGGGCAGCGAAACAACTGGGCGCGGACACTTTTGTACACATCAGCTTTCCCCGGCACATGAGCTATGAGAGCCTTGGCCTTCGCCGCCAGATTTTTGAGGCTGCCTGCAATGACCTTGGAATTAGGTTTGTGTTTGTTACCGCTCCGGATCCCACATCTGACGTAGGCGTGGCGGGCGCGCAGCAGTACATCCTTGAGCAGACTCCCCAGTGGATAAACCAGTACGGCAAGAATGCGGTTTTCTTCTGCACCAACGACGCCCATACGGAACCCCTGCTCAAGCAGCTTTTCGCTTACGGCGGAATGTTTGTTGAAGCCGACCTTCCCAGTCCCCTCATGGGCTATCCCGGCGCTTTGGGTATTGACCTTTCCGCCGAGGCGGGAGATTTCCCGGCGATTCTAAAGAAAGTTGAAGACGCGGTTAAAGCCAAGGGTGGCGCTGGCAAGTTCGGCACCTGGGCTTTCTCCTACGGATTCACCGCTTCCGCCGGTCTTGGCGAATTTGCGAAACGCATTCTGGACGGCAAAGCCAAGCTGGATAACACCGCGGATCTTTATGCGGCCTTGGGCGAATTCACCCCCGGCGCAAAATGGAACGGCGGTTTTTATATTGACGCGGCGACCGGCGTGCGCGCCAGGAATCAGATTCTTATTTACATGGATACCTACATCATGGGGCAGGGCTTCCTTCCCACCACGGCGCAAACTGTTCCTGACAAGTATTACCAGATCAAATTTCAGCGCTAAAGAAAGTTAAGTTCATCTCGTAGGCTGCCCGAATTTGCGGGCAGCCTTTTTTGAAGGAAGAAAATGATTAACAGTTGCAAGGCAGACTATGAGTGATGTTCCTTTACTGAGGCTGGAAGGTATCACAAAAGATTTTTACGGCGCGACAGTTCTTTCTGGCGTAAGTTTCTCCCTGAACCCGGGTGAGATTTTAGGCCTGGTCGGAGAGAACGGCGCGGGAAAAACAACGTTGATGCACATACTCTTTGGGATGTCGGATATTATCGATACCGGGGGGTTCGGCGGCTCTATTTTCATCGAGGGCAAGCCGGTTACTTTCAAATCGCCCTTTGAAGCTCTGGACGCAGGTATCGGCATGGTGCATCAGGAATTTTCCCTGATACCAGGTTTTACGGCCTGCGAAAACATTATGCTTAACCGCGAGCCCACTCGCTTCAATCTGGCGGTGGAATTATTCGGCGAAAGGCTCGCCACCCTCAAACTACCACAAATGCACGAACACGCGACAAAAACCATTACCAAGCTTGGAGTGAACATTGCCTCGGATACGCTGGTAATGGAAATGCCCGTGGCGCACAAGCAGTTCACGGAGATTGCGCGGGAAATAAGCCGCGACCAGGTAAAGCTTCTGGTGCTGGACGAGCCTACGGCGGTGCTTACCGAAACCGAAGCCGACATCCTGCTGGAAAGCCTGAAGCGCCTTTCCGGCGAAGGCATAGGCATCATTTTTATTTCCCACCGCCTTCATGAGGTAACAAAAATCTGCCACCGGATTTTGGTGCTTCGGGACGGCCAGTTGATCCGGGACACGCAGAACAAGGATATATCGGTTCAGGATATTACAACCTGGATGGTAGGCCGCGAAATTTCCCACAGGCCGACCGACAGCGCCGAGCGCAGCTTTCAAGGCGAGGCTTTTAAAGTGGAAAACCTTTGGGTGGATATGCCGGGCGAAACCGTGCGGGACGTTTCATTTACGGTAAAGAAAGGGGAAATCTTCGGCATAGGGGGCCTTGCGGGTCAGGGAAAACTGGGCATCCCAAACGGCATCATGGGCCTTTTCGCCGCGGGCGGCAGGGCCTGGATAGACGGCGAAAGCCTGGAGCTGGGCTACCCCAGGAAGATACTCGATGCGGGCGTTGCCTTTGTTTCCGAAGACCGCCGGGGCGTGGGCCTTTTGATGGACGAAAGCCTTGAGTGGAACATAGCTTTTGGCGTTATGCAGATCAAAGGCCACAGTTTGAAAAAATTCTTGGGCGGACTTTTCAGCCTGCGGGATGAAAAAGCCATGCGCCATCTTGCCGAGGAATATATCAAAAAACTGGAAATAAAATGTACCGGATCAAGGCAGGCTGCCAAAGAGCTTTCAGGCGGCAACCAGCAGAAAATCTGTCTTTCCAAAGCCTTTGCCCTGGAACCGAAATTGCTTTTTGTTTCCGAGCCTACACGCGGCATAGACGTGGGGGCCAAAAAAATCGTGCTGGATACCCTGCGCTTTTACAACCAGAGCAAGGGAACCACCATAGTGATGATCTCCAGCGAGCTTGAAGAGCTTCGCTCAATCTGCGACAGAATCGCCATTGTAGACGAAGGAAAGATCGCGGGTATTTTGCCACCAGAGTCGCCCGCCGCTGAATTCGGCTTATTAATGTCCGGGGAGAAAATAGCATGAGCAATGCCGCAAACATTCAGATTCAAGGCGATAGCCTCCAAGATAAAATAAAAACTTTTGTTGCTGATTTCGGCTGGCCCAGGCTAATCATTTTCTTTTTTGTGGTTGTGCTTTTTATCGTTGCTCCCTTTGTGGGCATCAACATTGACAGCTCTTTCAAGGATGTGCTGGTACGTTTCGGACAAAACGGGATCATGGTGCTGGCATTGGTTCCCATGATGCAATCCGGTTCCGGACTGAACTTCGGCCTGCCCGTCGGCATCGTGGCGGGCCTGTTGGGTTCGACCCTTGCAATGCAGTTACAGTTTACCGGCCCCCTGGGTTTTGTAATGGCGATTTTGCTCAGCATGCCTTTTGCCTTTGTTTTTGGCTGGCTCTACGGCATACTTCTCAACAAAGTCAAGGGCGAGGAAATGACTATCGCCATGTACGTTGGTTTTTCCATTGTCACATTCATGTCAATCATGTGGCTCTTGCTGCCTTTCTCGAACCCTACAATGGTTTGGGGGTACACAGGCCGGGGCTTGCGTACTACCATAACCCTGGACGGTTACTGGGCGCGGATACTCAATAATTTTCTTGTTATAAAAGTTGAGGGAAGCTTTTTTGAATTCCCCACCGGCGCGATTTTGTTTTTTATATTGATGGCTATAATCATGTGGCTCTTTATGCACAGCCGTACCGGTACCGCCCTTACCGCGGTGGGTTCCAACCCGGACTTTGCACGGGCAAGCGGCGTTTCGGTGGATCGATGCCGGATCATCGGGGTAATTATTTCCTCGATTTATGGCGCGATAGGCATACTCACTTATCAGCAGAGTTTTGGGTTTATTCAACTATATAACGCGCCGCTCTACATGGCCTTTCCCGCTGTGGCGGCCGTACTCCTGGGCGGCGCATCGGTGAACAAGGCTTCAATTCTCAATGTGGTGGTCGGAACTTTCCTCTTTCAGAGTATACTCACCATGACCCCTTCGGTTATCAACAATATACTTCAGACGGATATGTCTGAGGTAATCAGGATTCTAATTTCCAACGGGATGATTATTTACGCTCTGACCCGAAAGACGAAGGTGACAAAATGAAACAAATTGGCGGCGTAAATAAAAATTTTTTTAAACCTAGCACCCTTGCCGATAACGCTGTGGTGCTGATCTTCGTGGTCATTACCCTGATAGCGATTCCGATTTCAAAAATTCCAATTCCCGAAATAATCCAGGAGATACTTTCCCGCATAGGGCGTAACTGCTTTCTGGTTTTCAGCCTTTTGCTCCCCATCATGGCGGGAATGGGGATCAACTTCGGCATGGTGCTGGGGGCCATGGCTGGGCAAATCGGGCTGATCTTCGCGGTGGACTGGAACATTGTTGGCGTTCCTGGCCTGATCTTCGCGAGCCTTATCGGCGTGCCTATTGCTGCGTGTTTGGGCTGGCTTGCGGGACAGATCCTGAACCGCGCAAGGGGCCGGGAAATGGTTACCGGCTATGTCCTTGGTTTTTTCATGGACGGCTTTTATCAGTTCATTGTGCTTTACCTGATGGGCCGGCCTACAATCTGGGCCGTAGAGACGGCGGGAAAATGGGCCGCCCTCATTCCTATCCATTCGGCCAGAATCGTGTTGAGCCGGGGTTACGGTATAAGAAACACCGTTAATTTGGAATCGGTGCGAATGTCCCTTGATCGCTTTATTCCTTTGAGAATCGCGGGAGTCAATATTCCCATCGCCAATTATCTGGTAATTGGGCTTTTGTGCCTTTTTATCATCTGGTTCAGAAAAACAAAACTTGGCCAGGACATGAGGGCTGTGGGGCAGAATCAGACGGTAGCCCACGCCTCGGGTATTCCTGTGGATCGTACCAGAATCATTGCGATAGTAATTTCCACTGTCCTTGCAAGCCTGGGCCAGATAATATTTTTGCAGAACATGGGAAACATGGCGACTTACAATGCCCACAGGCAGACAGGTTTCTTTGCGGCTGCGGCGATCCTTGTCGGCGGCGCTTCCATTTCAAAGGCAAGCATTACCAATGTGTTCATCGGAACGATATTGCTGCATTTGATGTACATAGTCGTTCCACGGGCGGGCACGAACCTTTTCGGCTCCGCGCAGATCGGCGAGTATTTCCGGGATGCGTTTAGCTACGCGATTATTGCCCTTGCGCTGGTGATTCACGCCTGGCGCAAGCGCGCCAATGCCGAAGCCGCCCGAAGCAGCCTTCGCGGCGCGGCGACAGCCAAAGAGGATGAGCTATGAGCGTAAATCTCGATACTAAAAAGCGAAGGTTGTTAATCCGGCTGGCCTTGGTTGTGGTTTGGATAGGCTTGGGCGTTGTGCTTTTTGTTTTGAACCGGGGCCACACGCTCCTTGTGGACAACCGGAATGTGGAAACGCCTGCGATACGTGCGCCGGATTTGATCATGGTAACTGTTGACAAAAGAAAGCCTCTGGAGTTTTTCCGGGGCGACAGGGATATTTTCGAACTCGGTGGAGGCAGTCACCGTATTTACATTGAGTTCAGTGACGGTACGCCGCCCTTTGAAAAGCGTTTTAAGTTGCCCTTGGGGCCGGATATGTTCATACTTTCCATTCCCAAGATGATAAGCGGCGTTGATCCCTATTACGAGGTTTTCTACACCCAGCAGGAATCACGAAGCGTCGAAGCGGAAGAAGAGATTATTATCGAATAATGAAATAATTTTTTCCTATACAGTCCTGTTATGCGAAGTGCCAAATTATGATAATTTAATTGATTCTTGTATACGATTTTTTATTCCGGCTATTGCTTTGTTAGTTCCCATTTTTTTACTACCAGGGACTCCCAGTTCTAATGCCAATGCCACTATTGTTTCAGAAGAATATTCTTTTATCTTCATAAAAAAACCAACATCGCTTTTTTCTTTTGTTATATCTTTTAGTTCTTCAAATATTTTTAGTAAATTCTCTCTATTAATATTTATTTCGATAATTTTAGGACTTGAATTTTTTAATTCGTTATAATAAGGAAACGATACACATATACGTTTTTCAATTTTACCAATTTTTAAATTTATTTCTTTTAGATCATTCCTTAATAAAGAAATCGCCTCTAATAGATATTTCAATTCCAGACTTTCAGTATTTTCGTTACTCATTGATAAACCCCACAATATTGTTCCATAGGTTTTTAAAATCTGGTACAAAGGAAGATGGTATTCCACTTCCTCCCGTTACTGCTCTCTTTATGGCAACTCTATCATAAATAGGCGAATTAAAACAACGTATGTTTATGCTTGTTTCTTTTGATGTTTTATTACATATACTTTCAACTTCATTCCAATAAAATGCAGACTCCTTTGTCATACCGCCAGAATAAGGTTTAGCTTTATTCATAAAAACCGCAATTTTAGGTATGGGGAAAGGTTCTATTCTCATTTTCAAAGTATTTAATATTAAAGGAACACCACGTACGGCATAATAATCAGGGTTAATAGGAATTAAGATCAAGTCACAACATGATAAAATTGAGTAGGATAATAATGTAAACGATGGGGGGCAATCAAATAAAGCGTAATCGTAATCTATAACGTTTTTAGACCATGTAATCTTTCCTAACAAATCTCTCATAAATCCTTGCATTCTCTGACGGTCAAAAACTTCTAATTCAAGCCAGTAAAGGTCTTCAACAGAAGGTACAAAATGATATTTATCATTGATTTTATATATAAAATCATAATCAATTCCAAAATGAAATCCCTTACCACTGGTATATTCCTCAATTGCATGAAAAATAGTTTTTTTCCTTTTGTAAGATCTTTCGGCCCATGTACTAAATTGATCATATATTGAACCATCTTCATTAAGAGTTATTGCTTGTGTTAGTGACATTTGAGCATCCAAATCAAAAATTATTGCATTATCATTCTGATACGTTGAGATATAATCACCCAAACACCAAGTCATAGTAGTTTTTCCTACACCGCCTTTGAAATTTATGGTGGCTATAGTCTTAGGTTGCTTTTTCTCTCCAATTGTTGCCATTCTTTCCTCCTAGACTCACTATGATGCAAAGCTAGCATAAATTCGTTATTTAGTCAACAGAATTATATTGACGGCAAATAAATAAAATATATACATTAATTAAAGGAAGTGTTATAATGTTTGCAGTTGTTGGATATTATGATAAATTCGGCGAATAATCCGCACATAAAATTTGCTGTTTCCAATGAACTTGACATTAAGTCCGTTGAAAATAGCCTTCATTTCCTATACTTGAGTTACATACGAAAATACAAAATATTACTAATGAAAATGGTATAAAAGACACAAGAAACTTCTTTGAACAGAGGATATGAAAACCCGACTGTCAATTGACAAGTGCTTTTGATAAAACAAAACTTATTAATGCCATAAACTACTTGGCTGAAACTAAATTACCATTTGATGGATTCCTTGAGCGAATAGGATTGATTGAATTTCATTCGGCAAAACAGCTTTTCTCATATGATCTTCTTTAAAACCTAAATTTCAGTCTTAAATTAGCGTAGACAGAAGTTACGCTTACAAGCAGCCTCAAAACAGCAAAAATGCCAGTAATTCATGGGTTATTTACTTCTCAATATATGCATACCTTTCTCTTGACATA
>Ga0268262_10001417_pt1 | contig 29647 bp, 25 predicted proteins | sample TergutNc150P3_FD_190354 | JGI IMG/M metagenome (GOLD analysis project Ga0268262, IMG submission 190354) | Nasutitermes corniger P3 segment gut microbial community from laboratory colony in Florida, USA - Nc150 P3 (SPAdes) (version 2) | ecosystem: Host-associated > Arthropoda: Insects >... | reverse complement strand
CACCATCACAGGTACTAATCCGGACAGGACTTCCACACCGTTGCAATATACTCTCCCTCCGTTCTCCGGATACTTAAACAGCGTAACCGGATAAGTAATCTGCTCAAAATTGGCAACTAAGTTGCGGGATTGCGTTACGGTGAAGGTGTAAGTAGCGCCGGCACCAGCTACAACCGCCCCTTTGTCCGTCCAGTTCAGGAAGGTGTAACAGTTATTGATAGGAGTGGCTGTTACCGTGATAACGGTATCTATGGGAAAGATGCCGCCACCGGTAACTGTGCCACCCGTAGTGGGGTTGGCGGCAACGGTGATGGTGGCATCCCTCATCTTAAAAGTAACGTGAATGGTATGGTTCTCCGTAACATTCGTGAATGTATAAGAACCGCTTAGCACTGCTGCCGGATTAGAGACATCATCTACTAAGACATCTAAAATTATGTAGTTTGAGTTAATGGGGGTAAATATGAAATTTTGGCTATAGCCATAGCCAACGGGAATGGCGCCTTCTGGTGTAATGGTTCCGTTTGCATCGGCAGTAGCAGTGATAGTGAGCGAATTAAGTTTGGGAATAAAGAGGTTGTTGGCAATAGTAACAGGCTCAACTGTCAAATTGGAGGGTACTACATTCAGGGTGAGCCAATAGGTTGTATTTACATCTGCTGCATATTGGGGGATAACTCTTAAATTCACTTCAGGGACTACAGGCAAAATGTTCCAGGGGGCTATTGACCCAAAGGAATAGATATAATAATCGTTGTTGGGGTCGCCGTTTGAAGCGCCAATATCTTTAATCCATTTATTTCCAGAAGTCATAGAACTTTCCACATCAAGGTATGCAGTGGGGATTTTCAATGTAACGGTTCCCGAGGTGACAGTGGAAGTAGGTATTCTATTCGCAATATTGGTTTCGGTTGTAAAGGGGGAATTGATATAGTACAGTTTTGCAGGGTCGGTGAAAATGATATGAGGCCCCATATCCGTGAAGTTGATGGCATCCTGAATCCAGTTTCTTCCGTTGCCTGCGCCATAAGAGTAAGCCAAATGTATCGTTTCTCCCGGCAACACTACTTGCGGATTCCAACGCAACATGTGTTCTGAGTCGGCTGTGCCTACGGAGTTACCATTATTTACGCCAAACAAGTAATGTGTAGATATATTCTGGTAAGCAGCTATTGCCACATAATCAGCTTTTTGCCATTGAATGCCGTTTTTATTCCCAAGATCTGTAAATATTAATCCTGATTGATTCTCGCAAGGGTGCAAAGCATAAAGATATCGCGGGACGGAATTGGTATATGGATTAATATTCTGCGGAATTAAAGACAAACTGCGATATTTTGCTTCTGCCATACTTCCTGCCGGAATAGGAAATCCTACCGATGCCTGCTGGGTTGTAAACTCACTGGTACATCCAGAAAAATAAAAAGGGGCATGATCACCATTACACCCCATCCCCGCATTACCACCTATCTGTGTATCTACATTCCACGATAAACCGAACACACGCGCTACATCGGAAGTGTTGGTTACGGTAAAGAAGAACTCTACATTGTCGGGATGTTCAGTATAGGCATTCAAACCTATTTGCACAGTATGTTCAATGAGAAATCCTGCTATACCCGTAGTAGTTCCGGTAAAACCGTCCATAACTCCATCTGCACCGGGTAAACCGGTGGCGCTATTAATATTGTCGTGATAGGTAATGGCATCCACGGGATATGGAAAATACGCAGGTGTCGTACCAAGTTTTTGCGTACTCCCCATCATAGGGGGACCAGGTACATTACTTATCTCAAACGCAGTACTGCTCGGATTATTGTTCGGATTAGTCATCGTCATTACAGGTTGGAGGTAACTGCCCGGATTGTCAGGATCCGGTAGCGCTAAGTGTGTATAAATCATGTATCTGTTAGAACCACTATAATTATAGAGGAAACTACCAAAAGTACCGGTACCGTTGGGGTCGCCCCGCAAGCTCATATCTCCGCCGCCATTCATTAACTGTATATAATTTGACTGAATACTGTTAGCCGCTCGAACAGAGTGTATCGTATCAGGTTTTTTTTCAGGATTCATCAATAAATCTTTTGTTGCCATTTGAGTTTCTTGTGCATTAGCATTGGAAATGAGGACAGGAAAACTCCAAAAAAGCAAAAAGACTGCCAATACAAAAGAAAATATCGGTTTCATAATTTTATAGATTAGTTCTAATATCCTTAATATTTAATTGAATAGTGGTTACATTATTCCACGTATTTTCTTCAACATGATACAGAATATCAAAATCTTTCTGACTGGCGATGTGGTCATAATGTTGTTTTTGGTTAAAAGCGATGGCTTCAATAGGCTGGCTGGATCTATTTCTATACAACACTCTCATCTTAATGTGTTTATCGCCTACTATTTTACCATTGCCTTCTTCTACTACTGTGGTTGATATGAAAACAGGCGCCATATTGTTGGGACCGAAAGGGGCAAAACGTTTGAGATTATTGATGAAACTATTCGTAATATCGCTGATGTCAAGTTCCATATCTACTTCAATTTCAGGAATAAAATCATCATCATTAATATTTTGGCAAACATACTGTTCAAATTTTTCGGTAAATGCTTCCAGATTTTCTTTTTTCAAAGATAATCCAGCAGCAAACTTGTGTCCGCCAAAATGTTCCAGCAAATCAGAACAATCATCAATGCCATTATAGATATTAAACTCTTTGATTGAACGCGCAGAGCCTGTGATTAACCCGTCGGGGGAGTCCGTAATAACGATTACGGGTTTGTAAAACTCTTCCACCAAACGGGAAGCGACAATTCCGATAATTCCCTTATTCCATTTGGGATTGTACAAAACAATGCTTTTACGATGTTTATAATCTTCGTTAGCCAAAATAAGATTGATGGCTTCTTCGGTCGCTTTTTTATCTAATTCTCTACGGGTATCGTTGTGGTTATTAATATTTTTTCCGATATCCATTGATTTGTCTTCATCTTCGCAAATAAGGAGTTTTACCGATTCGCGTCCTGTATTAATACGTCCGGCTGCGTTAATTCTGGGTCCTACAAAAAACACCAAATCGGAGATAGAGATTTGGCGTGAGAAGATAGTGTTTTCTTTGGGTGGATATTGAATTTTGATGCCCGACTGTTCAATAATTGATTTCACTCCCATACGTGGAAATCGGTTGATGATCATTAACCCGTAATATGCCAATATTCTGTTTTCGCCTGTAATAGCAACAATATCGGAGGCTATGCTAATGGCGACCAAATCTAATTTTGAGAGCCAGAGTTGGTCGGGCAGGTCAAATTTTTGGCAATAAGCCTGAATAAATTTCAATCCGACGCCACAACCGGAGAGTTCTTTATAAGGATAACCGCATTGAGCGCATTTGGGGTCAAGAATTGCAAAGGCGTTGGGTAAAAGTTCTCCTTCAAGGTGGTGGTCGCAAATAATCACATCAACACCGTAACTATTGGCTAAATCTACTTTATCGTTGGCTTTAATGCCACAGTCTAAAGAGATTAAAAGTTTAAAATTATTGTTGTGACAATATTCAATTCCCTGTTCGGAGATACCGTACCCTTCGGTATATCTGTCCGGGATATAGTATTCGATATATTTTTTATAATCGGCGCCAATAACTTCGCTTAAAAAAGAGTAAAGTAATGCAACGGCTGTAGTGCCATCTACATCATAGTCTCCATAAACCAATATTTTCTCATTATTGATAATCGCTTGCGACAAACGCTCTACGGCGATATCCATATTTTTCATTAAGAAAGGGTCGTGGAGTTTACTAATATCGGGATTAAAAAAATCGTTTGCTGCTTCAATAGTATTAATTCCTCTGCTTAATAACAGAGCAGCGAGCGGTTTTTCGATATTCAATTTATTTGCAAAATCATCTATAACTGCTTGATCTGGTTGGCTTTTTATAATCCATCGTTTATCCATTTAGCCCATTTTACAGCGGGGCAAATGTATATTATTTTTCTTACGTTGTCAAGGGGGAGAGTATTTTTTTGAAATATTAATGTAACTTCGTGCCAATAAGGTGCATAAACTCCTGTCTGGTGTTAAAGTTTTTGAGGAAAGCGCCGCTAAATTCGGAAGTAGTAGTTACGGAGTTTTGTTTTTGGATTCCCCGCATAGACATACAGAGGTGTTGTGCTTCAATAACAACGGCAACACCTAAAGGATCAAGCACTTCCTGTATGCAGTCTTTAATTTGCGCGGTAAGTCTTTCCTGCAGTTGTAACCTCCTTGCAAAAGCATCAACCACACGGGGAATTTTACTTAATCCGCAGATTTTTCCGTTAGGGATATATCCAATGTGCGCTTTTCCGAAAAAAGGCAACAAATGGTGTTCGCAAAGCGAATAGATTTCAATATCTTTTACCACTACAATCTGTTTTGAGTCTTCCTGATATAATGCGCTTTTCAATATTTCGGAGGGTTTTAAACCATACCCGTGAATGAGATATTGAAAAGCCTTAGCCGCACGAATCGGAGTCTTTATCAATCCTTCTCTTTCAGGGTCTTCTTTTGAAGCAATAATGATGTTTCGATAACTGTCGGCTAAAAGTTCAATGGTTGCTGCATCGTAAACGTCTCGGCGTTCAAAGCCTTCTTCTAAATCTTCTAACATAATTTTTACAAATAAGGGTTATTCATTTTTTCGTTACCAATGGTAGTTGTTTCCGCGTGACCGGGAATGACCATAACATCATCGTCAAGCGGAAGCAGTTTCTCTTTAATGTTTTGAATGAGTAGATGGAAATTTCCCGTAGGCAAATCGGTTCTGCCGATACTTCCGGCAAAGAGCACATCTCCCACGATGACGAGTTTGTTTTTTTCGTCATAAAAACAGATACTTCCATCAGCGTGTCCGGGTGTGTAAATTATTTTCCAAATCTGATTTCCGAAAATCAGGTTTTCATTATGATTAAGAAAAACATCGGGCATAGGATATTCATAAACAGGAAACCCAAACGCAATGCCATATTCCGGTGCATTTTGATAGATGGGCAATCCTGCTTCGTGTGCTACCAAAGGTACTTTAAAAGTTGTTACACAAAAAGCATTTCCCACAACGTGATCTATATGTGGGTGGGTGTTTATAATATAGTTGATATGAATCTTTTCTTTTGTAATAAAATCAAACAACATCTTTTGTTCCATTCCAGAACTCATACCGGGGTCAATAATAACACCGTTTCCGGTTTCATCATAACAAACTAATGTATTCACTTGAACTAAGTTAAAGTGAAATATTTTAATATTCAGGTCATTAATTTTAAATTTCATAGCTTCAACATATTCTTTCAGGTTTATTTTTTTCTTCATAAAATATTATTGCTTTACTATTTTAGCAGTGTATATTCCCTTGTCGGTTTCAATTCTTATCTGATAAAGTCCCGCAGAAATTTTGGCAACATTGATTTTGGCTTCGGTTACGTTGTTTTGCTGAATATTGATTACCTCTTTACCCAGTAGATTCACCAAAATCACTCTTTTAATTTGCAGTTGTTCATTATTAATTATTAACTGTTCATTCACAGGGTTGGGGAATATTTTAAAGTTTCCGTCTTTTACCGCGTGTCCTCCGATAGAAAGGTTATCAACAAGAATAGTGTTTGAAGGTTCGGAAGCACAATTATCTAATGTAACTATGGTGAAATAGGTTCCGTTTTCGGTCGGAGTAAATGTTTTTTCAACTGCTCCCGGAATTAAACCGTCCTGATTATGCCACTGGTTACCTTCGTCAGCATTTGATGTTAATGTGTTTTCTGTTCTTGAAATAATTGGAGTTTGCGGTTTTGGATTTACTTTAACAAAATGTTTGTCTGAAAATACGGTAGTAACAAGTGTTACCTTTGCTCTAAAATAAGTACTTTCGTGAAGAGGTTCACTTTGATAGGAGGAAGATGTTGCTCCTTCAATATCACTCCAATCGTTTCCGTTTAATGATTTCTGCCACTGAATAGTTCCTGCTGCACCGATTAAAAAGAGTTGTGCTACTTCATATTCACAAAGTTGTGAGGGACCGTTAATAATTCCCGCAATCGGTTCAGTTTGGATAATTATCGGCGACTCCCAAAGCCCCCGTCCATAAGTGGCAGCACGCAAACGGCACGCTTCAGGATTTTGAAGGTTGTAATAAATCTCAATTTCGCCTATCTTTACATTGGGAAGCCCGTTATTATAGGCTACCCATTCGTTATCTCCATCTTTATAATAAACGCCCACTTCCGAACCTACATAGAGTTGTTCGGCTTGTCCTTCTAATTTACTGCTAACAATGGAATACATAGGGATATTTGGCAACCCTGCTGAAATATTTTCCCAGTTGACACCTCCGTTTATTGATTTATAAACACGCAAAGCATTATAACCGCCACGGGTGTACCATATTGTGTTAGGGTCATCATTTTTTACACAAAGAGAAGTTATAGAATTACCGGGGAGAGATAGTTGTGTCCAGTTTTGTCCACCGTTTGTCGTTTTCCAGATTCTGGATTCATCTGCCATATAGATTACATCAGGGTTAGCATCACAAATGGCAATATTTCTTAGTTTGTTGCTTGTATTCACAGTTGAAATTTGTGTCCACGTATTTCCTCTGTTTTCTGTTTTATAAATGTCGGTGTATCCTGCATAAAGTATTTGCGGATTTGTGGGGTGAATGATATAGGGCGTAACCCAAGCGCCGTCATCTCTGGGATAAACTTCTACATTTGAATTCCAATGATTCATTGTTCTAAATATTTTTCCATAATAAATAGTTGCATATTGGATATTTACATTAGAATAATCGATCAAACATTCCATACCGTCTCCGCCATATACATCTTGCCAATTATTTCCGCTAAACAGTTTAGAACCATTGTCTTGCAATCCGGTTATAACATCGCCGGATACGGTAGCCGAGCATCCCAATTTATACATTTGGCTGATACGCATACCATTGGTTTTGTCTGTCCAAGTGGTACCATCATTAGGCGAAGTATAAATACCACCGTCGTTGCCTTCAAATAGAGTGTCGTCATTTCTATAAATTAATGCGTGTTTATCAGCGTGTACGGCAATAATACCGGCTTCTCCCCACCAATGGTTTACACATTGCCAATCGTAGCCTCCGTTTGTTGAACGCCAGGTATTTACTCCTCCCACTAAAACTATATCTGCGCTGGTTGGAGAAACCGCAATACAAAGGTCATACCAGCCCTGTCCACCGTTATCGTTTCCATAAGCGCTCCAACCCAACAGATTAAGGGTTGAGCCTGAAAAAGTTTGCTCAAAAGTGGCGCCACTATTTGTTGATTTATAAACACCGTGCAATCCGGAAGAGTTGTTGGAAACTAATGCATAAACCACTTCAGGATTAGCGGGAGTTACGGCAAGTTCGGCGCGTTGCTGATTGAGAGTTACTACCTGTTCCCAGTTTGCGCCCCCGTCTATTGACCTCCAAATGCCTGCACCTCTTGACCCGTAAAGAGTATTGAAATTTCCGGGTTTGTATTCCATATCAATAAAATTCTGGTTACTCAACTGTGTACTCCACGTTGTTCCGCCATCGGTGGTTTTGTAAACTCCCTGAGAGGTTGCCGCAAGGATAGTGTTATTGTTATTGGGGTCTAATAACAAACGATTCACACGTCTTCCCTGATTTATGGTATAGGTTAGTCCCGTTTCCATCCACGTAACCCCATTGTCGGTTGATTTCAAAACACCAATACTGCTGTTATCGCCTGCATCGCGGTCTCCGGTAGCAATATAGATAGTCTGTGAAGTAGCATAATCTGTAGGAATGATGATATCGCTTACGGCAAGCACGCCGTTGTCATCGGTTAAACACTCCCACGACGCGCCGTTATTTGTTGTTACCCACAGCCCGCCCGAAGCAGCGCCTACCCACCATATATTATTATTTGTGGGGTGAAAAGCAATACAGTTTATGCGTCCAATACCTGCGTAACCTCCTCCTGAGTTAAAAGGACCTAAACTACTCCAGTCTGATGATTTGGGAGTATTGGCATATACTTCGGGGTTTGTTCTTTTGTGTTCGCGCACCACTTGCATGCCGGTTTGTTTGGGGAAATGCCCGTCAGCATCCACAACTCCTTCCATATAATATTCCCAGCGTTTAAATTTTTCCCATCCGCCTTCTATCTGTTTATTCTCTTTGATAAATTTGATATCTACATTAGAAACCTCCAAATAAGTGTTAAAGGCTTGTTGATAATCTTTTAAAGTTAATTGTTCGGTTGACTTATTCTTAGGCAGAAACTCTATCCAAGGCTGAGCATTTGTAAAATGAAAGCAGCAAGCAGCAAGCAGCAAGCAGAAGGCAATTTTAATTGTATTTTTTTTCATAAAGATTTTTTTTTGAAGCGCAAAGAAAGCATTTTTTTTTGAGTGACGAGAGCGTTACAATCAGCAAAAAAACCGGTCGTCAAAGTTTATAAGATATACCTTTTCTGTGGCGCGGGTCACGGCGGTGTACAACCATCTTATAAATTCCTTATCTAATTTCTCTTCTGTAAAATAGCCCAAGTCTATCAATACTACTTTCCACTGTCCGCCCTGTGTTTTATGGCAAGTTAATGAATATGAGAATTTTACTTGCACTGCATTCAAATAGGGATTGTTTTTAATTTTTAAGAAACGGGCACGTCTGTTTGGAATGTCTTCATAATCTTTGGCAATCTCCTGATAGAGTTGCCGCATTTGTTCGTTAGTCATAGAGGCGCCTTCGCTTTCCAAACTTTCCAAGATAATTTTAAAATCCACATCGGGATAATTGGGATAATCGCACAGTCGCGCCCGAATATTCATATAAGTAAATCCGTAGAGTTCCTGTGTTTTAGTAATGGCAGTCACCTCCATCAAATCGCCGTTGGCAATAAAACCCACTTCCGAGAGTTCGTCAATCCAATAGTAGTTGTTTTTAACCGCCATTAAAAAATCGCCGGTGGTCAATCTGTTTTCACGGCAAAAAATTCGGTTTCTAATCTCATTGTTAAAAATGTAAGCGCGTTTGTTAGAACGGGTGATCACTGCAATATCTTCAGCGTCATAACGCGCATAAAGGCGATTTAACTCATCTTCAAGTTCCTGACTTCCAATACGTTTAATATCATTAAAAGCAGACAATGAAAAGAGGGGCAGTTTGTATGGTTTAGTGTGCAAAATATTTCTAAGCAGCGTAGCATTGTATAAAATTCCCGAATCTATTGCCTGTCTCACCACATCAGTAAGTTGAAAGGTGGTTGTATGTACATCAAAATTAGAGGCTAAAAAGTCTAAATTTAACGCAGGAGATTCATCGCTCTGCACAGGGGGAAGTTGGGCATCATCGCCGATAAACAGCAATTTATTGTTTTCCCCTTCAAACACATACTCCATCAGGTCGGTCAGCAATTCACGCCCGCCAAACAGTTCACCGTCATTACTCTTGCAGGATATCATAGAAGCCTCATCTACAATATATAATGTATTGGAAGTTTCATTCATTCTTTTTTTTATCTTCACAAAACCCTCTTTAAGCGTTATTTTATAGATATGTTTGTGAATAGTATATGCTTTAGTTCCTGAGTATGAAGCAAATACTTTAGCAGCTCTACCGGTAGGCGCCAGCAAAACGGTTCTCTTTTTTAAGTTTGCGAACACTCTTACCAAAGCGCTGATCAACGTTGTTTTTCCTGTACCGGCGTATCCTTTTAAAATGAAAAGTTGTCTTGGGTCTCTGTTGTACAGAAAGTCAACCATTTTCAGCATTGCCATCTCCTGTCCTGCGGTAGGCTCGTGCGGTATCTGCGCGTTAAACAGTTCTAAAAATTGCGATTTAGAAGGCATAGTTAATTCCAAATTGTATGCCCTGAGTACCTGTCCACCAGTTATTATCTATCCAACTTTTACTGATCCAGTAGTTTCCAATCGGTTTCGAGGGGTCGTAAACAGGAAGTCCGTAATCTAATCTCACCAGAAAGTAGCTGAAATCCAATCGAAGTCCCAAGCCTACACAAGCCGCAATCTGTTTATAAAAGGAGTTAAAACGAAATTCGGCATTGGGCATCTTTTCATATTTAGATAACAGCCAAATATTTCCGATATCTGAAAAAACGCCGAACTTAAATGCTTTATAAATAGTGCCCCTATACTCCAAATTGAGTTCCAATCTCATATCTCCCACCCGTTCAATGGTTTTAAGTTCGGGGTCAGTGTAATTATCTGTTGTAAAACCGCCGGGTCCCAACTTTCTGAACGACCAGCCGCGCATACTGCCCGCACCGCCCACAAAAAAACTTCTTTCAAAGGGAATGACAGTACCTTTTTTATAGGGTACAGCCATACCGAAAAGGAAACGGGTAGCAAACGAATTGTTCTCATTGATTGTATTCGTATAAACAAGATTCAGGTCAAATTTTTCATAAGTACCATAATTAAAATTACCGAATACTTTCCACATCTTATCATTATTCACCGCTGCATTTACCGTATAAAGCATCAACCCAACGGTTTCAAAAAAGAGATTAATTCTCAACGCATGGCGATCACCCCGATAGGGTATTTTATAATCAAAGGTATAACGGGCAGAGGGAAGAAAAAACTTTTCAAATTTACGTTGATAACTTTCGGGATATGATGAGAGATAATTATTATTGTTAGTGCGGTTATTGTCCAAAGTTGCCAGATCAACAGGTGAAACAGTATGGGTAAAGTATCGTGTGGGACTCCATTTATAAGTATAAGATGCCTGTAAATTCAAACGCTCGTGAAATTGAGAATAACTGCACGCTACTTTTATCTCTGTTGCATAATACCATAATTTAACATTTTGATATTTAGGCAACATCAATAATCTTGGGAACTCTAATGATGCTACCCCTCCAACCTCTCCATAAATAAGATATAAGGGGGGAACATCTGATTTATTGATGAGCGAGTTTACCCAATTATAATAATAAACGCTTCCGTAACCTTTGATATTCAAATATTCGGCGCCTCTAAAAATATTTTTGTTGGTATAAGAAACGGCTAAAGTAGTTCGGTCGGTTCTCAAATCAAAATCGGCTCCGGCAGTCTTTTGTTTGGCGCGCGTAAGGCGTAGCGTTGTGTTTAAAACGCCCATCTTATGAATCGTGTCCCAAAGGGCATCTTCTTCATTATAGGTGATATTGACAATAGAAAAATTGCGCAGGTCGCGCAGTTTTTTAGCAGTTCTGTCGTAAGCCGTTTGCGTATAGATATCCCCTTTTTTCATCCAAATGGCGCCGGCAATAGTACGGCTGTTATAATCCTTTATCAACTTCATTTTATTAGTCTTCTGTTTCAACTTCCTCAATGTTACAAACTTATACAAAGTAGAATCTGACTTTGATCTGAAATCATAATAATAAACCGTATCCAGATTTATACTCTTGTCAAAATTCAAATCATAATTGGTATAAATTGAAACGTTATTAAACTTATAACGATTTCTACTTTTAAGTTTTACAGTCTCATCATTCAGTGCATCGAAAGATATTTTAACAGTAACGGCAACCGTAGGATTTCCCTGCGCGTTCAAATGTTCAAAAGCGTTCACAGAATCCACCAAAAAGGTAACGATATCGGTATTCGCATAAAAGTATCCCTGATCTCTAATCTTGCTTATGATACGGGTACGCTCCGCCACAAACAGTTCTTCATCATAAATCATTCCTTTTTTTATGAATGAATTTGCCATATCTGTCATTACAATGCGTTTATATTCAGGAACTTCAATTTGATAATCAACACTTCTAACGGAGTAAGGACGATTTGGAATAACGAAATAATTGACTTTTGCTTTCTGTTTTTTCAAATAATTGATTTCCACCCTTGCCTGCGCGTCAAAATAGCCACGCTGAAACATTGCCAATTTGAGTTGTGAAATAGAACGTTGCATATCGTTGGTATCAATCAATACGGGCGGCTCTCCCTTTTCGCGAAGCCATTTATTGGTTTTGGAATCTTTTGTAATATTTGTAATAGAATCAAATTTCGGTTGATGGTTAGTCCAAAGCGATACCTTTATCGGAAAGATATCCATAAATTTCTTATTCGGAATAGGTCTCACCAAATAAAACAAATCATCAAATTGTTGTCCATTTCCTTTAATATCCTCCACTTTAACAGTATTCTTTACTAACACATACTCATTTTCGGCTAAATTTTTAGTATAATTACAAGACGAAAATGTCAGCAACAACATAATCCCAAACAGGGAAACAAAACTTATTATTATGGTCTGTATCTTCACATTAAATCTTAAATCTTAAATCTTAAATCTTTACCGCATATCATTAACCTGCACATCCGGATAATCTTTTTTATTAAAAGTAAATTTGTTATCTTCAACCACTGCATTGGGTTTAAACTTTGTAACTAAATAAGTAAGAGTAGTTCCATCAAGTTCATACATCATCACCTGTTGAATATATGAAGTTGCTTTGTCAATAAACAATCTTATTTTATAAAACTGCGATTGTTTTTTCGGAGTTAAATCCAGAATAGTAACGCTATTTTTTTGGAGTTCCTCTTCTCGAATAAATTTGGCGTTGTATTCTTTATCCCAATTATTTAACATCTTTAATGGGTGAAAAATCATAAGTTCATCGTCTTCCGCTTCAAAAAGTGTAACTTCTTTAGTGTTTTTCTGGTAATTCCACATAGTAACCCCATCGTTTGCCATAATTTGGTCTTCAAAGGAGAGGTAATATTTTTCTTTCTTAACGAATAAAACGCCGGTAAAACTGCGAATTTTCTTACTGTCTGCTTCAATATTCATTGTAAAATCTAAAGAGAATGCAGAGAGTGCGCTATATTTCTGAACTATTTTATTGATAATCGGGGCAGCCGCAGGGGTTGTCTGCTGGGCAAAGAGCGCGCCTGAAAAAGAAAACAAAAGAATGAAGAATATTTTGCGAACCATTTATGTTGTATAATTACGGCACAAAAATATATGAAATTTTAAATTTCATTAAAAAAGATCTATTTTGTCCCGCTATATTTATAATAGTGGTTTGTTGTTTGGGCATAGGTAATCTGCAAAATTTTAAATCCACAGACAATAAGCGAAGTCCGTATTTGCGGACTTTCTTATTTGGATTTGGGCTTTTGCAGATGCCTCTATGCGGAATGGAAAGTCTGCGCGTATATCCTACAGTAATTCTTTTCAAAACAGTATGAACACTCTCTAACATAGTGTAATTTGTTAATTTAAAACAATATGAACAAGCAATTATGATATGAAAATGGCTCTATACAGTATCTTCTTCTTTTTACTTTTATGCTCTATCTTTGCCCGTAAGTTAGTATTTTACAATTCCATTCTGAGAATCTTAACCGCAAAATACTAAAAAATCTTGTACATTCTGAAAATAATATATCTTCGCCCCAAATTTAAATTAAAGAAATGATTAAAATTCAATAACTTAATAAATTTTAAACAAATGAAACATTTCACAATCATTGTCCTTTTATTTATTACCTTACATTCTTTTTCTCAAAACTGTATTGACTATGTTATTCTAAATATTGACGATACCAATGCAAAAACCGACACCCTCTTTTGCAGGTTGCTCAGTGAAGATGAAGAATCCATAGTGATTGACAATGGATATGCCATTACTACCTTAAAAAAATCGTTGATTGAATCTATAAAACATTGTGCGCGAGAGATGACTCCGTATGAAGTGTATAAATTTCAAGGGTTAGATGCAGTTACTGCCGATATGTTTAACAATCAACATACTGCGGGTGCCTATTTGCGAAAAGCGGCACGCAATACTTACCTCGGCACAGGGTTGGCAATTGTGGGTACGGGAGTAATTGCGATAGGCGCTTTTTGGGTGAATACAGAAGCCGGAAAAACAGCCTGTTACATCACCGGCGGAGTTACCGTTGCCACCAGCCTCTTTTTTGTTATCAGAGGTTGGAATCAAATCTATAGAGCCGGTAAACTGTTAGACCTCAATGCGCAAGCCGCACTGTATCTGAGTGCAAATCAAGATGGAGTGGGAGTTTCTTTTAAATTTTAGTATGATCATGCGAGACTATTTTAACATTGTATTATTGGGCGCTCCGGGCTCGGGAAAAGGCACGCAAGCCAATCTGTTAAAACAGAGATACCACCTGGAACACGTTTCTACCGGCGATCTGTACAGAAAAGAGATTGCTTCAGGCTCACCCATCGGAACGATGGCAAAACGATTTATTGACAATGGGCACCTCTGCCCCGACGAACTGACCTTAGACCTGCTGTATCACCACTGCACCTCTTTCAAAAATGTTCGCGGATTTCTTTTAGACGGCGTACCTCGAACGCTTGAACAGGCTAAAATGATGGAAGGTATTGGATACCACCATATTATTCCTGTGAAATTAGCGATTTATATTGAGGTAGATGAAAAGGAAATCGTGGACAGGCTTGCTAAAAGAGCAATTCTACTTAAACGTACGGACGACACCCACCATGTGATATTGCAACGCATTCTAAACTACGAAAACCAGACCAAACCGCTTATCGCACACTACAGCGCCCAAAACAAACTTATGAAAGTTAATGGTCTGCAATCGGTAGAGGAAGTATTTTTAAATATTTGTGAGATATTAGACAGAATAATGTCCACAGCAGGGTAAGACAAAAAAACCTTTTTAAATTCCCTCTGAATTTTTATATCAAAAAAAATATACTTTTGCGCCCTTCAAAAAATGGGATAAGTTTTATTAAAAAATAAATAATCAAAATGGCAAATCACAAATCGGCAAAGAAAAGAATCAGAGCCAATGACAGTAAGAGATTAGCAAATCGTTACTTCTCTAAAACGATGCGTAATGCGTTAAAAGACATTAGATTAACATCTGAAAAAACAGTTGCGGAAGAGAAACTTCCCAAAGTAACCTCTTTGATTGATAAATTGGTTAAAAAAGGAATTATCCACAGAAACAAAGCCGCAAACTTAAAGTCCGGTTTGGCGATAAAAATTAACAAATTATAATTTTTTACAGCAAACAAAGCGAGGATTGCCATTCAAATCGTTCCAAAGCACTATCTCTTTGAACCCTTTTTTAGCAAGCAGCGCGTACAGTTCAGCGTGAAATTTTTCATAAGTTTCAAAATATAAAAGACCTCCTGCACGGAGGTTTTTTTGTGCAACGCTGGCGATGGCGTCATAAAAAACAAGCGGAGTTTCATCCGGTACAAAAAGCGCCCCGTTCGGTTCATAATTAACTACATTCTTATGCAAATTGCTGCTTTCGCTGTAAGGAATATAAGGCGGGTTGGAGACAATAATGTCTAAATTTTCAGGAAGAAGTTTACTTGCATCTTTCAAAATATCGTGAAGCAGGAAGGTAATATCTGCGTTGTTATGCGTTGCGTTAATTTTGGCGGTTTCAAGCGCTTCTTTGGAAATATCTGTTGCCCAAACCTTAGCATTTGTTATATTTTTTGCCAGTGCAATGGCAATGGCGCCGCTGCCTGTGCCGATGTCCAAGACCGTAAGACTGTAAGACTGTAATACCGTAAGAGTTTTTACTTTGTTTATAATCATTGAGACAAGTTCCTCAGTTTCAGGGCGTGGAATAAGCGCCGATGGATCTACTTTAATATCAATATTATAAAATATGGTTTTTCCTGTTACATATTGGATGGGGCATCCATTTGCAAGCATTGCCAAATCAGACTGTTCAAACTCAATGGAGTTGTCAGGATTTAAAAAAAAGTCATGTTTTTTTATATTGTATTTATAATCAACATACATAAAAAAAATGGCATCAATCTCTTTTTTTTCGTAGAGTGGTGTTAAAGCGGAATGAAATAAGGTTCGTAATGCTGAAATCTTCACGTTAATTTCCTACATCGGACATATATTTAATACGCATAATTCTAATCTCTTCCAGAGTAAAATCGTCTTCTCCCAGAATGTCAAGGGCTACTTGGGCAGAGTCTGATTCAGCTTCGGAAAAGTAATCCAGAATATCTTCCTGATGGTATTTTTCAATCGTGTCGTCAATATAATAATCAATATCTAATTTAGTTCCGGAAGAGACAATACTTTCAATTTCGGTGAGCAGTTCGTCCATATCCAAACCTTTAGCGTGCGCGATGTCTTCAAAATGTATTTTTCTATCAATACTTTGAATGATAAACACTTTGATAGCAGATTTTTTAACTATGGATTTAACGATGAAATCTTGTGGTCTTTCAATTTCGTTTTCTTCCACATATTTTTTGATTAAATCGGCAAAAGGTTTTCCGTATTTTTGTGCTTTTCCCACGCCCACGCCGATAATATTCACCATCTCTTCAAGGGTAGTTGGATATTGAATGCACATATCTTCCAAAGAGGGGTCTTGGAAAATGATAAAAGGCGGAAGATTTTCTTTTTGAGAGATTGACTTTCGTAAATCTTTTAACATAGCAAACAGGGTAGCATCTGTAGTCTCCACTTTTCCAATCATCATATCTTCGGGCATATCTTCGTCGTCCATTTCTTCGTCATCTGATTTTGATTTAGGTTTCTGAACGTAGAGTGTGTATGGATTTGTAAGATATTTTTCCCCTTTTGGCGTAATTTTCAGCAGACCATAGTTTTCAATATCTTTATAGATAAGTTCTTCAAAAATAGCCACACGAATTACACTTGCCCAAAATTTATTGTCATACTCTTCTCCTTCTCCGAACTGTTTGAGTTTATTATGCTTAAATTTGACAATAGTGGTGGTTTTTTCTCCTCTTATAATATCAATAATGTGAATATCAACAAATTGTTGTTTTACCTCTTTAATTACATCAATTACTAATTGTACCTGTTCGGTGGCGTTCATCTTGGGTTTTGGGTGGAGGCAAACGTCACAGCAGCCACAGTTTTCCTGTTCATAAACTTCTCCGAAATAGTGCAATAAGTGTTTTCTGCGGCAATTGGTAGATTCTGCATACGATGCGGTTTCTGCCAACAGTTGTTTTACCATCTCCTGTTCTGCTACCGATTTTTTAGAAGAGAATTTTTCCAATTTGTACAAATCCTTAATATCATAGAAAGCGATGCAAAGTCCTTCCCCGTCGTCACGTCCTGCGCGTCCGGTTTCCTGATAGTAGCCTTCCAAACTCTTGGGCATATCGTAGTGAATTACAAAACGCACGTCCGGTTTGTCAATTCCCATTCCAAAAGCGATGGTTGCACAAATCACCTCAATATCTTCCATTAAGAAAGCGTCCTGATTATTTACACGTTCCTGTGATTCAAGTCCGGCGTGATAAGGCAACGCCCGAATTTGGTTTGCACGCAAAAACTCGGCTAATTCTTCTACCTTTTTTCTACTCAAACAATAGATAATTCCCGATTTTCCACTATGATTTTTTACAAATTTAACGATTTCTCTATCAATATCTTTTGTTTTTTCCCGAATTTCATAATATAGATTGGGGCGGTTAAAAGAAGCCTTAAAGAGTTCTGCTTTTTCGATACAGAGGTTTTTTTGAATATCGCTTTGCACTTTAGGGGTTGCGGTTGCCGTAAGTGCAATCAGAGGCACTTTTTTGTCAATTCTGTCAATCGTTTCTCTTATTCTTCTGTATTCCGGTCTGAAATCGTGTCCCCATTCCGAAATACAGTGCGCTTCATCAATAGCAAAGAAAGAGATTGGGATATCTTTAAAGAAATCAATATTATCCTCTTTGGTCAATGTTTCAGGGGCTACATAAAGAAGTTTGGTTTTTCCTCTCAGCAGGTCTTCTTTTACATCTTTAACCTCCTGCTTTGTTAATGAGGAGTTTAAAAAATGGGCAATTCCCAATTCCGTACCAAAATTTCGCAAGGCGTCCACCTGATTTTTCATCAATGCTATCAAGGGTGAAATAATGATTGCTGTGCCTTCACAAATCAATGCAGGTAATTGATAACAAAGTGATTTTCCCCCTCCGGTAGGCATAATTACAAAACAATCTTTGCCTTTCAGTAATGATTTTATTACCTTGAGCTGGTCTCCTTTAAACGTATTAAACCCAAAAAATTTTTTCAACATTAATTGGATTTCTTTGTCAGATACATTTTTTGTACTCATTTTCTTATTCTTTCAATTTTGGTTTTAAAATTAATACTTGTTTTCTTTTAACTTTAAAGAAAAACAAAATTATAAAAAAATCGATGTTTTAATTAAAAAACGTTTTTTTTTCATGATTTTATTATAACACACTTATAATTAGTTAAATAAAATTTAAACAAAATGATATTCATTAGTTATATGCTGATAGAAAGTAGATTGTTTTTCAATAAGTTTTAATATTTTTGCCGAAAATAATCAAAATATGAAATATATCGGAGCGCATGTAAGCGCTGAAGGCGGAGTTGAAAATGTTCCATTAAACGCAAAAGAGATTGGCGCTACTGCTTTTGCATTTTTTACTAAAAATCAACGGCGTTGGGACTCTGCGCCTTTATCGGCGAAAAGTATAGCGCTTTTTAAAGAAAATTGTGCAAAAACCGGCTTTACTGCCGCACACATTCTTCCGCACGACGGCTATCTGATAAATTTGGGACATCCCGATAAAGAGGCATTGGAAAAATCTCGTAAATCGTTTAATGAAGAGATGTTCCGTGCAGAACAGTTGGGACTTTCGCTGTTGAATTTTCACCCCGGAAGTCATTTGAATCTTATTTCAACAGACGAATGTTTACGCCGTATTTCGGAATCTATCAATTTGGCTTTGGAAAAAACGCAGGGTGTAACGGCGGTGATTGAAAATACTGCCGGACAAGGTTCAAATTTGGGTTTTAGTTTTGTACATTTGGCACAAATTATTGACGAAGTTGAAGATAAGGGTAGGGTAGGGGTTTGCATTGATACTTGCCACACCTATTCTGCCGGCTATGATTTAAAAACAGAAACAGGATACCAACAATTGTGGTGCGAGTTTGACGAAATAGTAGGTGCGCATTATTTACGCGCTATCCACTTGAACGATACTAAAAAAGAGTTTGGCAGTCGTGTGGACAGGCACGAGAATATCGGATTAGGTTTTTTGGGTAAAGAAGTGTTTATAAGAATGATGAAAGACCCGCGATTTGACAATATTCCCATCATTTTAGAAACGCCTGACGATAGCAAATGGGCGGAAGAGATTGCGTGGCTGAACACATTTACCAAGCCTTGACATTTTTGCTAATCACTTCAACCGTTGGCTCAAAAATTGGGAAGCATTACAGTTTGGTCAGGTAGTAATATTCATACATTGTTTCAAAGGTTTGTGTCAGCACGTTGGCAATCTCCTGTGCGCCTTTGGCAGTGAAGTGTACGTAGTCGTTTCCTGCCCAGCCTTTCCGCACCCACGCACGCATAGAGTTTGCACCGCCCATCACCTGATACATATTCCAAAATGCTGCCCCCGATTTAGGAATCTCTGCGCTCAGTTTATCTACTAAATAGGGAAGATGTTTGTAGGTTTTCAACTCCCCGTCAACCACAGAAAGCATGTCGGAAGGACCAATAAACAGAATGGGTACATTGGGCGCAACGCGCTGTAAATATTTTATTTGCGAGATAATACCGGCAACATATACGTCCACGCTTTTTTCACCTGACAAGCCGGGTACAGCATTTCCACCGTATTGCAGCACAATCATTCCAACGTCTAACAATTGAAAAGTTAAACGCATCAAAGAATCCTGCATAGTCGTGAAATGGAGTCCATTTGCACCGCGCATGGCAATATTGTCCACTGCCACCCCAAAACCATCGTCAATTAACACGCCATAAATATTGGCATTTCCGGTCATAGAGATAGAAAACGACTGCGTGGAAAAATTCATCTGAAAATCCAGCAGGTGAATTCCGGTTGTATCGGTTTGCACTGCATATTTAGTATGGTTGGTTTTGTCGGTAAGTTCAGCCGTAAAATTGCCTTTCAGATCATTAACCAATAAAGAGATATTGGAGTAATTGTCTTTTCTGTCCGTTTCCCCTTTTCTGTTGGGCGTATTGGCGGTGAATGTGTTGTACCCATTAATTCTGTACATTTTCGCTAAAGGGCCGTAATCGTTTTCTTTGTTTTTATAAACCTCACCCCAAAGCGAAAAAGAGGAGCAGTCGCCCGTATAACTTTGATTTAAAGAGCCGTTAGGAATAGTTTGATGAAAAGGTACCATACCTGGACCTCCGCCGCCAAATTTTCCCTGCAAAAAACTACGCAAGTTGGAACTGAACCGATCTAACTCAATTTGCGAATCACCGTAATATAAAACTCTCACTATCTTGTATTGTTCCCTTGCAGTTTCCGCTTTGGCAAAAAAAGTGTCAAAATAGGAAAGGTCACCGTGAGGCAACTCAAAGGTAGATACAATCTTTTCAAATGCAGCCTCAATATATTTGAGCGTATCCCCTTTTACTTTCTTTGTAGAATCATTATGAGAAACATTAACATTTTTTATCATCTTGCCTATCTCCCATTGTTTTAAAATCTCTTCAGGGTCTTCGTCGTATTCGGCGCTGTGTGTTAAGATTTCATTCAGACCGGGGAAACGTAATGTTTTCTTAAAAAATGTAATACCATTAGTGGGAAAAACAACGGTAATAAGCGCTAAACAAGCGATAATGACGAGGATAAAAAGCAGAATTTTCAGTGGTCTCATTTTTCAATTTGAGTTTTAAAAGCGGCGCCGTTTTTATAAACGCCTGAGGTTATTAATTTTCTATTTTCGACATCGGTTTTCCAAATCACTAATGCCTCTTTTTCATTATGATTGATAATAAAACCGCCATCGCATTGCCAGGTAATTACATCTACATCTTTACTATTTGAAATAAAATAGCGTTGGAGTTGTTCGGTATCGTGTTCTATTTTTACGGGATTGGGAACTAAATCTTCATAAAAGAACAGTTTCATATCATTGATAATCTTATCATAAGTATCATTTAATTCTCCTTTGGTTTCCCATAAATTGTGTGTGTCTTTATTTACAGTGACCAACTTTTCACGGTATCCTAACTTTTTCAATTCATCGTGGAGAGGTTTTGAGCCGTATATTTTGGGGAATAGAACAGGCGCGAGTTTTTTAGCGATTTTTTGCATTGGAAAATCGTAACCGTAAGGCACAATCGGATCGTCGGCGCCGTGATAGGAAAGGATGGAAACATTGTTGTTTTTCAGCATATTAAGATTCTCTATGGCGCCCCACAGATTGACAACAGATTTAATTTGAAAGGATATATGCTGATGTTTTCCCACCGATTCAATATTTCCTAAATCTTTACTCAGAAGCAATTTGTAAGTACTTTCTGGGCGGTTCTTATTTTGCATAAAAGCAAGATTTAATGTGGTGATACCTCCGGCGCTGGAGCCTCCCACAAAAATATTGTTTGGGTCAATCCTGTATTTTTCGGCATTGGCGATAAGAAAGCGCAACGCCGCGTGCGCGTCCTGCACCGCCATATATCCTGTGCGTTCAATAGACCACTTCGTTGGCTGAAACCCCATCCGGTAATTGATAGAGGCGGTGGTATAGCCTAACGAGGCAAAGTATTTACAGGTATTCGCAATGGCAAGTTCCGATTTGTCGCCCACATAGAAGGCGCCCCCGTGAATTAGCATAAGCAAGGGACGCTCGGTCTTCCCCGCGTGTTGTGGAACGTAAATGTCCATCTTTAAATGCAATTTTTTCTTTTTAAGCGAGGCAACCACTCCATCAAACAATATTTTCGCCATATCCTCTTCTGTGTGAAAATTATATTCCCAATATCCTTCTGCCTGTGCATATTCTACATCTCTGTAAATGTATGCAGAGAAGAGCGTATCCAAATAACGATGCGGAAATTCTGTGATGGTTGGAGGTTCATATACCGTAAAATTGTTGGAGAACCCAGCAAACCTCCCATTTAACAGGGCTTTTGCGTTTTTTCTTTTGTAGTTTATCTGAAACTGTTGAGGATATGTAAATTCGCTGTTGTTAATAAGATAGGCAGTAGAATTTAAAGTTGAAAATCTAAGATTTAAAGTTGAAAGTTTAAAGTTGGAAGTTTTTTTATTACAGATAAGTGTATCAATGTAAATGATATACGGTTGTTGATTGATTTGAGTAGTATAATAGATGTTTTGTTTTAGTAAAGGAATTTCGTAACGGGTGGTGCAACTGTGCAACAAAACCGCGATGAGAAATAACCATAAGAAATTAATATTTTTCATAATTTCAGAGCACTCCTGATACGCACAAAACTTTCGGATTTTCGACAAAAAATACATTGGGACCGAGGAACTGAGCGATTGAAAGACGCGGCGAAAATAGAAAATATCCTTATTATTTTTATTATAAAAAAAACAATATTTTTGCGCCCGCATTTTGCCCGAATGGCGAAATTGGTAGACGCGCTACATTCAGGGTGTAGTATTCGTACGGATGTGCAAGTTCGAGTCTTGTTTCGGGCACCAACAATGATTAGGTGATTAAATAATGTGATGACGAGATGATGTGATGATTGTCACCTGTCACTCGTCACTCGTCACTTAAATTAAAAAATATGAACCCTGAACTTGAATTAATCGAAAACGTTGAAACAGAAAATCTTCAACATGAAACTGAAAAAAAATCCGTATGTTGTTCCATAATGAATTGCAAATGGTGTAACTTAATTGCTTTAAGCGTGTTGTTTGTTGCGGTAATTGTGCTTTACGTATTGCATTTTATTGCGCCTAAAGCGCCTGTTTTTACTCCCAAAGAGATTGTTGGCGAACCCGGAAGCGGCGAAATTGTGTATGTAAATTTAGATACTGTGAATGCTCAATATGAGTTGGTCGCCATTTTAACCGGCGATATTAAAATGGAAATGTCGAAACAGGAAGCAATTTTTGCAAATAGAGAAAATGCGTTTCAAAGAAAATATAAACAATTTCAGGAAAATATGAATTCCGGTATTTTAACGCAAGTGCAGATGGAAAACGCCCAAACACAACTGATGCAAGAGTATCAACAGTTGGAAGATGACAAAGAACGTATCTTTAATAATCTGCAATCACGACAATCCGAAGCGCTTTTACAGGTTTATGATTCATTGCAGGCAGCAGTAAAACGTATTAATATGACAAGAAATGCTTCTTTTGTAATTACTTATCAAAATCAAAGTCCTTTTTTACTAACCGCTGACCCTACCAAAGATATTACCGATTATGTTCTGTTTGAATTAAATCGTTCTTATAAAAAATAATGTAATTTCGCGGCTTCAAATTTTTAACCCTATTCGCATTATGAAAAAATCAAAATTAGAAGAAAAGAAAGAACAAGGACAACACAAGCACGAAGGTTTTGTAACACGTATTTTTGGATTTTTTAACCAATATGACAAAATTATTTATGGGGTAACCATTGGGTTACTTATTTTGGTTTGCGGACTTTTGGCATTAAATAAATTCTATTTGATCCCTCAATCTGAAAAAGCCTCTTCTTTAATGAGCGCCCCTATTGATTTTATGCTGAAAGCCGATTCCTTATCACTTGTGAAAGCACTTGAAGGTGACGATGAAAATGAAGGTTTTTTAAATATCGCTTCTTCATTTGCATTCACCAGCACGGCAAATACGGCTAAATATTTTGCCGGTATGTGCTATCTGAAACTCGACGATAAAGAGGAGGCATTACATTACCTGTTGAAATTTAAACATAAAGACGAGATTTACTGGTATGCCGCACAGGGAATTATTAGCGATTTGTATGATGACCAGGGAGATCTTGCTAAAGCCATTAAATATTGTAAAAAAGCTGCCGAAAGCAAAGACCCTTACTTCGCACCCGTGAATTTGTTTAAGTTAGGTCAATTGTATGAAAGAGAAGAAAACTGGAGAAAAGCATCTATAGCATATCAAACTATTAAGGATAAGTTTTATGCTGAGTATCAAAAAATGAACATAGATAAATTTTTGGAACGGGCGCTTATTAACCAAAATAAATAATGAAAAAACATAACCTTTCCCAACACGGCGATGTTCCTGAATTAAAGAACAAAAACGTTAAGATTGGAATTGTAGTAAGTGATTGGAATAAAACCATAACCGGCGCACTCAAAGAGGGTGCGTTGGCTTTTTTATGTGAAGTAGGTATTGCCAAAGAACAGATTATTGTTCATTCTGTGCCGGGTAGTTTTGAGTTGCCTTCCGGCGTTTCCATGTTGCTGAATACGGACATTTCGATAGATGCGGTAATTTGTCTGGGATGTGTTATTCAAGGCGAAACACGACATTTTGAATTTATTTCTCAAGCAGTAGCAAACGGTATTATGCGCGTTTCGTTGGATTACGGAGTACCGGTAATTTTTGGCGTGCTTACTTGCGATACTATGGAACAGGCACAGGAACGCGCAGGCGGTAAACACGGCAACAAAGGCATTGAAGCAGCTTATACCTGTTTGAAAATGCTTGAACTTCAAGAAAAAATAGATTATTAACATTATCACTATGCGTGTAGTTTTTATGGGCACCCCCGACTTTGCGGTTGCTTCGTTAGATGCAATTTACCACTCTGAACACGAGACGGTTGGTGTTGTAACAGTTCCTGACAAACCGGCAGGAAGAGGGTTGCAAATGCAATCTTCCGAAGTCAAAAAATATGCAGTTGAACATCATATTCCTGTTTTACAACCTGTTAAATTAAAAAATACTGAGTTTATTGAAGCGTTAAAACAATGGCGTGCTGATATATTTGTTGTAGTTGCTTTCCGCATGTTGCCTGTAGAAGTTTACGACATTCCTCCTAAAGGCGCTTTTAATGTACATGCTTCTTTATTGCCGCAATATCGCGGCGCAGCTCCCATTCATTGGGCAATTATGAATGGCGAAACAAAAACGGGAGTTACTACTTTCTTCCTTAATAATGAAATGGATTGCGGAGATATTATCCTGCAACGGGAAACAGATATTTTACCCAACGAAACAACAGGAGAACTTTACGACCGTTTGAAACTGATGGGCGCTGAAGTAGCATTACAAACTTTGTCGCTTGTTGAAAAAGAGAATGTGAAATTTCTCTCCCAATCTCATATAGAAAACGCTGCAATTAAACTTGCCCCAAAAATTCACAAAGAGGATACGATAATTGATTGGAATCTTCCCGCCAAAGATATTATCAATAAAATTAGAGGACTTTCTCCCTATCCGGGAGCCGTAACTTTTTTAAAAACAACAGAGGGTACAAAAATTGCAATAAAGATATTTGAAGCTGCTGTTACCTCTGAAATATCCAATGAAAATGCAGGAAAAATTGATACTGATGATAAGAAGTTTTTTCATATTTCTTCCAAAGATTTCAAAATTTCCATACAGAACTTACAATTGGAAGGCAAAAAACGATTAAAAGTAGATTCGTTTTTACAAGGATATAAAGTTTCAAATTATACTATATAAATAAAATAGTATAATATTTTATATGTATTTTATTTATTTATTAACATTTTTCAAATCTTATTAACATGTTGATGAATTTTTGTGTTTTTTCTAAAAAAATAAGAAAATATTTTAGATTTGCGAAGTTTTTAAAACAAAATGATTAACAATTAAAAAAAGTATTTATGAACAAAGCAGAACTCATTACCGCAATGGCTGAAAAAGCCTGTATGACCAAAGTTGATGCAAAAGCAGCCTTAGAAGCATTTGTTTGCGCAACCTCAGGCGCCCTTGCAAAAGGCGACAAACTGTCTCTTATTGGATTTGGAACTTTTTCCGTGATTAGCCGTCCGGCAAGAAAAGGAAGAAACCCAAGAACGAAGAAAGAGATTATGATTCCGGCAAAAAAAGTGGTTAAATTTAAAGCAGGCGCTGAATTAGCAGTAAAAGTTTAGTCAGTTTTTTTTTTGCGATTGATATTTCAGGCGTTAATAATTATTATAAAATTATTAACGCTTGATTATTCTATACCTTTTTCCGGGCAGTACTTCAATAATTCCATTTAATTCTAGTCCTAACAAAACGGAAGCAATTTTTGAAGGGGTCAGTGTGGCTGTTAATGCTATAATTTCATCAATATGAGGTTCTTTAAGATTGTTTATAATGGAAACAATCGCTTCTTCGTTTTCGTTTAAGTCTTGAAAAAATTGAGGTTGAATGCTTGTGTGTTTCTCCTCATTCCAACCCATCATTTCAATAATATCTTCTCCTGAAGTTACTAATGCGGCTAAATTTTGGCGTATCAATTCGTGGCAGCCTTCCAATGAGGGTGCAAATACAGATCCCGGAACGGCAAACACATCACGTTGATAAGAGTGGGCAATGCAGGCAGTAATGATACTTCCCCCGCGCTTGCCCGTTTCTACTACTAACAAGGCATCTGCCATACCTGCAATAATACGGTTTCTTTTGGGAAAATTCTGACGGTCGGGTAGGGTATAGTACGAATATTCCGATATCAAACTACTTCCCGATTCAATCATTTTCTTTGCTAATTTGTTATTGGAAGAAGGATAAATGTTACCAAATCCGGAGCCCATAATGCCAACCGTATGCAATCGGTTGTCCAATGCGGCTTCGTGCGCAAAAGTATCAATCCCTATTGCCAACCCGCTGATAATGGATATGTTTTGAGCAGATAAATCAGAAACAACGCGCCGTACCGCATCTTTACCATAAGAAGTGGCATGTCGTGTCCCCACAATAGCCAGTGTTTTCTCTATATTAAAACTATTATTTCCTTTGTAACTAAACATATAAGGCGCATCGGTGCACCGTAGCAACCGTTTAGGATAATCTTCTTCCGTAAAAAAACAATGCGTAATATTGTTTTTGGTCGCCATCTCAATTTCATTATTAACCGCTTTTTCAATTTCGGAAGTAATTACAGGCGCATTTGGAAAAGTGCGCGTAGTTTTCATTTTTTTACGTACGGAATGAAAATCAAGAAATAGAGCAGAAGCGCTTCCTGAAACTTGTAAGAGTTTTTTAATTATGGAGTTACCGTATCCTTTCTGGTGCGATAATGCAATTTTGTAAAAGAGTTCTGTGAGCATTTTTTTAGTATAAAATTAGGGGGCAAAGATAAATAATATTGAGCCAAAAATCAACCCTTTTATAAAAATTCTATTTTTGCCCAAATTATTGGTTTGAAAAGAGTATTTGTTGCTTTCTTAATAATATTTTTTTTAACCCTTTTATTCGGGTCAAGTTTCTTTTTTTTAACGGAATTACAATTTCCGTTTCATAAACGAAAGCAGGAACTTCGTGTAACGATTCCTCAAACGGATATTATTGATGAAGATATGGATAATGTGAGGGCGCTACTTTTGTTTAATGCTTCCGACTATTTTGTATATCGCGGAGTTCCTATAGGATTTCAATATGAGATGTTAAAGGAATTACAAAAAGGAATAGGAAGAAATGTAGAAATTAAAGTGGAAACCAATGTAAGTAATATTTTAAAAGATTTATTTGAAAACAATTATGACATAATAGTTATGGATATTAATCATAGCGGTTTTTTACTGCCTATGTTTGCCACCTCTATTCCTCACTCATATTCCTATCCTGTTTTGGTATCCGGAATGAAAACAGACAGTGCTGAAGAAAAATCAATTTGGGTTTCTAAAGATTTCCGTACCATACTTTTTTTTAAGGACGAATCGCCCTATTGCGATTATCCTGTTCAAATAAGCTATGGATTGTCCACCGAAGAACTTTTTGAGAAGGTAGATGCCGGTGAAATTTCTTATATGATATGCGATTATAATCAAGCGATTACCTTAATGCCTTTCTATTCCAATGTACGAATTTTAGAGAAAGCAGGGGCACAGTTTGATAGACGATGGATTTTGAAAAAAAAGAATGTACAACTCAATGAAGATATAAACCACTGGTTGATGGATTTTAAAAAAACTCCAAAATATCGCAGGTTCATAAGAAAATATTTTTCACAGGAATCATCTATCATTAACGCATCATTTGCAAATAAACAACAGGGAAGTATTTCAAAATATGATGGCATTATCAAGAAATATGCCCAAAAATATAACTTTGACTGGCGTTTTGTTGCTTCGATAATTTTTCAGGAAACCAAGTTCATACCCGAACTGACGGGAAAAGGAGGAAGTTACGGTTTGTTGCAGTTAATGCCGATTACTATGGAATACTACGGAGTTTCTGTTGCAGATGGCGAGGAAGCTAATATTAGAGCAGGTATTCAACATTTGAATTTGATTCGCAACTCTTTTGATGAAATTGAAAATGAAGATGAAAAACTCTATTTTGTGGCAGCGGCGTACAATGCAGGGCGCGGCCATCTTTTCGACGCCCAACGGTTATGCGCAAAATATGAAGATGATTTTACAAAATGGAAAGATGTTGCTAAATATCTGAAACTGAAATCACACCGCCAATATGCTACCGATTCGGTGGTAAAATCAGGCTATTACCCCGGCATTTATGCCGTCAGGTATTCTCAGCAGGTAATGGAAAGATATTTTGCCTATAAAGCCGCTTATCCTAATTCAAAATAAAATCATGCACAAAGTTACCCCAAAAAAAGCGCTCGGACAACATTTTCTTAACGACGAAACCGTCGCAGAAAAAATTGTGCAAAGTATTACTTCAACCCATCCTGATATTTTGGAAATAGGTCCGGGAATGGGCGTTTTAACGCAATTTTTATTACAACAAAAAGATAAAAACTTTAAAGTGGTTGAAATTGATAATGAATCGGTTATCTATTTACAAAAAAAATATCCTTCTTTACAAATTATCTCCGGTGATTTTTTAAAACTGAATTTATCTGAATATTATAATAATAATCTTACCGTTATCGGAAACTTTCCGTACAACATCTCCTCTCAAATACTGTTTAAAGTGTTGGAAAATAAAGATAGGGTAACAGAATTGGTAGGTATGTTTCAAAAAGAGGTAGCAGAGCGGATAGCATCTAAACCCGGAAAAAAGATGTATGGTATTTTAAGCGTTTTATTGCAGGCTTATTACGATATTGAGTATCTGTTTACCGTTGAGGAACATCTTTTTACTCCTCCTCCTCAAGTAAAATCCGGGGTGATTCGTATGGTACGCAATCTTGATAAAAAATTACACTGTGACGAAACATTATTTAAAACTGTGGTGAAAACTGCTTTTAACCAACGGCGAAAAACATTACGCAACTCTTTAAAAAGTTTCTCATTTACAGAAAAATATAAAGATAATCCCATTTTTGCCCTGCGCCCGGAGCAATTATCGGTAGCCGAATTTGAAGAGATTTGTTTGAATTGTCTTGGTTAAAACTGCAAAACTTTATCAGAGATCTAATTGCTTTTTCTTCTGTCTAACGTCGCTATCCAAAATAACGGAAATGCCTCTGACTGTGATGATTTTTTCTTCTACTGAGTTGAAGTTGAGTATATCCATAGTATTTTTTTTGAGGGTGCAAATATACAACCCCAAAAAGGTGTTTTTTAACGATTTGCGCTTGTTATAAATCCTATCGGATTACTTGGTTTTTCAAGTTCTCTTTTATGTTCCAATAATTCTTTGAGAAGTGCGAAAATCTCATTAGTTTTCGTATCGTTATTCTCGAACTTTACATTAGTTTCCTGTATATATTTTTCAATTTTTTGGTTAAGTTCTGCGTAATTCAAGGCGTATTGGCGAATCATAACAAAGGCTCGCAT
>Ga0268262_10001416_pt1 | contig 29648 bp, 24 predicted proteins | sample TergutNc150P3_FD_190354 | JGI IMG/M metagenome (GOLD analysis project Ga0268262, IMG submission 190354) | Nasutitermes corniger P3 segment gut microbial community from laboratory colony in Florida, USA - Nc150 P3 (SPAdes) (version 2) | ecosystem: Host-associated > Arthropoda: Insects >... | reverse complement strand
TAAGAACTAATTTTTCTTTATGGGATAAATTCAGCATATATGCTTTGAATTAATTTTTCCGTTTTCAATTTTGATAGTCCTTTTAATGATTCTATGAATTATATATTTGAGCAACTTATAAAGCGCTCTGATTTATATTCCTTTTTTGAAAATGTTTTATATGATGGCCTGAATTATTTTATTGATGCTGCCCCTCCTGCAAAGTTAAATTCAAATGGTAATTTTAATCTTTTGGATGGGCATCATCGTACATGTTTTTTATTTTACAATAAATTTCATGGTATACCGCTTCAAGTACTAAAAATGGAGTATGAGAAATATTTTAACCAGGAGGCTGCAAACGCTCTTATGGAATATTGTAAAGAATTGGACGAGGTGCCATTAAAAATATGGCACCCCGCATTTGTTCGTTTACCTGTGAATAAAAATTTATATGATAAAAATTTTAATATTTTGTATAATGCTCTTAAAGGATGTGAAGGTATAGAATTAAAAAATATATAATGAATACAATAAAGGAGTTATGGATATGAAAGTTATAAATAATTTATCTGATATGATTGATCGGCATATAATAATATACGGAGCAGGTTATACTGGTCGTAGTGTTTATGTACTATTGACTAAAAAAGAAAGCGATATGAAAATAGTTGCGTTTTGTGATACATATAAGACTGGTATTGAGCCAAAGACAGGGTTACAAATAATAACGCCGAAAAGTCTCAAAGAATATAAAGATGCAATTATTATAATTGGTTTATCTGATTATTTGAAAATAAAAGATGTACAAGAAATTGAGAATACACTTATGCAACATAATTTAGCAAAAGAAAATATATTACGTTATTCGCAGTTTCTTAAACTTTTTAGCAATTACGGGAACGAGGATTTTGAATGGCAAAATTTTGCTGATGATACATATGAATTTGATATAAATATGAAATTAATTGAAGAAATAGCTAAGTGTATTGATCCTAATGACAAGAGTATTGTTGATTTAGGTGCTGGTGGTATGCATTTAAAAAAATATATTACATCTGATTCATTATACTACCCTGTAGATTATAAGAAGAGATGTGACCAGACTATTGTTTGTGATTTCAATAAAAAAGAATTTCCTAATATTAATGCAGATGTCTATGTTCTATGTGCAATGCTTTATTATATAGATGATCCGATATGGTTATTGAGACAAAGCGCAAATTTTACATCTCGTAAAATTATTATTGCATTGAATAACAAGAGTTTGGCTGGTAATCCTGAAGCAATGCATATGGGTGGATTCAAAAATTATATTTTCTTTGATGAAATTGAATCTGTAATGAATGAATATAATTTTAAAGTTACAAAGGATGTTATACTCGAAGATATTGCAAGAAGGTATGTAAAGTATGAGAAAAATTAGTATATGCATTCCATGTTATAATGAAATTGGAAATGTAAAGCCTTTATCGGAGGAACTAGTTTATTGCATGGAACAGTTACCTCAGTATGATTTTGAAATAATTTTTATTGATAATTGCTCATTAGATGGAACACAGAATGTATTACGTGAAATATGCTCTAAAGATAAACGTATTAAAACAATATTAAATTCTAAAAATTATCCAAGCGGTTCTGGTCTTCATGCAATGTATCAAGCTCATGGAAATTGTATTATTTATATTCCTGCTGATTTTCAAGTGCCAGTAATGCTAGTTCCTCAAATGATTAAAGAATGGGAAAATGGTGCAACTGTCGTTGCTCTTATAAAAGAGGCCGGTAAACATGATAAATTAAAAATATTCCGTAAAATTTATTATAAAGTAAGTGGGTTTTTGACAAATCAAGTTATTTTACCTGGGTTTACTGGTAGTGGATTATATGACAGGAGCTTTATTGAACTTTGTAGATCGCTGAATGATCCGTTATTCAGTATGCAATATATGATTGTTCACTATGCTGCTTCATTAGTAAAATTAAACTATATAGAAAGACCGCGTCGTAGCGGAAAATCAAAAAATAATTTTTTCACATTAATACATATAGCAATTATAAGGTTTATTTGGGTATCAGATATTGTACCTCATTTTGCTATCATTGCAGGTATAAGTATGGGTATAATTAGTTTTATAGTTTCTATATATTATTTTATACGCAAATTATTGGACTGGCAAAACTTTCCAATTGGAATTGCCCCGTTAATAATTGGAGTTTTTTTTCTTGGTGCAATACAACTAATTTTTATCGGTCTAATAGGAGAATATGTGATAATGATAAATGAGAGACAAAAAAATAAACCACTCGTGCTTGAAAAAGAACGGATTAATTTTGACAATGAATCTATTAAGAATTGAGCATTATTTCTTAAACTTCATAGAATAATTTATGCAATTCGGTTTAAAGCTTAGCAGTAAGAATATTGGTTATACAAAATCTATCTTTTCATTATTTGAAGAAGGATATTTACAATATATTGAATTATTCGCTATATCAGGTAGTTATAATGATAGTATTGAGTATTGGAGACAGTTTCACATACCTATAATAATTCACGCACCACATTCATTTGCTGGAATGAATATTTCATTAGTCGAAGAACGCGAGAATAATAAAAAGAAATTGATGGAAACTTTTCATTTCGCTGATATACTAAACTCGAAAATAGTTATTTTTCATGCTGGAGTTAATGGTAAAATTGAAGAATCAATAAATCAACTTCTTCCCTTTATTGATTCAAGGTGTGTAATTGAAAATAAACCGATGAAGGGGTTAAATGGAGAAAAATGTCTAGTATCAACTCCTGAGGAAATTAGATACATTTCTAATGAACTTAATATAGGTTTTTGTTTTGATTTTGGCCATGCAATATGCGCGGCCAATTCTTTGAAAATAGAACCATTGGAATTTATAAAAGAATTTATGATGTTAAATCCTCGTATATTCCATTTAACAGATGGTGATTATACAAGTGAATATGATTCACATTTACATTACGGAAAAGGAACGTTCCCTATAAAGGAATTATTGAAAATGATTCCTATTAATAAAAAAATAACTAATGAAGCTAAACATGATTCTGAAACTAATTTAGAAGATTACAAGAGAGATTTTTTATTTGTCAATAATATATAGATTAATTCCTTTAATTAACTTAGATAAAAATATCCAATTAAAAGTATTAAGAATACGAAATGAAGAATATATTAGGAAATGGATGTTTACAGAAAATGAAATAAACGAAGAAGAACATTTTAAATGGATAGAAAAATTAATTGATGATAATAAACAATTTCATTTAATTATTATAGGTGAAAAAGATCAGGCTTTCGGAGCTGTGAATTTAAAAAATATTGATAGAAAAAATAAAATCGCTGAAATTGGATTTTATAAAACACAAAACATTAATGAAAAGGGACTAATGACTAAATCTTTAAGTGCAGTTATTAATTATTCTTTTAATATACTTTGTATGGAGAAAATTTACAGTGAAGTTATTGAAGATAACGAAAAAAGTATAAAAATTCATAAAAAATTATTGTTTGTAAATGAAGGTTTTTTACGTTCACATAAAATAATTAATGAAAAACGAATAGGAGTATATTTATTTGGATTGTTGAAAGATGAATGGGAAAAAAATAAAAAAAAAATCAATATTAGAAGTGATTTAATTGTGGAAATAGAAAATGTTTAAAGAATTAACCAAACCATTTATCATAGCCGAAATGAGCGGAAACCACAATCAAAGCCTGGAACGAGCATTACGCATTGTGGAAGAAGCAGCAAAAACAGGAGTTGATGCGTTAAAAATACAAACATACACTCCAGATACAATAACGATAGATTCTGACAGGGATGAATTTAAGATTAATGATAAAAATAGTCTTTGGAGTGGTGAAACTCTTTACTCATTATATAGTAAAGCATATACTCCCTGGGATTGGGATAAAGCGATATTTGATAAATGTAAAGAAATGGGAATAATAGGGTTCAGTACCCCATTTGATTTTTCTGCTGTTGATTTTCTTGAAAAAATAAACGTACCTTTTTATAAAATTGCTAGTTTTGAGAATTACGATCTGCCGCTCTTAAAATATATCGCCAAAACAAAAAAATCGGTCATAATATCTACTGGAATGATAAAACTGGAAGAACTAAAAGAAAGTGTGCAAATATTAAAAGAAAACGGTTGTCCTGAAATAATCCTATTAAAATGTACCAGTACCTATCCTGCTAACTCAAAAGATACAAATTTATTAACTATTAGAGATATGCAAAATCAATTTCCTGAATGTGTTATTGGTTTATCTGATCATACTATGGGAACTGCCGTATCAGTCGCGGGAATAGCGCTAGGCGCAAAAGTTATAGAAAAACATTTTACCATTTCAAGAGCGGAAGGAGGAGTGGATAGTGCTTTTTCTATGGAACCATCTGAAATGATGGAATTAGTTTCAGATGCTAATATTACATATCAGTCTTTAGGTAATGTTTTTTACGGGCCAACTAGCGCAGAAATACCATCATTGAAATTCCGCCGTTCACTATATGCCATAAAAAATATAAAAAAAGGTGAACTGTTTACTTCAGAGAATATTCGTTCTATACGTCCTGCAATCGGATTATCTACAAAATATTATGAAAAAATTATTAATAAAAAAGCATCAGTGGATATATATAGAGGTACTCCATTGAAAGAAGAGATGATTGATGGAATGATTAATTAGTAAAATACTTTCCAAATATGATGAAGTAACTTGATGTTAAATAATTTTTTTTATAGAAGATAAAATATTGTTTTCGCCAAAAGCTATACATTATCTTATTAAATATTTTAATTCAATTGATAAAAAGCTTTCTAATTTTCTTACTCATAAGCAGCCTTGGGATGAAGAATCTTTAACCAGAATGTTTTGCGATTTACTTGATAAAGATTACCAGGAGGAATTTAACATTGATTACACATTGACTCAATTTTACTCAGATTTATCCAAATTTAATGAATCAATGACAATAGATATTTCACTTGAAACCCATCAATATAAAAGAAATTATGAACATGATGTTACTAAATCTGATATTGGGTTAATTCTGGAATATAAAGAACAATTTGATAATGATAAATCGTTTGAAGTATATTTGTTGCTTCAAGCGAAACGATTATTTCCCATTCAAAATAAGTATTCTATTAAATCAGAATTCAATTCATTTAACGCGGTACAGTATAATGAAATAAATAAAATAAACGAAAAAGCGGGATTCAATTTTGTGTCTTATTTATTGTATTGCCCACGAACTGAGAAATTAGAAAAATCAACAAGGGAAGGATTAACATACGCTAGAAATGAGATGTTGGGAAATGAAATATTTGATTATGCTTTTGGGCAGGAATTAAGAGATGATTTATTACGAAATTCAGAAACAATTGCATCCGGTATATATGTATCTGAAATTAGCAAAATGCCATGTAATTTTTATGAAATTCATAAAAGTAATAAATAACTTGCAAAGCCATTTTTGGAATTCAATTAAAAACCTGGCGGGTATAGTTGTTTATTTTTTCTGCCAATGGCTGGCATTGATTATAGTTATACGCATTGCAGGCTATAAAGTGTCAGGCGAATTTTCACTTGTAATATCACTTACAAATATTTTTGGCTTTATATCACAATATAATATACGCAGCTATCAGTTAAGCGATGTGAATAACAAATATTTACCACAGCAATACTCCGGTACATATATTATTACAAGCGGAATGGCGGTTGCTTTTTTTCTAATAATTCTGCCTTTTAGCGGTTATAATCGCAATATAATAATTTCATGCTTCATTTATATGCTGTACAAATTATGTGAAACATTATCAAATTATTTCTTTACATATATGCAGATTGAAGACAGGTATTCAGATATCACAATTTCATATTGCTTAAAAGGGATTATTCCGTTAATTGGTTTTAGTGGATGGCTTTACTTTACGCATAACCTTTTTCAATCTCTGTGTATTATGTCTTTACTGTATATTGCAATTATTGTTTTATATGATTTAAAAAAGACTTATTCTTATTTTCCCCGTGGAATAGTAATGAAAGATACTATTGTAATTCTAAAAGAATGTTTTCCCATAATGCTTTCTTCATTGATATTGCCTTTTATGCTATTTATAACCCGAAATACAGTAGAAAAAATTTATGGAACGACAGAATTGGGCTTCTATTCAGCCTTTACAATGGTCATTGTTGTACTTTCAACAATGGCTGGGGCTGTTTATATTGTGCTTCTTCCTGTAATATCTGACAAATATGCGAAGCGCTTAACATGGGATATTATTAAAATTATTTTTACCATGCTGGGAATAATCATTTTAGCAACATTGATAATAATAATATTGGCTAGCTTAATAGGTAGCTTTGTATTTTCGCTTGTATTTGGCGCTGAAATATTGGAATATATGTATTTGCTGGTGCCTGTAATTATTACCAGCGTTATGCTTGCTGTTATGTCGTTTACTTCCGTCTGCTTGACGGCAATGCAGAAAAGGCTTACAATGCTAATCGGAATGTTGGCGGGGGCTGTGTTGTTGGCTGTCCTTGCAATACCGGCAACAAAATCATATGGTATGCTTGGAACTACCAATATATTTACTTTCTCGCTTTGTTTGGTTATAGTAATTCATGGTTTTCTGATTTTCAAGTATTTACGAAATTTGAATAAAAACAATATTAAGGAGGTAAAAAATCATGTCTGACGCGGTTCAGGTAAAAAAACTGGCTATTGGTTTTACAACCAAAGAGGGCGTTGCTATCGGGATTAAAAATATTGTTCCGATTTTGGTGAACGTTTTATTGTGGGTGTTGACGGTGTGGATTCCATATATCAACATTGGAACTTCAATCGGTTTAAGCGTTGGTATTGTTGCAATGGCAAGCAGGGGAGAAGCCATATCAATGACGGAAATCTTTAATCCCAAATACCGGAAATACATGGGGGATTATTTTCTTGTATCAGGCTTAATCGGGATTGGCGTAAGTATTGGGATTTTCCTTATTATCATTCCCGGCATTATAGTTGGTATTGCCTGGAGCCTTGCTGTTATATTGGTTATAGACAGAGAGAAGAACCCCATAGAATCAATTACCCTTAGCAATAACCTTACCTATGGCTACAAATGGCGAATATTTGCCATTTATGTAATTCCTTGTGTAGTTTTTACAGTTGTCCAAACAATCCTGATGGTTATTGGCTATTCGGCAGGGATCAGCGGTTTTACAGGTTTTTTGGTCTTTTTAACGGTGCTTTTTGAGATTTTGGTATTTATTGGTTTACAGGCCAGCATTTACAGCCAGCTAGCTGAAGGCGTATAAGAAAAAAAGCAATAACCTAATCCATTATTTAATAAGTCCTTAGCGCCTCTTCCATCTCCATATCTCACAACCTTTTAATGGTTTCTATTGGGAGGTCGGTAAATAAATGTATCTTTTCAATGGCCTCGCCCATTTCCTTCATCTTCCGGGCGACTTCCTCACGGCCTTTTTCCCTGCCTTCTTCCCTGCCTTCTTCCCTGCCTTCTTCCCTGCCTTTTTCTCTGCCTTCCTGCTGGGCATAATACAAGGCTGTTGCTTCGTCGTGGCGGGCAAGGGAACGCACCCGTTCCAGTTCCCGAAACTCTGGCGAAACTGTTATCTTTTGATACGCGCTGATTGCTTCGTTCATTTCAGGCACCTCCAATGTTTTTATCTTCTCCAATTCTTCCGGCGTATCCGCTTTGAACAAAGACAGCCACAACAATAGCTTGTTGTCTTTGCTCAATCTCACCGGTACCTTCGGCAGCTCGAAAAAATGCAGGCTCATTTTATCCGTCAAAGGGTTATGACGGATTACTTCAAGCGCTTGATATTCCGAGTGAAACTCCGCGCAGCCGAACAGATTGAAATTAATGATGCTGATTACCACAGTGCGCGGCAATTTCTGGTAAGTCCCGCCCTCGGGAAGCGCGCTGGAATATAGCCGGGCCCAGTTGAAAAGCGCCCTCTCCGGATAGTTCCCCTGATTCTGGACTTGCACCTCAAGGTCCACCTGCCGTCCGTCCACCGTCATGTTTATGTCCAGGCGGCAGAACTTGTCGCCGAGGAGCTCAGGTGGCATTTCGGGGTTGGTTATCACAAATTGCCCGATGCTTTCTAGGCGGATTTCAAGCAGTTCCGAGACCAGGCGTTTAAGCAAATCAGGGTATTGTACGAACAATATTTTGAACAGCGTATCGGTCTTGAATGTGTATTCAAGTTTACCCATTTATTACACGCCTCATATTACCTCTAACCTTTTGTGTCCTTTGTGTCCTTCGTGCCTTTGTGAGAAAAATTCCCTTAAAAACTATATTGGGCTAGCCCCATACTGGTTATCGTACTCGTTTCCTTCAATGACGCATAGCAAGAAAATAACAATGATGTTTACAACGGGGATGATGCATAAAAGAATAAGCCAGCCGGTATAATTTATATCGTGCAGGCGCCTGATTCCCAGCGCTATGCTGGGAATCAGGATGGCTAGGCCGAAAAGTATATAAACGATCCAAAAAAGCACCTTCAGGATCGGTATTCTTGTCAGTATTGAGAAAATAACGCCTATAACAAAATTTACAAGCACGAACATCCAAAACTCTTTTCGGCTTGCCCTGCCTGTAAAAACCATATATTTTTTTAAAACAAAAAAATAGTTCTCTACCAGTATTAACAAAAACGATTCCATCAAAAAGCCTCCGTACCTGACTTAAATCACCGTACCCGGGTAAAGTACCGTCCCCTTGGGTATTATGATTACCCCGTCCTTGATGTAGTAGTTCCCGTAATTCCCGTCGGCGCGGTTGATATTATCGTCCACCCCGATACGGCACCCCTCTCCAATACAAGCGTTTTTATCAATAATAGCCCTCTTAACCAGGGTTCCCCTGCCAATGCCAAGGTTCGGTATCCGTTCTTCGGCGTTTTTCTGTTTTTGTATGTCCGACTCGTAATAGTCGGCCCCCATGCAGATTACCCCGTTCAGGCTGGAGCCGGTTTCGATGATGGTTCTGACGCCGACTATGGAATCAGATATGGACGCGTTGGTTATAATGCATCCCTCGGCTGCAATGGACTGGTTCATGTTGCTGAAATTCATCTTTGACGGGGGAAGGCACCTGGCACGGGTATAAATCGGGTGATTCTCATCGTAAAAATCGAAACGGGGCCTTAAGGTGGTTAGCTCCAGGTTTGCTTCGTAAAAATTCTTTATAGTTCCGATATCTTCCCAGTAGCCGTTAAAAACATAGGCGTTTACCTTAAGCTTGCTTATAGCCTGGGGGATAATTTCCTTGCCGAAGTCCGTTAGCTCATTGTCCAGGCTGGATATCATGGTATCGGCGTTAAAGATGTAGATACCCATTGATGCCAGGTACTCATCCCCCTTATTCTTGTCTTTTTTTATTTCCGGTGGAACTTTATAGTCGCTGATGTCCTTTGTCGGGCCGGGTTTTTCAAAAAATTCGGTAATTACGTTATTCTTATCCGCTTTTAGTATGCCCAATTGGCTCGCGTCCTCGCGGGAAACCGGAGTACAGGCTATAGTTATTTTAGCTCCCGAGTCCTTATGCTTTTTTATCAGATCGCGCAAATCCATCCTGTAGAGCTGATCGCCTGATAGAATGAGGTAATACGAAGGAGATTCGGCAGTGAAATGAATCATGTTCTTCCGCACCGCGTCCGCAGTCCCCTCGAACCAGCCGGATTGATCGTATTTCTGCTCTGCGGCAAGAATCTCGACGAATCCCGACGAAAAAGTGTCGAAATTGTAGGCCTGCGAAAGGTGCATATGGAGCGAAGCGGAGTTATACTGGGTTAGAATATATATTTGCTTCAGATCCGCGTTTATGCAGTTGGATATGGGGATATCCACCAGGCGGAATTTGCCCCCAAATGGAACCGCCGGCTTTGCCCTCTCCTTTGTTAAAGGAAACAGCCTGCTACCCTTTCCGCCACCGAGTACTATAGATAGAACTTCAAACACAAGCAGCCTCCTTTTTTGATATGGATGGAAACAATTTTACTCAAGGAGAATAAAAAACCCCATTTATGTTTTTTTGTTCTCCACTATATTATAACCCATAGTAGCTCGCTTTTCTTGTTATGTCGATAGGATTATAATCCAACCATGGAGCAGGTAATAAAGAAAATTCTGTCAAGCCCGGAATTTGCCTCAAATATCGTGGTGGAAAAGCTCTTTCCCGCTTCGGATGGCTCTTTTGCGCCCTTTCCCGCCGATTTGGGCAGCCAAATCGCCTCTTCCCTGCGGGATCGGGGGATTAGCCAAATTTACACCCACCAGGCCGAGGTATGGGAGAACGTAAAAAAGGGCCTGAACACGGTGGTGGTTACCCCGACGGCGTCAGGAAAAACCCTTTGCTATAACCTTCCGGTGCTGGACACCCTGCTGGCGGACGAAAAAGCCAGGGCGCTCTACCTTTTCCCGACCAAAGCCCTCTCCCAGGATCAGCAATCGGAGCTGAACGAGCTTGTGCAGGGGGATCCGCGTGCGGGAAACAACGGCCATGGCGCGATTCCCATCAAAATCGCGACCTACGACGGGGACACGCCCGACAGCCTGAGGGTATCCGCTCGCGATACCGGGAGGATAATCATCTCCAACCCGGATATGCTCCACGCAGGCATCCTTCCGAACCATCCCAAATGGATCAAGTTTTTCTCGAATTTAAAATTCATAGTGATAGACGAAGCCCATGCTTACCGAGGCGTGCTGGGAAGCCACGTTGCAGACCTTATCCGCAGGCTAAAGCGGGTGGCTGCTTTTTACGGCTCAAGGCCGCTTTTTATCCTCTGTTCCGCGACCATAGGCAACCCGAAGGAGCTCGCCGAAACCCTGACAGGCGAGGAAGTAGCATTGGCGGACAAAAACGGCGCTCCCGGCGGGGAAAAGCTTGTTGTCCTCTACAACCCTCCGCTGGTTGACGCCGTCCAGGGAATACGCCGGAGCGCGGTTACCGAAAGCAGGCGCTGGATGCTGGCTTTTCTTAAAAACGGAATCAAGACGATTCTTTTCGCGCATTCCCGTGTAAAAACCGAAGTCGTAGCGGCTTATGTGAACGAAGACCTGGCCAACATTTACACCGATAATTCCCGCATCCGGGTAGAAGCCTACAGGGGCGGGCTTTTGCCCAATGAAAGGCGCGAAATTGAAAGGGGCCTTCGGGACGGCAGCATACGGGGGGTGGTATCGACTAACGCCCTTGAGCTGGGCATTGACATAGGCGGCCTTGACGCGTCGGTGGTAGCGGGCTTTCCCGGCTCGTTCAATTCCTTTTGGCAGCAGTCAGGCCGCGCCGGGCGGCGTGGCGGCTGCTCCGTGTCCGTGTTTGTGGCGTCTTCCTCCCCCATGGATCAGTTTATTATGAACGACCCTGACTGGTTTTTTGGAAAGAGCGCCGAAGAAGCCCGGCTTGATCCGAACAACCCCTACATACTTTCCGATCATGTCCGCTGCGCTGCCTTCGAGCTGCCTTTCCGTGACGATGACATGGAAAAGGGCAAGGAGCCTTTCCCGGTTGAAGCCGCCGTTCCCGTGCTTGAGTACCTGGAAGAGGACGGCATAATCCGCCACACCGCCGGCAAATGGCATTGGTCGGATCGCTCCTTTCCCGCCGAAGGCATAAGCCTGCGTTCCGCCACGGCGGACAACGTGGTGATCGTCGATGTTACAAATGGCCGCAACGCGGTCATCGGCGAAATGGACAGGCCCAGCGCCAAGGAGCTTATATTTGACAACGCCGTTTACATGCACCGTGGCCGCCAGTACCTTGTGGAAAAGCTCGACATAGAAAACCGGAAGTGCCTTGTAAGGGAAGCGGAGGTAAATTACTTTACCGACGGCCTTGTCAAAACCGACATCAAGGTTTTAACCGAAGATGAAAATTTCACCTACTGCGGAGCAGAAGGCGTTTTAGGCGACGTCCTTGTCCGCTCGCAGGTGGCGAAATTTAAAAAAATACGTTTCCATACCCACGAGAATATCGGTTACGGGGACATAAGCCTTCCGGAAGAAGAGATGCAGACCAGAGCCCTTGTTTTGCTTTTTGGCGAAGAAAGCTCTGGCGGCAGGGCGCTTGCGGGCATGGACGAAGCGACGGCGGGAATGGTTTTGGGCGGCGCGGGGCAGCTCATCAAACTGATAGCTCCGGTTTACCTGCTATGCGATCCAAGGGATCTTGGCGTGGCCGAACGCGTCAGGGATCCGCATTTTGGAGTAAGCGCCCTTTACATTTACGACAAGTACCCTGGCGGCACAGGCCTGGCGGAAAGCCTCGCGAAAAAAGCAGGGGAACTTTTTAAGCATGCGTACCGGGCGGTGGAGCGCTGCCCCTGTAAGGAAGGCTGCCCATCCTGCGTGGGCCCGGGCGGGTATAAAAAAGGAACCGCCGAGCTGCTGGGGGCATTGGCTAAATAATTTATTTGACACTAAAAATTTATTAACTTATAATTATCTTTATCTCTCATAGAGGTAATTTTAACTAAAGGTAAAAATAGAATGAAATTAAAGTTCAGACTGAGCATCATAGTGATTGCCATTGTAGTGGCTATCGCCGGCAGCGTCGCGGTCATTCTGCTGCAGCAGGCATCCAGCATAAGTATGACATTGAGTATCCGGGGTCTTAACTTTGTAGGCGATGAACAAGCCTCGTATTGGAAAGGCCGGGAAGACAGGTATTTTGAAGTAATACGCACGCTGGCGTCAATAATGAGCCAATATGAATCGGTTCCGCTTGAACAGCGGCGGGACAGGTATGACGATATTATGCTGGCTGCCCTGAATTCGCAGCCCAGCATTGTCCGCATAGCTTGTATCTGGAAACCCAACGCAGTTGACGGCATGGATAGCCGGTATATAGGCCGGCGGGGATCAACTCCGACTGGGCAGTACACAATGACCTGGGGCAGGGATACAGGCCAGGTTGTTGCTTCGGCAAACGTCAATCTTGAAGCGACGATGGCTTATTTGAACAGCCCAAATGCGGGCAAAGACCGGGTAGAGGATCCATCGCCCCTCAAGGTAGAAGGAAAAGACACTTTTGTTTTCAGGTTGGGGGTCCCCATTACCAACCCGCGCACCAATGAAGTAGTAGGGAGCGTAACCTGCCTTTTGAATATCGCGCAAATACAGCCCACAGTGGAAAATCTTATAAAAACCCACGAAGAAATTTCCAATATGTCTATCTATTCCAACAGCGGATTTATTTTGGCAAATATAGTGCCAGATCGCATAGGCAAGAAGCTGCTCGACGCGGAAACGTTGTATGGCACTCACCTTCAGGAGGCCAATCAGGCTGTTCTTGACGGTAAGGAATTGGAGTTATCAAGCTTTTCGCAAGTGCTGCAAACAAACGTGAAATTGGTTATAACGCCTTTCCAGATAGGCGGTTCAGACACGACATGGAGCGTAATGATCGCGTCGGCGGAATCGTACATTTTGAAAGAAGTAAATGAAATGACCCGGTTTACCATCATCCTGGCGGCAATTGCCATCGTAGTGGCGGTGGTTATTGTGTACTTGGTCCTCAACAGCACTACCAGGCCTATCGTCAGGGTAGCCGACACCCTTAAGGATATTTCCGAAGGCGAAGGCGACCTTACGCGGAGCATTGCCGTCCGCTCAAAAGACGAGGTAGGCGACCTTGCCAAGTACTTCAACAAAACTCTTGAAAAAATAAAAGGCCTGATTATTATCATCAAGAATGAGGCGCTAAGCCTCAGCAACATAGGCAATGACCTTGCCAGCAACATGACCGAGACCGCCGCGGCGATCAACGAAATCACGGCAAACATCCAGGGCATCAAGGGCCGCGTCATAAACCAGAGCGCCAGCGTTACCGAAACCAACGCCACCATGGAACAGGTTGTCGTGAATATCAACAAACTCAACGGCCATGTTGAGACCCAGAGCAACAATATTTCACAGGCTTCATCCGCCATTGAGGAAATGGTAGCCAACATCAATTCAGTTACCAATACGCTGGTTAACAACGCCGCTAATGTTAAAACCCTGACAGAATCATCCGAAGTAGGCCGCAGAGGATTGCAGGCAGTGGCCATGGATATTCAGGAAATAGCCCGCGAGTCCGAGGGCTTGCTGGAGATTAACTCGGTAATGGAAAATATCGCAAGCCAGACAAACCTGCTTTCGATGAACGCGGCTATTGAAGCGGCTCACGCGGGTGAATCCGGAAAGGGCTTTGCCGTAGTTGCCGGTGAAATACGCAAACTGGCGGAAAATTCCAGCAAGCAGTCCAAAACAATAGGTTCTGTTCTGAAAAAGATAGCGGAATCGATTAAAAAGATTACAAAATCCACAGAGGACGTGCTGACCAAATTCGAAGCGATCGATTCGGGGGTCAAAACTGTCGCGGATCAGGAAGATAATATCCGTAACGCGATGGAGGAACAGTCCGAGGGAAGCAAACAACTCCTGCAAAGTGCCGGCAGTTTGAAGGAAACTACCCAGAAGGTAAAAGCCGGTTCCGAGGAAATGCTTGATGGCAGCAAGGAAGTATTGGGGGAGAGCCATAATCTTGAAAGGGTAACGCAGGAAATAACCAGCGGCATGAACGAGATGGCAATGGGCGCGGATCAGGTGAATACAGCGGTAAACCATGTCAATGAGATAAGCGCCAAGAACCGGGAAGGCATTAGCAACTTAATGAAGGAAGTTTCGCGGTTTAAGGTGGAATAGCTGCAAATATAGCCAAATTTGCCTAAAAAACTTGACGATTCCCGGATCATGATGTTAAAATTATTTAGTTTTAACGTGGGAGGAGATATCATCAAAAAATTACTGTTTGTAATTTCTATTATCTCTTCTTTCTCTTTGCTGACCGTGTGCAAGGGTAAAACTGAAATACAGGAAAATATAGTGCCTGCCAACCAAATTTCTATAAAGCCATACCTTGTAGATGATTATCAGCTTGAGCAGTTAAGCGGAAAGACAGCGTTTGATTATTTTAAGGAAGAAAAAATTTATGCCGGCTGGAATTTGGGGAATACCCTTGATTCGAGTAACGGCAGTACCGGAAGCGAAACAGCCTGGGGCAATCCCCCCGTCAATCAGGAATTGATGGACGGGGTAAAAGCCGCCGGGTTTGGCATAATCCGCATACCTGTAACATGGATGGGGCATATAGGCATGGCTCCCGATTACCGGATTGCGCCATCCCGCCTGATTCGGGTGGGCGAGGTTGTGCGGATGGCGCATAGCGCGGGATTGAAAGTAATTATCAATTTACACCATGACGGCGCTACTTCCAGCGAGCAGCAGGAAAGCGGCTGGCTTTCAATACGCAGGTCGTACAGGAATGTAGCTGATTATAAAAGAATAACAGATCAATTCACGCATGTATGGGAGCAAATAGCGGCATATTTTCAGAATTACGGCGACTGGCTGATGTTCGAACCCATGAACGAGATTCACGACGGAGGCTGGTGCTGGAGCAACGCTTTCAGATCAGATCCGGGCAAGCAATTGGAAATAATAAACAACTGGAACCAAATCTTTACAGATACGGTACGCGCCGCCGGGGGAAACAACGCGGAACGTTATCTGGTAATTCCGGCATACTGCACAAATCCCCAGCAGACGCTTTCTGACTCGTTTATACTTCCAGGGGACAGCGCCGCCAACAGGCAGGTTGTTACTTTTCATTATTATGATCCTTACGAATTTGGAATACAGGGGTCGCGTTTTGAATGGGGTTCGCCGGCTGACAAGAAAAAAACGGAAGACGATTTTGCCCCTTTTAAACCCCGCTTTATCGATAAAAATATTCCGGTAATTATCGGTGAATGTGGCGCTGTTTTGCAGTTATACCCAAGCGACTCTGCAAAACAGGAAGAGGCGCGTAAAAGCAGGTTTGAGTACCTTCCCTATGTGTTCGCGACAGCTAAAAAATATAGTCTTGTCCCGGTTTATTGGGATAACGGAGTCACATTCGGAAACGGGGAAAAATTCGGCCTTCTTAACCGAACGACAGGCCAGCCGAATTCGGAAGATAGCGGAGCACTTATAAGGTTAATGATAAATGCTGTTAGATAAAAGAAAGATTTTTAACGTTAGGCTGATTGTTGTTGCCGCTGTTGTTGTAATTGTGGCGGCGATCTTCCTGGTTGCCGGAAAGCAAGAGGCGGATTATTCGGCGAAATACGCCGGTGCGGTTTTAAGCGGGGCAAGCACGGGAAGAGCCAACATTTATTCCCGCTATACCGAGCGTTACGCGAATATCCCGGCAGGGCAGAAAGACATTGACATTGATATTTTTTCATGGGCTTCAGCAGAAGGCGTTTCTGTAAGGGATAATTTTTACGGCTCGCGCGCCCTGATAACGGAAGAAGCAAGTTATATTGAGTATAAGGTAAATACTGAAAGAGAAGGGCTTTATTTTATTCGCATTGAATATTACCCCATCACATCCCGAGGCATACCGATAGAACGTTCTTTGCTTATTAACGGCGAGACTCCTTTCCTCGGAGCCGACAGGCTCGAATTTCAGCGTATATGGGGGAGCGAGGGAAACAGCCGCTTTGATAACCAGGGCAACGAAATTCGCCCGAAGCAGGTGGAAAAACCCCGCTGGGAAAGCGCGTGGTTCAGGGATTCGCTGGGCTATATAACCGACCCTTACGCTTTTTATTTTGAGGCAGGCGAAAACACGATCAGGTTTGTCGGCATAAACGAGCCAATGGCAATTCGCAGTTTCTCATTGAGGGTGCCTGTCGAAACGCAGGCTTACCGCCAGGTTTTGGCAAAGCTGGATAAAACTAAATACGGAAACGTGCCTGGTAATTTCCAGCTGAAGATTCAGGGAGAAAACGCGGTCCGTTATTCGGATCCTTCCCTGTATCCGATTTATGACCGTTCTTCCGGGGCGACAGAACCTGCCAGCGTTTCCAGAATACGGCTTAACATGATTGGGGGAAACAGCTGGCGCGTGTCAGGCCAGTGGATTGAATGGGAATTCGATGTGCCCGAAAACGGGCTGTACCGTATTGGGATCAAGGGGCGGCAGAATTATAACCGGGGCTTTGTGTCAAATCGCACGGTTCTCGTTAATGGCGAAATACCATGCAAAGAGCTTGCCGTGGTTCCGTTTAAATACAGCAATAAATGGAGACTGATTACGCCGAGTGACAATCAGGGAGATATTTTAGTCCCCCTCAACAAAGGCACAAATACTATCCGCCTTCAGGCAACGCTTGGCGAGACCGGCGGAATTTTAAACGTAATGGAAGAAAGCGTTTACCGCCTGAACGCGATTTACCGGAAAATACTTATTCTTACAGGGCCGGAACCGGATATGTACCGCGATTACCGTGTTGACGCGATTTATCCTGAAGTAATTGAAGCCATGAGACTTGAGAGCAAGATACTCTACAAGCTGGTTGACGACTTAACCGCTTATTCAGGCGAGCGAAGCGCGCAGGCAGCCACGGCGTTAACGCTTGCGCGTCAGCTTGAGCTATTTGTCAGGCGTCCGGATAAAATCCCCAGAACGCTTGTCAATTTTAAATTAAATATCAGTACGCTGGGCGACAGCCTGCTTGCCCTTTCGCAATCTCAGCTGGATATTGACTACATCCTCATCAGCGCTGAAGGCATGCCCTTGCCGGCCATTAATGATAATTTCTTTGTTGCCGCTTCGCACGAAATCCGTTCATTCCTTTCATCGTTTGTCGTTGATTATACCAGTATCGGCGATGTGTTCGGCAAGGGCGACGATGTAGTTGATGTATGGATGCTTTCGGGGCGCGATCAAAGTACGATTATAAAAGGGTTGATAGATACCATGTTTACCCCCGTTACAGGGATTAAGGTAAACGTAAAGCTAGTTGCCGCTGACGCGGTAATGCCCGCTGTTGTCGCCGGTACCGGGCCCGATGTAGTCCTTACATTGCAGCAGGGCGAAGTTGTCAACTACGCCATCCGCAAAGCTGTTCTGGATATTTCCAAATTAAAAGGCTACGATGATGTGATAAAGGATTTTAGCCCCAGCGTAATTGTTCCGTTTAATTTCCTTGGCGGCGTATACGGCCTTCCCGAAACGCAGTATTTCCATGTAATGTACTACCGCAAGGATATTTTTGAAGAGCTTGATATCGAGCTTCCCGATACCTGGGAGGACTTAATCAATATCCTGCCCATCATTCAAAAAAACAATATGAATGTAGGCATTCCTTCCGTAGCAACCAGCGTTCAGGCAAATATCGACTTTTCAAACTTTCTCGCGCACCTGTTCCAGCGCGGCGGGCGTCTTTACAATGAGGAAGGTTCCCGTACATTGCTAAGCACTGAAATTGCAATTGAAGCTTTTGACGCATACACGAAGTTTTACACGCACTATAAAACCCCCATTATTTATGACTTCGTTAACCGTTTCCGTACCGGAGAAATGCCGCTGGCTTTTGCCGACTATACATGGTTTAACACCCTGGAAGTATTTGCCCCTGAAATTCGCGGGCTTTGGGGTTTCGCAAGAATGCCTGGCTTGAAAAAGAGCGACGGCTCAATAGACCGCTCTGTTTCGACAGGTACTCTCGCTTCCATGATTCTTTCCAGCGCGAAACGTCCTGACCTGGCATGGGAATTTCTGAAATGGTGGGTCAGTTCCGAAACCCAGCTAATGTTTGGCCGTGAACTGGAAAGCATAATGGGCGCCGCTGCGCGTTACCCTACCGCCAACTATGAGGCATTTAAGAGGCTTTCGTGGGGTTCTGAACAAATGGCGGTGCTTGATGAACAAAGAGGGTGGACTGTGGGCGTGCCGGAAGTGCCAGGAGGCTATTTTGTAAGCCGCCACATTATCAACGCGGTGCGCAGGGTAATAACAAGAAAACAGGACACACGCGAGACCTTGCTAGATTATTCGATCACCATCGACGACGAGTTGATCAAAAAACGTAAAGAATTTGGCCTGGAATAGGGGAAAGAATGAGCCTTGCAAGATATTTGGATAAAGTAAAAGATAATAACAGAAGCCTTGCGCGTGAAATTTACAAGTCCCGTATATGCTATCTTTTTTTGGCGCCTTACGCGATTGTATTCATTCTCTTTTTTGTAACGCCGCTGGTGGTTTCCGTTTTTTACAGCTTTACCTATTTTAATATTCTTGAGAAGCCAAAATTTATCGGCCTGCGCAACTACATCAACCTCCTGCTTGGCGACGATGTGTTTTTAATCGCGTTGAAGAACACGTTTATTATGGCGGCGATTACAGGGCCGATCGGATATATAGCGGCTTTTCTGTTTGCTTGGTTTATCAATGAACTGCCCCGCTATATACGCGCTTTTGTTACCCTGGTCTTTTACGCGCCTTCAATTACAGGCGGCGCGTTTATGATCTGGACTCTGATTTTTTCCGGCGACGCTTACGGTTATATAAACGGTTTTTTGATAAATCTTGGAATATTGAATCAGCCGCGTCTTTGGCTGACAGATCCAAGATATATGATGCCGGTAATGCTAATCGTTATTCTGTGGATGAGTCTGGGCGCTGGCTTTCTCGCGTTTATCGCCGGGCTTTCCACCATTGACCCAACCCTTTATGAAGCGGGGATTGTAGACGGGATCACCAACCGCTGGCAGGAACTTTGGTATATTACGCTTCCCAATATGAAAGGTATGTTAATGTTCGGGGCGGTTATGGCAATAACCCAATCGTTCGGCGTAGCGGATGTTACCATCGCGCTTGCGGGATTCCCAAGTACGGATTACGCGGTGCATACGGTTGTAAATCACCTGATAGATTATGGCTCAATCCGTTTCGAGATGGGTTACGCTTCCGCTATCGCGACGATACTGTTTTTCACCATGATCATCTGTAATGCCGCCATCCAAAAATTTCTTAGGCGTGTAGGAACTTAAAGGGTATGAGCATGAAGAGACAAAAGAAATTAAAAGGCGGTAGAAGGCTTAACCGTTCTTTCGGCGGCGACGCGTTTATTTATTTCATACTTGCCGTTTTTGGGCTGTTTTTTGTGTTTCCGCTTGTTTTTACCATAAACCATGCGTTCAAACCGCTAAATGAAATCTTTTTGTTTCCGCCAAATATTTTTGTGCGCCGCCCCACAATCAATAATTTCCAGGATCTTTTTATCATAATGAGCAAATCCTGGGTAACGTTCTCTCGCTACATTTTTAACACGGTATTCGTAACTGCGGTTGGGACAGCAGGGCTTATTATAATTGCTTCAATGGGAGCGTTTGTTATTTCCAAGTACAGGTTTCCCGGCGCAAGGGTTTTCTTTTCCGGCGTTATCATAACCCTTATGTTCTCCGGTTATGTAACGGCAATTCCCAATTACCTTGTAATGGCAAAACTTGGCTGGGTAGATACTTACCTCGCGGTTATAGTCCCCGCTTTCGCGATGCCAATGGGTTTCTTTTTATTGAAACAGTTTATAGACACAATACCGGATACGCTTCTTGAAGCGGCAACAGTGGACGGGGCGAAAGAATGGGGCGTTTTTGTTTGGATAATCCTGCCAATGATTAAACCCGCGTGGCTTACCGTAATGATTTTCTCCGTGCAAAGCCTTTGGAACGCGCGCGCCTCCAACTTTATTTATTCAGAGGAGCTAAAAACGCTGCCCTATGCGCTTTCGCAAATTATTACTGTCGGCGTTGCCCGCGCGGGCGTAGGAGCCGCTGTAGGGCTTTTTATCATGATCGTTCCGCTCGCGATGTTTATATTGGCCCAAAGCAACGTATTGCAGACAATGGCCAATTCGGGGATTAAAGAATGAAAAATATTAGCTTTATCTGCGTTTTATTTTTTGCCGCTGTTCCCGTTTTTTCCGAACCGACAAACTACACCTACAATTATGATTATTGGGGCGAGTATGTCGCTTCTCCTGACGCCTATCGCGTAAATGCCTATATTCTTGGCACCTCTCTGGGTATAAATAATTTCCGCGATCCCCAGGGGCTTTTTATAAGGGAAAACCGTATATACATCTGCGATTCCGGCAATGACCGGATATTGCTGGTTGAAGTTGACGCTAACGGAAACCATGTTCTGGTTAAAACAGTTACTTCAGTTTTTATTAACGGCGTTGAGTCTCCTTTTAGCTTTCCCTCGGATATTTTTGAAAGCAGGGATGGTTTTCTTTATATCGCTGACACCAATAATAAAAGAATACTGAAACTTGATATGGACTGGAATTATATTTTTTCCATAACCAGGCCCGATGATGAAAGCCTTGATGAGTTTGTTGAATTCCAGCCCCTCAAGCTTATCGTGGATTTCGCGAATCGCATTTTCGCGCAAGTCAGGTATGTCAATAAAGGGCTGATGGAATTTGACAGCCGGGGAAATTTTAACGGCTATATAGGCGCGAATAAAGTAGCTTTCGATTTTATTGATTATGCATGGAAGCTGGTATCCACACAGGCGCAAAGGGATCGTATGATGCTTTTTGTCCCGACCGAATACAACAATGTCGCTATTGACGGCGACGGCTTTATCTATGTTACGAATTCCACCGCCGATATTGACCCTGTACGCCGGCTTAACGCGATGGGCCAGGATATTTTAATCCGTAACGGTTATGAAGACCCTATAGGCGATTGGGATTTTGGCAACGCGGGCGGAGTCACGGGGCCTTCAAGGTTTATTGATGTTGTCGCCTTCGATAACGATTCATACGCCTGTTTTGACAGAACGCGGGGCCGCATCTTTATGTACGATTTTCAGGGCAACCTTCTTTACGCGTTTGGCGGTCTTGGCAACAGGGAAGGCTGCTTTACGCTACCTGTCGCGCTGGACAGGATGGGCACCTCATTATACGCCCTGGATTCCAGGACGGCGGCCCTTACCTGCTTTGAGTTGACTTCCTACGGCACGAAAATAAATAAAGCCCTGGATGAGTATAAGGCCGGGCGTTATGAATCATCCGCGAGGGAGTGGGAAGATGTGTTAAAGATGAACGGGAATTACGATCTCGCGTATATCGGTATCGGAAGGGCGGCGCTTCGCCAGGGCGATTACAAAAAAGCGATGAAATACTTCAAGCTAAAGCACTACCGTATAGGTTACAGCAAGGCTTTCCAGCTGTACCGCAAACAGGTAATGGAGGAAAATCTCTGGAAAATAATTTTGGTTCTGGCGATTCTGATTATTGTGCCATCGGTTGTAAAGCGTTCCATTAGATTTGTCAGGGAGATAAAGGAAGCATGATGTATTTAACAGATAAAGCGTGGTGGCGGCATCTTGGCAGTACATTAAGGTATTCGTTGTATACCTGTACCCATCCTCTTGATGGTTTTTGGGATTTAACCCATGAAAAACGCGGTTCCATAGCCGCGGCAAATGTTATTGTTTTCGCGGCGGTTTTAACTGAATTATTGCGCTTAACCCTGACAAGTTTTCAGTTTGTCAGTATCAATATGGAATTTTTTAACGCGGCGATTGTATTACTGCGTATTTTATTGCCGGTTCTTCTCTGGACTGTGGCGAACTGGGGCCTTACAACCCTGATGGACGGAAAGGGCAGGATGGGCGAAATTTATATGGCTATTGGCTATGCTCTTGTCCCATATGTAATTATCAACGCAATAATGATTATTTTAAGCCAGGCGCTTACATTCGATGAAGGCGCTGTCTATTGGTTCCTGGCGGGCTTCGCGGTAGCATGGACGGCTGTATTGATACTTGCCGGCATGATGATGGTGCATGACTACAGTTTTGGCAAAACAATTCTGTCAAGTTTCCTTACGATAATCGGAATGGGCGTAATAGTGTTTATTTTTGTAATTTTCTTCAGCCTTGTCAGTGATTCCATAGCGTACTTTATTTCGCTGTACAAAGAAATTCTATTCAGGGTGATATAAGAGGAATAATGAAAAAAATTATTTGGCTGACAGTATCATGCTTTTTATTATTCACAATTTCCTGCGGTTCACAGCGCGGGCGCGGCAGAAATGTTTTGGTATATTCAAATGATCTTGGTACGGAAGGCGCCAATTCGGATGATATTATTATTGAAAATGAATATCTGGAATTGCGCTTTATGCCGCGCACTACTGAAATCGTTTTAAAGAACAAAGCCAATGGAGCAGAATGGCGCTCCAACCCTCCGGGGAATGACAGCCTGGCGGATACTGTCACGAGGTATCTGCAAAAATCCTTGTTTGCGCTTGAATATTCCGATGTTACCGGCGTTGGCCAGACTCTGTATTCGGGAGAACACAGCGTCGATCTTGGCGCTTACAGCTACGAAATTGTAGACGGAGGCCTGGAGGTAAATTATTCTGTTGGCAATATTGAGCGCATCTATATTATCCCGCCCGCTGTTCCCGAAGAAAGAATGAATGAGTTCACTGATAATATGAGCGTAAGCGACAGAAAGCTGGTCCGGGAAGGCTACAGGCTATACGACATTAATAATCTGCGGAGGGATGACGACAGGGCTACGCTTTTGGCTACATACCCCGATCTTGCCCGTAAAAATGTATATGTCCTGCGCTCTACCGCCCTTTCATATCAAAAAGCGGAATATGAGGAATTATTCGCAGCCGCCGGATATACATACGATGATTACATAGAAGACATTGAACTGTACCCTGTGACCAGGGGAAAAGAAAGGCCTGCGTTTAATGTTACTTTTCGCTATACCCTGGAAGGAAAAACGCTTGTATTGGATGTGCCTTTTGATAAAATCGCGTACCGCGCAGCATACCCGGTTGTGAAGCTCCAGATTCTGCCATACCTGGGAGCGGGGGGCTTTGATGACTCAGGCTACGTTATGGTTCCGGACGGAAGCGGGGCGTTGATATATTTCAATAACGGAAGGCAAAATCAGCTGGCCTATACCAATACTGTATATGGGTGGGACGAAGGCCAAAAACGCGAAGCTGTGATAAACGACAACAAGGCTCCTTTCCCCGTTTTTGGCATTAGTAAAAACGGGAACGCCCTTGCCTGCATAATTGAAAACGGCGCTTCTTATGCCAGTATATTGGCCAATGTTTCAGGACGCAACAGCTCCTGGACAAATGTGTCCGCGCGTTTTGAAATGGTGCATAGCGCGTTAATGAATATTTCAGGGCGTACAGAGCGTTTGGTATACCAGTACGAAAGAACGCTTACGGAAAATGAAAGAATCACCCTGCGATACATTGTCTGCGGAGAGGACGGCTATGTGGGCATGGCTAAGGAATACCGTTCATGGCTGCTGAATAAATATCCGTCTTTAAAACGCGAAAATAAAGCCGGCGTGCCTATCGCTGTAGAAATTCCCGGGGCTGTAAATAAAACACAGCATCGTTTGGGCATACCGTTTGATCTTCCCCTTAAACTTACCTCGTACAATGAAGCCGCAAAAATGATTAAGGACTTTACTGACTTTGGGTGGAAGGATGTTCGGATAAAATTAAACGGCTGGTTTAACCGCAGCGTTGATCACACAATACCCACAAATATTAAGCTAATCAGCGAGCTTGGCAGTAAAAAAGATTTCCGAAATTTACTGGCGGCAGCGCAGAAAAATGGATATGTTGTTTATCCTGAGGTAGATTTCTTTTTCATGAGGGACAAAAAAATTCTCGATGGGTTCAATTTGTACAGCGATGTGTCCCGTTACGTAAGCCGCGAGCGGATTCAAAGATACCCCTACAGTTTTGTCTGGTATGGCGAGCGCAAACGATGGGGCAAGCTAAATTATGTTGTCCGCCCTGAAAAGATGATGTCAATGATAGATAACTATGCTGATAAAATGCGCGGTTTTGATGTGCAAAACATAGCGTTCAGGAACATTGGCTCCAGGCTTACAGGCAACTACAATGAAAAACAGCATATAAGCCGCGAAGAAGCGGTAAGAATGAGGCAGGAAAAGCTTGACGGGCTTAATAAAGCCGGAACCGGCGTTATGCTGCTTGCCGGCCATGCCTACGCCATGCCCTGGGCGGACTTTATTGTAGACATGACGCTGGACGATCAGGGATACGGGATTACCGATGTTTCCGTTCCTTTCTATCCCATTGTTTTGCATGGCCTTATACCTTACACCGGAAACGCCATAAACCTCGCCGAAGACTATACGAAAAATTTATTGAAGACCATAGAAAGCGGGGCGGGGCTGTACTTTAGCTTTATGACTGAAGAAACCTCCGTGCTACAGGAGACAAAATTCAGGCAGTTCTACGCGAATGAATACAATAAATGGGTTGGCGACGCAGACGCTTTGTACAAACAATTTACCGCCAATTTCGGGCATCTTTATAATCAGGCGATTGTGGATCATAAAATTTTATCGCACGGAGTAACCTTAACCGAATATGAGGACGGGACAAGGGTTATTGTAAACTCAAGCGACTTTGCCGTTAATTACAATAACAGAAATATTAACGCGGACAGTTTTATTGTACTAAGACGGGGGGAATAATGAATGCAATAATGATTTTCATGGAAGAACGCCTCGGAAAGTATTTCGTAAAAAAAAATGACAGGCTCTGCCTGACGCTGGAGGGAAAAAACGCGAGGGCAGGGTATATCTTTATCTTTCCTTTTTTAATTGGCTTTATTTCATTCATGTTTTTCCCGATTTTTGAATCGTTTCGTATGGCTTTCAACAGGGTTACCATTGATATTGTCAATTTCGGCTTTAAGATGGAATTTGTCAAGTTCGCGAATATAAATCATACACTTTTTATTGACGCGGAATTTAACCGGCTTCTTGTCGAAGAGCTTGTGCGTATGGTGCTGATAGTACCGGCGATAATTATCTTCAGTATGTTTGTCGCGTTGCTGCTGAATCAGGAATTCAGGGCAAGGGGTTTTGTAAGGGCTATTTTCTTCCTTCCCGTGATACTGGCTTCCGGCATAATGATCGGGCTTGAGACCAATAATGCCCTGCTGCAGAGCATCGCGAATACCATTAAAGAAAGCAACTTGATGAAGTCATCGATAACAGGCGTTCTGGAACGAATACTCGCTACCGAGGGATTCGGCGGCAAGTTTATGGACTATATTTTTCAGGTAGTGAACCAGATATACAGTATCGCGATGGCTTCAGGCATTCAGATAATCATCTTCCTTTCGGCACTACAGACGATTCCAGCCAGTATGTTCGAAGCCGCGAAGATTGAAGGCGCGTCAGGCTGGGAATGTTTCTGGAAGATAACATTCCCCATGGTCAGTTCTTTGGTACTGGTCAATGTCATTTATAGTGTGGTAGACTTTTTTCTAAGGACGGATAACAAGGTAATGGAAAAAATATTCAACGCGCTTATTAAAAGCCTTGATTTTGGCTTTTCATCGGCTATGGCGTGGATATATTTCCTGATTGTAATAATTGTGATAGGGATAACGTTGGGGATATTTTCAAAGAAGGTATACTATTATGAATAGGGTATCAGCGTACCAGCTTAAAAATAACACTGTAGATGTATTCTACAAAATATTCCGCGCTATCCTTCTTTTTGGCCTTTGTTTCCTTATCCTGCAACCCTTAATGGACAAGGTTTCTGTCAGCTTTATGGAGCAGCAGGACCTGTTCGACGCGACAGTAATCAGTATCCCGCGTCATTTTTCAACGTCTAACTATCAAATAGCGATGGAAATAATGAAATATTGGCCCACGTTTATTCAAACAGTGATCATTATTATCGCCAGCGCGTCGCTGCAAATCGCTTCCTGTACCCTTGCCGCTTACGGGTTCGCCCGCTACAGGTTTCCGGGAAGGAATATACTGTTCATGTGCGTCTTTATAATAATTATTGTTCCGCCCCAGACTATCATGTCTTCACTCTTTCTTAACTTTCAATTTTTTGATATATTTGGCATAATAAAATTGATTACCGGAAGGAAAATCAGCCTGCTAAATACCCTGCCTGGATATTTGCTGCTTTCCGCTACGGCTATGGGCCTTAAAAGCGGGCTGTACATTTTCCTGCTCAGGCAGTATTTCAGGGGCGTTCCCAAGGAACTTGAGGAAGCGGCGTATGTTGACGGATGCGGCAGGTTGTACACCTTTGTCCGTATAATGCTTCCGGACGCCGCTCCGATGCTGACTTCCTGTTTTCTGTTTTCTTTTGTGTGGCAGTGGACGGACACGCTTTTTACAACTTTGTTTTTGCGAAGCTATAAAATGATGCCGATTGCCTTGAGCATGCTGACAGACGGTTTTTACAGGTACTGGGCCTCTATAAACGGACGGAATACCGGCGGAGCGGAAATTTTGTCGCAGCCGCCTATAGCGTATTTACAGGCCATTGTCGCGACCGGAATGTTGGTATTCCTTGTTCCGTTGATACTGTTGTATCTTGTGGCGCAGAAAGCGTTTGTTGAATCCCTTAGCCAGACAGGGATTAAAATGTAGGTTTCAAAACGGCGTAGCCGTACGGCAAGCCGTTTGAGATATTATTTTTTACTGGAGGAATGATATGTTGAGAAAGAAAGGTCGGATTGGAGTAATCCTGATTACGGTTTTTGTCGCATTTTGCCTTTTAACTGTATTGGCGGGATGCGCTAAGAAGGGAGTTAACCTGAAAGGCGCTCAAATAGTAATCGGGGATTTTAGTAACGCCTATGATGTAGACACCTGGACTCCGAGAAACGAGGATGAGGAAATCCAGCTCGCGTGGAGAAAGAAAATCCAGGCGGATAACGGATTTAAAATGAAATCTGTGGAATTGTCCGGCTGGGATGATTATTTCCAGATTGTAACCACCAATATTGTCGCGGGTAATAAAGATTACTCTCTGTACACCCTTTCCCCTGAATGGGCGATGACATTGTACAAACAGGGATTGCTCTATCCTATCAGCGATAGCAGCGTAAAGCTGACAAACTATATTCCTGAAGCCGGCAAAAAAACTGCCTATAATAAGCTAATCCAGGATTTGTTTACATTTGGCGGCAAGACCTATGGCTTTTATCCGGGAACAGGCGGAGACGCGTGGCATGGTACCTTCTTCTTTTGGAACAAAAGGCTCCTGAAAGAAGCGGGCTATGATCCCGATCTTTTGTACGATTTGCAGAAAGAGGGCACATGGACTTGGGATAAATTCTATGAAATTGCCAAAGCGACCACTCGCGACATTAACAATGATGGCATTACGGATATTTTCGCAATGCCCTGCGACGATCCACGCGAAATTATGAACGGGTTTGTATTCGGAAATAACGGCAACTTTGTTCTAATCAATTCCCAGGGTAAATTCGAGAATGGAATGACAAAGCCGGAATTTATCGAAGCAGTTCAGTTCTACCAGAAGCTTTTGGAAGAAGGCCTAATGAAGCCGCGCCCGGAAAATTCCGCGTGGGACTGGGATTTTACCGAATTCTTTGACAGCCGCACCGCGATGATAATCGCGCCTGAGTGGAGAAAAGGCCAGATGCCTGAAATGAAGGATGATTATGGCTTTGTATTCCCGCCAAAAGGCCCCAGAGCGACAAATTACCGCATGGCTAACGATGATATGGTTTATGTCATTCCCGCTTATTTCAAGCCTGAAGAAGTGGATATAATCCTTAAAGCCGCTGATCTCTGGTTTGTTCCGTCAAGCGATGACTGGAAAGGCGGGCATTACTGGGCTTTCCGCGACCGCCGTGCTGTAGATGAATCAATGGCTATGGTAAAAGACGCCCGCTATAATGCCTTTAAAAACTTCATGCTGGTTCCGGGCTTCCCTCATGGCGATTTCTGTTTTGATATTTTCAATTTTAAGGGAACTGCCGCTCAGCTTGTTGAGCAATACGCGCCCAGAGTTAACGCTGCGTTAGAGCCGATGAACCGTTAGATAAGCCTTTAACCGCTAGTATTGCTATAAAATCCCTGGCATTTTGTCAGGGATTTTTTTTGCAGAACCGAAACGGGTTAAATTCTTGCTTAGTATCCCTTGATAAATTTAGATATATGGTATAAAATATTTCTCAAGAGTTAAAAACAACCTATTTTTATCTAAAGTGGACATTTTGGTGAAAACCATTAATCAATCTCAGGGGGAACAAGCATGAAGATTAAAATCAAGCTAAGCATTATGATGGTCGCCATTGTTGCGGTAGTGGCGGGCGGCCTTGCCATAATTGAACTGGTAAGATCAACCGATATAACCATGGAAAATGCCAGGCAAAAAACCATGTATATGGCGCGGCAACGAGCCGAATACTGGGATGGCCGTTTGAACGGCTATATAAACATACTGCAGACTATATCGAATATCATGAATTTTTATGAAGATATTCCGGTGCTGGATCGGCGCCAGCAGTTTGAAGATACGTTAAATGGTGTTTTTGAGGACACGACCGATTTTGTACGGCTTGGTACCATCTGGAAGCCAAATGCCATTGACGGCATGGACAGCCGTTACATTGGCAGGGTAGGCTCAACTCCAACCGGACAGTTTGCTTTTAACCTGTCCAGAGAAACCGGGCAGATAGTGGAATTGACCAGCACCATCGTTGATGAAACGATGGCTATAATGAACGGACCCAACTCCCGTGTAGTTTCAATGAGCAACCCTGCCGCTTTTAAGAATCAAGGGGTAGACACCCATGCGGTCAGAATCACATGCCCCATTATCAACAAGCGTCTCAATGAAGTAGTCGGAGCCGTAGTCTGCCAGTTGGATATTGCCAT
>Ga0268262_10001415_pt1 | contig 29679 bp, 23 predicted proteins | sample TergutNc150P3_FD_190354 | JGI IMG/M metagenome (GOLD analysis project Ga0268262, IMG submission 190354) | Nasutitermes corniger P3 segment gut microbial community from laboratory colony in Florida, USA - Nc150 P3 (SPAdes) (version 2) | ecosystem: Host-associated > Arthropoda: Insects >... | reverse complement strand
CGCCAAGTCCGACTCCTAATGACCATCCAAGGGCGGGCTCAAAAACAAATCCGCCGGGATTGCCGAAATCTACTCGCCAGCCAAGTTTAACGCCGAGTTTTAAGTAATCTCTAGGTATATTATAGTTCATTTTTTCTTCAACTGTACGGCCGTCGGCTTTCTCAACATCGCCTGAACCTGATATACCGATAGCCATGTTTGCATAACCCAGCATACCATCCACAAAGAAAACACTTGCACCGGGATAATAGCGGACATGACCTTCAATAGAAAAGGAAGAAACGGCCAAGTTAAAATCATCTTGCCCTATACCGAATTTCAAATAAGCAAATCTTCCGCCAAAACTTACTTTTTCTGAAAATTGCCGCTCATATTGCGCCCCAATACCAAAACTGGAAGTTTTTGCACCGGTTCCGCTTGTAGCTGAGTTCATTAACTGCTGCCATCCGATTGACAGAAGAGTTGGCCCAATGTCAACGGTTACCGTGTTTTTCGGCATTGATTCAAAATCTTGTGCAAAGCCCACTCCAGCAAAAATTACAGCAAAAGCCAAAATCAAAAAACTTTTCTTCATCGTTATTTTCTCCTATTAATATGATAATATATCACATTTTTATGGCACAAACAAGAAAAAACATATTTTTCTTAAATTCGGCTTCTTTATGAAGCTATCTTATTTGACAAAAAACGGGGTTTTGCCATATCGCAATAATTCATAAAACCCTAATTGTCTGTATAGGTTTTTTACGTTATATTGAAGATATGAAAATCCTTTTACCCCGTCTAAAACAGACTGCGGTATTGCTGTTTTTTTTCCTCTTATTAACCCCCGTAAATTCCGTCTTTGGGGACAAATTACAGTGGGCTATAACCGGGAATATTCTCTATTTTCCAGCCGATAACGGCGTTGATGCAGACCCTGCTCCCATTATTCCCTCATTGGGCGGAGCGTTGTCATTACCGCTTTTCAGTTCTTTCAGGATCGAATTTACAGAGGATATTTACATTACAAATTACGAGTTTAATTCCAGACTCGGCTATCCTGCGGCGTGTAACCCCGAAAACCGCTCGGCTATGGTTATAGGTTTTGTTACCGCCGCTCAGTTTACAGGCGTTTTTCCCATTAAAGATAAAGGTACGGCTATTCGCGCCTATGCCGGTCCCGCTGCGGATTTACGCATTGTCACTTTGGCGGCAGGGTTAAATCATTCTTCTGATTTTACAGGCGATATAAAAACCGATCCTAAATTGCAGACAGAAGCTATCCGCGATTATTTTTCCAAAGACGCCAGGTGGTTTATGCCTGTTGCGGGTTTTGGAATGGATTTTCCCATTAACGAAAAATTCCTGCTTGGTTTTGATTTACGCGCATGGTTTCCCATTTACAGAGCTTGGACAGACAAAGACCTTCCGGCAATTAACGGCTGGCGTTTCGGCGCCGGTTTCCGTATAACGCCTCGCAGAAAATAATAAACAAAACACACAGGATTTCTTTGCATGAAAAAAGATAAGACCGTAATTTACAAATGCACTTCTTGCGGACATGAAGAAGCAAAATGGCTTGGCAGATGTCCCGAATGCGGCGAATGGAATACCCTTATAGAAACGATATTAAAAAACGAAGCTTTCAATAAACGCGGCTTACCAAGAAAAGAAATCGGCACGGCGCAGACAATGCCGCTTTCTGCGGTAGACCCAATGGAAGGCAGCCGTATTGGAAGCGGTATCGGAGAACTGGACAGAGTACTCGGCGGCGGCATTATGAAGCGTTCCGCAGTGCTTATCGGCGGTGAGCCGGGGATAGGCAAGTCAACCTTGATTTTGCAAACCGCCGCCGCCGCGCTTACAAAGGGTAGGGTTTTATATGTTTCAGGCGAAGAGTCTGCGGGGCAGTTACGGTTAAGGGCGGACAGGCTCGGACTAAGCGCGGACAAAAATGTAATGGAGAGAATAGAAATTCTCTGCTCGGGAAATCTTGAGGAAATAGAAACCGTCTTAAATAAAATCAAACCTGTTCTTGTTTTGGTGGATTCCGCCCAGACGCTTTATTCCGAAAACGCCGATTCCGCGCCGGGCGGCGTAAGCCAGATGAAATTCTGCACCTTTGAATTAATCTCTTGGGCGAAAGAGCATGACGCCGCCTTGATTTTAACGGCGCATGTTACAAAAGAGGGAGTTATATCGGGACCGAAAACGCTGGAACACATGGTAGATACCGTTCTTTACTTTGAGGAGAACGATAAAACCGCAGGCTTAAACGGAAACGCCGATTGCCGTTTTTTACGGGCGTCAAAAAACCGTTTCGGCTCTACCGATGAAATCGGGATTTTTACAATGGGCGAAAAAGGACTTACTCCCGTTGAAGATACGGGGCGGATGTTCCTTGTAAGACGTGAAGGGGAACTGCCTGCGGGGGTGGCGACTGCGGCGGTTCTTGAGGGGACAAGGACGATACTTGTCGAAATTCAGGCGCTAACAATACCGGCAAAGGGGACTATCAGCCGTGTTTTTTCCGATAAAATCGATTCGGGCAGGGTTTCACGCATTGCCGCCGCCTTGGAAAAGCACTTAAATGTTCAAGGAAGCTCGGGATTAAGGCTTTCTGACCAAGATTTGTACGTAAATGCAGCCGGCGGCATCAAAATAACCGAGGTTGGAGTGGAATTAGCTCTCGCCTGCGCCCTTTATTCGGCAAGAACGGGGCTTGCCCTGCCTGCGGACATGGCAATTGCGGGCGAATTATCGCTGACAGGTGAGATTCGACCCATACATCGGCTTTCCAACAGGGTAAAAACCGCAAACGAGCTTGGTTTCAGCTCATTTTTAGGTCCTGCCCCCGAAACTCCCATTCAGGGGCTAAAATCGGCTTCTAACATAAAAACTGCTATAAAATTATTATATGGATAAATTTCATAAAAAAAGTAAAAAAGTATTGACATTAATTTTTTAAATGTCTATATTTTGATTAGTTGGATGACTTTTAGAAATTGAGTAGAGATTATTTTTGCGGATTTATGAAAAAACCGCACGGTTTAGGGATTCTGATCTTGTCTGCTTCCTTTCGTTTTTTCTCCCTTAACAACTATGTATTAACTTTCTCATGTTTTAATAACAAGAGAAATTTGATTCGTTCGCTTGTGCGAATGTGAATACTTGGACGCAAGTCCACCGGATTAATTTCTCGGCTAAAACCGTAAAATTAATTCAGGCATCAATTAAGGCGTTGTGTGAAACGTTGTTTTGCGCATTTCCAAGAAAGATGTCAGCGCCGCTCGGACGCACAAAATTCAGCTTCGTTTAATTACGACACTGATTATTCCGGGCGAAGGAATTTTCTCAATGGCGAAGAAACTGTATGTCGGTAACCTCTCCTACAACACCACCGAGGATGGTCTGAAAAACCTGTTTTCAGGTTTTGGCAGCGTCGCATCAGCCAAGATCATTTTCGATCGTGAAACCGGCAACTCAAAAGGGTTCGGATTTATCGAAATGGGCAGCGATGAAGAAGCCGCTGCGGCAATCACAGGCACAAACGGCCGTGAATTTGACGGACGCCAACTGCGCGTAAACGAAGCGATGGATAAACCTCGCCGTGAACGCACAGGCGGCGGCGGCGGTAACTGGTAAGCTGTTTTTAGCAGCAAACTGCTATAGCTGTAAGTACCGTTTACAAAAGCGGCGCAATTTTCCCGAAAGGCGAATTGCGCCGTATTTTTTTATTTATTTCTTCAAAAGTTTTAGTCTTTCCGCTTCGGCGATGATGTGCATTTTTTCAAGTTCGTTCATTATCTCGTCTACAACTTTTTGTTTTTTATCATCTTTTTCATTGGTAATCTTCGCAAGTACTTTATCGCGGAATTCATTGCAATTTATAACAGGGCTTACTGTAACGCGGACTACGTCTTTGTTTACAATGTCATTCATCATGTCGGTTTTTTGCACAATCAGAATTTCTCCGTTAAGGGAAACAAAACACATATAGTCAAAAGAGCGGATATAAGAATCGATCTCTCGTACGCCTTTTTTTGTGTCCGGATCCCACGGGCGGTAACGTGTTCCCGACGGGAATACAAGGACGAGTTTTCCTTTGTATTTATGTCTGATAAGAGATTTCATTGCGGCGCGGTTAATGGCGTTGCCTCGCGCGATTTCGTCCTTGTCTTTTTCAGGGTCTAAGTCTTGCAAAGAGCGGCTTGGGTAAATTACAATTTTATCGTAGGCTCCTGCAAAGGCGGCGACAATGGGATTGTCTTCGTTTAGTTTCATTCCGGCAATGGCGACAAGCGCGTCGCTTATTTCCTTGCCTCTGCCGCCTTCTTTCCGCGCCATCAGCGAAACAATTGAAAGATCCATATTACTGTAATGCTCTACAAGAAGAAGACACGCCTTCCCCGACTCGGCTTTTTCTAAAAGTTCCTCAAAATTTTTCATGCCGACAAGACTGCTTCCCGGCAGAAGCAAGTATTCTACCATTTCATCAAGGATACCTTTAATATTCGGATCGCCTACCTGATATACATTTTCTTCTGTTATAAGTGTTGTGGGTTTAGCCTCTTTTACTACTCTTTTTATCTGCTCGCTGAAAACTTTTGTTATTGTCTCCGACATAAATTACTCCTTTATTAACTCTATGATCACCCTGCAAGCGGCGCACATATCGCTCACGCTTGCCCACTCAAGGCGGCTGTGAAAATTACGTCCGCCTGTAAAAATGTTCGGAGTGGGAATACCCAGTTCCGTCAGCCTTGACCCATCCGTTCCGCCGCGTACAGGTTTCAGATGCCATTCAATACCTGCGTTTTCAACAGCCTTTTTTAGCCGCTCTAACACTTCTGGTTTTTCGTCTATCTTCAGCTTCATATTATAATATTGCGGCTCAGTTTTAACAATTACCTCCCCGCCCGGAAATTGGTTTTTTACCGTTTCCGCAAAAGCAACCAAAGCCTTAATTCGCTGTTCAATTCCGTCGGTTTCAAAGTCACGGATATAAATTTCAAGAGCGGCTTTTTCCAAATCGCCTGAAATTTCCATGGGGCAGTAGTAGCCGTAATAGCCGTCGGTGGTTTCGGGGCTTTCACTGCGAGGAAGGAGCGTCGCAAATGTCGATGCCATGAGAGCGGCGTTTACAAGTTTGCCCCTTGCATGCCCTATATGGATCACCTTGCCCGTAAATTCGATGTCGGCTTTCCAAGCGTTAAAGCACTCGCTTTCAATTTCGCCAAGAGCGCCGCCGTCTACCGTGTAGCAAAAAGCGGATTTAATTTCCTTAAGCGGGAACTCGGGCAGTCCTTTGCCGGTTTCTTCATCGGGAGTAAAAATAATCTCGACTTGCCCATGTTCTATCTGCGGATTGGAAATTAAATACTCCGCGGCAGCCATAATTTCCGCAATGCCCGCTTTGTTGTCCGCTCCCAATAGCGTAGTCCCGTCGCTGTGAATAATCGCCTTGCCTTTTTGCTCCGCAAGATCAGCTTCTTTGTCGGGGTCAAGGCACAGACCGCCTGATAACTCTATTTTTTTACCGTCATAATTCTGCACAAGCTGAGGCTTTACGTCTTTGCCCGTAACGTCGCTTGCCGTATCAAGATGAGCGAGAAACCCCATGCAGGGAACGTCCTCTTTCCCCTTGCTTGCAGGCAGTCGGGCAATAACATAGCAATGCTCAGTAGTTTTTACATCTGTTAATCCAAGAGCCAAAAGCTCCTCTTGCAAGATTTTCGCAAGTTTCCACTGCCCCTGCGTAGAAGGGGTTTCTTCCGCATGACGATCGCTCTCGGTGTCATAGCAGACATATTTCATAAAACGGGGTACTATCAGTTTTTCAATATCTTGATCTGTCATGAGAATATTATATCAGACTTGAGGAAAACATAAAAATCACTTAAACTGGAAAATATGCAGGAACTCTCTAAAGAGCAAGTCTTAAAAATAATGGAAAAATATGACAATGATCCTCAACAGCTCATTGCCGTTTTACTTGATATTCAAGCCGCCTCGGGGAAAAACTTTGTGGAAAAACAGTGGGCGCAGTTGGCGGCTGATGTTCTGAAAGTCCCGCTTTCAAAAATCTTCGATGTTCTTACTTTTTACGCTATGTTCAGTACAAGTCCTAGGGGCGAGTATGTTGTGGAAATTTGCAGAAGTACGCCTTGCTTTTTTTCACGCTCGCAAGAAGTCGCGCAGTGGTTTGAAACGGCGGCAGGCGTCAAAATGGGCGAAACTACGGCGGACGGTAAACTGTCGCTTTTTTACACAAGCTGCGTAGGGGCGTGCGATGTGGGTCCTGTCGCTAAAATAGGCGATGATGTGTTCGGCGGCTTGAGCGAGGAAAAAGTTAAATCGCTGGTAAAATTCTGCCGTGAGGGAAACGCACAGGAGTTAAAAGCGCTATGTCAAAATTAGTAAATATACTGACAGAGGGCGCGGATAAAGCCGACCCTCTTTCCGTTTCCGATTATGAAAAAGCGGGCGGTTTTACCGCTCTTAAAAAGACATCCGCAAGCTCTCCTGAAGAAATAATCGCCGAGGTAAAAAAGGCAAAGCTCCTTGGGCGCGGCGGGGCGGCGTATCCTGCCGGCAGTAAATGGGAACATCTTTTGCGTATTCCCGAAACGCCCAAATATATTGTCTGCAATGCCGACGAGGGAGAGCCCGGCACTTTCAAAGATCGGCTCATCATGGACAAACTTCCTCTTAAATTGTTGGAAGGAATAATGATTGCAGGAGCGGTCTTCAAAGCGAAAGCGGGGTACATCTATGTCCGGGGCGAATACCGCAAACTGCAAAAGAAACTCCTTGCGGCGATTGAGAATGTCCGCGCCGCAGGCTACCTTGGCAAGGATTTTGACATTCATGTAATTTCGGGAGCGGGCGCTTATGTGTGCGGCGAAAACTCCGCTCTCCTTAATTCCACCGAGGGCAAAGTGGGCAGACCGCGTATCAAGCCGCCGCACCTTGCGGAAGTGGGGCTTTTCCTCCTGCCCACTCTGGTAAACAACGTAGAAAGTTTTACAAATATTCCGGCAATCGTGAACATGGGCGGCGACGCTTACTTGAAAGCCGGTCACCCCGATTCAGGGGGAAGCAAACTTGTCTGTCTTTCAGGGCATTGCAAGAATAGGGGCGTTTTTGAAATACCGCTTGGCGGGGTGACATTGCGCGATATAATTTTTGACGAGGAAATGGGCGGCGGAATGGTCGGTCCAAAAAAACTGAAATTTTTTCACCTTGGCGGTCAGAGCGGTTTTATAGGCGGACTTGATCAGCTTGAGACTGTTTACAGTTACACGGATTTAAAAAACGTGCGGCTGTCCGTGGGATCGGGCGCTGTCGTTGTAATGGACGAAAGCGTCTCTATTATCGAATACCTTAAAGGCGTTACGGAATTTTTTGTTCACGAATCATGCGGCAAGTGCGTGCCGTGCCGCGAGGGCAACCGCCAAATACTGAAAATACTGCAAAAACTTTCACTGCCCGACGCGGCGGAAAAAGAAGACCTTGAAATTTTGCGGCGTTTAATCCGCACCATGACGGACGCCGCTTTCTGCGGATTGGGGCAAACCGCCGCCGCCGCTTTGAACAGCGCATGGAAATTGTTTCCCGCCGAATTTGAAGCGAATGTGAGGGGGAAAGAATGAGCCATCATAAACCCGACCCGAATAAAAGCGTTAACTTGACGATTGACGGAATACCCGTAACTGTCCCCGAAGGAACAAGAATTCTTGAAGCGGCAAAAAAAGTAAATATCAATATCCCTACCCTTTGCGAACATCCCGAATTGTGCAAACGGGCTTTGTGCAGAATTTGCGTCGTGGAGTGCGACGGCAGAGGCAAATTATTGGCGGCTTGCGCCAACGACGTGTGGGAAGGCGTGAGTATCGTAACCAACAACTTGCGTATTCTTAACATTCGCAAAACGATACTTGAATTGATACTGGCAAACCATCCGCAAGACTGCACTTTCTGCATACGCAATACAAGATGCGAATTGCAATCGCTTACCAAGCGTTTTAATATCATCAATCCGCTTTTCAAAAACGACAGCGCTGATCGTCCGCCGTCAATCGAAAGCGAAACAATTGTCCGCAACATGACAAAATGCGTTAAATGCGGACGCTGTGTTGAAGCGTGTCAGGAAGTACAGAGTATCCGAGCCATTAACACTTCGCACAGAAGCAAGGAATACGAAATTTCCACGCCTTACGGACAAACACTTAAAGACTCTTCCTGCGTCTTCTGCGGACAGTGCGCGTCAGTCTGCCCCTTAGGAGCGATTTACGAGCATGACCAGTGCGCTGAAGTACGCGCTTCTCTTGACGACAGCGGACGCAAAACAATAGCGCAAGTTCCCCCCTCTTTCGCATCCGCTCTTGAGGACGCCCTTTCCCTTGCCGCGGGAACAATCACTGCAGGAAAAATAAACGCCGCTGTAAAATTATTAGGCTTTGATAAAGTTTATGACATGAAGATTGCGGCAGCTTCCGCAAGCGCCGAAATAAACAGCGAAGTTAAAGCGCGAAAAAACAGCGGCGGAAAATTGCCGGTAATAACAGGGTGCGCCGAAGGCATTGGCAATTTTGTAAAAAACTTTTATCCCGATTTAGCCTCTCACTTGATTACCGAAAAAACAGCAAGGCGCACGTTTGCGTCAGTCATTAAAAACGGATATGCCAAAGAAGCGGGAGCAGAGTCATCGGCGGTTACATCGGTTTCCCTTGTACCCTGCCTTGCGCAAAAATACGCAGCAGAAAAAAATAAAACCGACTTCGCTATTACCGCCGCGGAATTTGTCAGGATGATCAGTCTTGCAGGAATCATTATTGAAGATTTGCAGGAAGAGCCGTTCGATAACATAAACGCCGAATTGCCGAAGCAGGACAACAATGTAAAAAAAGAGACAGTTTGCGGTTTTGCTCAAGGACGCAAAATTATGGAAATGATTCGTGAAGGTAAATGCGGCGCTGATTGGGTGGAAATATTAAGCTGTCCGAGCGGGAAATGCAGGTAAGCATTACACTTTTCTGCAGCGATTACAACCAAGCACATGAACATGGTCTTTCTTTTTATTTCGTTTAAATATACGAGCGACAAGAAAATCTTGAACGGTCAGCGCGGCGTTACAGATAGGACAACGCCTTGGCACATTATTATTAAGACAGCTAAAACAGCCTTTAATATGCATAATACGATCTATGTCGTCGGGTTTTTTTGGCGGGAAGGCGACGGTTTTTAACAGGTCTCCTTTCATCATAAGCATAGAACAAACAGGGCAAACTTTCGCTTCGCCGGGCTTTCCCTTGACTTCTTTTTTTTTGCTCCAAGGCAGACTCGGATAAAACGGAGACAGCGGTCCAAAAAACAAATTAAACCCGAACCAGAGGAGAATAATACCTATTATTACAAATGCTAAAAGCTGTAAAATTCCCATAACAATTCCCTTTTAAATATTATTATCATTTTATAAAAAATGCCAGTATTTTCTATTATTGACATAAAATCCAATTTACGGCAAAATTATACAAATAATGTTTAATTTGAATTAGGAGGAATACGATGAAAAAGAGAGTTTTTTTAGTACTGCTTATAACAGTATTGGCGGCAGTTGCGGCGTTTGCACAACCTGAATTTAAACTTAGCGCAGGCGCAGGCGGACTTTTCGTCTCTGATTTCGGCGGCGGAGCGCAAATGAAAGGTGATGCGATGGGCGGTCTTGTATCTACGGAAGTTAAGATAGATTTTCCGTATTCCGGCGGAGGCGGTTATGCGTTTTTTGATGCCACTTACGCGGAATTATCAATTGGTTATTCTTTCAGCAAACTTAAACCAAAATTTAAAGGCTCAATGAAAATGATGGGAACGGAAATGCCTATAGATCCTGAAGATTTTTCCTCTATTCCTACTGTTAAAATGCAAAATCTTAACATAGGTCTGCTTGGGAAATATCCTATAGCAATAAGCAAACAATTTTCAATCTTCCCGCTTTTAGGTGTTGAGTGGTCGCAAGCTCTTTCTGTAAAAGGTAAATTTGAAGATTTAGACGGAGATGGAGTAGACGATGAAGGAGAATACAGAAGAATGAATTCTGACGGTACTTCCGGCAGTAAAGCTCCCGGTGATTGGAGCGCTTTGTGGTTTAAAGGCGGAGTAGGTATGGATTTTTCATTTACTGAATCGCTCTATCTTAGATTGGATGTATTGTACGGGTTAAGACTTCCATCCAAAGCGGAAAAAGATATTGTAGATCTAATGAAAGCGAAGGCAACCTCAGAATCTCCCCTCCCGATGTCTGTAGACGCAAAACCCCTATTAGGACACGGTTTAACGGCAAAATTAGCGATAGGTTTCAGGTTCTAAGTTTACTATGTTTACTATTAAAACGTAAAAACAAGGGAGTAGTTTTTCACTGCTCCCTTTTCTTTGTTCGTGTTGTTCGTGAAAAAATAAACTATACTTAATACATGGCAATCCTCTATGTTGTTGGTACGCCGATAGGGAATTTGGGCGATATTAGCTTTCGGGCGGCGGAAACTTTTAAAAATGTCGAGCTTGTGGCGTGCGAAGATACCCGCCGCACCCTAAAACTGCTCTCTCACCTTGGAATTCGGGTAAAAATGCTCTCTTGCCGGTCGCAAAATGAGGAATTTGCGGCGGAAAAAGTGATTTCCGCACTAAATGAGGGAAAAAACGTGGCTTACGCCAGCGATGCGGGCACTCCCGCCCTTAGCGATCCCGGTGCAACGCTGGCTAGAGCGGCTTTTGAGGCAGGACACGACGTAATTCCCATTCCCGGACCGTCCGCCTTCGCTTCTTTGCTTAGTGTTGCGGGCGGAAAAGACAAAACTGTCGTTTTTGAGGGGTTTTTGTCGCCGAAACCCGGGCGAAGGAAGACTAGATTAAGGGAACTTATGGCTATGGAAGCCGCCTGCGTCATTTACGAGTCGCCTTTCAGGGTACTCAAGCTTTTGGCTGACATTGCCGAAATTGACAAAGAGCGTTATATTTGTATTGGCAGAGAAATGACGAAGATTCATGAGGAATATATCCGCGGAAAAGCGTCTGAAATACTGGAGAAAATGAGCAAAAAAGACGGGAATTTAGGCCCCCAAATAGGGGAATTTTCTTTGTATATATCTGGTAATTATTGAAAAAAGTTGGTAAACTTATAGTATATTGTTGCCGATAATGGAGTATAGGTGGTAAGAGTATGACAGTAGACAGGATAAATCCAGTTGAACCCATTCCATCCGGAAAGAAGCCGGGCAGGAGTGAGAAAGTGGGGGGGACAGACAGGGCTGATACAATCGAGCTTTCTTCTGAAGCTACAAAAAAAGCCGAAGTGTATCAAGTCATCGAGCTTATTAATTCCGTCCCGGAACTTGATGATGCCAAAATTGCTGAACTCAGGCAGAAAATAAATGATCCTTCATATTTAAATGAGAAGGTAATCAAGGCTACGGCAGACAACATTCTGAGCGCATGGTTCGCGTAGGAAATTAATAAGAATTCTAAGCGTTTGACACTCGAGGAAGCTCGGGCGATCAAACGCTTTTTTTTTGGAGCCCGACATGGACATATCTTTTAGATTTAATCCCGAAGTACTGATAGGAACTGAAACATTAAGCATGGCGGGCACAATCGCCGCCCGTTACGGTACGCGCATAATGGTAGCGGCGGATCACAAACTCGATTCGCAAATTGTAAACCGCTTAAAAGATATTTTACAAGATACGCGTCTTGAAGCGATTGTATTTGACGGCATAGAAGAAAACTCAGGCGCTGAAATGGCAGATAACGTGGTCTCGCTTTCAAACGCCGCGCACTGCGACGCAATCATCGGTATAGGCGGAGCGAAAGCCCAGACTGTTGCACGCATGGCGGCAATAATGGCTCCCATGGGTATTACATCAACGGAACTGCTTGACGGCAGAGACAGCCAAGGAAAATTTTTACCGTTACTCGCCATTCCAACGGAAGGAACTGACGCTTTTACGGCGGCGGAGTCTTTTCTTGTGATAGATCCTCGCGACAAAATGATTAAATCCGTTACGTCTCCGATTCATCTTTATGCGTCAATAATAGTTGACTGTAATTTAATAACGATGCTTTCAGACAGCGCGTCTTCGGCATATATTCTTGAGGGGCTGTTTGCGGCGGTAGAGGTGTATTGTTCTTCAAAGGCAAATTTTCTTTCCGACACTTTATTGGAAAAGGCGGTTACCTCTTACGCGAGATTATTAAAAAAAGGCGCAAGCAGTAACCCCGCGGAAACTTTCGCTCAAGCAGGAATGCTTTTGTCCATAGGAGCCGCTGTAAGCTCTGCAGGCTTCGGATCGGCTCTTGCCGCGGCAATTAATGCGCGCTGCAGTGTCTCAAAACCGTTATGTTCATCGGCGCTTTTTCCGGTCATTGCGGAGAGGCTTGTAAGCGCGCGCCCTGAAAAAATGGCGAAGGTTGCCGGTTTGCTCGGAGCGCCGAAAGCGGCTACCCCCGCAGATATGGCTAAAACCGCGGTAGATACAATCCGTAAAGCCATGACGGCTTTAGCCGTGCCTGTCGATCTTAAAGAACACAGTCTTCCGCTGGATAGATTTACGGCAGCCGCAGACGCCGCGCGTAAATTAGAGCTTACGGCAAATTCCGCATGGACTGTAACTGAAGACGAAGTATTTAATATTTTAAAACAAATTTTATAGTGTAATTACTGAGCGTTACGCACAACACGGAAGCCTATGGTGCTGAATCTATATGTTGGGAGAGTACCACTCCGAGCGCTCGACAACAATTCATCTTCGTTGTAGCTAAGATAGTTTCCGCTGCGGGTAACACGCAGAGAACCGGTAGTAGGACCGGTTGGATCAACTTGCTGTCCGCTTGGTAAATTATCATTATACCAGTCCCAGCACCATTCATCTACATTTCCATGCATATCGTATAATCCCCACGAGTTAGGGCTGAAACTTCCTATATTCTTTGTTTTTTTTGACATTGAATAATAATTCGCTTGTTTTGTAGTAATCTTTTCTCCCGTATAGAAACGCGTTGTTGTTCCTGCGCGGCAAGCGTATTCCCATTCCGCTTCTGTCGGCAATCGATATCCATTGGCGCTTCGGTTCCATGTTACATTCTCGCCGTTTATGGTATATGCCAGAGTAAAGCCTTCATTGGAACTTAATTTATTGCAAAATTCTATCGCATCAAACCAACTAACCTGTTCTATCGGCAGTCTATCTCCTCTAAATTTACTGTTATTCTCACCCATCACTTCCCTATACTCTTTTTGCGTTACCTCATGTTTCCATATGTAAAAACTGCTAACCGTTATTGAATCTTTCGTAGGTATAGTTCCGCCTTTTATGTATTCCAAGCTTAAATTTAATCCCATTTGTACGGGTGGTTGTGCGGTTTGCGTTGACTGTACAGCGCCTGCTGAGGCGGTTGCACCTGTTGCGGCAGGTGCCGCCGTACCGCCGGTGCTTGCGGAAACCCATCTCCAGCTGTTGCTGTATGTTCCTGCCCTGCGTCCTTGGTTGTTGTAGAATACTGCGGAAAAAGAATTGTAACCGGTACTGTCAAACGCATTGTTCGCAATGTACACATTTGCGCCTAGACTTACACTGCCTATAGGGTTATCCGAAAACGCCAGGTTCCCGATAAAAATAACGCTATCAGGAAGGACTACGTTTGTCAGACCTCTTCTTGTAAACGCCCTTTCCCCAATCTCCGTAACAGGGCGGTTCCCTATATACGGCGGAATTCTGATTTCCGTATTTTTTCCGGCGTACCTTGTAATCCGTGCCGCACTGCCTTCGTTGATTGCTTCCACAGTAAAATCTTTTTCATCATCATAACCTACGGCTTGCGGCAATGAGGCGCTTACAGCCGCCGCTTGCCCTGCGGACGATCCCGGAGTACTCTTTTTAGCCGACGCCATTTTTGAGTCCAGCTCGGCTTTGGGAATTACGCTGAGGGTTTTAGTAGCGTTTTTATATTCAAGGTTTATGTCCGCCCCCGGTGTTTTAATCCATGTAACTTTTGCGTAGGTATGGGTTTGTTTTAATACCAGAATGACGCCTTCATTCGTTTCATACTCATCTATAGTGCCGGCAAGTAAATTTTGCCCATTTAATTTTGCCATCCATATTTTGCCGCCAAATTGAAAATTCAAGCTTCCGGCTCCCGGTATAGGCACTGCCGGCAGGGTGTTCAATGCTTGCTGTAATATAGTCGGTTGACCAAGCTGCGGGGCTTGGGAAAAAACAGGGGCTGCTCCAAACAAGAAAAGAAACAGCGATATAACGATAAAAGAATGAAAAAAGATACGTTTGTTTAACAAGTGTAACATATTATTTAACTCCTTTAATTACTAGCTGAGTTAGTATAAAAGGTTTTACATAAAAAATCAATACGGAAAAATCAAGTATATTCAATGTTTTTTTGCGGGAAATATTTTAATATAAAAACTATCAATAGCCGTCTGACATTTGGCGGTTTTGGTCACGCTGGTACAATTCCTGATATATCAAGTTGCGGTTTTTCAGTTTTTCTTTTACAGGCTGTGTAAAAGGCATATAACGCCAGAAAGTGCCGCGTACATCTTTATCAAGTTTTTGAATACCTTCCGCTTCTTTAGTCATCCACAAAATATAATCACGGATAAAATATTCTTTAATATCGCCTTTTAATTTTAAAGCTTGGAACCACTGGTAATAATGTCCCGTAAGACCTTCTTCCATCCAGTAGAAAGACGCTTTTTCTTTCGCTACCTGCCAGCGAAGATCGGCGACTGCGGTAAGAACCGCTAAATATAAATTTTTGGGGTACATGGGAATTACAATGCGTCCTCGGCTTGTGGCTCGGTTATAACGATCAAACGGTTCCCAGCAAAAACCCATATCGCCGTAAGTGGGTATTAAAAGAACATACGGAACAATGCGGTTTAATCTGTTTTTATAAATACGGCAAAACGCCTCAGAGTCGATACTTTCGATTCTTGCAAGCATGGAAATTATGTTTTCACGAGTCGCTACTTCGCTGGGCATACTGTGATAATATTCCGCTGTAAGTACGGGGAAGTGGTTTCCCTGTCTGCCGATTGTCATTTTTGCCATTTGGCGGATAGTATCAAGCTCAGAATCTATCGCGCCTGTGTCCACGGTAACGGCTCCGCCCTCGGCTTCAAGTTTATCGGTTAAGTGTTCTACGTCGGCGCGGGCGGTAACATAATCCCTTATGCTCAATTCCAATTCATGATCGTTCTTTATCATTTGTTTAAGCAGGTTTTGAACTTCATTAGCCGCCGATTTTTGGGCTTCCGTCATACAATCGCTTACATCGGTTAATTCCTGCAACGGAGTGCGTTCAAATATCGAGTGTATTCTGTCTTTTATTATTCGTTCTATTTCATCACGTTCTTTTTCTTTTGTTTTTAACAAGACCCTTGAGCCGTCGAATTTTCCCTGCGCTTTTTCCAGTAACGCCGATATTTTAGACTGCGTGTTTCCCCTTGCTACTTTTACTTCGTCCGTACTGGACGGGCGCATTTTTCCCGTTCCTATCGATCCAAGCCATTCATCCATGTAAAGAATCGGCTGGTCTAATTTATTGTCGTCAACAATTTTGCTGAAAAACTCTCTTGTATCAGGAGCCATAAAAGTGGGATGCAGCATAGCGAAACGGAGCAAATATTTTTTCGGCGGCGGAAGTTTGCCGCTGGCTTTTCTGCCTACGCCGGATAAAAATTCCCAATAGGGGGAGATAAATTGCTGTCTGAATACGCTGCGATCTTTTGGGTCTTTTGCAGTTAAATATTTTTGTAAAATAGTGTGAACTCTCTGGGCTATTTCGCCTTCGTTGGTAAGGGCGGTTTTATAGTAATTGGGGTCATTAAAGAAAACATGCCCCTTTTCTTCCAGCTTTTTGGTTATTTGCGGAAACTCGGAAGCGGTTATATCAACATCGCCCCCGGAAGAGGCCGATACGTCTGCGAAATCGTCTTTATTTTTCCCTCCGAATATATCGTTAAAATCCGGAAGAGGGGCGCTGCCGCCGCCGGCAGTTCCAAGTAAAGCGGCTAATTCGGGATCCATGTCATCGTTTTTTGCGTTTCCAGCCATAATTTCATGATAATGCGGTTTTTGTTAATTGTCAATGTTTCCGCAAAAACAAAATCAAGTCAAAAGAGCGTCTAAATCAATTTCGCCCGCTGTGCAGGGGACGGTTACGCCCCAGTTTTCAAGCACTTCGGGGTGAATTTCGCCGAAGACGCCGATGGGTTTTCCGTTGTAAAGGATTGAAGCCGCGCGTCCCGAGATAAAGCGGGGGTCGGAGGATTCTTCCACATCGTATTCCCTTGAAAGGTAGTAAAAGAGAGTTTGCAATTCCGCGGCGGCGGTGTTAAAGTTGGCGTCCGTTCCCGCGTGAAGAAATCCGGCGAACTGACGGGACTTACTTAGGTAAATTTCAGAGTCGTCAAGGAAAGCGATTTTTCCCACTTCAAATATCTTATGCGGAAAGACAGAGCGTCCCGAAATTGACTCGCTTTCCATGAGAGACGCCAAAATCGAGTCGCGGACATATTCGTAGTTTTCCGTCATAGGGTTGAAAATGTGGATTATCTTGTCTCCCTTGCCCCGCATTTTTTCTACAAGGTCTTTGCGGGAGCCTAAGTAGTTATATATCATTTCCTGATAGCCCATGCCGACAAGCAGTTCTTTTACCTGTCTGCTTAAAAGGGTAATAGGCAGAAGCCGCCCGATAGTGAAATCGGACGGGCGTTCGGGCTTAAATGATTTTAGGGAGCGTCCTATCATCACGTCTTCCATAACGTCCGCGGCGTGTAAAAAATCGTTTCGGTATTCGGGCGGATAAGCTTTCACGCCTTCGGTTTTTTCCGTTTTCTGCCCGCGCTCTGCGTCGTTGGCTTTTTCCGCTTTTACGCCCATGCGGGCAAGGGCTTTTACGCATTCATCGCCGTTTAATTTCTCGCCGAGGAATTTTTCTATCCTTGAGAGAGAGCAGAAAATCGGTTCTTGGAAATAATACGGGGTTACCATATTTTTCCCGAACGGCGTATCAAACTCGTACTCAACTTCAACAGGTTCTATGGTAAAACCGTTATCTGCAAGATCGCAAGCTACTATCGAGGCGGCAAGGTTGAGGCAGGCAATGTCCGTTCCCGTAAGCTCTACGAAAACTTCGCTGTCGCCTACCTGCACAGCGCCGAGATCGTTTGAATTGATGATTGGCGGATATGAAAGAATGAAGCCTTCCGTATCTGTTAACAGCGGATGAATCGGCTCATGCTCTTGAATAAAAGCGTACTCTTTGCCCTTGGGGTGCTGTTTCAGTATTTCACGCAAAGTAAGCGGTGTGTCCCATTGGAGCGGCACAAAGGAAACAGAATCGGGATCGACGCCCTTATAAATAATAGGCCATTTTATTAACGAGGTGCGGTAGAGACCCATCGAAATTGTCCGCCGTTTACGACCGAAATTCCACGCAAGTTTTTCCTGCGTTTGGATCATGTCCCGCAGTAACGGATCGGATATCGGTTTGCCTTTTGCCACAAAACCGGCAAGGTAGGGGCGCACCTGTTTAACGCTTGCCTGAACCTTCACTTTGCGAGCGGCTTTTTTAGCGTTGTTAGGGCGGGAAAAAAATTCGTATTCGGGGATTTTACCGCTGTCGTATATTCTAAGCTGACGGGCGCATCCCGCCGTGCCCCAAAGGTCGGGGCGGTTTGTGTCGTTCAATTCTATTTTAAGGACTCTTTCGGCTTCGGGTAGGCTTTTATCGCTGTCCTCGTCCAATTCGGCTTTGGCGCAGACAAGGGCTTCTTCAAACTCGTCCCTGCTTTTCCAGCGGCTTTTTCCGCCCGGGCAGCCCGCAAGAGAATAAAAAACCTGTTCGTTTACCTCAATTTTCGGCATGTTTCCTATTATATTGATTTCTCGTAAACATGAAAAGGTGCTTTTGAGTATCTACATGAAAATTAAAACAGTTTTTGACGCCCTGTTTTCAATTTTTATTTTAACAGATTCATGTATGCGTCTTTCGGCTGATAGCTCCGATCAAACAGCAGAGGATAATCAACTCTGCCTGCCGGTCTGTTGTTCAGCCAGCTTTCGCCGTCGGCAAGACCCCATACCAGCACCATGTCGAGTTTTCCCGCGTCATATTTTTGCTTGAATATGTCAAACAGTTGGCGGTATTTTGTCGCCTGCGTCGTCAGTCTGGTATTTCGATCAGTGTTCGAAAGCGTTGTAGTTGTGCTGTCAGAATAAAGCGATATGTCCAATTCGGTAACTTGAGATATAAGTTTTTTACCGTCTTTTCTTGTCTTTGCGTTTACTTTGTCAATGGCAGTTCCAATTTGAGCAGGATCGAAAGTATAGTTTATATGCAACTGAAAACCAACACCATCTATGGGAGCGTCATTAGTAATCAGGTAGTCTATCAATTTGAGAAATCCGGCTTGTTTTGACCAAGAGTTGAATTCGGTGTTGTAATCGGTCAGGTAGAGTTTTACGTTCTGCCCGCCGTTTGCGTCGGCATATTGACGTGACCACTGGAAAGCCTTGAGTACAAACTCATATTTGTCCATACCTGTCTGACCGGAATTTTCCATAACCTTCGTGTACCATGATCCGCCGCTGGACGGGTTTTCCGCCTTGCGGATATTACCGTCATCGCCGACAACTTCGTTGCAGACATCCCACCAAAGGACATCGCCCCTGAAATGTTCAAACACGGTCTTTATATGTTTTTCCATGCGGTCATAGAGTACAGCTTTGGTCATTGTTGTGGTTGCCGTGTCTCCGCTGCCCGTAACGTCAAAGAAATAATCGGGGGTTTGGCTGTGCCATATAAGAACGTGACCGCGTACTTTTGCATTGTTTGCTTTGGCATAAGCAACTAATTTATCCGCGTTGGTCCAACGGTATGTGCCCGGGAATGTTGCAGGCTTACTTGAAGGCATTATGCTCTGCGGCTTCATGTCGTTTTCGGCGACCAGTACATTAAATCGCTTGAGCAACGGGTATTGATTATTAGTAGTGGTAAAGGCGCTAGTGGGAACTGCCGCTCCTACCATAAACGACCACCTTTTATAGAGCGGTGTATCTGCGCTGAAAGGAGGCGCTACAATTTCTCCGTTTATTTTTATTAAAATGTTTGCTATATAAGCGACTGTTGTATCACCTAATTGACTGCTAGAAAGATACAATGTTGAGCCCGTTGGGGTAATCGTTGTGGTTTTTGTAATCGTATACCATTTACCGACCTCTAGCGTGTCAGAGGTATTGCCTGCGATAACAGGATATGTATTATCGCTCTGAGCCAACTGCCATGCCACCTTGCCTGCAGTTTCCAACCATATATCAAAACTCATCTCGATAGTTATGCTTTGGTTTTTATATTCACTTAAATTATATTCCAGTACCGAAAAACCATATTTTTCGCCGCTGCTTGATACTTTCAGAACATCGGTCTTGCCTTTCTGTATTATATTGTATTTAACCGCCGCAGTACCTTTTGGAACTGTCAGTCCGTTCCACTCGGTAACCGCTACAAAATCAGGAGTTGGTGTTGTTATAGGTACATCTTCATTTTCTGTTTCTTTACAAGAAGAAAAACCTAATACAAGTAAGATTGCGATACAAAGCGCTATTTTTTTAAACATAATTATCTCCTATCTTATCCTTATTATAACACATCATGCGCAAATATAGTTAAAAAAAGCATAAAAATCGAAAATATTCGGCGAAATTCGTCTTTATAAAATCGCAAAAAAGGTGCTTTTTTACAACTTGTCATATATTATAAACATTGATATAATGAAGTAATAATTTATTTTCTATATTTTGGAGGAAAATAGCATGAAAAAAATTTTAGCAGTTCTTTTAGTCTTAGCAGTGTTTGCCGGAATGGCAATAAGCTGCAAAGGCAAAGGCGGTTCCTTAATTGGTATCGCCATGCCGGAAACCCACGTTCTTCGTTGGACAAAAGACGGCAGCGCTCTTCAATCTGAAGCTGAAAAAAAAGGTTATCGTGCGGAAGTTCAGTACGGCGACGCTAACCAACCCACTCAGAACCAGCAGATTCAGAGCTTCCTGACTCAAGGCGCAAAAGCGCTTATTGTCGGTTGTATCACTGACGGTGTAGCTTCAGTAGTTGCCGAAGCCGCTCGTGATAAGGTTGCGGTTATCGCTTATGACCGCATTATCGCCAATTCAGCTGATTATGATTATTACATCACATTCAACAACTTTAAAGTCGGCGTTCTTCAGGCTCAGAGTCTCGTAGACGGACTCCAGCTTGAAACAGCTTCCGCTTCAAATCCCAAGTTGATCACACTGTTTGCCGGTTCACCGACAGACGGAAACGCGTTCTTCTTCTTTGACGGAGCAATGGACGTTCTTCTTCCTTATATCGACAAAGGCGTACTTAAAGTTATCGGTCCTTTCCCGAGATCATCTTCTGATACAAACAATTTCCAGAGAATCGCCACCGAAAACTGGCAGGCTACTATCGCCAAAACACGCATGGAAAACCTGTTAAGCAACGATGCAAGAAATGTCACCTTGGACGCAGTTTTAGCGCCGAATGATACACTTGCCCGCGCTATTCTTCAGGCTTGCAAAGCGGAAGCCAAGTACCGCGGCAAACTGCCCTTAGTTACAGGTCAGGATGCGGAATACGAATCAGCTGAATCAATAAAGAACGGCGAACAATACAGCACCGTATTTAAGAACACCGCAAAACTTGCGGAAGCGGCAATTATTCTTGCTGACCAGATTCTTAAAAAGAAACCGATTGAAATCCCCGGCGCAATTCTTGCTTCCGGCGATCTCGAAAAAATCGGCGATACCGGCAAGAAAACTGTAAAAGCCTATCTGTTAGACCCAATCCTTGTTACCAAAGACAATCTTAGCGTCATGGTAGATGCAGGATTCTATGATGACAGACTTGATCGCGGTATCTTGTTGAAAAACTAGTTTGAGTTATAAATACCCGGTTGTTTAAAACAATCGGGTATTTTTTTTCTGAACCTTATTTCCGGGGCAAAGGATATATGAGCGAATATATACTTGAAATACAAAACCTTACCAAAGAATTCCCCGGTGTAAGGGCGCTTGAAAACGTAAATTTAAAAGTAAAAAAAGGCGAGATTCATTCACTGTGCGGAGAAAACGGCGCGGGCAAGTCCACGCTTATGAGCTGTATCTCCGGCGTATACCCAAGAGAAAGCTACGAAGGCAAAGTTTTTTATAAAGGACACGAAACCAATTACAACAGCGTTAAAGACAGCGAACACGAAGGGCTTGCCATTATTCATCAGGAGTTGGCGCTTAGCCCCTATCTATCAATCTATGAAAATATGTTCCTTGGACACATGGAAACAACATTCGGCATAATTAACTGGAATAAGTATATAAAAGAATCAAAAAAGTATTTAAATATAGTCGGCTTGCATGAGCCGCCCGGAACAATTGTAAGCAAGTTAGGCGTCGGAAAACAGCAGTTGGTGGAAATCGCCCGCGCTCTTTCCAAAAAAACGGAATTGCTCATTTTAGACGAGCCGACTTCCTCGCTTAACGACGACGAGAGCGAAAAGCTCCTTGAACTGATACTTGAATTTAAACGCCAAGGTATTACCTCGGTGATAATTTCCCATAAATTAAACGAAGTTTTAAAAATTGCCGACACGGTAACTATTTTACGCGATGGTCATTCTATCAGCACTTATGATGTTAAGGGCGATAATCTTACAGAAGAAAAGATCATAAAGGATATGGTAGGGCGCGACCTGACGCACCGTTTTCCGGAAAGAAAATCATCGCCCGGCGAGACCGTAATGGAAGTAAAAAATTGGACGGTCTACCATCCCGATTATCACGATATAAAAGTTGTGGAAAATGTTTCTTTCTACCTTCGCAAAGGCGAGATACTGGCGTTCTGCGGTCCCATGGGTGCAGGGCGTACGGAGCTTATGATGAGTATTTTCGGAAACTCCTACGGATACCGAAGCGAAGGCGAGTTAATAATTAACGGTAAAAAGCAAAAATTTAATAATCCGCGTACTGCGATAAATTCGGGGTTAGGCTATATTTCCGAAGACAGAAAAACTCTGGGGCTTGTATTAATTCAGGATGTAAAAACAAATATCACTCACGCCAGTTTAAATAAAATATCGAATTTCGGGATTATTGATAACCAGAAGGAAATCAGGGAAGCCGAGCGTTACCGCAAGGAGCTGAATATAAGAACGCCGTCCATAAATCAGATTGTGCGAAACTTGTCCGGCGGCAACCAGCAGAAAGTTGTAGTAAGCAAGACTTTGTTTGCAAACCCGAATATTCTTATAGTTGACGAACCGACAAGGGGTATCGACGTAGGCGCTAAAACCGAGATTTACGGAATACTGAATAATATGATTGCCGACGGAAAGAGCGTAATAATGGTTAGCTCGGAGCTTCCTGAAGCGCTTGGAATGGCGGACAGGATTTATGTTATGAACGAAGGTGTAATAAAGGGTATGCTTAACAAAGAAGAGGCGACCCAGGAAAAAATAATGCACATGGCTTTGGTTGGATAAGGAGTAACAAATGAGTGAAAAAAATTCTGCTGATATTAAAACGCTGATAACAAGCAATATCAGAAAATATTCAATGTTCATCATGCTTGCCCTAATCATGATAATCTTCATACCGTTGACAAACGGAACTAACTGGAGCGAGCGGAATATTACCAATATATTTTTCCAGTACAGTTACGTTCTTATTCTTGCCGTTGGCATGGTAATGGTCATTATTGTGCAGGGCATAGATCTTTCTGTCGGTTCTGTCTGCGCCTTTGTCGGCGCTTTAAGCGCGATGATTTACAATAGGGGCGCGGGGACGTTTGTTACATTAATTTCGGCTCTTTTAATGGGTGCGGCTGTAGGCGCGTATCAGGGAGCATGGGTAGCTTACGGGAAAATACCTTCGTTCATTGTAACGCTTTCCGGTATGCAGTTATTCCGAGGTCTTACCTACCTTGTTACAAAAGTTACGCCTATCGGTTTTCATGACGATGGTTACTCGCTTCTTGCCACCGGCACTGTTGATGAGGTAATGAAGCTTCAAAAGATAGGTCCCTATTATCCCGTGTCATTAGTAGTCGCGATAATTTTACTCGCAATTTTCTATCTTTCGGAATTCTTCTCACGAAAGAAAAGAATTATAAACGAGTTTGAGGTTTCCGCTTTGCCGTTTTTCATAACAAAACTTGTTTTAGTTAGCTTTTTAATTCTTGGACTTGCGGATCGTTTTGCCCGTTACCGCGGTCTTCCATTTGTTGCATTAATTTTGGGTTTAACCATATTTGTGTTTCATTTTATTTTAAACAACACCGTTTTAGGGCGCTATATTTACGCAGTCGGCGGCAATCCTCGCTCCGCAAAACTTTCGGGTATCAATTCGGAATTAGTGACATTTATTGTCTTTGTTTTTATGGGCGTAATGACCGGTCTCGCCGCTGTTGTAAGTACAGGTTACATGAACAGCGCCTTGCCTCAAGCCGGTAACCTCTTTGAATTAGACGCGATTGCCGCGTGTTATATCGGCGGTGTCTCAGCGGGCGGCGGTATTGGTTCAGTAGTCGGCGTTATAGTCGGCGGTTTTGTAATGAGCTCGATAAACAACGGCATGGTTTTGATGAACTTGGGTACTCATTATCAGTATGTTGTAAGGGCGTTAATTCTGTTGTTTGCGGTATTCTTTGACGTTTACACACGCAAGAAAGCGGGATTGGGTTAAGTTACAGCTTAGCGCTAGCCCTGCCTATCATCTCTTTAAAACGGATACCTTCTTCTTTAACAAGGCTGATAAAGGGATTGTCTTCGGGTTTTCCAAGCACCTGTTCCATCTCCGCCTGATTACGATATGTGGCTTTCTTAAAATGATTACGGTAATCCTTCGCTCGGCTCTCAAAGATTTGGTTTTCTATCCAGCGGCGTGTTTCCAAAACTTCGGCAAACTCTTTTTTTAACATGGATGCGTCAGGAGCTTTGTTTGCTCCGTCAAGGAACGCAAGAACCGCCCGCGCATGGCGGCATTTATCGAGAGGGTATTCCTGTTCCCATGAGTCGTATACCTTGTGAATCTCGTCCCAGTCTTTATACTTGCCGTTCCCTATTTCCTTGCGAAGGGCGTCCACGCGGAAAGCGGGAACAATCTGCCCGCCTGCGTTGACCCAGTCTTTGACGCGGTCTTCGCCGCCGAGCAGTTTGCTTAAACCGTTGAAATCCAAATCTTTACGAGAATCTAAAAACTCTGCGATGGTTTTAACCGCATAGTAGCAAAGCATGTGTCTGTATGCGGCAATTGCTTCCAGCGGTTTTATGAGTACTTGATCTCTTTTGCTGTGTTCAAGGTGGCGGCAGTGAATTTGACGCACTTCAATTCCGTCCTCGCCCGCCAAGTCCATCGGCGAGAAGCCCGCTTCGCCGAGCAAGCCGCCGAGGAGAGACAGGGCGGCGATGATCTCTTCCGCTGTGTCGGGCGCAAGGTAGTCGGTTTCAATGCGCTGGATTTTTACTTTTCTCTTGTCGCGGTTTTTGGCTTTCCATGAATTGCGCTCAAGAGCGTAGAGGTTGTGCATCCAAAAATAAGCGGGCATTACTTCAAGACGGTTTTTATGCACATTGTTGTTTACAAGCGAGAAGGGGAGCGGAATATTTAACTCTGACGGATATTCGCCCTTGGCGATAATCACAAAGGAAGCGAAGACGCACGAGTGTTTAAGACTGACGGCAAGTCCCGGCCAAAAACCGCGCTTAGCCCGTATCTCTCCGTCGTTTGCTCTGCTGTTGTGGTTACTGCCGATTGTCGCCGCCGCCGCCATGTTCGACATTCCTTCAACAAGGCTTGCTATCAAAAATGAATTGTTGTGGTGCTGTTCATGCACGGGGAAAATCAAATTGTTAAGTATCTCACAGCATGACACGGTGGAATTGTCTCCTAGTACCGAGTGTATCAGTCTTGCTCCGTACTTTAAGTTGCTGTTCCTGCCCATGACAAAGCGCACAGCTTTTGATCCGTAAAAAGCGTTGCAGGCGTAACCGACAATGCCGTTCACCATCTCCACGCCCTCGCCTATCTGCGTAGGCTCTTCGGCGGAAGATTGTATCGTAATATTTTTAAGTTTGTTCGCTCCCTTAATGTAAGCACTCTCTCCCACCGCCGTGTCCTTGATAATTAAACAACTCTTAATCACTGCATTTGACCCGATAACTCCGTAACTGCCCCGAATGCCGCCGTACTGTTTTTGCGTAATCTCCGCTAACTTGGCTGTTAATGCGGTATCGTCACGGTACGCCGCCCAAAGGTAGGCGTCTGCGGTTATCATTTTGTCGAACGGCAGAATGGAACGTCCGCCCGCTTCGTTCATTACATCGATCCAGACGCGCACCTCTTCGGCTTCGCCGTCCTTTATTGCGCCGTTGCCGAACTTTGCGTGGTTGGTGGTTTGCAATTCATCAACCCTTGAAAGTATACAGTTGTTCCCGATTATGTAATTGCAAATAAACGCGCAATGCTGGATTGCCGTGTTGTCGCCTATGTCGCAGGAAACAATTGTGCTGCTGCGAATCCCCGAAGGAATACAAAAATCATTATGTTTAAGGATAACACTTTGCAAAACACCTATGCGCACCAAGCCGTAAAAATTCGAGTCGCAGATAAGCGAAGGATCAAAAGGATCGGTTACAAGGAAATCGTCCCACTTTGCGCAGGTGTTTCTGTTTTGAACAAGTATATCAATTTCGGCAGGTTTAAGCCGCCGCCAACTGTCCGGTTTTTTGGAAAACAATTCCGCCTGCTGAGCGTTCCTTCGCCAGTACTCATCCGCTCCCTTCGGCAGATACTCGGCAGGTATAAAGTCATAACCGTGCCGCTCTATGGGCAGAACATTCTTTGCTTTCATGGGCTTATTATACTGTTTTTGTTTTATAATATCATCTACTAGACACAAATAAAAACCAAGCATATTGTTAGATAGGGAATTAATACTATATGAACTACGATAAATTTACGATAAAAGCGCAGGAAGCGTTGAACGAAGCCGCCGGTATTGCGCAGAAAAACGACCATTCTCAGGTTGAAAGCGAACATTTGCTGTTGGCTCTGTTACGGCAGGAAAACGGAATTGTTAAGCCGATTATCGAGCGGATAGGGGGCGATGTTGCCAAGCTTACTTCCGAAGCCGAGGAGCTTGTAAACAAAACGCCGAAGGTTTTCGGGGAAGCGGCGCAGGTTTATTTCTCGCCTGCTTTGGCTAAGGTTTTGGCGAAAGCCGAGGTTGAGGCTTCGGCGTTAAAAGACGATTATGTCACCGCAGAGCACATCTTAATCGCCATTGCGGCAAGCGAGGGCAAGACCGCGGAACTGCTTAAAAAGGCGGGCATAAGCAAGGACGCAATTCTGGGCGCATTGAAGCAGATAAGGGGCAACGCCCGCGTAACCGACCAGAACCCCGAAGATAAATATCAGGCGTTGGATCGCTATTGCAGAGACCTTACCGCCCTTGCCCGTCAGGAAAAACTTGATCCCGTCATCGGGCGTGACGAAGAAATCCGCAGGTGTATGCAGGTTCTGTCCCGCCGCACAAAAAATAATCCCGTCCTTATCGGAGAGCCCGGCGTCGGAAAGACGGCAATAGTCGAAGGGCTTGCGCGCCGCATTGTGGCAGGCGATGTGCCCGAAGGGCTGAAAGGTAAAAAACTTCTTTCTCTGGATATAGGCGCACTTGTCGCGGGAGCGAAATTCCGAGGCGAGTTTGAGGAACGATTAAAAACCGTCATTCACGATGTGCAGGCGGAAGACGGAAAGATAATTCTATTTATTGATGAACTTCATACCCTCGTAGGAGCGGGAGCTGCGGAAGGAGCGACCGACGCTTCCAACTTGCTTAAGCCCGCCCTCGCGCGAGGGGAACTGCGCTGTATCGGCGCGACTACTTTGGACGAATACAGAAAACATATCGAGAAGGATGCCGCCCTTGAAAGACGTTTCCAACAGGTGTACACGGCGGAACCTTCCGTAGAAGATACAATCGCTATTTTGCGCGGACTTAAAGAACGGTACGAAGTCCACCACGGCGTGCGGATTAAGGACGAGGCTCTTGTGGCGGCGGCAACTTTGTCCAGCCGTTACATTACAAGCCGCTTTCTGCCCGACAAGGCGATTGACCTTGTTGATGAAGCCGCAAGCCGCCTTAAAATGGAACTGGACAGCCGCCCGACAGAGCTTGATAAACTGGAGCGCAAACTTTTACAGCTTTCCATAGAAAAGCAGGCGCTTTCTCGTGAGGAAGATACAGCTTCCAAAGATCGCCTTTCAAAACTGGAAAAAGAAATAGCGGAGCTTACAACCGAGCGTAACGCGATGAACACCCGCTGGGAAAACGAAAAAATCGATATTCAAAAAATCCGTGAAATCAAACAGCGGATAGAAGAACTGAAAATTGACGAGACTCGCTATGAACGTGAAGGCGATCTTTCAAGAGCGGCGGAAGTAAAACACGGCATGATTCCCGAAGCGCAAAAACAGCTTGCCGCCCTTACGGATCAAATGGAGAAAAAAAGAGAGGACGCAAAAGGCGGCGAGGCTTCCGCTCTTCTGCGCGAGGAAGTCAGCGAAGAAGATATCGCAAGCGTAGTGTCAACGTGGACGGGTATTCCCGTCTCCAAGATGCTGTCAGGCGAATTGCAAAAATATTTGGACTTGGAAAAAGCTCTTGAAAAGCGAGTTGTCGGTCAGGGTGAAGCTCTTGCCGCTGTCGCCGACGCCATCAGGCGGAATAAGTCGGGGCTTTCCGATGCTTCTCGCCCGTTGGGGTCTTTTCTGTTTTTGGGACCGACCGGCGTCGGCAAGACGGAACTCGCCAAAACACTGGCGGATTTTTTGTTCAATGACGAAAAAGCCCTCACCAGAATTGACATGAGCGAGTACGGAGAAAAACATTCGGTAAGCCGCCTTATCGGCGCTCCGCCCGGATATGTCGGGTATGAGCAGGGAGGTCAGCTTACGGAGGCGGTCAGACGCCGCCCCTACAGCGTAATTCTTTTTGACGAAATTGAAAAAGGACACCCAGAAGTTTTTAATGTATTCCTGCAAATACTCGACGACGGCAGACTGACGGACGGACAGGGGCGAGTTGTCGATTTCAAAAACGTAATCATCATTATGACAAGCAACTTAGGGTCGGACTTGATACTGGAAGCGAAAAAGCCCGAGACCCTGCGTGATTCTTTAATGGAACTTCTAAAGCACAGCTTCAGACCGGAGTTTATAAACAGAATTGACGAGACCGTTATTTTCAACCGCCTTGGTCAGGGCGAAATCGGCAAGATAGTCGATATTCAGTTAATGCGGCTTTCGGCTCGCCTTGAGGAGCGCAAGATTACGCTTACCCTGACAGACGCCGCAAAGACTCTGCTCGCCGAGCGCGGATACGACCCGATGTTCGGCGCGCGTCCGTTAAAAAGGACGATTCAAAGCGACCTTGAAAATCAGCTTGCGAAGCAGATCATCGCAGGCACTATCCGTGAGGGCGACAGCGTTACCGCAGATGTTTCACCGGATAAAAAGGGAATTGTTTTTAAAAAGAAATAAATGAGGCGGTTTATTCATTATTAAAATCGTCTAGTTTCAAGGCGGGCGGCGCTTTCTTTTGTACGGGAGTTGTCAGCATTACTTCTATTCTTTTTATAAGTTCTTCTTTTTCAAATGGTTTTAAGATATAATCGGACACGCCTATTTCTTTAGCGTGTTTTTGCTCTTCATCACCCTGAAGAGATGTTACAAAAGCAACGGGAACATCGGTTATATTGCTTAAATCTTTTATTCGGCTGAATGTTTCCCAACCGTCCATTTCAGGCATTATTACGTCTAATAAAATTAAATCGACATTACTAAAGTGAAGTAAATAATCCAGCGCTTCTTTTCCGGATTTGGTCGGAAGGATAGTATATTTATCTTTTAACATATTTTCTAAGATTTCCAAGTCTATTTCACTGTCGTCTACCGCGAGAATTTTTTTCTTTTTAACAATATTAAAAGCCATATAATATTATTACTATAAATTGGTTTTTTGTCAATAATTAATTGTCTATTTTTTTAAGAATTGTAAGAAGCTCCGATCCTTTTATATACTGGTCGGGCTGGAAGATACGTCCGTTGGGGAGTGACAGCAGTTCTGTTTCCACACAGCCTAAAATGGAGTCGAAAAAAGGTGAAAGCACGGGTACATCCGTAATCGGACTGCGGGGGTTTGCGCCCGTTGCGTAACGAGCGGAATAACGCGAAAGCATTCCGGTATCCGCGCGCGCGATTGAGTACAGATGCCAGACAAAAAAAGCGGCTCCGGCGCGGGTTACGGCTTCATCCGGTTTCGGTCTTGCCAGCGGCCATTGGCTTACGGTTATGTCCTGAGTAAAGGGAATAATAGCGCGGTCAACAAGGCGGTTAAACAAGTCTGTGTCTGTCATGTTTCTGCCGCCGGTGATAAACCGCAAAAGCTGAGTTTCATTTTTTGTAAGGGCAAGACAATCGTTCCATGTTATGGATTCGCGTCCAAGCAAGCTAAGGGAACCTGAATTTATTCCGCTTGCGTTACGAAGTTCCCAAGCGCGGTCTCTTT
>Ga0268262_10001414_pt1 | contig 29681 bp, 15 predicted proteins | sample TergutNc150P3_FD_190354 | JGI IMG/M metagenome (GOLD analysis project Ga0268262, IMG submission 190354) | Nasutitermes corniger P3 segment gut microbial community from laboratory colony in Florida, USA - Nc150 P3 (SPAdes) (version 2) | ecosystem: Host-associated > Arthropoda: Insects >... | reverse complement strand
ATTCGCCTTTGTGTTATCGGAGACAACCGCATATTTCTACCCACTTCCTATGTGTGAGCGGCGTTGAAGTTGATTCTTGGATCAATCATCGTGAGCATAATATCGCTGACCAGTTTGAAAATGAGTCCCAGAAGCGTATAGATGTACAGTGTCGCGAAAACGACAGGGTAATCTCTGTTCAGAATGGACTGAAAGCCCAATAATCCGATGCCGTCCAGTGAAAAGATTATTTCGATCAGCATGGAACCGGTAAAAAGCATGGCTAAAAACGTCAGCGGGAAGCTGGAAATCACAATCAGCATCGCGTTTCTGAAAACGTGCCGGAACAGTATCGCGCGTTCTGTCAATCCCTTTGACCGCGCGGTCGTAACATATAGTTTGTTGAGTTCATCCGCGAAGGAGTTCTTGGTAAGCATGGTCTGTACCGCAAAGCCGGACAACGCCATACAGATTACCGGCAACGTAATATGCCATAAATAATCAATTACCTTGTTCCATAGATTCAGATCATGCCAATCGGCTGAGACGAGACCTCTGATCGGGAAGATATTAAAGTACGATCCGCCCGCGAACAGCACTATCAGAAATACGGCAAGTATAAAGCTTGGTATGGCGCAAAACACGTTCATTACGATGCTCGACCAGGTGTCGAACCGGGTTCCATCCTTTATAGCCTTGCGAATACCGAGAGGAATCGCCAACAGATACATTATGGCCGTACTCCAGAAGGCAAGGCTCAAGGACACGGGAAATTTCTCAAGTATGATGTTCAGGACGCTTTCATTTCGATAATAGCTTTTCCCGAAATCAAATCTTAAATAATCCCATGCCATCCTGAAAAATCTGACGTAAGCGGGCTTGTCGAATCCGAACCGGCTTTCAAGTTCACGAGCAAGCGCCGGTTTAGACGTTTGATTGCTGTATTCAGAAGAATCAATTAACCGCGCGTTAGAACCAAAGGCGTATTCCGCGACAATACGTTCGACGGGTCCGCCCGGCGCGAATTGCACAATGACAAAGTTCGCCAGAAGGATGCCGAAAATGGTCGGCACAATGAGCAGTAATCTACGCAGGATATAAGTTTTCATGATCCTTACACAGCAATCCCCCGGTTTTATTGTGCCGGGGGATTCAAAGATTTTGCCAAATCGGGCATTTTTCTATAGCCGCCGCGATTAACCCTTATTCACCGAGCTATCTGGATTTTCTGTTCTTTGCAATAACCGCGTCCTTCTGCGGATCAACCCACCATGTATCCTGCGGCGAGAATTGATCCCACTTGGGCAGAGTTGCCGGCGTCCCGAAACGATCCCAATATGTGAGGAGTTCCTTATTCCAGAAATACAGATTGATCGAGTAATAATTCCATAACAGCACCCTATCCAAAGCCCTGCACGCTGCCACTTTGTCTTCCCGCGTCGGAGCGTTGACCACTTTCTCAATAAGCGCGTCAACAACAGGGTTTTTGATATATTGCGTGTTGGAACTCATTTTGACATCGGCAGCCTCCGATCCCCAGTATTGGCGAATCTCCGGGCCCGGCGAAAGAGAATGAGGATACAATCCGTTGGAAATCATATCCCATTCGTAATCGAACACTTTTGCCCAGAAGGTAGTTCCATCGACGATATTCAGCTTAGCTTGTATTCCCAACAATTTCAGATTTTCAACAAACGGCGCAAATATCGGTTCATCGGCTGAACCCTGAAGCATGAAATCAACGGTAAAAGGCTTGCCGTCGCGCATGAGCTTTCCGTCTACGGTTTTCCATCCGGCCTGATTCAGCAGTTCCGTTGCTTTGCGTAGATTACTCCGAAGCCCCTGCTGCGTTCCGCCAGTGCTCGGCGGGGAAAACGGCTGAGTGAAAACACGCGAATCCAGTTGCTTACGATACGGTTCAAGCAACGCGAGTTCTTTTCCTTGCGGCACGCCCTTATGTGCCAATTCCGTGTTGGCAAAATAACTGTTGTTCCGCTCATACATGTCATGGAAAATGTTTTTGTTCGTCCATTCCCAATCGAAAGCGTAAGCAAGCGCTTCCCTCGTTTGGGCGTCTTTGAACTGCGGGCGGCGTTCGTTCATGCCGATGCCGATAAACCACAGCGGCCCGCGCATCACGTTTTCTCTTTTCTTAATGAAGCCCTTGGTGACCGCGTCCGTCTTATATCCCGTCTTCCACCTTGTCGGCGTGGATTCAATGCGAACATCTATACTGCCCGCCATAAACGCCTCGTATGCGATATTCGGGTCGCGGTAAATATCCATCCGAACTCGGTCGAAATTGTATCTCCCGATATTGACCGGTAAATCCTTGCCCCAATAGTTTGGATCGCGTTTCAGAATAATGCCGTTGCCGGGATCGACTTTATCTAAAACATAGGGCGTACTTTGCACTGGAATGTCCGTTGTAGGTTGGGAAAAATCCCTCTTTTCCCAATAGTGTTTGGCTAAAATGGGCATTTGCGTAGCAAGATTGTATATGTTGCTGCGGTCGCCCGCTTTACCATAGGTAAACTTCACCGTGTTTTTTCCCGTCTTTTCCGCTTTTGTTATATCGGCGGCCAGAACCTGAACAGACGGAGACGATTTGTCCCTTATCAATTCAAAGGAATAAATCACGTCATCAACGGTCAACGGCTTTCCATCATTCCATCGGGCTATATCGCGAATCTTAAACTCTACCCATTTATGATCGGCGGGATACGTGATCGTTTCGGCGATTAATCCATATGCGGAATTCGGTTCATCGGAGCTTCGCGCCATCAGCGTTTCGGCAATGGACAAATTGACTGCGAAAGCGGGCGCGGTTCCGAGCGTTATATAGGGGTTAATGCTGTCAAAGCTACTGATTTCCGTCACGATCATTCCGCCTTTGGGAGCATTGGGATTGACCCACGCGAAATGCTTGAACCCATGCTTGTACAGCAATTCCCCATAAAGAGTTACTCCATGCGATGTCACAGGCTGCTGCGCATGTGAGACTATTGAAAGAAAACCAGCCAGTAAAATTATAAACAGAATTCTTCGCGTCATATTTCCTCCGATAGGAAACCGATAGTGTTTGCGGGCACACAAGAACGGGCGTCCCGCCGTGAGATTATCGAAGTTTTTACTTTTCTGTGCTGCTGTGGGGTTTTATGCTCATATCATCCAAACGCATATCCAAACCGTGCGCCGCATTTGTCAAAAGGCTCATATAGTCGTTTACCATATCCAGAATCGTACTGCGATCATACGCCGCCGTCTGATACTTGAAATGTCCGGTTATGGTTTCTGAAACACCCTGCAGATATACATCTATCGGGAACAAGGCGAATTTCTGCGGCTGAAGCTTGAAAGGAAAGAACCCTTCGGGCGGCATACTTTCATCCTGCGTGGTCAGCAACTGGAAATCCACGACCGCCCCCTGTGGTGGAATCACGCGCGTTATGAAATGAAACGGGACATAGTTTTCATAAACATCACGCAATGTCCTGTCGAGCCTTTCGACAAGTTCCAAAAATGTCGGATTGCCGGACAGGTCGATATAAACAAATTGAAAGTTCATGAAGCAGCCGATCATAGCCCGTATTTCCTTGCGCAGTCTGTTGGCGACCGGTATGCAGAAAAAATTGTACCGATACCCGCTAAATGCGTGTATCAGGGCGATGAAGGCCGCGAACAGCACGGTAAATAGCGTGACTTTGCGCTCGCTCGCCAGTTGCCGCAACCGCGCCGTTAGTTCCGGCGAAATCGTTACCGGCACGGTGCCTCCGGCATAAGAAAAGACTGTTGGCGTGTGATCTACGGGCAATGTCGTGTCGAGAGGCTTTCGCGCAAGCTGACGCCAATATGCGAGCTTTGCTTCCAGCCGGTCGCCTGAAAAGTATTGCCGCTCCCAATGAGCAAAATCGGCATACTGGATAGGCAACTCAAAAAGAGGCGAGGCCACGCGGTGGGAAAAAGCCTGATACAACTTAAACAACTCGTCTTGTAAAATCACCATAGACAGGCCGTCTATTGCTACATGGTTTACTAAGACTGCCAATATATGTTCCGTTTCGCCGGTTATCAGCGTGGCGCATATCATCAACTTGTCGCGGAAAAACGAAAACGCGCCGATTTTACTCAGAATACGCTCAGTCTCAAGCTCCCTTTCGCCTTGTTCCAGATGGCATAAATCTTCCACATGAAGTAGGGACTGCGGCGCGGCGTTCACGTTCTGGAATATCGTCCCGTCTGTCACGCTGTAGCCGGTGCGCAGTATTTCGTGCCGGCGGACTATCTCGCACAAAGCCTTATCCAAAGCAGGTATATCTATCGCGCCTTCAATCCGGTAACAACGAGTTAGGCAATGCGACTTGGTTTGATCGGGATCGTACCAGCCCGCAAGCTCCGCGCCTACGACCTGCTCCTGTATGAACGAAACGGACAGCGGGCAATCTCGCGGACAGGGAACAATCTCTGCTTCATTTTGCGTCTCAACAGATGCGGGAGATTTCTTATTGTCGAGAGCTTGGCAGAACACCCTAAGAGTAGGTGCGTCCATGAGTGTCTCCAGACGGATTTCCACGCCCAAGACATCGCCTATTTGAAACAACATCGTCAGCGCCATCAGCGAATCGCCGCCCATTTCGAAAAAATTATCCTGTGGCTGGATTTGATCTACTTGGAGTAATTCCGCCCAGATTTTTCCTACAATGGACTCTGTCGATGAGAGCATATTATTCATACATTTTATAACACGAAATCGAAAACCATCTCGCGCACAATCAACCGGCGAGGATATTTTCGCAGGTTTCGATGCAGGTTTCCAGAAAACGATACTGCCCACGCGCATGGATGTTTCGCGCCACGGTCTGCGCGCGTTCCATCATGGCTTTGTTTTCCACCACTTCTAAAAGGGAATTTCTCACATTCCCAAATTGTACATCTTCCATTGTCAGTATGTGTCCTACGCCTATGCGCCGCAACCGCTCTCCGGTTAATTGCGTCTCCTGATACATCGGAACAACTATCTGCGGACGCCCGACACTCAACGCGGCGCAGGATACGCCGTTTCCTCCGTGATGCAATACGACGGAAACATGTGGAAGTATTTCATTCATCGGCGGCGGTTCATGATGCACTACGATATTGCTCCGTTTCAAACACGCTTCCATTTCCGTTGTCAGTCCGCTTATATAGACTTCACCGGGAATTTTGACATCACATAGACTTTCGAGAATCGTGCCTGTAATCGTAAAACTTGCTTTCAGATAGGCAAACCAACGTGGCGCTGTCGGCTGATTGGCAGGTTCGAGCAGATCGTTTGGCGGCGGACCTATTACAGTGTCGCGCCGCATCTGTTGATAATGATCCAATTCCGGCAGTGTACAGAAAAGACGCGCTGCTGTGCGGAAAGGCTCCGTGATTGTCTGCGGTATCTTATGACCATGCCTCTTCTGAACAATACGCATGTTTTCAAGCAACCGATCCGTATCTATAATTGGCGACGCGCCATGATATACAGGAAAAGTCGGTTCATGAACCGGTGGCAAGGTAAAACCGTCTCCAATCAGCACAACAGGAATCCTATCGAAAGCGGCAAGACAACAATTAGGACTGTGGTCGCAGACAATCAAATCCGGTTTGTAAATATCAAATATCGTTTTCCATGAAAGCGTTACTGTAAACAGGTTTTCTGGATAGTACCCACCCGTTACCGCAATTGAATCGCTATAAGAATGTGAATGTGGCGGATAGCCCAATTCTGGAATACGTGTTATCATGTTCATAACAGGAATAACAGGCATCCGTTCGCTACTAATAATTTTAGCACATTCTTGGTGATTAAAGAGAAATATCACTACCTCATGGTCGCGTTTTGAAAGCGCTTTCGCAATTGGTAATATTCGCGCAATATGTCCCATGCCCGCACCATATTCGTAACCGACTAAAATATTTCCCATTTTATCAATAATCAGCGATTCAAATGACTAATTGCATAGATATATCAAATGGCTTAGTTTTGGATGAACGTAGTTTTAGCTACAGTCGTTTACATGGATTCGCGCAGAAAATTAAACTGTGGAGTATTCATTTGTACAGAATTAATTCTTTTTGCTACAATTTCGGCAGTAGATGAATCAACTAATTTCACACAATGCCACGATTCCACACTATATGGATGAAACCTACTGAAACCAATTAAAATCAATATATTATATCAATGGTCGCGAAAACGCCTGTCAATACCGTAATCAGATGGTTACAAACATCATATCTATACATTGAACAACACACTCAAAATTCTTAGACACCACCCGGCTGCTTCTTCCATATCCGCCGATTGCCTACATCGTAGGCGTACCGTTCCAAGCCTTTTTCGTTGTGACGGAGTTCAATTGCCAATAGAGAATCGGATAACCGCCGCCGTTCGACATTTCCCAAGGAGCGTCATCACTATTGCCGAACTTCCACCCAAGTCCGCCTTCACCGTCGCCGATGGTTTCGCCGGAATAAATGGATTGCTCTTTAAATTGTACTTCGCTCTTGGTAGTACCGAAAATCTTTTTAGATAGCTTTTTATACATAAAACTTTCTATAGTGTCAGATGTAGGTATCAGACTCCAATCAATCACGAGATTATTGAATACCGACACTGGAAATAATGGATCATAATAATCTATGTTATCCGTTATACCACCAACATCCGTTATACCACCAACGATTAGTAGCCGCCCACCCTCTCTACTATTGACAAAATTGAGAGCGGCATTGTCTTTAATTGTTGCGGACATCCCTGTTTTACCACTCATAATATCTCCTACCAGCCGGCCCAGATATCCGGATGTGGACGCAGTTACAGTAGTTGGCAAATCAATCAATCCAGCGTTGTAACAATTTGTTACTATGTTGTCGTGACCACCCATGCGCCCCACTATGCCGCCAGCAATCATTGCGCTGACCGTTCCAATATTGTAACTATTTGTTACCGTACTGTTACCCATAAGTCCGACTATCCCGCCGGAAGGCTTCATTGCCGCGACACTTCCCGCGTTATAACTATTCGAAATTGTACTTCCCACCATGTTTCCCGCTATACCGCCGGAAGGTCCAAGTCCGCCTTTATCATCACTGTAAATGGTTAAATTTATATTCGCATTACTGTAACTGTTGGTTATTTTGCTGTCCTGCATCTGTCCAACTATGCCACCGGAAAAAACGTTTATAGCAGAAACATTTCCCGTAACATAACTGTTTGTAATCAGGGTTCCGTCGGTAATGCTTCCCGCTATGCCGCCAACAAAGATATGTCCAACGACATTAACATTTTCCATAGCAAGATTGCGGACTGTGCCTCCACTGACAACATGGAATAAACCAACGTTTGTTGCTGTCTCCATTTTGATTGTCAAACCAGATATCTTATATCCATTGCCGTCGATTGTGCCAGTAAACGATTTTCCGGGAAAACCTATTGGCGTCCAATTGCCGTAGGAAAATAATGAAATATCGGATTTAAGTCTATAGCAAGCTGAAAGGTTTGTTCTGATATAATCTAATTGAGCTGGAGTGCGTATTTCATAACACCCTCCATCTTTATAATCTACAAAGACAGGAGACTCAAAAACAGGGGAATTATCTCCAACACTGATTCCTACGATAAAAAACAACAAAAACAAAGATGCTGCTATACTTCTAATCTTTACTATATGTTTCATTGTAGTTATTCCTTTTCGTTGTAACGTTGAAATATTTCGTTGAAGTCTTCTCACGTTGTGACAACCATGCTATGGTTGTTATGCGTACCGTTTTAGTCAGAGACCTCCGGCAAAGCCGGAGGTTTGTTTTGTGAATCGCTTAGGAACTGTTGAGAAATAACTTGATCTTTACACCTTAACCTAAACTAATATAGATGCTTTGTACCTAAAGGTGAAATAATCAAGTTATTTCTCAATAAATCCTTAAAGCGGAATGCTTTAGACTTTCATAGTCGTCCAGCTACCCTCTCCTTACTGTGTACTTTGACCGGTTCATATGTTGGTACGAATTAGACTTATTATTTTTGTTGCTGTCGCAGCTAACTCGCCCACGATTTTAAGAAATTTTAAGAAGTCGTCTGATTGCAAAGTATGGTAAAAGCCTTTTATGAACTTCCATCTACTCGGTGGTATAACTTTCGTCTCTTGAGTACTGTTTATGTGTTCTGCTGTTATAATTGCACTCTCAGTCTCATCAGAACCATATGCGCAGTATCCATATGTCGGATGATAATAAATCCACATCGGATCATTAATATCCGTGTACGATGGGCAGTAGTATTGCCCACAGTTTATCCAAGGATTACCCACGTACACATTTGTACAATTTGTTCCATGTGGATCAATGCAATTTATTGGATCATTGCCGCAATAAGCATACCGGTTCCATGTTTCAGGATCGCCCGGATTTATGCTTTTCACATACGGGTCAGGAGTGATGAATCTTCCAAGCGCACTGGAATAATAACGCTGTTCGGCGTAATCCAGCCCGGAAGTCGCGTCCCGTCGATACATTCCGAACTTCACGCGGTTTTCTTCTGTGGCGGAGTCTTCTTCGCCAAACGGCAGGAAGATAGTCTTTAGATTGCCATTACGCCCGACTTCCGTTTCGACGCTATGCTGTCGGTTCAATACCACAGCCCTGTCGCGTGAGCGAATCAATCTATTGGCAAAGTACACGCTGTAATCTACAATCTCAAATTCCAAATTGTTTTCTTTTTCCGTCAGTCTATACACAGCCAGCGGTCTGCTGTTTTCGCCGTACAAATAGAACTCTTCGACGCCGTCCGGCTGTTTCTTCCATATCCGCCGGTTGGCAAAATCATAGGCATACTGCTCCACGCCTCTTTCATTGTGCCGCAGTACAACCAGCCGGTTTTCTACGTCATACGTCAATTCCATACCTGTAATGCTAACTATGTTACCGTTGGCGTCGTATTCCACCGAAGGAGTCTCCATCCGGTTGGTCGCGGGATTGTGCTTCAATTCAAAATCTTTGCCATTACGTCCCCTGTTTTTCCTCTTATGGCTTGACAGATTGCCAAAACCATCATAATCGTAATCCAGTTCCCAGTTGCGGTTAGGACTTTTGGCTGTTTTCAGACGACCGGCAGTGTCGTATTCATAACGGGTCTCTTCGCCGGATAAACGGTCTATGCCGGATTCCAGCTTTCCATCCTCATAATAGTTGTATTCGATGTTTACTAAAGGAAGAGCCGCTTTTTCAGTTTTCGCCACCACGCTGTTCGTATGACAGGTAGAGCTTACCTCATGTGTTTCAATAAGATATTCGTCCGTTTCCGGTATAAGCTGACTGAACGACGTTAGATGCCCCTGTACGGAATATGAAACATCCTTCACCAGAACATCCGTTGCCGTAGTCAGAAGATTCTGCCTTCCCATCGCGTCATAAGAATAGTTCAGCGTCGGTCCGCCGTTCGGATAGGATATGCCTGTAACTCGGCCTTCATCATCATACGAATAGCCAAGATCAAGATCGACATTGCCATTACCACGATTAACACGCAGACGCTTCTGCGTTATACGTCCAGATGCCGTATAACTGTACATTTCAGTCAATAGTCCGGGTCCAATGTTCGTATCGCCCCACTGCGCCGCTACAAGACGCCCTTCCGTATTTTGCGAGAAACCCGCGTCGAAAGGATTGCGGTCATAGTAATACGAACCACATTCTTCAGGCTTTACCTGCCCGTTCACGCCAAATCGTTTTACTGAAACCAAACGCTTAAGTGAATCATATGAATAGGCCGTTCTCTGTCCTTTAGCATCAGTACGCGTGGCAAGCGTTCCGTCTGCGTTGTATATCATTTCTTCATGGCCGCTTTCAGCGCGGTTGCCGATAAGTAACCGCCCTCCGCCATCGTACTTAAATGTATGCTTTTGCGTTCCTTCCGGCCTCGACAACGTAGCGCTTTTCAGCTTGCCCAATGTGTCGTATTTGTACAGCGTCTCATTCTTGCCTTTTCCAACAGCGTCGGGTGTCGTAACTTTGCGTAACTGCAATTTAGCGTCATGCGAGAATGTTTTCCAGCCGCTACGGGCGTTGACTAACGTGATGTCGTTACCCTTATAAACGTATGATTCCTTGCCGCCGTGACCAACCTTGTCGCTGACGATAAGCCGGCCAATAGAATCATACTTGTATGAAACCCATGCGGGCTTCGCGCCGGGAGCGTAAGGTATGGATGCTCGCAAACACGCGCCAAGCGGCGAGCCGGGAACAGCGCCGTATTCGTATTCCACAACCGATATTGTGCCGTCGTCGTCTATCGCGCCTGTTTCCACCATGCAAAGCCGGTGGAAATCGTCATACACGGTTTTCTTGTATTTCCGGTCTGTTATTTCAATAACAGCGTTTCCTTCATATTTGAATTCAGTCTTTCCGCCGTCGAGGTTCGTTACCGATACCATCCGCCCAATGCTGTCATAATTAGTTTCGACCTTTCTATCGGCATATGGCGTCTGGTTGTATGCGCCGTCCTCGCTTATATCAATCAATCCGGTTATGTCGTATTTCATTCGGGTGTAAACTTCGCCGACAATACTTTCCGTCAAATTGCCGCGAACCGTCAACGAAGCGTCGTATTGCGGGTCATGCTCGGATACATCTTGAAGATCAACCAAGTGTGTGGTGTCGTACTGATTTCTCACGCGCTCAATGGTTTCTTCGCCGTTGCTGACTATGGTTGTAAGAAGGAGATTGTAAATACCGCGTTCTATATACGCGGCATCGGTCAAATACGTATTGCGGACGACGCTTATTGGTTTTGTCGGATTGTCGTAGTCATACTTGCGGCTTTCCGTCAGATTGCCGAACAGATCGCGGTCATATTCGTCTCGGCTCGATTTTTCATCGGGACTATCAGGATCAAGCGTGATTGTCGTCGCACAGATGTATGGTACGCCTGACGATGTGGATTTCCATTTATGCGTTACGCGGCGCAACGATTTGTCCGCGCCGCCGGTTCTTTCATCAACCGTGTTCAGTAAACCGTCAGGGGTGAATGTCCATATGCGCGTCGCCATGCCTTCCGGTTCCGTGAGTACGGTATAAACAGTCCCATCATTTTGAGACATGCGAATGTCATAGACCGCTTCCTTCGCGTTTAACGACAACATCAACCCGCGTTCTTTAACGCCGCGGATTCCGTCCCGAACATCTGCGTATTCCCAGCGAAAACGAGCGCCGTATGGCATGTGCGCATAATGCAGTTCCCCGTGGGTGTTATACTCAAAAGTATAATCGAATCCGGCTGCCGTTCGGATGCTTTTCAATGCTGAAACGACGCCGCAATCGCCGGATGCGTTGAACGGGGATGTAAGACGCTGTGACTCATACGAAAATGACCAGCTCTCTGAATTGCCGATGTGGCTGTTTATGGCAAGCAGGCGCGGCATCGCTCCCGTATCGTACAAAAAACTATAGGTTTTTCTACCTGACTCAGAATCCACAGCCCGCGCGTCGATTATTTCCGTAATACGTGAACTGGTATTTTCGTTGACTGAACCGGCGCCGTTCATGTAACGAACGACGATCTGGTTGCCGTTACGATCCTGAATTAAAGTGGGATATAGAGTTCCAGCGTCGGGTTCTCCCGCAGCCGATTCACTTTCCAGAATCCACCATGATCCATTAGGAAATTGAAGCCGCGCTGTGGCCGGATCGTATGCTACATACTTCCCCTGCTGGGAAATCCATATACCATTAGACAGCGACAACGGATACTCTGCGCCGGTTTCATCAATGTATGTGTAGCCGGTAATTTTCGTCTTGGAATATTTTGGAACGATTGATCCAATACAAACGCTCCAGCCATGTCCGTAACCTGTATCAACACAGCAGGCGCGTTCTTTAGAGCCTCTCTTCCGCTCCCACATCTGCGAGTTGTAACTGCATAATATCCTTGCAAAGGCTCCGCGCGAGTTTGGAAGAACAAGCGGTATGGCGAAGTTCAGGTTGCCGGACAACATGTCGATCTGCTCGTAACCACCGCCCCAATACGCGCCGTTTATTCTGACTCCGACACGGCGACCGCCAGTCCATTCATCCGGCGGGATTATATTGTCTGAGGAAGTATCGCTTGGGCTATTTGAGCCAAAGGCAGTAGTAACTCCAGTGGATAATGCCGCAATGCCAAGTCCGATTTTAGTAAATTCGCGTCGTGTCGTAATCATAGTTCATCTTCCCCTGTATGACAGACCGGGCGCTTAGGGCATCCAGTCAAAATTTTACAGATCATTACGGAAAACCGAACTTACTGACGAATTGGAAATACTGCTGCTTAACTACGGGATTTTCTCAAACAAGGTCATGTAAGACTCGGTCGTTGTTCTCTCCATATACACGGCCAAAGCAAACACGGGAACCGATCAGCCGTGTCGCGCATCCGCTTCAGGCCAAACCCACTGACAACCAACAATAACCAATAAAAACAAACTTGGTATCTGTTTTTAGTTTCTTCCCAAACCAGAAGCGTTGTCAAGGGAAATTTTCGCCTGTTCGCAAATTTTTTCACTTTTTTTCCGGCGCGCGTCCATCGCCGTTTCAAAAGAATAATCGCCGCCTGTCGGGAAATCGCGTCATAACCGTATCAACAGCGGAAATTACACGATTCCAGGCCGCGCCATTCAACCGCAATCATCACTTCTGGCGGTCTGATAGCAAGAGAGTCCATCACCTTTTTTACTGAAATTGCGCGTCATGTTTTAACCGGCGAGGATTTTTTCGCAGGTTTCGATACAGGTTTCCAGAAAACGATACTGCCCGCGCGCATGGATGTTTCTCGACACGGTCTGTGCCCGTTCCATCATTGCTTTGTTTTCCGCAGTTTCCGAGATTAAAGCGCCAATGTCCATTGACTGCGCGTCTTTCATATACAGGACATGCCCCACTCCCATGCGCCGCAAAAAGCCGCCGGTTAATTCCGCCTCGTGATACATCGGAACGACAACCTGCGGACGCCCCGCGCTCAATGCCGCGCAGGATACGCCGTTCCCTCCGTGATGCAGTACGACGGAAACTCGTGGAAGTATCTCATTCATTGGCGGCGGCTCATGATGTACGACGATATTGTTTCGTTTCAGCCGTTCCGCTCCTTCGGGCGCAAGGCTGTTGATGTAGACTTCACCCGGAATTTTGACATTACTGATACTTTCAAGAACCCTGCCTGTTATCGGAAATTCCGCTTTCAGATAGGCAAACCAACGCGGTTTTTTCGGCTGATCAACAGGTTCAAACAGATCATTGGGTGGCGGACCTATTACAGTGTCCCGCCGCATCAGTGGATAATGATCCAGTTCCGGCAGTGTACAGAAAAGACGCGCTGCTGTGCGGAAAGGCTCCGTGATTGTCTGCGGTATCCTGTGTCCGTGCATTTTCTGGACGGCACGCATGTTTTCAAGCAAACGGTCGGAATCGACTATAGTTGACGTGCCGTTTACGTTTACAATGGGAAAAACCGATTCATGTGCTGGCGGCAAGGTAAATCCGTCTCCTATTAACACAACCGGAATCCGACCGAAAGCGGCAAGACAACAGATCGGACTATGGTCGCAGACAATCAAATCCGGTTTGTAAATATCAAATAGCGTTTTCCATGAAAGCGTTACGGTGAACAGATTCTCTAAATCGTAACATCCTGCTATAGCCATGAAATCACTGTAGGAATTATATCGGGGCTTCATCCTCAATTCAGGAATGTTCGCCCTGATGTTCATCACGGGAATAATGGGTAGATTTTCTCTTGTGAGGATTTTTGTACATTCGTGAGGATTGCGGAGAAAGAATACAACCTTATGATTACGGACTAAAAGCGCACGAGCTATCGGCAACATCCGCGCAAGATGCCCCATTCCTAAACCATATTCGTAACCAATTAAAATATTGCCCAATTTATTCGCTCAATGATTACCTACTCTTGATTATACCGTTGGAAGTGAGAGTTTTTTCCACGTACAGCCACTGTCTGAGGAATGTTATCCGCAGGATTCATAACGAACTTTATTATAATGTTTTATTTCATTATACTTTATTTCTTTTTATCCTTTTTGGAATTAACGTTATAGAGTTCAATCTTCTTGCTTGTCATAAGAACTATACTGTTTCCATCAGGAGATACGGCGTAATCTACAATATCTTCTCCTGATATAGAGTCTGGTGTATATGCTTTGGTTGCCAATAACACCTGCCGGGTGTTTAAATCATAAGCTTCGATCCAACCCTTACCGAAAAGGTCGAAAAAGCTTCTAGTGGCTGAAGTTTCATTTCTTTTACATGCCACTACTGATGTGTTCCATGAAGGCGTAGATATACATCCTTTTAAAGGATCGCTTTTTTTGCCGTCTTCTATAACGACCCAAAATCTCTTTACGGGGCCAGTTAGAAATTTAATATTATCGTTGATAAGTATAAAACCGTTGTAAATAGATTCTTGGACAACTGTAGCGCCGTTGTAAATATACTTCGCTTCTGCATATTCCCCTTGTCCCAATCCGATGTCATTCCATTGCGAAGCACCAATCTTTTTTTCAACATATCGGCCTTCATGAACCATATCAGCGTAACTGCGTGAAAGCAATCGATCTTGCCAAATGTCCACTATTTTAAAATCGGGCAGTTCGAAACGTTCAATTATTTCAAACATGTCGGAATCAATTATTTCAACGAGATTTTCATAAGGTGGAAACCTTTTATCATTTCCTCTCCGACATAAAACGATAAATTTACCAGAAAGAGGTACGATGATATCATAACTACTTTTACTAGGTAATGTATCCAAAACTCTGTCGTGAATAACATTAAAAGACGCATCAAACGTTTGTAGATGCGTTACTATTTTTCGATCTTCCGCAGAAAAATCAAGCCTATTAATTATTCCTACATAACCGCCTGAAGGCAATGGATATACTCTAGTTTGCCTCAATACATCTGATTCCGGCGTTACAGGCCACTCAACGCGGCTGATTAGTTTTCCATTTTCTATAGACAACAACAATGCCACAAAAAACGCATCAAATTTTTTAGGTGTGTCTTTTATTGTCAATTCTGCTTGAGTCCTATATTGTAGAAAGCTGACAAATATCTTATTGTCCGCTGTAAAATGAATATTAAATTTTGGATCCGTTTTATCTCGACTGAGCAACGTGTATTTAGGCAAATTCAATTTCTTGTAATCAATAGTCCAAACCGGCTTATCCGACGCAAACGCTATCGAAGTAAGTGCCGTCGATGACAGTAAAATCGGTAAAATCAGTAAAATCAGAAATATCTGATTTTTTATCGGCTTCATAACACACACTCTCTGGTAAAGCCTGCTAATTTAAAAATCAATTACATCCCCAACACGGCAAGCCTCTTGTGTCAAAAATCAAAGTTCCACCAGCTCCATCCACAATCCAATGCAAAATCGTAATAGGAAATTGTGACCATGCGCCGGAAAAAGTGTCCACATGGAAATGTCCATCGGAATGAAGATGCAACGAATACATGCCTGGCTCGCGGTGTTCTATGCTTATTAGCGCCCGAAACTTTGGAGGTACTTTGTCCCAGTCAAGTTCTACATTTAAGTTTCCTCCAGAAAAATAAACACTACTGACCCAGTTCATGACTTCAGCTTCTGTGAAATGTTGCTCTTCTGGTAGAAGCTTGCCATTTACGTATTTGGTGACCTCATAAATCGCACGATTCAAATGCGCTATTGCGTTTGGAGTGAGAGGAGTAGGTGGCGGAGGAGTAGGTGGAGGAGTAGGTGGTACTCCACCATAGTAGAATCCGTAATCAATATCAGAACAGAATCCAACCCACCAAGGTATACTTCCATGCTCACCAGACCAACTAACATAAGCCGGACAATTATACTGACCACAATTTTCCACATATCCCTTTAAACAATATGTTCCGTTTGGATCAATATTGTTAATCGGGTCGTTTTCACAGTAAGCATAGCGGTTCCAACTATCGGGATTATCCATGCGTATGCTTCCGATATATGGATCGGGACTTATAAAGCGGCCGAGTTCGCTCGAATAATAACGCCGCTTCGCGTAATCCAGACCGGATATTTCATCACGCAGATACGTTCCGAACTTGATACGATTCTCGACGGTTGCCGTTTCTTCCTCCCCAAACGGCGTGTATCTCATTCTTCGATTCGTATTGCGATTGTTGCCCGCTTTTACATTGCCCACACTGTCCAACACTACCGCTTCATCACGCGAACGCATCAACCGCTTTGCGAAATAGATGTTGTTATCGACAAGCGATAGGCTGATATTGCCCTTTCCGTCTTCAATTAACCGATACGTTGCAATCGGCCTGTTATCCGCGCCGTACAGACAGAACTCTTCCGCGCCGTCAGGAGCTTTCTTCCATATACGCAGATTGCCTGGATTGTAGGCGTACTTTTCTACGCCCTTTCCCATATTCCGTACTTCAATTAGTCGGTTTTCTATGTCAAAAGTCAGTTTCGTTCCGAAATGGTTGATTATATTGCCGTTGGCGTCGTATTCTATCTGATTGAGTTGCACACGGTTTGTTTTGGAATTATGTTTAGCCGTAAATGAACGCCCGCGTCCACTCTTATGTTTCTTCGTAGTAAGACTGCCGAAACCGTCATATTCATAATCCGCTTCCCAATCTTTATCCGCGCTTTTTGCCGTTTTCAATCTGCCCATTGAATCGTAGCTATACGTCGTTCGTTCCCTAGAAAGACGGTCATTATCCGCAACAAGCCGCCCGTCTTTCCGGCTGTATTCATACTCAATATCCAGTAATGGATTTCCAGACTGTTCAGCAACTATCCTGTGCGTTTGACAGGTGGAACCAATCGTCCGTGTTTCCGTAATATACTCCCCTGTACCGGGAACAAGTTGCTGGAATGAAGAAAGAAGTCCCGCAGACGTATATACAGCGTCTTTAACCAATACATCCGTCCCGGATATTAGCGAAGACGGACGCCCCATTGAATCGTATTCGTAACTCAGCGGTTGTCCGCCCGTATATGATATTTCTGAAATACGCCATTCCGTTGTATAGGTGTAATTCAGATCAATATCAACACTCGCGCCACCGCGATTGATTCGCAGCCGCTTCGCCTTGAGCAAACCATAAGGTGAATAACTGTACATTTCTGTTATCAACCCGGGAAGTGTATTTTCATCTCCCCACTGTGCCGCCGTCATTTTCCCTTCAGAATTTTGCGAGTAAAACGCTTCAAAAGGATTGATATCGTAATAATAAGTAACGCACTGTTCCGGCTTGATTTGACCGTCCGCTCCAAAACGTTTTATCGAAGTAAGCCGCTTTTGTGAATCGTAGGAATAAGCAGTTCGTTGTCCTTTTGCGTCAGTGCGGGATGTGCGCGTTCCATCAGCATTATAGATGTGTTCCTCATGTCCGCTCTCGGCACGGTTGCCGATCACCATCCGTCCGGCGTTATCGTAAATAAACGTGTGTTGCTGCGTGCCTTCTTTTCTGGGAAGCGTCGCCGTTTTCAGACGGCCTATATGGTTATATTGGTAATTTGTCTCTGTAATGGAGCCTTCGTCTGAATTGCAAACTGTTACTTTGCGCAGTTTGCCTATCGGATCAATGGAAAGCTTTCTCCATCCGTCTCTGGCGTTCACTGCCGTTGCCGAATCGCCCTTATAAACAAAGCTCTCTTTACCGCCGTGGCTTAACATGTCTTTTGAGACAAGCCTACCAAGACCGTCGTACTCATACGTTACCCATTGCGGCTCGGCATTTGGAGCATGTGGTAATGAAGCCCGCGCGCATAAGCCCAAGGTAGCGTTCGGAGCGTGTTCCCATTCGTATTTGATGATAGACTCCTCGCCATCTTTTCCTCCTTCTTTTATCCAGCACAGCCGCTGAAAATCATCAAACGCCGATAATGTGTACGTTCCGTCAGTGCGTGTCTTTTTTATCGTATTCGCGACTTGCGCCACTGTAAACAGGCTATCGCCTTCAAGCAGCAGCATCCCATCTGTTTTGAATCCTGTCTTTCCACTATAAGGCATTATCACTTGTGGCTTGAAATTCAGATGCAACATCGTCTGTGTGCCAGACAGCGCATTATTGTCAGGAATCAGCTCTTTGAACTTACGGCTGATTTCCTGCTTATCGTCGGAAAAGTCTACACGACTGCCAACACCATCCTCAAATGAATCAATTACTCCCGTGATGTCGTACTTTATGCGGCTATATACGTCTCCGACTACGCTTTCCGTCAGATTCCCGCGTATTGTATGATTAGCTCCATATCCGGGATCATGTTCAGTTATGTTTTGAATATCAACCAATGGCGTCGTGTCGTACTGGTTTCGTATCTGCTCTACTGATTCCTTCCCGTCTCCTATTTTGGATGTTACCAGCAGATCATATATGCCGCGATCTATATATGCCGGGTCGGTTAGATACGTATTTTGGATGATACGTATCGGCTGAAATGGATTGCCGTAATCATACTTCCGGTTCTCCGTCAGATTACCGAATATGTCTCTGTCAAAATCTTCCTTGCTAGTCGTTTCTTCCGCCGTGCCCGGGTCAAGCGCTGTTACGATTGTGCCGATATACGGAACCCCAGCCGTAGTGTATTTCCATAGATGCGTCGTAAGCCGGAGGGTTTTGCCGTTTCCCTTTTCCTCCAATATAATAAGTAATCCGCAGCTTTCAGATTGATCGTCGGCGTCAAAGCTCCATACCCGCTTCGCTCCGCCTTTAGGTTCCGTTAGCGTCGTTACATGACGCGCATTTTTTCCATTGTTCTGTTTCGCGCTGAACTCCCATATTCCTTCTTCCTTGCCCGCTGACAGTATCAGTCCCCTCTGACATACACTTCTGATCTTGCCCTGATTGTTTACCGTTTCGTATTCCCAACGGTAACGCGCTCCATACGGCAACTGTGCCTGATGTAACTCTCCAAACGGATTATATTCAAATGTCTGCGGAGAATGTCCTTCCGTTTGTACCGTCTTCAATACGTGTACAAACTCGTAATCCTTATTCCCATTCCCTCCAAACGGCGATGAAACACGCTGTACCTCGTATGAAAAACGATAGTTTTCATCTTTACCGATATGGCTTTCCATTGAAAGCAGGTGAGGAACAACGCCGTTATCGTAAGTAAAGCTGTATGACTTTCGGCCGGTGTCCGTATCAACGGCGCGGGAATCCTGTATTTCCAGTATGCGGGAACTGGTATTTCCTTTCTGCGCTCCCACTCCACTCATATAGCGGATTATTATCTGGTTCCCGTTCCGGTCTTCTATTACAGTCGGATAAAACGCTCCGGCGTCGGCTTCTCCAAACGCCGATTCACATCCCATAACCCAGAATGTGCCATCTGGGAATTGCAGCTTTCTTTTGGATGGATCATAACTGACGAATAATCCATGCAACGATACCCATACGCCTTGCGATAACGTAAGCGGAAACTCCGCGCCTGTATCGCTGACGAATAAATAACCGACGATGTTTTTCCCGGAATATTGCGGAATTATGGAGCCTAACTGGACACGCCAGCCGTATCCACATCCAGTGTCCATACCATAAGACAAAACTTTCGGATTATCGCGTTCCCATAATTGAGAGTTGTAGCTACAAAGGATTCTAACGTTTACGCCGCGTCCTCCGGCGGTTATCAGCGGCAGGGAATAATTCAGATTCCCTGAGAGAACGTCGATTAATTCCGCGCCGCCGCCCCAATATATCCCATTCGGGCGGGTCCCGACACGCCTTGTGCCTGTCCATTCTTTCGGCGGGATAACGGTGGCGACATCATTTTTATTATTGCTTGCGCTCGTTATTACCTGCGCGCCAGCCGCAAATGCCGCAGCGCTAATACCAACTTTCGTGAAATCACGCCGTGTTATCATAATTTCCCCTTTTTATCTGAATGAACAGTCGTTTTGTCGTTTTGAACCGCCACGCTCAAATTTACAAATTCCAAGCCGAACATCTACTGCAAAACTAATAGAGATACTCTACTCACAATCTAAACATGATTGCAACAAAAAAATGTTTTGTTTTTCGATTTTTCAACCCATTTCTCATATGGGTAAAAGGACTGCCGATTGTTGAAAAATCACATAATCGCCGTATGAATAGCGGGGATTACGCGATTTTAATTCATATACCTCCATAAAAACCCATTGCCCGCTGATATATTTTTTCAACAAATCTGAACGGATTTTTAAATATTTTCATAAGTTCAAATAATTTCAGACGGACAAGCGGTCTTTCAATTGTGAACGCAACGTTTTTCCGGAAACCGTTTTAGGTATTTCATCAACATAAATCAGATGACACGGCAACTCGTGGCTTTCCAGAGTTCCCATCAGGAGTTCGCGTGCTTTCCCCAATGTATATGGTTCGACTCCACCTGTAACAACGAAGGCTGCCACAACCTCGCCAAACATAGGATCGGGAACGCCTATACAGGCGGCATCAGCTATGCCAGGTAAGCCCACCAAAGCCTGATCGACCTCAATCAGGCTCACTTTTTTACCACCGACATTTATTATTTCTTTAAGCCGCCCTGTCAGAACTATATAGCCGTCCGAACGCCTATAGCCAAGATCGCCGGTGCGAAAAAAGTCTCCATAAAAAGCAGTCTCGTTATCAGCGTTCAGATAGCCTTTGGTTACCATACCGCCTTTGACGCATATTTCACCGATTTCTCCAGACGGCAAACATTCGCCGTTTTCACTGTATATTTTTACTTCGGACAGTGGGGCTGGCCGACCGACCGTTAACAAAGTATCCAGCGGCTCATGGAATTCCTGAAAAACAGCCCTGGAAGCCTCGGTAAGACCATAATGCATGCATACTCTAGTATTTGGCAGCAATTCAGCCAGATGCGCCTTGTCTTTGGCGGATATTGGAGCAGAACCAAGTTCCATATAACGCAACTGATCCTTGAAACGGCATATCTCGTTTCCTGACAAGCGTTTAAGAAACATCCATGCCGAACCGACCATGCCGATACCGGTAACTTTGTATTCTTCCATTACCTTAAACAGCGCCTTATGCCGCATGATTCCGTCGATTATGACCTGTGTCGCTCCTTCATACAGCGTACAGCGCATACGTGCCAGCCCGAACGAATGGCTAAGCGGCATGGGATTGATTTCAACATCATCGGATTTGTTGCCAATAAACATATTGATATTGTTGACGGCACAAGCCAGATTGTCATGCGAAAGGCAAACGCCTTTGGGCAAGGCGGTTGTACCGGAAGTGAACATGACGTCAGCAGTCATATTGCGGTCAATCGGAGTATTTTCAAAATAATCATTCCCCGGTTTTTCAAAAACGGCAATATCAGTCAGTCCGTGATTGCCCGATACCCAGAAACCGGCTTTTGGCGAAAGCAGATCATTGATGTATTTAAGGCGCATTGCCGATGTCTGCGGATCAAGCGGCACTGCCACAGCGCCGATGCTGTGAATTGCTATGTAGGCATAAACAAAACAAAAACTTCCATCGGCAGACAGTATTACATATTCGCCTGGATGAACACCGATCCTGACCAGATAATTTCTAGCGGCCAAAATATGCCGTCCAAGTTGCCCATATGAAAGTTCTTCCACGCCGGGGTGTATCAGCGCCGCTTTATCCGGGGTTATGGCAGCGTTCTCCAAAATGCGCTTATAGACCAGTTCGTACATTGCTACTTTCCCCGTCCGCAAGCCTTGATTCTGGAATTTTCATGAGGTTTCTTAACCTTCTATGACTTTGCTTCCGCTCGGATACGCGATATTTTAGCGGCAAGCGACGCAACAGTCAGTTTCGAGAAAAACATCGGAAGCGGTATTTCAACAGAAAATCGCTCTGATATTTTTGCAGCTATGACGGCGGCAAGCATGGATTCACCGCCGATTTCAAGAAACTCGTCATAGATGCCTATGTTCCGTATGCCAAGAATCATCTGCCAGATTTCAACTAATTCCGCCTCTATTTCATCTTTCGGCGGTTCATACGCATTTTCAAGATCGGGACGTTCCAATTCATTAAGTGACAGCGCATACCTTGCGATCTTGCCGTTAGCAGCTAAAGGCATTTGTTTCAGAAAGAAAAACGCCGATGGAATCATGTACCACGGCAAACGCTTCTGAAGGTATTCACGCAAAACCGCCGCGCTCAATTCCGCGCCGTGCTTTTTGACGATATACGCAACCAGACGCTGAGACTTTTCCTGTTCGTTTTTTACCACAACCGCTTCGCCCACTCCGGAACAACCGGCAAGCGTCGATTCTATCTCGCCAAGCTCTACCCTGAAACCGCGCACTTTTACCTGATTGTCGGAACGTCCTATATATTCGACCTCGCCGTCAAAACGCAAACGTATCACGTCGCCGGTGCGAAATAATCGTTTCCCGGCAATGAAAGGATCGGGCAAAAAACGTTCGGCGGTAAGTTCAGGCTGTCTTGCATAGCCTCTTGCGATATGATCGCCCGCGACATAAAGCTCGCCGGATGCGCCTACCGGTAAGGGATTCATGTATCTGTCCAGAATATAAGTTCGTATATTAGGTCCCGGTCGTCCAATCGGCACGAACCCTTTTTTGCCGTCATTTTTCAAATCCACAAAATGCCCGAAGGCAACCGATCCGATTTCCGTAGAAGAATAGCCTACCATCAACTTCGACTGCGGCATCGCTTTACGGAATGCCGTAATCGTATCGCGATCAAGTACGGAACCGCCCAATCCCACGCGCTTGACGCTCTTTAGCAGAGTTTTTGCCTTGCTTCCCAGTGTAGAAAGCTGTTTGAGCATAGTGGGGACTATCGCGAGATTGGTTATTCCTGTTTTATGTATGATCTCCGCCAGCGCGTGCGGGTCTTTCTCTTGCCCGTCAGGAATTATTACTACAGGCAATCCGCAACAGAGCGGCATAAGTAAGCCCGCCGCCACGCCGAGAAAGCCAAGAGGCGCGTTAAGACAGCAAACGTCATGTTCCGGTCCTATAATATATGTGAATTTACCAAATTCATAAAGATGCGAGAGACTGCGATGAATACCTATAACGCCCTTTGGTTTTCCGGTGGAACCAGAGGTAAATAAGACATATACAGCATTGTCAACCGTTACGCCCGACTTAATGTTTTCTGGAAAACTCCGACATTCGGGAGACTCGGACAATACATCAACGGTTAAAACCTTCGCGCCGACACTGTGAAATTTCGGCGCGTCTGCCGCGCCGGTGAGGATGATCTTTGAGGCTGACAGAGACACAATGTCCTCTATGCGTCCGTCAGGGAAAGCAGGATCAATGACAGTATATGCCGCGCCGGATTTTAGAACGGCCAGAAGACAGACGGCAGACTGCATGGAGCGTTCCATACCTATGCCGACGACAAATTCAGGACGCGCTCCCATATCGCGCAAATGGCGCGCCAGCGTGTTTGCCCGTATGTTCAATTCCCGGTAAGTCAACGTTCTATCCCTGTAGCGCAAAGCCACTACATCCGGTGTCCGTTCAACCTGATCTTCAAAAAACTCGTGTATGCACCTTTCTTCATAAGGCATTACAAGGCTGTTTCTTTCGACGGTTAGTCGGTGGAACTCTTCAGGCGAAAGCATCTTTGCTTCTGACACCCGCTGCTTCGGATGCGCGGACATGTCAATCAGCAGATTTTTGATATGCCACACAATCTGCTCCAGTAGCTCACGCGAGTATAATCGGACATTGCCGCATAGCGTTAGTTTGGATTTAGCCCCGCGACGCAGTTCACAGATCAACCGCAAACCGTCTTTATAGTATTCGGCAGACATTACGTCCGCATGTACACTTATTGATTCCCGCAGAAAATATGCGGGAAATACAAATTCAAAAGAATCCTGCGTTGTAAGTTCTTTCCATACGGTCTGACTAGCAGTCGTGAACCGCTCCGATTGCAAGCGAATATGAGCAATAATTTCATTCAGTGAAGGATTACTGGAAAAGTCAATTTCGATGTATCTGAATATTCGCCTGTTTTTGCGCACTAAACCCGGACGGCAACCGTCCTGTCCGGTGTAACGATATATTAATGCCGATAATACCGCCAAAAACATTTCGTAAGGCGTAGTCGCCTGATTCTTATTAACGGCTGTGATTCTGAATATCTCATTCTCTGCCAATTCCACCATCGCATTGCATAAGGATGATTTTGTCATAGCATTTCTCCCAATGTTATAATCTTCTTATTAAACATCGTTATCTTTAACATGCCATGTTCCCATGAAATAATGAATGGCTATTGCGTTTGCTAATTTATTCTTAATGCGCGTCATAAATTGTTGACTCCTGTTTCCTGTCATATAATTTTGGACTTCCTGATGATCAAGCGGGGATACAAGCTCCGGCGGAATAATGCAAATATCACTGTTATCGGGCTGATCGTTATATAAATTTGTCAGCAACAGCGGGCCGGTTGTTAATAACACCTCAAATAACTTATTGGGATAATCCTTTTTAATAGACAATTCATGAAATGCAGATTCGATGATTGACCACATAAATGGATGCTGTGGAACAGAGATTATCAGCGCATTGTTAAAAAAATTCTTCACGCGGGTCGTCTTGGCATGTAGAGCAGGTTCAGCCGAAAAATAACACCCCTTATTGTTTTCAAGCAGAGATTCTATGGGTTCGAGACATTCATAATCAACATCAGCATACATCCCTCCGTAGTGATAAATGATAAAATATCGGATTATATCCCATTTTTGAACGTTGTATTTTACCGAATTATAAGGAATCCAATAGTTAGGATAAAATTCCCGCATGAAATTATTCATCATCTCATTATCCCATAGAATATATTCCCACTCAGGATGACATTTTTTCCATGTTTCCATTAAGCCACTAAAAAGTTCAGGCAATGGCTCGCATATATTCGACCACACCTGATGAATAATCTTTGGAATATTTCTGGGCATTTTAACCCATGATCCTTTTCAGTATTGCCGCCAAATCCGCAACATGTCTTCCGATACACGAAATGTGGTTTCCCGGTATGAGGTAAACTTCAATATCTTCGGCAATATCCTTCCATGTGGATTGTATCTCCATTTCTTTGATGGGATTTTCATCAGACTGTATAACTACCACTTTCCCATCATATTTTTGTGGCTTATATATGCCGGTCATTCTGAATATCTCGTTCAATACCCATATCTTGTGTATTTTTGAACCTGTCGGCACGTCATACGCCGGACGCGGGACAGCCTCGCCGATGTAATCAACGGGCGGGAGGTCAACTAACAGCAACGGCGTCTGAAGTTTCCGTCCTTCACGCGCCAACAGACGCGCCATTTCGTATGCAATCAGAGCGCCATTACAATACCCGCCCAGCCAGAAATCCTCGTCCGGACACATTTGACGCAGTACATTGAGATTGTCTTCCGCCATCTTTTCGATGGAATCCGGAATGTCATGTCCGTTCAAACCGTGTGGATTGAAACTCAATAAAGGTCTGTCGGTTCCCAAATGCTGCGATAATTCAATCGTATATAATCCGCTTCCAAAAACGTCGCTATGCACGAAAAATAGCGGCGACTTTGCCCCTGGCAACTGCGGTTGAATTTCAGTAACAGGTTCAAACGGCAACTCACGACAAATCGCGTCCACCAGAGATTCAACAGTTACGCCGCCGCACATAAGCGAAACAGGAAGCTGTTTTCGGAATACTTTGTTTATCGCTGAAATAACACGACGCGCCTTGCCCGTATCGCCGCCTAAATCCGCAAAACAATCGCGAACACCGATACGGGAAACGCCCAACGCCTCTTCCCATATTTCAGCAAAACGGCATTGCGAGGCATCCTGATACGCAGCGTAGCCCTGCTGCCAACCGGGGGCAAAAACTATGTCAGAAGCGGTAAATGAGTCTGTAAGTGGAACACGTTCCTGTCGTCCATTGTCGTACACCGTTGCCATCCGTATCCCTGTAACTCGTTTCGGCGTGTGTGCCCGACATTCGGGAGCGAGCGCTGATCGTGCCCACGCCGGTTGTTTTTCATTAGAAAGAAGTGTATTTACAGGTGTATCGGGATTTTGGATTCCCTGTCTTAATAGAATCATCATCAGATCAAGACGGATGGGCATGTGCTTAGGAGCAAAGACATTCCTGTCGAAAATTACGTTTCCCTCAATCCCTTGAGGTTTGCCATTAGAATCCATGCGTTCCGTCAGATCGAAAATTAACTCAAATCCGGTTTCCGTTATCGGCACTGGATTAACATAGACATTCAACATGGGAAATTTGAACGTTTCGACGCCAATAGGCTTCAATCGGAACAGCGTCCGAAAACGAATCGCTGTACTATCAGTTTCATTGATTAAATGGTAGCCCCTCTTATTTCGGTCTTCGTAAGCCGTTTTATACGACCGCGCTGCATATTTGGCAACCTCGCTGAAAGTTTGGTTCTCAATTGCGCTGATTTCCATCGGCAGAATGGTTTCGAAATTACCGATCAGAGATAATAGCTCAGGCTGGCAATCGCGTTCGGAATGTAGCGCATCAAAAGCCACTTTATCACCCAAACCAAGGCGCGCAAGGAAAACGGCAAATCCGGCATACAGCGTTGAAGAGATAGAAACAGCGATTTTTTTTGAAAAAGCAATCAGTTCGGCGTGTAGTCCCGGATTTAGTCGTATCGGAACAATTCCACGGTTTTCTTGTTCGGATGAATCATTTTCCGGCGCTTTCTCAAAAAATTCCACCTTTTTCGATGAACTGTGCCGCGTTTGAGCGTAATCCGCATATTGCATAGACAGCACAGGTAAAACCGATTTACGCCCTTCAACATGTGCAGAGTAAAATTCAAAGAGGTCGTTTATCAGCGGATTAACTGAGCGAGTATCAAAAACGATGCGGTGAAATACAAAAAGAAGCGTATGTTGCTTCTGATCGACGGAAAATAGATGCGCTCGTACCGGCATGTCATGCGTCAGGTCAAACCCGTTATCGACCGCTTGGTTGAAAGCATTTGCCAGGCCACGTTCCGAAATCTGCTTTATTTCCAATTCGGGAGCGGCTGAATCGGCTAATATCTCCTGCCGTGGAACGCCGTCGCTTTCCGTGAAGATTGTGCGCAGGATTGCGTGTCTGCCGCTCAAGTCACGGACGGCGGCGGACATCGCTTCGTTGTCCACTAAACCGATAAAACGCGCCGAAATCGGAACATTGGGTATGGCGCTACGTGAATTGCGTTGCTGTCGCCATATAAACGATTGCTCAGGTGAAAGAGGTAGCATCATTTATTAACTCATTTCTTATATTGTCAATTAGACCGCTCCGTACAGCACAAATTCACCAACCGGATGATTTTTCCTGCGTCAGTAGCGGTATCCCAACACAATTTCACGAATCAACTCCGGTATCGTCCACATGTCTGACGGTTTGTGATAGGCATGTCGCCAGTTGCGGCTTGTACTTTGTAAGCGTTTCTTTAGCCACGGCAAATGCAATTTCATGTTCGTATTGCAGTCTGCTTACATCGTCTTGTAATGAATCCCGAAAACGTTCTATGGCTTCATAGTCCCAATCGGATTCACAGACCGATCTTCCGGTTTCTTTTTCGAGAATGTAACGGATTTTGTTCCGAAGTAATGACAACATACGCAAAAAACAGGTTCCAGCCAGGAACGAAAACTCGTTATACAGCTTCGCCCTTTGAATTACAAAGAACGCACCCAATATGGTTACATTCAAACAATTGCGAAACGACCAAACAAGCCGACAACCAACATCGCCATATCAACTTGCGAGAATCTGTTCGCAGGTTTCTATGCAGGTTCCGGAAAGCGACTCGGTTCAAGCATTATTATGCGCCACCGTTCGCGCCCGCTCCATCGTTTCTTTGCTTTCACAGCAAAACTTCCAAAAGAAAATTTCCCGCATTTTTCGATTGTATATCATCCGACGCCAGATGTGTCAAACACCAAAATGCAGATCAGTGTGAACGTATTAAAAATATCAGAAAAGAAATGAGATACACCATAAAGCCTCACGAAATGTACGCAAACACCTGTCAACTCCTTGTAATTCAAGGAATTAGCTCCAAAATATGACGCTTTTCCATATAGGAATAAACTGAGACAGATGAACCACCTCCGGGAACCATCCTTGAGGTAACCTCAAAAATGAACTTATCGGTGATGAAGCTGAAAATCCACTTCTGCCAAGCATGAACAACGAGAATTTGATGTTTTTGCCCAGTCTATAGAGGTAATTGCAAAACCTCAGGAATTTTAGAATATCGTGGAGTAGGAGAGCCTGTTGTCAGCCCAAGCCAGGTAACCGAGCAATTTGAAATGCCCAAGCCACCGAGGATGTGACGAATCCGTTTTTGATGCATCTTAGACCTGCGCACGAAATAATTTCAAGGCGATGTTGAAAATCTCATTAATTCCTTTTTATTCAACAGATTAAGGCTGAAAAGTGTGGTATCTTATAGCTTTGCAACCACCACGAAGAAAGGGACAAGATGCACCCACTTTTCAGCTTGTGGCACAGTATACAACAAAAATTATTTCCCTACCTGGAAAAAGAGAATGAACCACTAACGGAAAAAGAAAAGGAATTCGTCCGTGTGGTGGAACTTGCGTCGATTGACAAATTTCTTGGTCCGTATCGGTGGGTGGGAAACGGGCGAAAACCGAAAGACCGCAAAGCACTGGCGCGTGCGTTTATAGCCAAAGCGGTATGGAACTTTCCGAATACGGTGACGCTTATTGATTATCTGAAGGCAAGCCGAACACTTAGAAGGCTTTGCGGATGGGAATATGCGAGTTCCATACCGTCGGAATCGACATTTTCCCGCGCGTTTGAAGAATTTAGCAAGGGACAATTGCCGAGCCTGATACATGAGGCGATGGTATGTAAAAGCCTTAAGGACAAGATTGTTGGACATATCAGCCGTGACGCCACGGCTATAGAAGCGAGAGAAAAGCCTGTAAAGAAGCCAAAAGAGGAAGCGCAGCCGGCGAAACGGCGCGGGCGGCCGAAAAAGGGGGAGGAACAAGAAAAACAAAAGGAGCCGGAATTTAAGCGATTAGACATTCAGGTAGGGCGCAGTGTGCAGGAAAATATCATTGAATTGCCGAACAAATGCGATGTTGGATGTAAACGCAATAGCAAGGGACATACGGAAAGCTGGATAGGTTACAAACTGCATCTTGATGTGGCCGACGGCGATATTCCAATCAGCGCGTTGCTTACCAGCGCGTCTTTGCATGATTCGCAGGTGGCGATTCCACTGATACAGACGAGCAGCGACCGGGTGAAATATCTTTACGATCTGGCTGACGCGGCATACGACGCGCCGCAGATAAAAGGGTATAGCCGTTTACTGGGACACGTTCCCATCATAGACCCGAACAAACACAGGAAAGACGCTGTTCCCCTGGAACCCGCACAGAAAGTTCGGTTCAAAGAACGCAGCTCGGCGGAGCGAGTCAATTCCAATTTGAAGGATAATTATGGAGGTCGATTCGTGAGAGTGCGCGGCGCGGCAAAGGTCTTGGCGCATCTGATGTTCGGACTTGTCGCATTAACGGCAAATCAGTTGTTTAGCCTGCTTGAGTGAAGCCGGATTATCCATATAATCCTGAATTTTTTCAGAGATCAGGGCGAAGCTGTGCTCAAAATTGAGCCGCCTGCCGCGT
>Ga0268262_10001413_pt1 | contig 29694 bp, 28 predicted proteins | sample TergutNc150P3_FD_190354 | JGI IMG/M metagenome (GOLD analysis project Ga0268262, IMG submission 190354) | Nasutitermes corniger P3 segment gut microbial community from laboratory colony in Florida, USA - Nc150 P3 (SPAdes) (version 2) | ecosystem: Host-associated > Arthropoda: Insects >... | reverse complement strand
CTGTCCGTTATGAACAAACCAGCCAAAGCGCATGTTTACGGTCTGTTTTCCGATACTGGCTCCGCGGGCGTTTAAGATTTCCACCACAACGGGATAGGTGTTATTCGCGTCGGCAAATACTGACGGCGTTTTCATGGGTTGGGCGGGCCAATTTAAGCGCCACGCTTCGGCCCTGCCGGTCGCCAGCAAACCGTTTCTGACGGTGCGCGTAAGCCGGTTTATTGCCTCAAACCACGTTGGCTCCGGCAGGCAGTTTAACTCCAGGGTGAGGGTAATGGTATTTTTGTCATACGCTATTTCCCACTGGTCACTGGAGGATTGATAAACTAAATAAAAAGCCGGACTGGTTTTCAGATACTGGGGCAGAAATTCCTCCGTCTCCCGCAGACGCGCCATCCACTGATTACGCCATTGCATATCGTTCTGGACGCCCGCGCCCATGTTGCCGCTGGTGATGCTGGCGGTAAGGATTTTCAAACGGCTTTCCGCCTCCTGCAAGGCGGGATCAAACTCGGAGGCCTGAAGGTAGTAGTTCAGCGCCGCGACTTCGGTTCCCTGCCGCTGGGCGGTAACGCCGCGGGCAAGGGCGGTCTGCGCGTTAATGGTCTCCGGCGCGCTTGCTTTGGCAAGTTCGTTCCGCGCCTTGGCGTTCAACTGCACATTCATTTGCGATAACAGTTCCAATGAAGCGCGGTGAATCGCGGTATGATCGTCAAGTTCCGCCACGGTACATGTGCCGGAATACGACGCGACGGTGTTTGCCTGCGGGGTGGTATCGGTTACATTGATTTGCAGAGAAAAGCCGGTAGATGTCTTTATTATGTTTCCGGTCATCATATGTCCGACCTGCGCGACATGGCCCAAGTTGACAATATCCAAGTCGTCTTCATAGGTTAAATCAAGGGTTTCCGTGATAACCCTGTCCAAAGAAACCCGGTCAAGCACGGATATTGCCGAATATTTTGAAATATCTGATACCAGAACGCCTTGTATCAACGCCGGCAAGTATCCCTGATTCTCACTAAGTCCCTGACTGTGCGGCACAAGAATACCCAGCCTCATTCCCTTTCCGTCGTTCCGCGCCGTATTGGCCGGCGTCTGGCTGCTTTGCTGCTGATTGGCTGATTGCTTCTGTGCCGACTGCTGGCTGCTTTTCTGCTGGTTGGTTGATTGCTTCTGTGCCAGCAGCGTCTGGCTGTCCGGCTGCTGCTGGGTTGGCTCACTGTTTCCGCCTCCATAAGCAAAAGCCGCGAAGGTAACGAACAGTACAATGCTTGCCGTATATTTAACATAGTTCATTTTGGTTTCTCCTGTTATTGTTTTGTCCACGTATTACTACTGCCGCTCGGCCTCGTATACGTTCCTATGCCCCCACCCTTGGCAAAGTATTTTGTCCGCAAGTCTCCGGGGAACGGGCCGTTATAGCTTAAATTGGCTGAAGTAATACTGCTTTGAAATGTTACGCTGGTAAGACTTTTACAGTCATAAAAAGCCCCTTCCGCAATGTTGGTAACGCCGCTTCCTATAGTTACATTGGTAAGGCTCGTACATTCCATAAATGCCCCATATCTGATATGGGTAACACTGTCCGGTATGGTTACGCTGGTAAGACCGGTACGGCAAAAAGCTAACCGCCCAATGCTGATAACGCCGTTTCCTATAGTTACGCTGGTAAGTCCTTTGCAAAGTTCAAAAGCGTGATCCCCAATCTCGGTGACGCTGTCTGGTATGGTTATACCTGCAAGATTAATGCAAGAAGCAAAAGCATAATCTCCAATGTCGGTAACACCGTTCCCTATGGTTATACTGGTAAGGCTGCGGCAACTTTGAAAAATCCCATCTCCAATATTGGTAACACTGTCCGGTATAATAAATATATTGTCTGTTTTTCCCCGTGGATAATGAATTAGGACGGTTTTATCTTTGTTATACAATACGCCCATCCGATCTGAACTATAGTTTGCATTACCGGAAGCAACATTTATTGCGGTAAGGTCACCACAACCAGCAAAAACGTCTTCCCCAATATTGGTAACGTTTTTTGGTATGGTTATGCTGGTAAGGCCGGTGTTGGAAAAAGCGCCTTCCCCAATACTGGTAACGCCGTCAGGTATGGTTACGCTGATAAGCTCTTTCTTCTGAAAAGCCCTCTCCCCAATATGGGTAACGGGTATATTCTGTATGCGCGGCGGAATACGAACTTGCCATTTTTCTCCGACATACGCGATAATCTCTACCCCTTTGCCGCGGTCAATAGGTTTTGCCTTAAAATCCTTTTCAATATCATGTTTTTGAGTACACGCCGGAATTATCGCCGTTACTATTACAGCAAGCCATAAAGCTGTTTTCTTGTTCTTCATACTGAATACTCCTTATTTTCGTGTTGTTTTATATGAAAAAACCGGCATCCATGCGGAAATCGAACCAAGGGTTCGCCGGTGTTTTTACCCCAAAAAACAACCCCAAAAACAATATTTTCTTACAGAAAACTACCGGATTGAGATATACCATATCTTTGTGAATAAATTAATAGTTTACCATTAGTAAAGTATATTGATTTATTATTGGTAAATTGTCAATGCATAGTTCAAGCCAAATAATAATAAAAGCGCACATTAGGAGCATGACAAGTCTAAGATCGGTATTGGCCTTCAATATGAAGACACAGCGGGGTATTTTAGGAATTACCCAAGCGCAACTGGCCGAAAGAGTGAATACGTCGGCCAACTATATAGCCTTAATTGAAACCGAAAAGAAATTTCCTACCCCCGAAAAGCTGGAAAAGATAGCCGACGCGCTTGAAATTGACGCACCGGACCTTTTTTCGACTAAATCATCCCCTGTACCGGAGTTTGGAACGCTGGTAATGGCACAAAAACACATTTTAAACGGTATTTCTGAAGTTCTATCCCTCGAATTTAAGGAATTAAGGCAAAAAAGCCCGCACTATACTGATGCCAATGTAAATAATGAAACGAAAATAGGCTGACTGCCACACACGCTCATTTAATATTTTTTACTATGGGGTACTACGGAATTTAGGTATCAACCCCTTCTTCCTCCGTGAAACTCCGTGTACTCCGTGGTAAAAATTCTTCTTGAAGTAAAATTAAAATTACCGTCCTTCAGCCGCCGCGTCATAAATCTTCTGATACACGGCGGTAATTTTGTCCTCGTCTATGCTGGAAAAGGCGACGCGGATGCAGTGTTCACCCAGGGCGATGACGCCGATGCCGTGTTTGGTCAATAGTTCCTGCCGCAGGGTTTCGGCGTCTGTTTTGCAATGGAAGCACATAAAATAGCCTGAGTTAAAAGGCAGGGGCTGCAGTACCGGATGATTGGGATGCGCGTTGACAAAATCTTTTACCAGATTGTAACGGCGCTGCAACAATGCGCGGTAGTCGGCTTTTTCGCCGGGGGTGCGGGGGTCTTCCATTGCCTTCAGCATGAGGTGCTGGGCGCTGGTATTGGCGGAGGAAACCGATGCGCGGATAGCCCCCATGAGTTTTTTCACCAGCGCGTCATGATGAATCGGGTTTAAATTTTTAGAAGCGTAAGTGAGGAAACCCATGCGGAGGCCCCAGACGTAATCTTCTTTAATGGGGCCGTCAATCTTGATTGCCAGCACCCGGTCATGAATATTGGCAAAACGGACAAACAACGATTCCGGTGAAATGTTATCTTCATAAAACAGGCCGAAATACGCGTCATCGCAGATCACCAGCACATCGGCCCCGCCATCGGCAGTTTCCTGAATGATAGAAACGATGGCTTCTTCTTCCTCAACGGTGGGGGAGTAGCCGGAGGGGTTATTGGGAAAATTGAATAATATCCGCACCGCGCCGCTTTTCGCCTGCTGCCGTACTGCCGCGCGGATCGCTTCTATGTCGAGTCCCGGCCCCTTGCCGAAAAAGGGAACGGGGATAATTTCCGCCTCCCGGCGCAGTTCAAAAATCAGGCTGTAATTTTCCCAGCAGGGATCGCTGGTCAGCAGGCCTGTTCCCTTATTAAAAAACATATCCGCCGTGCAGGAAAGGCCAGAGGTCAGCCCCGGCACGACGACGGGCAGAGAAATGTGCGCCGGATCCAGGGAAGGATTCTTCTGTATCATCAGGTTTTTCCAGACCGTTCTTGCTTTTTCCACTCCGGCGGTGGGGGCATAGGCCACCGATTCTTCGGGAGTAAGAGACGCCATATTATCGGCGATAGCCGAGAGTATCAGCGGCTTGCCGCCGGAATAGGCCATGCCGATAGTGCCGTTTGCCAGCGTCGCGGCTTTTTTTGCCTCGGTTGACTGGGCGATAATGCCCTTGGGAAAATAATAACGCCGCCCCAGATCGGAAAGGAGCCTGCCCGCAATAGTTCCTTCAAGGATAGTATTCAGTTCATGAGCCAATGGATTCATAATGAGCATAGTTACACAATGTCAGGAATTGGTCAATGCTTTGTTAAGGTAACATTTTGAAGTAATATAGCTGCCGCCGCTAGCCAAGCCTGGCCTGTCGTATTATAATAATGCAGAGAGTATTGCCGGAGTGATTGCGAAAAGAAAAATTTGGTTTATTGCGGGAGTGGTGCTTTTTACCGCTTATTTTTTTATTGCGGCGCGGCCAATTCCCCTTGAAACTGTGCTGGTTCCCTGTTGGCTCAATTCCGTTGAATCCGCCGAGTCGGTATCTTTGGAGGGCGGTTTGTTATGGAATTCAGACGCTTTGCCCCCGAATCAAAGGATTCCTTTCAGCCTGAGCGGCCGGTTCGGCTATATCAGTCGGAATGGTTTTTTTTCCCTTAATCAGGTAAGACAAGCCAATGTCTCGCTGTCTTCTGAACGCTGGGCTGAATATGAGGCGGAGCCTGACCGAATCGCCGTCCATGACAGTGACGGTGAAACGCTTGCCATTATTGAAAATCCCCGCGGCTACCCCTTCTTCCTTGATGGCAGGACTTTTCTTATAGGCAGCGAACAGAATGTCATTTCCGAGGTTGATCCTTCCGGCGCGGTATCCTGGACCTATGAGTTTCCCGCTCCTCTGACATGCGTTGACGCTGCCGCGGGCCTGGCGCTGACCGGATCTCTGGATGGCATTATTGGGCTTTTGGACAACAATGGCAGGCAGGTGTTTACTTTTGAGCCCGGCGGCTCGCGGTATTCGATTATTCTGGGCTGCGCCATGTCGCGTGACGGTTCACGGCTGGCCTTTGTTGCGGGTATTGACGCTCAGCGTTTTCTTGTTTTGGAACGTTTCGGGGCCAATGTCTTTGATTACAAAGTGGTCTATCATGAATTTCTGGATGAAGGTTTTCGCCGTCCGGTGTATGTTACCTTTGTTGAAAATGACCGCTGGGTTGTTTTTGAACGCGGCGGAGGGCTTGGCTTTTACGATATAGACGCGCGGCAGGCGGGAAAAGTGGCGTTAAACGGGGAGTTATGCGCCATTGATCGGTCGGGCGGCCAGGGAATGGTGTTTGTTATTATTTCCCGCTTCGGCGATATCAAGGAACTGGTTGGCATCAGGCTGCCCGGCAGGGTAATTATCGAGTCGTCCTTCAGGAGTGAGGAGGTATTTTTGGGCAGGATAGATTCCCGGCTGATTGTCGGCGGCGGTCAAACTCTGGTTTCCTTTGATCTGGAAAAAAGGTAATGAAAAATATTTTTTTTATGAATGATGATGAATTTACTCCTTCACCCCTTGCCGGTTTTCTGCGAATTAGTTATAGGCCAAATTTAATCTTTAGGGTGGGATTGGTAATAGCGGCATTAATAGTATGCAATTCCCTGACCGCTCTGGAGTGGCCTTTACCGGGCGCCCGTATGATCCGCAATTTCGGCTTTAATGACCGGGGCAGACCTTCTCTGGGAACAGTATTTGAAGGGGAAGGGAATATACTTGCCGCCGGTGACGGAGAAATGATCTTTTCCTGCACCGGAAAGGAGTTTGCTTCCCGTTTGCCTTCCCCTCTGGGGGCATGGTCCGCCGTTGATCACGATGACGGTTTAATAAGTATTTACGGACGCTGCGGGGACGAAACCGGAGACCGGCCCCTGTCGAGGGCAACCCAGGGTATCCCCGTTGCCGCGGCGGGAAGTTCCGGCTGGTCCCGGCGAAACGGTTTTTATTTTGTACTGTATGACCGGAAAGAGCGGCGCTGGGTAAACGCGTCAATGGTTATCACTCCGTTTCCCGATACTGTCCCGCCGCAGATTGCGGGAGTACAACTCCGCAGGGCTGACGGCAGGCTGCTGGAAGGCAGCCAATTACGCAGTTTAAGCCAGGGCAGATATACCATTATGGTTAACGCTTTTGACACCCTGCTGGAACCCAGACTGCCGCTTGCCCCTCATCGCATCGTCTGTTCAGTTAACGGCGAGGAAGCCGGAGCGCTCTCCTTTGAGACTATATGCGCCCGAAACGGAATGTTGATGGTGAGCCGTAACGCGCTGATTCCCGCAGAGCGGGTATACGCTTCCTATCCGGCTTTTGAGGCAGGAGAGGTACACTTGAGCCGGGGACAGGCGATACTGGAAGTAATTGTGCAGGACATTGCCGGTAATACCCGCAATGCCTCAATCCGGATGATTGTTGAATGACCCTATGAATTTCCGTCAGCCTGAAAAAACCTGGTCTACGCCGGTAACGGAGGAAAATCTTCGGCCTGTTCCCTGTGCCCTCTGCGGCGGCTCGCGGTTTAAGACTTCCCTTTCCTGTGAAGGTTTTTCTTATGTTAAATGCGCCGCTTGCGGCCTGATTCAGATGAACCCCCAGCCCCTTGCCGCCGATGTAGAACGGCGCTACCGGCAATCCTATGGTAATGATTATCTTGCCTACGAACTGAAAAATGAAACGGCGTTTCTTGAACTGCAAAAACTTGCCCTTGCAGACGCGGGTTTTGACCGCATAGAACAGGCATTGATGGGACAAGACAGGGCACCGGCTGTTGTGGATGTGGGCTGCGCCACCGGCGCGCTGCTGGCTTTTTTACGGGACAGGGGCTGGCAGACAACGGGTGTAGAGATTTCACCGTCCGCCGAATATGCCCGCAATGAACGGGGGCTTGATATTCGCTGTCAAAACCTTGAAGACTGCCGTTTTCCCCCGGAATCCTTTGATTTGGTACTTGCGTCCCATGTGGTGGAACATTTGAATAATCCCGGAACATTTATTCGCCAGGCATGGCAATTGCTGCGCCGCGGCGCATATTTCATGCTTACGACGCCAAATATTGATGGTTTTCAGGCGCGGTTTTTGGGCGGACGTTGGCGTTCGGCTATTTTTGACCACCTGTACCTATTTTCAGTACGCACTATCAAGGCAATGCTGAAAACGCAGGGTTTTGAAACCGAAGGGGTTTACACTTGGGGAGGGCTTGCTGCCGGGATTGCCCCCCCTCTCCTGAAAGTTTTTGCCGACAGAACGGTAAAAGTCCTTGGTCTGGGCGATGTCATGCTGGTCAAGGCCCGAAAACCATAAGCAAACGCTATTGACGAACAGAACGAGGGCGTCTCCGACCACTTGACTCCAGTGGTCGGATTGCACAAACATGACCGGGCGAGTGAGAAACCGAGGGGCGAAACCCTTTATCGAGCTTTCTTTTTGGCGGTTTTTGCCTTTGTCTTGGCTTTTATGGCCGCCTTTTTCTGTTTGGCATATTTTCTGTTCAGGTTAAGCATATATTCGCAGCAGGCTGCGCAGAGAGTTCGTCCTTTTTTTACCCTGCCTCCGCACCGCGGGCATTTGCCGCTGCTTATACGCTCATGGTATTTTTCCCGCCTTTTGTCGTTGACTTCCTCCTTGTGCAATTCAAGGAATTTTCTCTGCCTGAGTCTGTTACTTTCACGCGCTTTTTCGTCCATGTAGTTATGCTCCTTTCTACATTTATAGTATAACCGATTTTTTATAAACCGCAAGTGAATTTTTTCCCGCTGCCTCTGTGCTGGTACAAGCCAGTCAAATCGTACCGTCATACAGTAGAGCCTTTCCCAAAACTCGGTTAATTTTGGAAAATTCTCAGTAAATAGTATTGCCTTGTCCTCAAATATATTGCAATTTTGGGGTGAGTATATTACCATTTATAGTGAGGTAATAGTGAAGAAGATATTAATTTTTTGCCTGTATTGTGTGGTTTTTACCTTGATTCCTGCCGTTTCTCTTCTGGCGAAAGGCGGACAGGAAAAGAAGCCTCCTTTTCCTGCTGCTGGAGCATCTGATGAGGACGGGCCTTCCTTTATCTATGAAGTAGGAGTTTCTGACGATGATGATGAGTTCTCTGTTATTTCTGAAACAACCACCGACAATCAGGAAGAACCTTCCCCTGTCCCTGCAATATCCACCAATAATACCGATGATTATCCGCCGCCGGAAAGCGTTACCGCCAATACTGCCGTAGTTCCGCCCTCACTATCTCCGGCTCATACACAACTGCCACCTCAACCACAGCCACCGCCTCATCCACAACCGCCACCTCATCCACAGTCACAACCACAACCGCAGCCACCACCTCATCCACAGCCGCAACCTTATCCACAGCCACCGCCGCAATCACCACAACCACAACCACCGCCGGTTTCATCCCGATTGCCGCCGCAGCCGCCGGTACGGACGATTGCCCCTACAGTCAATATTATTATGCCTCCTGCCGTTGCGCCCGTTGCCCCGTCGGCATACAGTTCCTCCATGAACATTATACCGGGGATGCCCGATCCTCACGGTAACGGTATTTATCGTGTACAGTTGGGCGCTTTTTCCAGTACTGCTTTAGCCGAAAGATGTTTTAACCGGTTGAAATCCGCCGGTTTTACCCCTTACTATGAACAATATGGCAGCCTGTACCGCGTTGTTATTACCGGAGTAAAAGCTGTCGATATGGCCGGGGTTATCTGCCGACTTGAATCCGCCGGTTTTACCGAGGCTTGGGTACGCGAGGAAAGGTAAGTTATTGACGAACGGAGCGAGGAAACGAAGGGTATAAAACCCTTTCATTTTCTGTATAGATTAGATCCCCGGACCAAGCTGATATTAACAGCGCTTTTTACCGTACTTGTTTTTATTATTGATACATTGATTGTTGCCGCGGTACTGATGTTGTTTTTTTTCAGCCTGTGCCTCGCGGCGGGAATTCCCCTCAAAAAAATATTTCCTCACTTCAAATTTCTGGCGGGTCTTATTGCGCTGGTAATAGCGCTGCAGATGTTTTGGGGACAAGGCCTGTTCACCGGTTTGATGATTGGCTGCCGTATCATTGCGCTGGTCATCCTGATGCCGACGCTGACCATGACCACCGATGCGCAGCTTCTTGCCCTGGGTATTACCCGGCTGGGATTACATTACCGTACAGCCTTTATTATAACTTCCACGCTTAATTTGATTCCGTTATTTGAAGAAGAAGCCCGGCTGATTATGGATGCCCGCAGATTGCGGGGCATACGTTCACTGCGCTTGCGGGAATATCCGGCAATTGCCTTTCCTCTGGTGATTAAAGCGATGCGACAGGCTCAAATGACCGCATTGGCAATGGATTCAAGGTCATTCGGCGCTTACCGTACCAGAACCTGGCTGCGGGAAATAAAAATGTCTGCCGTTGACTATGGAGCCTTTGCGGCAGGCATAGCCTGGTGTCTTATTGCGGTAACGGCAAATTATTATCTAAAAGGGTAACACCGTGTCCGGCGGCATCATAAAACTGGAAAATGTTTCCTGGGCGTATTCCCGCGCACAGGACTGGGCGCTCAAAAATATCAACATGACCATAGGGGAGGGTGAATGTGTCGCGGTCATGGGGGAGAATGGCGCGGGGAAGACTACTTTATGCCGTCTTTTGAACGGTCTTATTCCCCATTCGCTGGAAGGAAAACTGGTAGGTACGGTAACGGTAGACGGCATGGAGACAACATCAAATACCGTTGCGCAGCTTGCGGAAAAGGTGGGAATGGCCTTTGAAGACCCCCAGACCCAGCTTTTTACCGCGAGGGTCAGTGATGAAATAGCCTTTGCCCTTGAAAATGTGCTCATGTCCCCCGGTGAAATCAGGGAAAAGGTTCGCCGGGCGCTGGACATAGCCGGGCTTTCCGCTTATGCGGACTATGCCCCTTCATCGCTTTCAGGCGGACAGAAACAGCGTCTTGCCATTGCCGCCGCTGTGGCAATGGCGGGAAAAATTCTGGTGCTGGACGAACCGGCATCGCAGCTTGACCCGGCGGGCGCGCGGGAAGTTCTCTCGCTTATCCGCGATCTCCGTGACCGTACCCGGCTGACGGTGGTAATGGCGACTAACTCAGGCGAGGAAGCGGCGGAGTTTGCCGACAGGATATGTGTCCTGAAAAACGGAAGCCTGGCCGCTCTGGACAGTCCGCGGCGTATATTTGCCGATCTGCCGGATGAGTACGCCATTACCGCGCCACCGGTGGCGGAATTTGCCTGCCGCATGGCAGCCCTGGGTGGGCCGCTGTCCCGTTTTCCCGTCAATCTGAGTGAGGCTGAAGAATCGGTGGTTGAATGGTATGAATAACATTAACGCTCTTCCCGCGATTCAACTTAATCATCTGCATTATCGGTATAATTCCGGCAATTTTATGTTAAATGATATTAACCTTGCCTTTTTGGAACATGAGTTTACGGCGATTATCGGGCAGAACGGCTGCGGTAAAACGACTCTGCTGAAAAATATCAGCGGCCTTGTGCGCCCTTCGCGGGGAAATATTCTGCTGCGGGGGATTGATACGGAGACAATGGACATTGCGGAGATAGCCGGGGAAATTGGCTTTGTCATGCAGGAGAGCGACCGACAGTTGTTTGAGTCCACGGTATACAATGAAGTTGCCTTCGCCCTTAAACATACCCCGCAGGGACCCCCGCAGGGGCCCCTGCGCGGGCGGAAACTGACCAACAGCCAAATTCAGGAGAAAACGGAAGAAGTCCTGTCTATGACGGGCCTGCTGGACAGGCGGGATGTTTTTCCTCCGTCTCTGGGCAGGGCGGACAGGATAAAAACCGTTTTTGCGGCGATTCTGGCGATGGGGCCAAAAATTATCATGTTGGATGAGCCTCTCGCCGGTCAGGATAGACGGGGCTGCCAATTAATCATGAACATTCTGGTAAATTTGCACCGGCAGGATTATACAATACTCATGGTTACGCATAACGTGAACGCTGTTGCGGAATACGCGCAGCGTCTCATCGTGATGAAAGAAGGCAGCGTGTTTATGGACGGAAATCCGCGGGAAATTTTTGCGCGGACAGAGGAGCTGGCGCAGGCGGGAATTCTGTCCCCGCAGATTACCCGGCTTTCCCGGTCGCTTCGCAAACGCATTCCCCTGGAAAATGACGCGCTGAGCCCCGCCGAACTGGCATCTATGCTGGTCGGATTAAAAAATAAAAAGTAAGGATTTTCCAAAACTTTGGTTTTTGGAAAATCTTCAATTATTATATCGCTTTTTATAGCCTGCCAATAATTTGGTGTACTTTTTGCCTTCCAGTTTTAATTTGAGCGCCGTTAAAGCGAAGCTGACAGCGAAGCAAACAGTGGTACAAAGCGCGAAACCAATCCACCCCTGAATATTTGCCGATGGAAACCAGTTGAAGATTATAGCAAAAATTGAGGTAGTAACCAGAGTCACCAACAATAATAAAAAGCCCCGAAATAAAAAATTTATTTTCATTTGTATGTGTTCAGAAAATAATAATACGGAAAAAAGGGCTATTATCAAAGAAAAGCCCGCTGCTTGCAGAATAGTGCTGTACTGTAATCCGCTGTTAAACGCAAACAAAGTTGACATATCGCGCATATTTTCGCCATTAAGCCCGATTAATATTCCCGCGATAGTTATTGCGATTATCGCTAATGAAAAAATAACGGTAAACTTTTGAGCCAATTCTATTGCAAGCGCAATCTTATATTTTTTTTCAATCATAATAAGCCTCCAGTTTTTCCTTTACCGCCGCGGCATATTGACGCGAAACTATCAGTTTAATATCGCCTGTCATTGATAAGATAAGCCTGCGGTCAAAATCCGGCATAATTGACAGTATATGGTTTATATTAAAAAGACAGCTTTTACTTGCTCGTATAAAATCACGGTCGGCAAGTTTTGCTTCCAGTTCGTATAATTTAAGGGAGCTTTCATATACGCCGTTTGAAGTATACAGAAACGTGTGTTTATCAACACTGTCAATATATAATACATCCGAGGCTTCAAGGATATACTGCCGCCCGTCTTTACACCCTGTTAGTTTCATGTCCAGCAATCGTATAGCGGCAAGCAATTTATCAATATCATCACTTACGCGGTTACAGTTGACCGTAATCTCGGTCTCTGTGTATCGGTCGTCAGTGTTGATGGTAATTTTCATATTTCAGATTTTAAGTTTTATTTTACGGTTACTCAAGTTCATTTTTCCTGACTTGCCGGAAATCATGCCCAAGCTGCCAATTCCCTTGCCTAAGTTTCATTGGCAGGCTGGATATTAACGCCTATTCTTATTGACTAACAGAGGATAAAATAAAGATATATGGAAAAGAAATCTGATGTGGTACAGTATTTTTGGCAAATTATGTATGCTCATACAATAGCATATTTTATTGCCGGCATTTTTGCGGTTGTGGTAATGAATTACCGGGAATTATATGCAACCGAAATAATATCAACATTTATGCTTCCTGTTGATACGCCGATTGTCGCGTTAGGGCCTTTATTGCAGATATTTCGCGGAATAATAATAGCGTTGATTTTATTGCCTTTACGGAAGACATTTTTTGAGGAAAAATACGGCTTGTTAAAATTGGGTCTGATTATTATCGGGCTGTCATTATTATCAACCATTGGCCCGACTATGGGATCATTTGACGGATACATCTACACAAAAATACCGTATATGTATCAAATTTTAGGTTATCCTGAGGCGGTACTATATGCAGCGCTGTTCATCGGAATATTGGGTCTTTCAATAAAATATGCCCATAAAAGAGTCATGACAATACTATCGATCGTAATTATGGTATTGATATGTTTGATGAGTATAATGGGTTATGCAATGGCATAATGTATATTACGGAATAAGAAACTGAAAAAGGAAATATATTTAACCGTCGGTTATAAAGAAAGTAAAATGAAAAAGTTATTATTTTTGTTGTTATTAGTCTATATAGGCCTGTTTTTTATGTGTTACAATAAATAGGTTCAGTCCATGAAAAATATATTGACAAAAGATTTATAATAAATAAAATAATGAATATAATTTTATTATAATAAGGCAAGAATAACGCCGCATAATAGTAGTTAGGCGCAAGTATTTTGAAATAGTACGAAAATAGTGTATAAATAATGGCGCAATAAAATATCGTAAAATAGCTGTATTTTTTAATTGATTGTGTTACTGTTTATTTTAAGGAATTTACCCATGACGAAAAAAAAGCGCTTAACCCTGCCTGCAAAAACACATCCGGCGGTAATTGCCGTATGGGCGGCGGTGGTCGCGGCGGCGCATATAGTTCCGGCGATACCTATGCTGGGTACGGGGAGTAATTTCTCGCTGGTTGCCCTATTGTCGCCCCTTTCGGGAATATTTTTTGGTCCTTTGGCCGGGGCGCTTTGCTCCGCCGCCGGAGGCTTTATCGGCAGTCTGGTAGCCCCCCATACCGCATGGCTGGGCATGGGGACTTTTGTTATCGGGACAGTTACGGCTTTTACGTCCGGCTGTATCGCCTGGGGAGGTTGGCCGCCCATTACGCTTAACCGCAGAGGCAGCCTGGTTGTTAACGGCGGTATCATCGTGTATTTAATCGGTACGCTCTTGTGGTTCAGTCAGAAAACCGGACGCGATATGGTCATCTTTCCTCTGGTCTACTACAGCGCGGGTTTTGCCGCCCTTATTGCGGGAAACTTCCTTGCCGGGAGAATCCTGGCCGGTAAAAACGAGGCCCTTAAACTGCCAATAGTCTGGCTCTGCGCCTTTGGCGGCATGATAGGCGGCGCAGCCATTGGTAACTTTTTTTTCCTGATACTGTACCAACTGCCAAAAGAAACCTGGCTGTACCTGACTGTTGCGGCTCCCCTTGAGAGGGCCGTATTTTCACTGGGAGCCGCGCTGGTCGCCGCGCCGCTGCTTGCCGGCCTGCCCAAGATAGGAATTTTTGTCGGGCCGCAGGAAGAAGCGGAGGATTCCCTGCCCCCGCCGCCGGAGCTTGGGGAAAAATGAATAAAGAATATAACCACGGAGGTCACGGAGTAACACGGAGGTTTGATACGAAAACCATCTTCTCCTCCGCCGCGCGCTCGGCTGGATAAATCCAGCCGACATTAATGTACACTGTGGCTTTTATTGTGCGCGGTAACGTGTCGCATTTATCGGTCAACGCCCCTTGTTGGGGCGCGGTTATTCGGTTACCGTGAAACTCCGTGTACTCCGTGGTAAAAAATTCTTCTTGTAAAGAGGTTTTTATGAGTAGAATTGATTTTCACGTCCATATCACTCCGCCGGAAATAAGCGCGCACTGGCAAAAGTACGCCGAAAAGGAGCCGTACTTTGCCCTGCTTTCAAACGCCCCCCACAACCGCTTTGCCGGCGCTGAGGATATTATCGCCGCGCTTGATGAATCGGGATTTGATCACGCGGTTGTTTTTGGTTTTGCGTTCAGGGATTTGGGATTGTGCCGCTTGGTAAACGATTATGTTATTGAAAAAGTACGGCAGTTTCCCGAAAGGCTTACCGGCTTTATATCAGTGTCACCTAACGCAACCGGCATGGAGCAGGAGATCGACCGTTGCCATAACGCCGGACTGAAAGGCATCGGTGAAATCTACCCCGACGGGCAGGGGCTTGCCATTGATGATGAACAAGAAACCCGCGCCCTTACCGGCGTATGCCGGGAACGAAATATACCGCTGATCGTTCATACCAACGAACCGGTGGGGCACAGTTATATCGGAAAAAATAAAATTGGCCTTGAAAAAATTGAACGGTTTATCGAACACAGCCAGGGACTGCGTATCATACTTGCCCATTGGGGCGGGGGGCTGTTGTTTTACGAAGCAATGCCGGAACTGCGGGAAAAATTCCGCGACGTGTACTACGACACGGCGGTTACTCCCTTTTTATACGACGCGGGCATTTACCGCGCCGCGCTGGCCCTTGGCCTGGGTGAAAAAATAATTTTTGGCAGCGATTTTCCTTTGCTGCCCCCTTCCCGTTACCTGCCGCCTTTGGAATCTCTGCCGGACAATGAACGTAATCTTATTCTGGGCGGCAACGCTCGGCGTTTGTTAAATTAATGAAGAGTATAACCACAGAGGTTTAAGATATTTCTCTTCCTCCGTGAAACTCCGTGTTTTCCGCGGCGCGCTCGGCTTGATAAATCAAGCCGACTTTACTGTAAGCAGTAGATTTTATTGTGCGCCGGAACCGGTTGCATTAGTTCGTCAACACCCCTTGGTGGGGTGCTTTTTTTCTGTTCCCGTGGTAAAGATTCTTCTTTTAAGCATCAGCTCGCAAAATGACATCTAACGCTATGCCCGGAACCGATGTCCCGCAGGGGTGGGGTTTCCTGAAAACAGCGTTCCGCGGCTCGTGAACAGCGTGGGGCAAAGGCGCAGCAGGCTGCGGCGGTTTTGGTATCTATATCCGGTGAAGCGGGGGATGAAGCCGCCGGACGGACAGGGGACTTCATGCCGTCTGACGAGGCAGTCGCTGACGCGGTTGCTGAAGCGAATAACATCTGCGTATAGGGGTGCCGCCCCTCACGCCACAGGCTGGCGGCGGGCGCTTCTTCCATTAACTCGCCCGCGTACATTACGCCGATGCGGTCACAAAAATAACACGCCACTTTCAGATCGTGGGCGATAAACAAAAACGACATTGTCCGCCCGTCGCGGATTCTCTTTTCGCGTATATCCAGCAGCAGATTAAGAATTTGCGCCTGAATGGAAACGTCCAACGCGGAGACGACTTCGTCACAGATAAGCAGTTCCGGCTGGGGCAGCAGGCCCCGCGCGATGGAAATGCGCTGCCGCTGACCGCCTGAAAATTCCGTTGGCCGCTTGTCCAGATCCGAGCCGGAAAGGCCCACTTCTTCAAGCGCCAGAACGGCTTTTTCATGGAACTGCCGCGTTGGGGGAACGGTTTTATCCCCCGACCACCTGAGGCCGGAAAGCAGAATTTCACGAATACTCATGCGGGGATTAAGCGAGCGGGCCGGATCCTGAAAAACATACCTGACTTTTTGCCGGTACTGCCGCAGTTCTGTTCTGCGCAGACCGCCCACTTCAACTTGGTTTTTCTCACGGTGGTAGAAAATGTTTCCGCCGTCCGCTTCGTACATCCGTACCAAAAGCCGCGCGGTGGTGGTCTTACCGCAGCCCGATTCCCCCACCAGCCCATAGGCCTCGTTGGCACCGATAGTAAACGAAACTCCGTTAACCGCGTTGACGAAACGCCCCAAACGGGCAAAAAAGCCCGCCTCCAGGTTAAAACGCTTCTGTAAACCGGAAATGGTCAACAACGGCATACCGCTATTATGCTGTGACACTCAAATATTTACAATGGGAGGGGAATAGGGACTGGGGACTGGGGACTGGGGACTGGGGACTGGGGACTGGGGAATAGGTATAGTTGTTCGTTATCTAAGCGTATTAGTATCGCGCAACGCTTTCTAACAAAAACCCTGGTCCCTGATCCCCAATCCCTAGTCCCTGTATTTTCTTCCTCCGTGTTACTCCGTACTCCGTGGTAAAATATCTTCTTATGTGGTATATTCTCCTTATCAATGAGCCAACAGCCCTTTTATACCGCCGGATTGCGTTTTTCCTGTACCCGTTGCTCGTCCTGCTGCCGCCACGAAAGCGGTTTTGTGTACCTTTCGGAAAACGATCTTTCCCGGTTGGCAGATGAGTTCAAAATGGAGTATACTGCCTTTATCGCAACCTGGTGCCGCTGGGTTTCCTTTAACCGGGACAGTGAGCGTTTGGCCCTGAAGGAAAAATCAAATTTTGATTGTATCTTTTGGAAGGCCGATGGTTCCGAAGGAACCGATGGGTGCATGGTTTACCATGTGCGGCCTCTGCAATGCAGGGCTTTCCCTTTCTGGGACAATATAGTCTGTTCCCCTGAAGCGTGGGAAACCACCGGTCATAACTGTCCGGGCATAAATACCGGGGAACTGCACCGCCGGGAAGATATTGAAAACTTCCTGTACCTTATGAAGGAAGAATTAATCATTGAACGGAAAGTGAACATAGTGGAGGGTAGAGTGTAAATGCTAATCCGTTTTTGGGGTGTGCGCGGTTCTCTGCCTTCGCCCATACTTCCGTCCGAAGTAAAAGTAAAGATAGCCGCCATACTGGAACAAATAACGCCGCAGGACATTGCGGATGCGGCAAGCAGGGAACGTTTCCTTGCCGGGATTCCCCCCTGGCTGTACGGTACGGTAGGCGGCAATTCCCCCTGTGTCACGGTTGACATTGAAGGTTTTGACGAACCGATCATTTTTGACTGCGGATCGGGTATGCGGGAAATGGGAATTGCCTTTAATGCGGGAGATACGGTGCCTTCACGATACCATATCTTTTTTTCCCATTTTCACTGGGACCACATGATTGGTTTCCCCTTTTTTAATCCCATTTACGATACTTCGGCAACCGTTAATTTTTATTCACCCAAGCCCCGTCTTGAAGAATGGCTTCTGGAAATGATGAAAGTCCCTTACTTTCCGGTACAGATGGAAAACTTAAAAGCGACAAAGAATTTTCACCTGCTGGACAAGCCGGTCTCCGTTGGACCGGCAACGGTTGCCTTCAGAAAAATGAACCACCCCGGCGACTCTTTTGCCTATATGATCAACCATAAAGGGAAGCGGTTCATTTATGCCACTGACTCAGAACTTTCGCCCCCGGATTTTTTACCGACAGAAGAAAATACCGGCTTTTTCAAAGATGCGGATGTCATTGTCCTTGACGCGCAGTATACCCTTGAAGAGTCGATTAACAAACATAACTGGGGCCATAACGCCTTCAGTCTGGCGGTTGACTTTGCCGCCAACTGGGGGATAAAACACCTGATCATGTTCCACCACGATCCTACCTATGATGACCACAAGCTTTACAGTATGTTGCAGTCGGCGCGCTGGTATCACCAGCGGATGGGTTTCAAAGAAATGGAAATAAGTCTGGCTGTTGAAGAGCTGGAAATTTCATTGTAATCCGGGAAGGGTATGCGTAAAATTTTCAGGCGGATAATGGGGATTATCGCGTTTTTGACCGGCGTGATTCTCTTTATCAGCCTTGCTCTCGTTGCGGTTCTTGCATACAGTAATGCTCCGCCTCCCTTTTCGTCCGATTCGGCGGCGGGAAAGGATGGCGTTACGATTGAGGCAGACAGCACGGATAATATCACCGTGCGCTTTGAGGTGCGTAAAGGTGAAAGCGCCCAATCGGTGGGACAGCGGCTGGACGCAGCCGGGCTTATCCGCAGCCGGTATTTTTGGTATCTGCTCTGCCGCTATTATAACAAGGAAACGGTCAAGAGCGGCAGTTATTTGATTGAGGTTCCGGCAAACCAAATTGCCATTCACCGTATATTGGTATCGGGCAGGCAAATACTGATGCGGATTACTATTCCGGAGGGCCTGACCTTGAAAAAAACGGCAAGACTGCTGGAAGAAACGGGGATATGTCCGGCGGAAGAATTCCTTGCTGCGGCGTATGATCCGTCAATAATCAGCAGTTACCGTATTCCCGGCGCAAGCATGGAAGGCTATCTGTATCCGGATACCTATTTATTTCCCCCCGCATATCCCGCGGCAAAGGTAGTCCGGGCAATGGCGGACAATTTTTTTATCCGGATCGGTGAGATTGACGAAAAGGCCCTGACTATGCCGCCGGATGAATTAAACCGGCTGGTGATTCTCTCTTCTATTGTCGAGCGCGAGTATCGGCTGAATGAGGAAGCGCCGGTCATGGCGGGGGTTTTTTTTAACCGGCTGAATATAGGCATGGCCCTGCAGTCATGCGCTACGGTGGAATATGTTATTACCGAGATACAGGGCAGGCCTCATCCCGAAATTCTTCTGACGCGGGATACCGAGATACGCGACCCCTATAATACCTATATCCGCCCCGGTCTGCCCCCCGGCCCCATCTGCGCCCCCGGTCCCGTAGCGCTGGGGGCCGTTTTTGCTCCCTCAAAAAACGCTTACCTGTATTTCCGGTTGGTAGACCCTGTTGCCGGGAAACATTATTTTTCCGGCACCCTGGATGATCATATCAGAGCCGGTAAACTTTATGTAAAAGGCGGGTCGTAGTGAGCCGTATCGCCAAATCCAGCATCCAGGAAGTGCTGAATCGGATAGACGCTATTGCGGTGGTTGAGGATTATGTCCGGCTGGAAAAGAGGGGAGGGCGCTATTGGGGGCGTTGTCCGTTTCATGCGGGCGGGCAGGAGAAAACACCATCCTTTAAGGTTGACCCTGACCAAAAATTATACTACTGCTTTGGCTGTCACAAGGGCGGGGGAATCATCGACTTTGTCATGGAAATGGACAAGATCAGCTACCCCGAAGCCATAAAAAATCTTGCCCGTAAATTCAGCGTTGAATTAACGTATGAAGGGGGCGGCGAAGAGAATAATGGGGACTGGGAAGCGGAACAATCCCGCCGGGAACAACTCTACGAACTGTACCGCAGAACCGCCCTGACCTTCAGCCATTTCCTCCGGGAGAAACCCGAAGGAAAACCCGCCCTGGATTACCTGTTGTCCCGCGGTATCAGTATGGAGATGATCGAGCGTTTTCGTCTCGGCTATTCCCCCGCTGACCGGAACTGGTTGTACGGATTTTTACAGAGCAAAGGCTACTCCGCTGAATTTCTGGACAGCTCGGGATTGTTTTCGGTCAATTACCGGGGAATGGCTTTTTTTTCAGACCGGTTAATGTTTCCCATTGCCGACCGGCAGGGGCGGATTGCCGCCTTTGGAGGCCGGGCTTTGCCGGGGGCCGTACAGAATGACGGCAAAGAGCCGCCCAAATATATTAATACCCGCGAAATTGAGACCTATAAAAAGGGACAGATTCTCTATGCCCTTGACTTGGCCCTGCCGGAAATCAGACGGACTAAAACCGTCTATCTTGCCGAAGGCTATATGGATGTTATTGCTCTGCATCAGGCGGGCGTAACCAATGCCGTAGCGCCCTGCGGCACAGCCTTTACCGATGAACAGGCAAAGGTAGTGCGGCATTGGGCGGATGCCGTGGTGCTGGTTTTTGATTCTGATGAAGCGGGACAGAAGGCGGCGGTGAAGGGCATCATCACTTGCCGCAGCAACGGTCTTGCCTGTTCGGTAGTGGTGCCGGGTACCACTGACGCGGGAGATGCATTGAAAGACCCTGCCGGCATTTTACAGGAATTCGGCGCGGGTATCTTGACGAAGTCAATGAAAAACGATATACTTGATTTTGGGTATCTTATAGCCCAAAGTAAAGCCCTGTATGATACCTCGGTTCCGCAGGGAAAAGCGCAAGCGCTTGTAACGCTGTTTCCGTATTTTAACGCTTTGGATTCAGAAGCCGAACGGAATGTCGGCATAGAGGCTGCCGCTGATGAAATGCGGATAGAGAAAGCCGCGGTGCTGGCTGATTATGAACGTTGGCGGCGTACTAATGCCCCAAAAAATACTATTGAGGAGGTTCCCCCGGCTGTATCAGTTGTACGCATGAACGATGAGTTGTTTTTGCTTACCGTGGTATCAGTCAATACGTATTTGTATCCTGAATTTCGCGCTTTTATTGAGAGACGGGAAATAGCGATAGAGGATCCTGCCGCCAAAGAACTCTATGTTGCTTTGGAAGAATGTTTCAGAAATGAAGAAAGCGGTACGGAAGCTCTGGTATCCCGTATAAATTCGCCGGTATTGCGGAATTTCATCATTGAACGGGGAATATCCCCGGAATTCAGGGGTGATGCAAAAAGGGACCCTCGCAAACTGATGGAAGACGGGATCAGACGGGTAAAAGGGAAAAAACTCTACCGCAGGCTTGCCGAAATTGGCGCGGAAATGCGGTTGAGGGAACGGGATTCCGGCAATGGAGCCGACGGTGATTTTCAGGATTTAATCGCTGAAAAAATGTATATAGACGCTGAAATACGCAAATTGGAAGGTAAAACGGGATGACGGGTACTCGCACGGTGGATGACAGAAAGAAAAACCGGACCGCTTCCTCTGAAAAGATCGCGCAAGCGGAAAAGAAGCCCAGAGTCGAAGCCGCGCCTGATAATAGGGCGCCTATACGCAAACCGGTGAAAAAATCCAGGACTCCTGAGACCAGGGCTCCTGAACCTAAAGTTCCCGAACACAAGGCTCCGGTAAAGAGCAGAAAAAAAACGGCAGCGCCGCCTGATGGGCAGGGATTTTCGTCTACGGCAATAGATGCGTCAAAAACCGGCGGAACGGACAACCCCCTGTCAGACCCCGCTGTGATCAAGCTGATTGAATACGCCAAAGGGAAAAAAACGCTCTCCATTGAGGAACTCTCCGACTATCTTCCCGATTACATTTCTGATACGGAAAAGATTGAACCGGTGCTTGCCCTGCTGGAATCCAACAATGTACAGATAATCGTGGATGACAGTTCAGGTGAAGATGAAGGCGATGCCGACGGCGTCAAAAATGCCGAATCCGGCAAAAAACGTACCGCAGCCGGCGATAAAGAATCCTCCCTGGTGGATGATCCCATCAGAATGTACCTGCGCGAAATTGGGCGGGAAAACCTGCTGACGGCGGAACAAGAAATAGAACTTTCCCGGCAGATGGAGGAAGGTGAAAATATCATCAAAAATGTGATAAAAAAATCGGGAATGATAATCCCTGAATTTAACCGCATTGCCGAAGAAGCGTTTTCCAAAAGGGATCTGCGGGAATTAAACCTCACCAAAAAAGAGGCTACCGAACGGCTCGCGGAGCGCCGGCGCTTAATTTCATTTTATAAGGATTCCCTGCGGACAATTCTGGGAGATTTGAAAAACTATATTGAGTTAAAACAGCGGTTGATTGATCGGGGTCTTGATTATCTGGAAGACAAGGAACTTACAACCCTGCGCCGGCGGATAACCAGAATCCTCAAAAATGCCGAGATACACCCCGATGAAATACTGCTGTTTTCTGAAAAATTTATTCAAGCTTCAAAAAAGATAAAACGTTACAAAAAAGAGCAGGAACGCATCGAAAAGCACCTTAAAGTCACTTCCCTGAAAGACTTGCGTACCCTGGGACGTTTTTTAACCATAAAAGAAGAACGGGAAAAACTTGAAGAAGACCTGGGCCTTTCCGCTGATGAAATCAAGGAGAAAATCCGGCTTATCCAGGTAATGGAAAAGAAACTCCGCGCAATGGAAGCCGAATTTGAAGAATCCATCGACAGTATTAATCAGATGGCAAAAGAGATACTGCACGGCAGGGTTTTAATGAAAAGCGCCAAGGACCGGCTGATAAAGGCCAATCTGCGGCTTGTTGTTTCTATCGCAAAAAAGTATACTAACCGGGGTTTACATTTTTTTGATTTGGTGCAGGAAGGGAACATAGGGCTTATCAAGGCGGTTGAAAAATTTGAATATCAGAAAGGTTTTAAGTTTTCTACGTATGCCACCTGGTGGATACGGCAGGCTATTACCCGTTCCATTTCCGATCAGGCCCGGACCATCCGCGTTCCGGTTCACATGATCGAGCAGATTAACAAGGTAGTGCGGGAATCGCGCCAGCTTTTACAATCTCTGGGGCGGGAACCCAGTGATGAGGAAATAGCCGAACGCCTCGGCTGGACTGCCCTGCGGGTAAAATCGGTAAAGAAAGTCGCGCGGGAGCCCATCAGTCTTGAAACGCCGATAGGCGAAGAAGAAGATTCTTTACTGGGGGATTTTATTGAGGACAAGGATGTTGAAAATCCCGCGATCCAGACTGCCCATACCCTGCTGCAGGAAGAAGTGGACGGAGTGCTTGCCACCCTGCCCGTGCGTGAACAGGAAGTTCTCAAGATGCGCTTTGGGTTGGGTGACGGTTATTCCCTTACCCTGGAAGAAGTAGGGTTGCTCTTCAAGGTGACACGGGAACGCATCAGGCAGATAGAAGCGAAAGCCCTGCGTCGCCTGAGGCATCCGCGGCGAAGCCGGAAACTGAAAGATTTTTTGGATCACTAGATGAGGGAGCGAACGTCACTGCGTTGCGGTGAGGTTAAATGAAATTTGGAGGTGTCCAGGAAGTAAGAATTAACCACGGAGTTTTGGTACGAAAATTATTTTTTCCTCCGTGAAACTCCAAGCTGTCCAGCGGACAGCAGTACTCCGTGGTAAAAAATTCTTCATGGACAGCCCTGTAAACAGAGGTTAGCATGGTAACGGTAAATGAACTGGATAAACTGCGGGATTTGCAGGACATTCTTACGGAAAAGATACATCTGGAACACGAGATTCAGGAGATACCCAAGCAGTTGGGAGCGCTGGAAGAAGCGTATAACAGAACACGGAAGCTGTTTATTGAAAAAAATGTTGAACACGAGAAGGTAAAAAGTACCGAGGAAGACGCGCGGATTATTCTGAATGAAGCGGAAGCGGCGCGGGAAAAAGCGGAACGGACCATCTCCGAGATCAACACCCAACGCGAATATGAGGCCCTTGACAAGGAACGCCACGCCGCCGAAGAAAAAGAACAGCAGTACCGTAAAGAGGTGCAGCAGAAAGAAAGGCAGCTTTTGGAACTGGATGAACAGATAAAGCAATATGCGGCTCTTATTGAACAGCAGGAAAAAGACCTTGCCGAAAAACGGGCGGGCATTGAGGCGGAAGTCACTGAAAAGAAAAAGCAGGTCGATGTCCTGTTGAAAAAAGAGCGGAAACTGACCGATGATCTGGATTCGGAAGTAGTGTTCAAGTTTGAGCGGATCATCAGAAACAAAATGGGCCTGGGAATTGTCGCCATCAAGGGCAATGTTTGCATGGGTTGTCACATGATACTTCCCGCGCAATTTTCAAACAATGTGCGCCTGGGCGAGGAATTTGTATTCTGCCCCTATTGTTCGCGGATTTTGTATTACGAAGAATCGTCCGAAGGTGAAGAACTCTTTTTTGATACTGAAGATTCAGGCGCCTTGTATGATCCTGAGGAAATAGAAGAAGAAGAATTCGAAGAGGAGGATGACAAAGAAGAAGAAAAAGTAGTCAATATTGATTATGAAGAATGATGAAAGAATGGTGATTATGTAGATTGTTGGCGATGAACCAGACCGCCGCCCAGCACCTATCCAGCACATCCACCACCTAAATCAGGTGCTGGGTAAAGTGCTGGATAGGTGCTGGGAGGAAAGTCCGGGCTCCGCAGGGCATGATGCCGGGTAACACCCGGGCCCAGCACCTAATCACTTCGTGATTAGGTGCTGGAACAGACAGCGCAACAGAAAACATACCGCCCAGCACCCAGCACTGAGTTGCCTAGGAAGAATTTTTTACCACGGAGTACACGGAGTTTCACGGAGGAAAGAGATTTTCGTATCAAAACTCCGTGGTACTCCGTGACCTCCGTGGTTAATTCTTATTTCCTGGGCAGCTCAGTGCTGGGTGCTGGGTAAGGGTGAAATGGCAGGGTAAGAGCCTACCTCGGCGGCGGCAACGCAGCCGGAACGGCAAGCCTCATCAGGAGCAAAGTCAAGCAGCGTTCGGATATAATCCGGTCGGCGGCCCGCCGGTTAAACGCGGGTAGACTGCACAGAAAAGGCCGGTAACGGTCTTTCAAGACAGATGGCGGTTGGATAGTTCCTATCTGGATAGTTTCTATCAACAGAACCCGGCTTATGGTTCATCGCTTTTTTTGGGAGAAGTTATGGATAGTTATCTTGAAATGCTGCCGCTCAGCGGCATTGCGAAATATTCAGGCAAGCAGCCAAAAGACGCTCTGCCCTTTGCCGGATACCCACGGCAACACCCATCAGAAAAAAATAAATTGCTTCTTGTCCATGATCCCCTGGGGTTGGCTCCGACCCTTATGGAATTCAAACTTGAGGACGTGCTTTTTGTAGAAGATATTCCGTCCGCGGTAACCGAAGAAGGGGAGGGGGTGCCGCTGGTAAAATTGTGGATACGCCGGGGCGCGCACGGAGTTATCCTTGAGCCTTTTGAAGTCAATAACCCGATACAGTTTGCCAATAAGTCGCGGGAAATTCGGGAACGTTTTCTGGGAGCCTGATGTACCGGGCGGCGCTTTTTCTGCGGGAAGAAACTGACGGTATTGTCCGTTGCAGCCTGTGCCCCCGCCGCTGCGCGATACCCAGCGGCTCTTTAGGGGCCTGCGGCGTGCGGGGCAACAAAAACGGCAAAGGTATAGTGCCCTTGTACGGCCATATTACCGCTCTGGCCCTGGACCCCATTGAGAAAAAACCCCTGTTCCATTTTCGCCCCGGCTCAATGATACTTTCGGCGGGTTTTGCCGGCTGCAACCTCCGCTGCCCCTTTTGCCAGAACTGGCATATTTCCCAATCCGCGGCTACTTTTGCTAGCACCGCCTTTGGCGACACCGCCCTTGGCGGCGATGTCCCCGGCAAACAAATGCTGCCCGATGATCTTATTTCCGCCGCCCTGCATGAAGATTCTTCGATGATCGCCTATACTTATTCCGAGCCGCTGGTTCACGCGGAATTTTTGATTGACTGCATGACCCTGGCGCATCGGCACGGCATTGCCAATGTGCTGGTAACCAATGGCTGCGCCAACGCGGAAGCCGCGCGGGAAATTCTTTCCCTGACCGATGCCGCCAACATAGACCTTAAATGTTTTTCCGCGGATACGTATGCCAATGTTCTGGGAGGTATCGTTTTACCTGAAAACACGAGAGTTGACCAAAAAGAATTGTCAACCACAGAGTACTGCTGTCCTACGGACAGCTTGGAGTTTCACGGAGGAAGAAATAATTTTCGTACCAAAACTCCGTGTTCCTCCGTGGTTAATTCTTGTTTTGAAACTGTGTGCGCGTTTATCCGGCTGGCCTGTTCAATGGGCGTTCATGTTGAAGTTACCACGTTGGTGGTACCCGATCTGAACGACACGGTAGAGGAACTGGACTTATGCGCTGATTTTATCGCATCGATCGATAAAGAAATTCCCTGGCATCTTTCAGCCTATCATCCCGATTACCACTGGAACGCGCCACCCACTGATCCTGTGTTTTTAAGAGAAATAAAAAAACGGGCCGCCGGAAAACTTGCCTTTGTCTATGCCGGGAATATTGCCGGCGATGAAAATAACACTTTCTGTCCCCATTGCAGGGCAGCGCTGATACGCCGCAGAGGCTACCAAACCGACATATCAGGACTTGCGGTTCCGGCGGACGGTGAATATTTTTTTCGCTGTGCGCAATGCGGCGGGGAAACGCCGGTTAACCACCGCGTGCTGAAATAAAAAGTTTCATGCTTTTGCCCTGATTTACCTTGTATAAATATTTATTGTGTGGTATTATCTTTTTATGACCCATATTGCAGGGGAAAAACGGTCAAAATCGGTTCTTCTAGTGTATTTGATACTTGCACTGATAGGCTCGGCTGCCATTTCAGCAGGCGAGGCCTTCTATCTTGAAGATTCAAATGACAGCCTGAGCTCAGGCAGGTATTTTTCCTCAATAGAATATAATGTTGATTGGCTGACTACAAACATACTTACATTAAGAAGAGCTCGCGGTTATTCAAATTCCCCGCTGCGAAACAAATTGCTCCGTATATTTACATTTGCCGGAATATTCTCTATAGCGTTATATCTGGTGGGAGCAAATCTTAAAATAATAAAAAATGACAATGTTCAAATAATAAAAAATCTTGTTCTTCTGAAACTCCGAATCTGATACGCTTCTTTTTCATTTAATTTTTTTCTTCTCGAAAAATCACCGTGAAACGGTGGAAAAGAAAGATGCGTTGTCCGCATTTTCTATGGAAAAAAAATCGAAGAACGTAAATTAAATCTAAAGGAGAAAGCGTCTCCGTGTTGCGGAGCCATTCGAGAAACATCACCGCTCACGCGGTAAATAAAGAGGTAAGAAATGAAAATCAAAATAAAACTGAGCATTATGATGATCGCCATTGTAGTGATCGTGACGGGGGGCGTTGCCATAGTTCAGTTGTTACAGTCAAAGGACATGATCATGACTGTTACAAAGCAGAGAACCATGTACCTGGCGCGCGAGTACGCCAAACAATGGGACGGGCAACTGTTAGGATATACGAGTATACTGCAAACGCTGTCGAATATTTTTAACTTTTATGAAGATATACCGGTGGGGGAGCGGCGACAGCAGTTTGAAGATATCCTCATGGGCGTTTTTGGGGATACGCCCGATTTCTTACGGTTAACTACCATCTGGAAGCCGAACGCCATTGACGGCAATGACACCAAATATATAGGCAGACCAGGCTCAACTCCCACAGGACAGTTCGCTTATGCCGTGGCGAGGGAAACCGGAACAATAAGGGTTATAACCTCCAGCATCGTTCAGGAGACAATGGATATTATGAACGGCCCCAATAGCAGGCTAGTCGTAATGAGCAACCCCCTCCCCTTTAAAAATCTGGGAAAAGATACTTATATCGTGAGAATCACCGTCCCTATTATCAATAAGCGGATTAATGAAGTAGTCGGAACTGTTATCGGTTGGTTAGATATTGTCAGCATACAACCCGAAGTAATGCAAATTATCAAAGAATTCGATGAAATTACCAGCGCGGTCATTTACTCCGATAACGGGTTTATTTTGGCAAATTATATGCCTGAGTTTGTAGGAAAACAAGTTGACGAGGAAACACAATACGGCAGCCAAATAAACGATGTCAAAGAAGCTATTAAAAACGCGAAAGAATGGGAGGGAATAGAGTATGATCCGGAGTTGAAAACAAACATGGTAATGGCGATAGCCAATATTCCGATAGGGGTTTCCCCGACAACATGGTCGATAATGCTTGGTTCAACTGAAGCTTACATAATGAGAGACATCAACGTTTTGATGAAATTTGTCATTATGTTAGTGTCGATAGCCATTGTAGTAGCGGTGATAATTATCTACCTTGTCCTGAACAGTACTACCAAACCGATCGTCAGGGTAGCGGACACGCTCAAGGATATTTCCGAAGGAGAAGGCGACCTGACACATACCGTCAACATCAATTCCAAAGACGAGGTAGGCGATCTTGCCACGTACTTCAATAAAACGCTTGAAAAGATCAAAAACCTGGTGTTTCTGATTAAGAAACAAGCGGGTGTGTTGTCGGACATCGGCAATGACCTGGCCAGTAATATGACCGAAACAGCGGCGGCGATAAACGAAATTACCTCCAACGTACAGAGCGTCAAGGGCAGAGTAATCAACCAGAGCGCCAGTGTAACCGAGACCAACGCGACCATGGAACAGGTTATCGCCAACATCAACAAACTTAACAATCATATTGAAAAAATGGCGGCAAATGTCAGTTCAGTCACCAGCACGCTGCTCAGTAACGCCGCCAATGTAAAAGCATTACAGGAAGCCTCCGAAGTGGGAAAGACCGGGCTGCAGGAAGTAGTGACCGACATTCAGGAAATCTCCCGGGAATCCGAAGGCTTAATGGAAATCAACTCGGTGATGCAAAACATAGCGAGCCAGACCAACCTGCTGTCGATGAACGCGGCGATAGAAGCGGCGCACGCGGGGGAAGCGGGCAAAGGTTTCGCGGTAGTCGCCGATGAAATCCGCAAACTGGCGGAGAGTTCCGGCGAACAGTCCAAAACGATAGGCAATGTTTTGAAGAAGATAAAAGAATCAATTGACAAGATAACCAAATCGACCGAAACCGTATCAACGAGGTTTGAGTCGATAGACTCAGGCGTCAAAACGGTGGCGGATACGGAAGGAAACATCCTCAACGCCATGGAAAAACAGGGGGGAGGAAGCAAAGAGGCATCAAGCAGCGTCAGTTTGACCGAAATTACCAGGCAAGTAAAGACCGGTTCCGAGGAAATGCTTGAGGGCAGTCAGGAAGTTCTGAAGGAAAGCCAGAACCTGGAAAAAATAACGCAGGAAATAACCGGTGGAATGAACGAAATGGCAACCGGCGCGGAGCAGGTAAACGTAGCGGTACACAATGTCAACGATATGGCTGCCAAAAACCGAGAATCCATAGACAGTTTATTAAAGGAAGTTTCACGCTTCAAGGTGGAGTAAAATAAGGGGACACGTTATAGTGTCCCCCTAAAAAGGCCTTTTGTCCCCTCTTTACACATTGCCGGGAATATAGTAAAATTATTCCAATGGGCAAAATTTACGCCAGTTTTAACCAAAATTCGCAAAACCCGGCGTCAAAAATGCCTTCGGCATTTCTGGTGAGACCACCAGGCAGCGGAAATAAAACTTTATCCACGTTAAAAGGAGAAAAGAAATGAAAATCAAAATAAAACTGAGCATTATGATGATCCTTATTGTAGTGATCGTGACGGGAGGCGTTGCCATAGTTCAGCTGATGCAGTCAAAGAGCATGATCATGGATGTTTCAAGGCAGAAAACCATGTATCTTGCCCGCCAGTACGCCAAACAATGGGACGGACAACTGTTAGGATATGTGAGCATACTGCAAACGCTGTCGAATATATTTAACGCTTATGAAGATATACCTGTAGCGGAGCGGCGCCAGCGGTTTGAAGATATACTCGTGGGCGTTTTTGGG